>Ga0187778_10001819_pt1 | contig 14704 bp, 16 predicted proteins | sample 1015_Q2_SP5_20_M_FD_132418 | JGI IMG/M metagenome (GOLD analysis project Ga0187778, IMG submission 132418) | Tropical peat soil microbial communities from peatlands in Department of Meta, Colombia - 1015_Q2_SP5_20_MG | ecosystem: Environmental > Terrestrial > Soil > Wetlands > Peat | place... | reverse complement strand
GGCCGCTGCGAGACGTGCAAGGGCGACGGGCAGATCAAGATCGAGATGCACTTCCTGCCCGACGTGTACGTCCCGTGCGAGACGTGCAAGGGCGCGCGCTACAACCGCGAGACGCTCGAGGTGCGATTCAAGGGCAAGTCGATCTCGGACGTGCTCGACATGTCGGTCGAGGAGGCGCTCCAGTTCTTCGCCAACGTCCCGAAGATCCGGCGCCGCCTGCAGACGCTGCACGACGTCGGCCTCGACTACATCAAGCTCGGCCAGCCGGCCACGACGCTGTCGGGCGGCGAGGCGCAGCGCGTGAAGCTCGCCTCGGAGCTTTCGAAAGTCGCCACGGGGAAGACGCTGTACATCCTCGACGAGCCGACCACCGGGCTCCACTTCGCCGACATCGAGAAGCTGCTCGAGACGCTGCAGCGGCTCGTCGACGCCGGCAACACGATGATCGTGATCGAGCACAACCTCGACGTGATCAAGCAGGCCGACTGGATCGTCGACCTCGGCCCCGAGGGCGGCGAGGCCGGCGGCGAGATCGTTGCCCTCGGCACGCCGGAGCAGGTGGCGGACGTCACGGAGAGCTTCACGGGGCAGTTCCTGCGCGCGGTGTTGCCCGCGGCCGCGGTCGCGGCGTAATTACGCTGCCGCCGTGGCCAGCGAAGCCGTACCGGCGGTCGAGCGCAACTGGTGGCTCCGCGCCGCGGCGGTGCTCGTCGCACCCCGCGCCGTCTTCGTCTCGCTTCGCGACGAGTCGCCGGAGGCGGCGGAGGCCCGGCAGGAGCCGATCTCCGCGATCGCGGGGCTCGCGGGAATCGCAGGCGTGCTCGGCACCCCGGTGGCCCGCCATCTCCTCAACGATCCGTCCGTCTCGCTCGCGCTCGTCCCCGTGTGGGCGTTCTTCGGCGGCGCCGTCTACGCGCTTGCGCTCTACTGGCTCGGCGGCGGCCTCCTCTACGGCGCCGCCCGCCGGCTCGGGAGCCTCGGCAGCTGGCGCCGCTCGCGGCAGGTGCTCGGCCTCGCGTCGGCGCCGCTCGCGCTCTCGCTGCTGACGTTGTGGCCCGTGCGCATCGCCGTCTACGGCAGCGACCTCTTCCGCACGGGCGGCAACGACTACGGCCGCGGCGACGCCGTCTTCGGCGCGATCTACCTCGCGGTCATCGCCTGGAGCGTCTGGCTCCTCGTCGCCGGCGTTCGCGCCGTGCACGGCTGGACGTGGGCGCGTGCGGGTGCGGCGGTCGCGCTGGCGGGCGTGTTTCCGGCGTTGCTCGTGCTCGCCGCTCGGATCTAAGAAGAAAGCCGCAGCGGGGTTCCGTCCGGCCGCGGATGTCCCCTTCCGCACGGGTCGACATCGTGGCGGCATGGAGACCATGTGGGCCATCCGCAAGCGCGGACCGACGCCGGGGCTCGCGCTCGAGGAGGTGCCCGTGCCGGCGCCCGCCGACGACGAGGTGCTCGTCGAGGTCGAGGCGGCGAGCGTGTGCGGAACCGATCTCCACATCTTCCACTGGGATGCGTGGGCCCGTCACCGCATATCGCCGCCGCTGACGCTCGGCCACGAGTTCGCAGGAACGGTTGTCCACGTCGGGCGCAGCGTCCGCCACGTGAACGAGGGCGACTATGTCTCCGCCGAGAGTCACGTCACCTGCGGCGCGTGCTACCACTGCCGCACCGGGCGCGCCCACATGTGCGAGCAGACGCACATCCTCGGGGTCGACCGCGACGGCGCCTTCGCGCAGTACGTCGCCGTGCCGGAGTCGGTGATCTGGCAGAACGACCGCTCGAAGCTGCCGCCGGAGATCGCGACGCTCCAGGAGCCGTTCGGGAACGCGGTGTTCGCGCTCAGCCACGAGGACGTCGCCGGGAAGTCGGTGGCCATCCTCGGCTGCGGCCCCGTCGGTCTGTTCAGCATCGGCATCGCGCGCGCCTCGGGCGCCGGCCGCGTGCTCGCGTCGGACCGGACGCCGTTCCGCCTCGGGCTCGCGGAGCGCATGGGCGCGCACGAGGTCCTCGACCTCCGCGACGTCACCGACGCGCCTGCATGGTTCGTCGAGCACAACGAGCGCGAGCACCCGGACGTCGTGTTTGAGATGTCCGGCGCGCGTGAGGCGATCGTCGACGCCTTCCGCATCGCCCGCAGCGGCGGCCGCGTGATCCTGTTCGGGATCCCGGCGCAGCCGGTGGAGCTCGACGTCGCCGAGGAGCTGATCTTCAAGAACCTCAACGTATCGGCTGTGAGCGGCCGCGAGGTCTTCGCCACCTGGTACAAGACCCGCTGGCTGCTCGAGCACGGCGTCGTCGACCTGCGACCGCTGATCACCGAGCAGCTCACGCTCGACGAGTTCCAGCGAGCGTTCACGTTGCTCGAGGCGGGGAACGCCTGCAAGATCATCCTGCGCCCGAACGGCGCACCGCACGAGGCGCTCGTCGCGACGCCCGTCGGTGCCGCCGAGGCGGACGGCACCTTGTCCAGGCTCGAAAGGTGGGCCCATCGATGAGCACGCTCGACGAACAGATCTCCGCAGAGCTCGCCGCCCTGCGCCAGGCAGGAACGTACAAGCGGTTCAACACCCTCGAGTCCGCGCAGGGGCCGGTGGTGACGATGACCGGCCGCGGCGAGGTGATCGTCCTCTCCTCGAACAACTACCTCGGCCTCGCGGAGCACCCGGACGTCGTTCGGGCGGGCGTCGACGGCCTCGAGCGCTACGGCGCCGGCACCGCCTCGGTTCGCTTCATCTGCGGCACGTTCGCTCCGCATCTCGAGCTGGAGCACGACCTGGCCGAGCTGTCGGCGACGGACGCGGCGCTCACGTACGTCTCGTGCTGGAACGCGAACGAGGCAGCCATCCCGTCGCTGGCCGACGAGAGCACGGCGATCCTTTCCGACGAGCTGAACCATGCGTCGATCATCGACGCGGTGCGGCTGGCGAAGCCGCAGCGGAAGCTGCGGTACGCGCACTCCGACATGGGCGAGCTGCGCGAGGCGCTGCGCTCGTGCGAACGCGGTCAGCGGAAGCTGATCCTCACCGACGGCGTCTTCTCGATGGAAGGCGACCTGGCGAAGCTGCCGGACATCCTCGAGCTGGCGCGGGCGTACGACGCCGTCGTGCTCGTGGACGACTCGCACGGCGTCGGCGTCGTCGGCAAGACCGGGCGAGGAGTCGTCGAGCACTTCGGTGTGCTCGGCCAGGTGGACGTGCTGACGGGCACGCTCGGCAAGGCGCTGGGAGGCGCAGCCGGCGGGTACGTCGCCTCGTCCGCCGACGTGTGCGACCTGCTCGCGCAGCGTTCCCGGCCGCAGCTGTTCTCGAACGCGCTGCCGCCGACCGTCGCCTGCAGCGCCCGGGCCGCGGTTCGGGTGCTGCGGACGCGTCCCGATCTCGTCGCGAAGCTGCGCGAGAACACGCGCTGGTTCCGCGGCGCGCTGCGCGAGGCCGGCTTCAACCCGTTGAACGGCGAGGCTGCGATCATCCCGATCATCGTGGGCGAGACCGCGCGCGCGATCGAGGTGTCGGAGCGGTTGCTGGAGCGCGGTGTCTTCGTCACCGGCTTCGGCTACCCGGTCGTGCCGGAGGGAGCGGCCCGTGTCCGGGTGCAGATGTCCGCCGCGCTCGAGCCGGTGCACCTCGAGCGGGCGCTCGCGGCGTTCGTCGAGGTCGGCAGAGCGGCCGGCCTCGTCTCGGCCTAGCGACTGCTGGGCAGCGTCGCCTCGAACGCGGTGAGCTCCTCGTCCGGCATCACGTACGTGTGCTGCTGCTCCGGGAACGCTCCGCTGCGCACCTCCTCGGCGTAGCGCGCGAGCGCCCCGGTGATCACCTCGCCGAGATCGGCGTAGCGCTTGACGAAACGCGGGGCGTGGCCCTCGTAGTAGCCGAGCATGTCGTGCCAGACGAGCACCTGGCCGTCGGTTCCCCCGCCCGCGCCGATCCCGATCGTCGGCACCGTCAACGCGCGCGTGACCGCGCGGGCGACGGCGTCGGGCACGGCCTCGAGCACGATCGCGAAGCAACCTGCGGCCTCGAGCGCCTGCGCCTCCTCGAGCAGCCGCCTCGCCCGGTCGGCGGTGCGGCCCTGCGCCTTGAAGCCGCCGAGCACCGTCGCCGTCTGCGGTGTCAGGCCGACGTGGCCCATCACGGGAATCCCGGCGTCGACGATCGCGCGTGCTCGCGCGATCGACGTTCCGCCACGCTCGAGCTTCACCGCGTCGGCGCCGCCCTCCTTCACGAGCCGGATCGCGCTACGCACCGCGTGCTCGTCCGATGCCTCGTACGAGCCGAACGGCATGTCGGCGACCACGAGCGGCCGCTTCGCGCCGCGCGTCACCCACTGCGTCATGAACACGATCTCGTCCATCGACACCGCGACCGTCGACTCACGGCCGTGCACGACCATGCCGGACGAGTCGCCGACGAGAACGAGGTCGACTCCGGCGGCATCCGCGAGCCGGCCGCTCGGGGCGTCGTACGCCGTCACCATCACGATCCTGTCGCCGCGCCGCTTCATCTCGGCCAGCTCCGGCAGCGGCAGCTTGCCTGCGGTCCACGACGCGTAGCGCTGCGACTTGTCGGTCATCTGAGCTCCCCGTGTAGTAGGACGTTGTCGATCAGGCGGATCGAGCCGACACGGACGGCGCCCGCGAGCACGAGTGCGCCGTCGAGATCGAGCAGCTCGACGTAGTCCGGCGTGAGGCCGTTCAGCTCCGCCACCGCCGCGGCGACTGCGTCGCCGCCCAGGCGATACGTCTCGGCGCCTCTAGCGAGGGCGCGGGGAAGAGCGAGTGCGCGAGCCCGCTCCTCCGTGGAGAGACGCGTGTTCCGTGACGAGAGCGCGAGCCCGTCGGGATCGCGGACGGTCGGCAGCACGCGGATCTCGAGCGGGAGGCTCAGGTCGCGCACAAGCCGGCGGATCACCGCCGCCTGCTGTGCGTCCTTCTGCCCGAAGTAGGCGCGCGCCGGGCGCACGACGTTGAAGAGCTTCAGGCACACGGTGGCGACGGCGCGGAAGTGCCCGGGGCGGGCGTCGCCCTCCAGTCCCGCCGAGACCTCGCCGACCTCGACCCACGTCTGGAAGCCATCGGGGTACATCTCCTCGAGCGGCGGCGCGAAGAGGAGGTCGACACCGGCTTCGGCGGCGAGACTCGCGTCACGCGCCTCTTCGCGCGGGTACGCGCCGAGATCGGCCTCGTCGTCGAACTGGGCCGGGTTGACGAACAGCGACGCGACGACGGTGTCGTTCTCGGCGCGCGCGGCCCGGAACAGCGAGAGATGGCCCTCGTGGAGCGCGCCCATCGTCGGCACGAGGCCGACGCCGCCACCGCCGGTGAGGGCCGCACGCACCTCGGCGACCGTGCGGACCGTTCTCATGTGGCGAGCACCACCGTCGCCGCGGCGAGCGTCTCGTAGAGGTGGTCGAGCTCGGGCCGCGCCGCTCGAATCGCCGCGCGATGTGCCTCCACCGTCGCCCAGTCTCCACGCGAGATCGGTCCCGTCAGCTCGAAGCCGTTCTCGATCGTGCGCGACATCAGCGGCTCGAGAGCTTCGGGCGGCGCGCCCGCCGCTTCGAACAGCAGCGAGGCGGCGCGCTGGAGGGTGACGACATAGTTCGAGGCGAACACGGCGCCGGCGTGGTAGAGGGTCCGTGCCGCGTCGGCCAGCTCGAACGGCCTCAAGCCGAGCGTCTCCGCCAGCCAGAACCCTGTCGCACGGGCTGCGGTCGTCTCGGCGGTGACCGCCGCCCAGGCGCCGTCGAGCTGCTCCGGCCCGCGTGCGAGCGTGAACGTCTGAAGCGGATGCACGGTGAAGCGCCGCGTGTGCGGTGCGAGCGAGGCGAGCGGCGTCGCGCCGCTCACGTGGGCGACCCAGGGGCCCGGCTCGACGGTCGCCGCCACCTCGGCGATCACGGCGTCGGGGACGCACAGGAGCACGAGCTCGGCACCGTCTGCGCCCACGGCGATGCCGCGCTCGCGCAGCCTCGCGGCGACAGCCGAGCCCACGCGGCCCGAGCCGATGACGTGAATGCGGTTGACCACTGCTCGCTCCAGCTCCAGAGCGGATGCCGGGCGCCGCGAAGTCTATCGAGAGATGGGTACGGAGCCGCGGCGCCGCTCGGGGTTCGACCGGATGGCTCCCCGCTGTGGCCGCAGGAACATCGAGGTGATGCCCGTGAACGTCTGGACGGTGACGGTCGCGGCCGCCGTCACGACTCTCGCGACGGGCCTCGGCGCGGCCCCGTTCGCCGTTCTGCGCAACGGGATGGCTCGGCGCTGGCTCGGGATCTCCAACGCGATCGCCTCGGGCTTCATGCTCGCGGCGAGCGTCGGGCTCCTGTGGCAGGGCTTCGGGCTCGGGGTCGGCAGGCTCGGCGCGGGTGCCCTGGCCGGCGCCGCCTTCATCTTCGGCTTCCGGCGGCTGATCGGCGACAGCGAGACGCTCGTGCTCGGCAGGCTTGCAGGCGCGGACGCCGTGAAGGCGCTCGTGATCGTCGGCGTGATGACGGTGCACTCGGCGAGCGAGGGTGTCGGGGTCGGCGTCTCGTACGGAGGCGGCGAGCGGCTGGGAATCCTGATCACGATCGCAATGGCCGTGCACAACGTCCCCGAGGGGCTGGCGATCAGCCTCGTGCTCGTCCCGCGCGGCGTGACGGTGCGCGCCGCCGCCTGGTGGAGCGTGTTCTCGAGCCTGCCGCAGGCATTGATCGCGCCGCTCGCATTTCTGTTCGTGGAACAGTTCAAGGCGGTGCTGCCGGCAGGGCTCGGCTTCGCGGCCGGCGCGATGATCTGGATGGTCTGCTCGGAGCTGCTGCCCGAGGCGCTGCGGGACGCGCCGAAGCGCCCGCTCGCGCTCGCGGGCGGCGTCTCGTTCGCGGTGATGCTCGGCGCGCAGCTCGCGCTGTTCGGCGTCTAGGAGCCCCGCAACGGGGCACCCGGTGCGTATGCTTCGGGCCATGCCGATCTACGAGTACGTCTGCATGGAGTGCGAGTCGCACTTCGAGGAGCTCGTCCGCGGCGAGCAGCAGGTTGCCTGCCCCGACTGCCAGGCGACGAACGTCGCGCGCCAGTTCTCGACCTTCGCCGTGCACGGCGCCTCGAAGCAGCCGAGCTTCGGCGGCGGCGGTGGCTGCTGCGGCGGCTCGTGCGGCTGCGGCCACGGACACTAGTGGCCGACCAGCTGACCCGCGCCGAGCGGGAGCACCTCGAGGCCGAGCTCGCAGAGCTCGAGGGGCCGCGCCGGAAGGCGATCGTCGAGGCGATCGCCGTCGCCCGCGGGCACGGTGATCTCGCGGAGAACTTCGAGTACCACGCTGCGAAGAACGAGCAGGGCCTGCTCGAGCGGCGGATCGCGATCCTGCGCGCACGCCTGCGCGACGCGGTCGTGATCGACGAGGAGGCCGCCGCCGCGAGCGGGGTCGTCAGCGTCGGCTCGCAGGTCGAGCTCGAGCGGGACGACGGCGAGCGGCTCTCGATCGCGATCTCCAGCGTCGGCGGCGTCTCGCCGGACTCGCCGGTCGGCCGGGCCGTGCTCGGCCGCTCGGTCGGCGACGAGATCACGGTCGAGGCCCCGCGGGGAACATGGCGGGCCAGGGTCGTCGCGATCGGCCGCTGAGCGTCCGCGTTCGTCCGGGAGGGGTCGTACACTCACCGTCCGTGAGCGCGGTCCCCGTCGAGCGCCTCGACGAGCTCCAGGCATACGCGGAAGCGGTCGCCGGGTGCACGCGCTGCCGTCTGGCGCAGGGCCGTACGCAGGTCGTCTTCGGCTCCGGCAACCCGCACGCCGACCTGATGTTCGTCGGCGAGGCGCCCGGCTTCCACGAGGACAAGCAGGGCGTGCCGTTCGTGGGCCAGGCCGGCAAGCTGCTCGAGAAGCTCCTCGCCGGGATCGGCCTGTCGCGGCAGGACGTGTACATCGCGAACGTCCTGATGTGCAGGCCCCCGGGCAACCGCGACCCGCAGCCCGACGAGATCGAGGCCTGCGAGAGGCATCTCTTCCGGAAGCTCGAGCTGATCGAGCCGGTGGTGGTCGCCACCCTCGGCAACTTCGCGACGAAGCTCCTCTCCGGCCGCCCGCTCGGAATCACGCGGGTGCACGGCCAGGAGCAGCAGACGACGATCGGCACCCGCAGCGTGCTGCTCTACCCGCTCTACCACCCGGCCGCGGCTCTCTACACGCCCGCGATGCTCAAGGTGCTCGAGTCGGACTTCGCGCGGCTGCCCGAGCTGCTCGGGCGCACGCTCGAGCCGGCCGCCGCGCCCGAGCCGGAGCTGGCGCTCGTCCCGCCGCCGCCCCCGGCGGAACAGCTGGGGCTTTTCTAAAGGCCCTGGACGGCGACCATGTGGAGGGTCGCGGCGCCCTCGCGGAGCGCCCTCGCCTCCCGGTAGTCGGTCGAGTCGTAGAAACGCCGGATCGCCGCCAGATCCTCGAACTCGAGCACGACGAGCCGCTTCGGGCTCCAGTCGCCCTCGAGCACGGCCAGCTCGCCGCCGCGGGCGAGGAAACGGCCGCCGCCCGCCGCGACGGCGCCGGGAGACGCGGCCTTGTACAGCTCGTACTGCGCGGAGTCGTGGATGTCGGTCTCGACGATCAGGTACGCAGGCACGAGCATGACTCTACGCTTTGCCCCGTGACCGAGACCGAGACGATCTCGCCCGAGGAGACCGCAGCTCTGGCGGCACGGCTTGCCGCACGCCTCGCGCCGGGCGACGTCGTGACGGTGGCCGGCGAGCTCGGCACCGGCAAGACGACGTTCGTCCGCGGCGCCTGCGAGGCGCTCGGCGTTCGCGAGCACGTGACGAGCCCGACCTACACGGTCGGCCATCGCTACCACACCGCGCTGGGCGAGGTCTCGCATCTGGACCTCTACCGGTTCCGAGGCGTGTCGGCGGCCGAGTGGGGCGACCTCGAGCCCTACTTCGACGGCTCGATCGCGTTCGTCGAATGGCCGGAGGCCGGCGAGGGCGTGCTCCCGCCGCCGCGCTTCACGGTCCATTTGCGGCATGCTGGAGGCGCCCGGAGAGTCGTCTTGATCGACGGATGCTGACGCTGGCGTTCGACACTGCGACGGAGGTGGCGACGAGCGCGCTCGTCGACGGCGACGAGGTGCTCGGGGAGCGCTCCTCGCGGGCCGTCACGCTGCTCGAGGACGTCGATGCGCTGCTGCGGCAGGGCGGGGCGCGTCCCGGCGATCTGGACGCGCTCACGGTCGGAGTCGGCCCGGGAAGCTTCACCGGCCTGCGCATCGGGCTCGCGGTCGCGCGTGGGCTCGCGCTCGCGCTCGACCTGCGCGGCGCAGGCGTGTCGACGCTCGACGTCCTTGCGGCCGGTGCGCCGGGAGCGGTGCCGATCATCGACGCGCGACGCCGCGAGGTGTTCACGCTCGTCGCCGGCGCGCCCGCCGTCATGGCCCCGTCCGCGCTCGTGGTCGCCGCCGGGACAGTGTGCGTCGGGGACGGTGCACTCCGCTACCGCTCGCTGCTCGAGGAGCGTGGCATTGTCGTGCCGCCGGACTCGGACGAGCGGCACCTGCCGCGCGCACGGTTCCACGCTGCACTTGCCGGCGACCTCGGCTCGGTCGACGCCATCGAGCCGCTCTACCTGCGCGTGCCCGACGTCGACAGGAGCGCGCGGTGACGACCATCGAGCTGCGCCGGCTCGGGCTCGGAGACCTGCGAGCGATCGAGGCGATCGAGCGGCTCTCGTACCCGACGCCGTGGTCGCGCTCGATGTTCGCAGGCGAGCTCGCCAAGCCGAGCTCGATCTGCCTCGGTGCGTTCGACGCGGACGGCGAGAGCGGGAAGCTCTGCGGCTACCTGATCGTCTCGCGCTACGTCGACGCGTGGCATGTGATGAACGTCGCCGTCGATCCGGAGCACCGAGGCCGTGGCATCGCGACGATGCTGCTCGAGCGGCTGTTCGAGCTCACCGCCGCGGACGCCCGCCGCGGCTACACGCTCGAGGTCCGCATCTCGAACTCCACGGCGATCGCGCTCTACGAGAGGCTCGGCTTCGAGTCTCGCGGGATCCGCCGCGGCTACTACACGGACAATCGCGAGGACGCGCTGATCATGTGGAAGGAGCCGGTCGCGCGCGACCGCGGTTGATCCTCGCCCTCGAGACGAGCTGCGACGAGACCGCTGCGGCGATAGTCACCGATGCCGGCGAGATCCGCGCCGACGTCGTTGCGTCGCAGGCAGACCTCCACGCCCGCTACGGCGGGGTGGTCCCCGAAATCGCTTCGCGGCGGCACCTCGAGCTCGTGACGCCTGTGGTGCGCGAGGCGCTCGCCGAGGCAGGAGTCGCCCTCGACGACGTCGACTGCGTTGCGGTCACGCAGGGCCCCGGTCTGATCGGCGCGCTCCTCGTCGGCATCGCGGCGGCGAAGGCGATCGCCTGGTCGCGGCGGCTCCCGCTCGTGCCGGTCGACCATCTTCACGGGCACGTCGCCTCGCTCTACCTCCAACCGGAGCCACTGGAGCCGCCCTTCCTCTGCCTGCTCGCGAGCGGCGGGCACACGATGCTGCTCGACGTGCGCGGGCACGACGAGGAGCGCCTGCTCGGCACGACGCTCGACGACGCGGCCGGCGAGGCGTTCGACAAGGGTGCTCGCCTGCTCGGGCTCGGATACCCGGGTGGACGCGAGCTCGACCTCCTGGCGCGCACGGGCGACCCCGACGCGCTCCAGTTCCCGGTCGCGCGCGTTCCCGGCCTCGACTTCTCGTTCTCGGGGCTCAAGACGGCGCTGCTGTACGCGACGCGGGAGCTGGGCGAGGCCGAGCTGGCGGCGCGCCGCGCGGATCTCGCCGCTTCGTACCAGCGCGCGATCATCCGTGCGCTCGTCGGGCGCGTCCGGGAGGCCGTCGAGCAGACCGGCGAGACGAGGGTCGCCGTCGTCGGCGGCGTCGCCGCAAACTCGGAGCTTCGTGCCGCGCTGCCGGACGCTGCGTTCGCGCCGCTCGCGCTCTGCACCGACAACGCCGCGATGATCGCCTCGGCTGCGCGCTTCGCAGCGCCGGTCTCGTACCCGGGTTATCTTGGCCTCGATGCGTACGCCTCGCGCTGAGCCGCGGCGCGCCGTCCTGCTCGCGTTCCTGACAGCGATCGCGACCGCGGCGCTGCTCGCTGCCGGCGGCAGGAGCGCGGGGCAGGCTCCCGTGGCGGCTCCGGGCGCGGCCACCTGGCGCGGGCTGGTCGGCTCGCGGCCGCGCGTCGCAATCGGCGCGCGCGTGATCGTCGTCCTCAGGACGCCGTCGCTTGCGCAGCGCGTCCGTGCCGCCGGTGGCACGGCCACCGCCGCCCAGGAGCGCAGGTGGACGGCGGCAGCGCTCTCGGCCCAGCGCCGCCTGCTCTCTCGCCTCGCGCGAGAGGGGATCTCGCTGCGACCCGACTACGAGTTCGCGCGTGTCCTCGACGGCTTCTCGGCCGTCGTCGACACCGGCTCGGTGCCGTTGCTCGAGCGCGAACCGGACGTCGCCGGCGTCTATCCGGTACGCGTCGCGTATCCGGCGGCGATCTCCACGCGGGTGCTCTCGAGCGCCGGCTTCGGGCCGCGATCCGGGCACCGGGCCGACGTCGACCTCCCCGGCCTGGACGGCCGCGGGATCACGATCGCGCTGCTCGACACCGGAGTCGACCCGGCGGTGCCCTACCTCCACGGGCGCGTGCTCGGCGGGGTCGACGTGGTCGGGGGAGACGCGGGCGCGCTCGCGGCGGTCCGGCCCGACGATGCGACCCAGGTCGAGCGCCACGGCACCGAGATGGCGGGGCTGCTGGTCGGGGCGGGCGGGCCGTCGGGCCTCTCGGGGCTCGCACCCGGTGCGGCGGTGCTGCCGATCCGGGTGGCCGGCTGGCAGACGGACGCGCTCGGCCGCTGGGCGATCTACGCCCGCAGTGACCAGATCGTCGCGGGGCTCGACCGCGCCGTCGACCCCAACGACGACGGTGACGCCCACGACGCCGTGCGAATCGCGCTCGTCGCGCTCGCCGAACCGTTCGCCGGCTTCGCCGACGGACCGGAAAGTCGGGCCGTGGCCGGGGCGCTCGCGCTCGGCACGCTCGTCGTCGCGCCTGCGGGGAACGACGGAACGGCGGCGGCGGGGTACGGCGACATCTCCGCCCCCGGCGGCGCGCCCGCCGCCCTCACCGTCGGCGCGCTCGACGCACGTCCGCGTCTCGAGCGCGTCCGCGTCCTCGTACGGAGCGGGCTGTCGACGCTTCTCGACACGACCGCACCGCTCGCCGGGGCCGTCGCACCCGGAAACCGGCTCGACCTGAGGATCGCCCTTCCGCGCGGAATCCCGGACGGTATGTCGGCGACTGCCCCGCATCTGCGCGACTTCTTCACGCAGAGCGGGGCGAGCCTCGTCGCGGGGCGGGCGGCGCTCGTGCCCGTGGGAGGGTCGCCCGCACCGGCGGCCGAGCGGGCAGCCGCGGCGGGTGCGGCCGCGGTCGTGCTCTACGGCGGGGCGGCACCGCTCGCAGCGGGCGCTCTCGGCCTGGACGAGGCCGTCCCGGTGCCCGTCGTCGCGCTGCCGGCTGTGACGGCGCGCTCGGTGCTCGCACGGCTGCGGGCAGGAGCTCCGGTGACGGTCGCGCTGCGCGCAGCGGGCTCTGCCGCGAACGCGGAGCTGGAGCGGGTGACGAGCTTCTCCTCCGGCGGGGTCGGGTTCGACGGCGGGCTGAAGCCGGACGTCGTCGCGGCCGGTGTTGCGATTGCGACGTCGGATCCGGGTGCGAACGCGGACGGATCGCCACGCTTCGTCACCGTCAGCGGCTCGAGCACCGCGGCGGCCATCGTCGCGGGGGTGGCGGCCCTCGTCGCGCAGGCGCACCCTTCGCTCGACGCAGACGGATTGAAGGGGCTGCTCGTGGGGGCCGCCCGGCCGCTCGCGCGCGATCCGCTCACCGCACAGGGAGCCGGGCGTGTCGATGCGTCGTCTGCGGCCGGCGGCCAGATCGCCGCGGCACCGGCGACGCTTGCGCTCGGCCGCGCGAGCACAGCCGGGCGCCACCTGCAGGCGACGTTCACGCTCACCGATGTCTCCACGCGCGTGGTGCACGTGCGATTCGGTGTCCGCCTGCAGGACGACGGAGCAGCGGCGGTCGAGCTGTCGGTTCGCCCCGCACGCACAGTCCTGCGTCCCGGACGCAGCACGGTCGTGCACGTTGCCGCCGTGACGCGGTCGCGGCCGGTCGGCGCCACTCCTGCTGACGGCGTGGTCGAGGCTACGGTCGCGGGCGGTGCCGCGATTCGCGTGCCCTGGGTGATTGCTTTCACGCCGGCGCCAATCGACCTGATCCGCTCGGCGACGCTGTCTACGAGGGCGTTCGCGGCGTCCGACACGACGCCGGCGCTGCTCTCGCTCGGGGCCGGGCGCGTGCTCGCCGTGTCGGGCAGGCCCGCGATCGTCCCGCTGCGCATGCTCGACGTCGAGCTGTGGCGTGCGAGCGGAACAGAGGTCGGACTGCTGGCGCGCATGCGCGACCTTCTTCCCGGCACGTACACGTTCGGCCTCACCGGACGCGGCCCCGGCGGGCGGCGTCTGCCCCCCGGTCGCTACGCCGTGCGCGTCGTCGCCTATCCGGTCGGGACCGGTCCACCGAGCAGTAGAAAGCTCGGATTCACCCTCCGATGACCGGTCGTATACTCGTGATGCATATGCGCTTTTCCTTCTATTTGCTCGGGAAAAGGAGCAGGTTGTGACCACCGTCGAAGTACCGGTCTCGCATCTCCGCGAGAATCCGTTCGAGATCGCCCGTGCGCAGCTACGGCGCGTCGCGGCGATCTTCGGGATCGATCAGAACCTCGTCAACGTTCTCGGCGAGTGCAAGAAAGCGGTCGAGGTGTCCGTGCCCGTCGCGATGGACGACGGCACGACACGGGCCTTCAAGGGTTATCGCGTCACCCACAACGTTGCGCGCGGGCCGTCCAAGGGCGGCATCCGCTACCACCCCGACGTCACCGTCGACGAGGTGAAGGCGCTCGCGATGTGGATGACGTGGAAGTGCGCGCTGATGGGCATCCCCTTCGGCGGCGCGAAGGGCGGCATCGTCTGCGACCCCAAGAAGATGTCACGCGGCGAGCTCGAGCGGATGACCCGCCGCTACACGAGCGAGATCATCAACGAGATCGGCCCGGAGAAGGACATCCCGGCGCCCGACGTCGGCACCGACGGGTCGGTGATGGCATGGATCTTCGACACGTATTCGATGAACAAGGGCCACTCGGTCCTCGGCGTGGTCACCGGCAAGCCGCTCACGATCGGCGGCTCGCTCGGACGCGAGGAGGCGACCGCACGCGGGAGCCTCTTCTGCATTCGCGACGCTGTTGCGAAGCAGAACCGCTCGCTCGCCGGAATGCGCGTGGCCGTGCAGGGATTCGGCAACGTCGGGAGCTTCCTCGCGAAGTTCCTCCACGAAGAGGGCGCGACCGTGATCGCGATCTCCGACTCGACAACGGCGCTGTACAACCCGAAGGGCATCGACGTACCGGCCGCGTTCGCGTACAAGCGCGAGCACCGCACGCTGTCCGGGCTGAAGGATGCCGAGCTGATCACGAACGACGATCTGCTGCTCCTCGACGTCGACATCCTCGCCCCGTGCGCGCTCGAGCAGGTCATCACCGAGCAGAACGCCCCCAAGGTGAGGGCGTCGATGATCTGCGAGGGCGCGAACGGACCGGTGACGCCGGCCGCCGACGCGATCCTGGAGGACAACGGGGT
>Ga0187778_10001818_pt1 | contig 14705 bp, 12 predicted proteins | sample 1015_Q2_SP5_20_M_FD_132418 | JGI IMG/M metagenome (GOLD analysis project Ga0187778, IMG submission 132418) | Tropical peat soil microbial communities from peatlands in Department of Meta, Colombia - 1015_Q2_SP5_20_MG | ecosystem: Environmental > Terrestrial > Soil > Wetlands > Peat | place... | reverse complement strand
CTGGCTCATGCCGCGCCATACCCTCCCGGTCGTCGGAAAGCCGGGCTGCCTGCATGAGCGACGCCTCGATCATCGCGCGATAGACCTGGCCGATCACGCGCCCCAACAACGAGACACCGTTGCCCCCCGGCGCCTCGTCGAGTCGTGCCAGGGCTTGCTCTGGCCTGCCGAGCCACCAGAGCGCCATCGCCTCGTCCGTGATCAGATCCGCCATGGTGTCCGGTGTCGTGCCCCGGGAGGCCGCTTGCCGCGCCGCCGCGATCGCGTCAAGAGCCTTCGATGGTTCCCCCATCATGTTGAGAGCGAGGCCCTGCGCCGCTCGGGCCGCGACGAGGTGGTCGCCGGCACTGCCGATGGCGATGGCTCGCTCGGCCAACGCGATGGCCTGGGTCGGCCGTGAGGACCAGAGGGCGAAGGAGGCCGAATTCACGTACAGCGTCAGGCCCTGTGTTCGCTCCAAGCCGGCCTTCGAGGCGACGGAGATGGCTCGGGCGGTGACCTCTGTCGCGCGGTCGAATTCCCGGAGGTCATGAAGCACGACGCAGATGTTGTTGTCGGCGCGGAGCACCTGGAAGACGTCGTCGAGCCCCTCCGCGAACCGTCGGGCTGCCTCGAGAATCTCGATCCCGCGCCGGGGATCGCTGCGGCCGATGAGGGTCGCCTCGGTGATGAGCGCGCCCGCCAGCTCGTGCAACGCCTCCGTTGCGCGAGCGACCTCGAGCGCCGACCGGCAGACGTCCAGCGCCTCGACGTCGCGATTGGCCAGCATGAGCAGCCGGGCGTGGCTGGCCAGGAGCGCTGCCCGCTCGCGGCTCGCCGGTCGCGCCGGCATCAGGTCGACCGCCGCTGCGGCCGCCGTCAGCGCCCCTGCTTCGTCCCCCGCGTCCCACAGGTAGGTGGCAAGGCGTTCGCTGAGGGCTGCTGCCCGGGTCGGGCTGCCGTGCTCGGCCGCCGTGTTGATCGCGTCGCGGAGGGCGTCCGCCGCAGCCCAATGATCGCCAGCAAGGTGGAGCGCCTCGGCTCGACGGGCTTCGAGGTCAGGGAACGTCGGTCCGCCCGGGCCGGCCGCCTCGGGCACGCGGCGCAGGATCGTGAGCGCCCGTTCGTAGAGCCGTGACGCCTCGCCATGGGCGAAGACCCGGGTCGCGTGCTCCGCGGCGGCCACGAGGGCGGTGACGGCGGCCCTCGCGAGCGCCGTCCCCTCGACGCCTCCGACCGCCCCGAGCTCCAGGCGGTATTCGACGGCCGACGCGAGGTGATGGGCCAGGATCTCCACGTATTCGGGCGCCCGATCGCCGGACACGCGCTCGAGCCAGGCGGCGAAGCGCTCGTGCAGGTCCGCTCGTTCCGCCTTCGTCAACCGCTGGTACGCCGCGTCACGGATCAGGATATGGCGGAAGCGGAACGCGTCGTCCCCGTCCAACCCGATGCCATCGAGAGCGATCACCTGCTTGCGGGACAGGATCAGCAGTCGCCCGCCGACGGCCCCGCGTTCATCGAGCGGCGACAGCTCGGCGACCGCGCCGCGCTCGAAGACGCGGCCCACGACGGCGGCTCGCTCCGCAGTCGCTCGTTCGTGGCGCTCGAGGCCATCCAGCCGGGCGCCGATCAGGGAGGTGATGCTGAGCGGGACCTGGACCGATCCCGTCGGGCCGACCCACGCCCATCCATCTTGCCTGGCCTGCAGCACCCGGTCGTCGACGAGCTTGCTGACCATCTCCTCGACGAACAGCGGGTTGCCGTCCGCCACCTCCAGGATCCGCTCACGGAGCGCCGCAGGGACCGCCTCGCCACCGGGCAGTGCCGCCAGCATCGCGTCCGCGTCGGCATCGTCGAGCGGGGCCAGGTCGATGCGGTGGGCGTTGGCACGGTCCGCCCCCCAACTCGGACGCCGGTCGTACAACTCGGGGCGCGTCACGCAGACGAGCAGGATCGCCGCCCCGGATATCCAGTCGACGATGGCCTCCCCCAGGTCCAGGAGGACGGGATCGGCCCAATGGATGTCCTCGACGACCATCACGAGCGGGGCGTCGGCCGCCAGCGCCCCCAGCGTCCGACGCACCGCCCAGGCCACGTCGTCCGCCGAGGTCGGCGCCGTGGACATGCCCAGGAGCGTGGCGAGGATGCCGGCGACCCGATCGCGGGCCGGTACGCGCTCCGGCAGGAGGCCGCCGAGCCGCACGGCCACCGCATCCTTCGTCGCGGTCGCGTCGAGTCCGGCCAGGTCGCGCAGGATCTCCGTGATCGGCCAGTACGTGATTCCGTCGCCGTACGGGAGGCATCGCCCGCGGGCCAGCGCGGCTCGCCCCTCCGCCCGCTCCAGGAAGGCCTGGATCAAACGGCTCTTGCCGGCCCCGGCCGGCCCGACGACCGTGACGAGTTGGACGGACGGCCCGCTGAGAGTCTCATCGAGCGCATGCTCCAGGCTCGCCAACTCGGCACGGCGCCCGATGAGCGGCACCTCGAGGTGACGGACGTGCGCCTCGTCCCCGACCAGGCGCAGCAAGCGGTAGGCCGCGGTGGGCTCGACCTTCCCCCGCAGGGTCAACGGTTCGATGGCTTCCACGGCGACCGCGTCACGCACCAGCGCGTGGGTCGCCGACCCGAGCAGGATCTCGCCGGGCTGGGCTGCCTGCTCCAGACGGGCCGCCGTGGCCAGGGTCTCGCCAGACGCGAGGGCCTCACCGGTCTCAGCTTCGGACGCCACGACCTCGCCGGTGTCGATACCCACCCGGACGACGAGTCGCGACCCTGGCGCGAGATCCGCCTGCTCATCGGGCTGGGCCAGAGTCTGCTGTGCTTCGGACGCGGCCCGGACGGCCCGCAGGGCATCGTCCTCGTGCGCGGTCGGCGCCCCGAAGATGGCCAGTACGGCGTCGCCGATGTACTTCTCGACGATCCCCCCGTGGCGCTCCACGGCCTGCCGCACGACCGTGAAGTAGTGGCCCTGGACCGCCCGCCAGCGTTCCGGGTCCAGCCGCTCGCCCAGGGCCGTGGAGCCCACGATGTCGATGAAGACCGCCGTGACCAGGCGTCGGGTCTGCTTGATCGCGGCCGGCTCAGGCAGAAGCGCGGTCCCGCATCGACTGCAGAACCGCGCTTCCGGCGCGTTGTCCGCCCCGCAGCGCCCGCACGTCGCCACGATCGGAGTGTAGCGGGTCGGCCCCCCCGACCGACCCGCCTGGAACCTAGTTCTTCTGCTCGCCGTGGACGGCCGGCGTGGTGCCGGACTCTTCCTGGACGATGTCGCCGGAGCGGATGTCGGCGTTCAGGCCGCGATTGACGAAGGGGGCCGGCGGCGCGGCTTCCTCGACGACGATGTCGCCGGAGCGGATGTCCGCGTTGAGGCCGCGGTTGACGAAGGGGGCAGCGGCCGCGGGGGCAGCCTGCACGGCTGCACCGGTCGCGGTGTGGGGCGCCGCCAGCTGATTGCCGACGCCGATCGAGGCGACCGTGAGGGCCGCCACGAGCAGGCCGCCGGCGGCCAGGCGCGTGCGCATGCGCTGGGCGTCCTGCGGCGTCGGGAAGCGCAGGCTGAAGGCGTGACCCTCGACGTCGTCGCCGATGGTCAGGACCACGTCGACCGTGGCGCCGTCGGCCGCGTGGCCGCTGACGTCATACGTGTCGGTGGGCGCGACCTGGACGGCGATCCGGCCCGGCGTGGCGTCGCTGAAGCGGCGGCTGAGTGCCTGCGTCGACTCCGCGTCGAGCGGCTCGGCGACGGCGACCCAGCCCGGTTCGAGCTCCAGCTCGATGGCGCGATCCTGGATGACCATGGTGGTTGCTCCTTCTCCCTTGCGGGACTGATCGGCTCAGCGCAGGTGCGTCGAGCGCAGGACGACCCGCCCGCTGGGGGAGGGCTGGATGGTGGCGGCCCTGGCGGCCGCGGCGGTCCGTGAACCCACCCACGCCCGGGCGGACGTCAGGATGGACTGGAGGGGACCGGTCAGCGACGTCATCGTGACGCGCTCAGTGTGGGGCTTGGCGTCCCGAGCGACCTTGGCCAGGTGCGCCTGGCGGGCCTCGCTCAACAGCTCGGCGTGGTGGTACTTGGCGATCAGCTGGCGTTCGTAGGCTGACATCTCGTCCTCCTTGGAAGCCGCGGGAGCGACTTCGTGATGAGCGCAGCATCAGGCCCAGGCCACCCGCGCGGCCATCGGCTGGCCGACGGCCCCAGGGTCAATCGTCGGCCCGCTGGAGTGGCGCCCCGGTGGCGCACCGGATGTCGCTTGCACGACCTTCCCGTGCGCTACTGTGCGAGCCGTGGACGTGCTGCGGACCTATCGCGCGCTGCTGGGCAACGGGCCGCTGGCGCGGCTGCTGGCCGGCGAGTTCATCTCGGCCATCGGCGACTGGCTCTACCTGGTGGCCTTGCTGATCCTGGTCTACGAGCGCCCGGACGCGTCCCCCGTCCTGCTCGGCATCGTGGGCGCGGCGCGGGTCCTGCCCTACGTGTTCCTGTCGGTCCCCGCCGGCATCGTCGCCGACCGCTACGACCGCCGCCTCGTCCTGTTGGGCACGGATCTCGCGCGTGGCACCATCATGTTGCTGATGGCGGCCCTGGTGGCGGTCGACGGGCCGCTGCTGCCGATCGTGGGCCTGGCCATCCTGGCCACCTGCTTCTCGGCCTTCTTCGGGCCGGCGATCGGCGCCTATCTGCCGCGACTGGTCCGTGACGAGAGCGAGCTGGGGCCGGCCAACAGCGCCTGGGCCTCGCTGGACAGCCTCGCCTTCGCCGTCGGGCCGGCCATCGGCGGCGCCATCATCCTGGCCACCGGCGGCCTGACCCTGGCGTTCCTGCTCAACGCGGCGTCGTTCGTCATCGTCGCGTTCGTGCTCTGGCGCCTGCCCTCGAGCGCGGCGCAGGTGCGCCAGGACGCGACAGCGCGCGTGTCCGCGCCCGTGCGCGAGCCCGCTGCTCCTCCGGAGGAGACCCCAAAGCAGCCGACCGGGACTGGCGTCGCCGCCTCGGACGCGCTGCGGCCGCTGGCCGGCCTCGTCGTCATCAGCGCCGTGGGTGGCTTCGTGTTCGGCGGACTGGGCGTGCTGACCGTCGTCATCGCCACCGACATCCTCCACCAGGGGGCGGCCGGAACGGGTGCCCTCAATGCCGCCATCGGCATCGGGGGTCTGGTGGGCGCGCTCGCGGCCGGCGTGCTCGTCCTGCGCCGCCGCCTGTCAGCCCCGCTCGTGGCCGGCGGGCTGGCCATGGTCGTGGGCATCGCCGCGCTCGGCCTGACATCCAGCCTGGCCCTTGCCGCCGTGGCCCTGGCCGCGGCCTGCCTTGGCAGCTCGATCGTCGACATCGTGTCGCTCACGCTGCTGCAGCGGCTCGTGCCCGATGCGGCGCGCGGCCGGGCCATCGGCGTCATCGAGACCATGAGTATCGCCGCGTACGCCGCGGGTTCGCTGGTCCTGCCGATCGCCGCGGCGCCGCTGGGCCTGCCGCTGCTGCTGGGGGCCTGCGCCGCCGCGTGCCTTGCCTCGATCGCCGGTGGCGTCGTCATCCTGGGTCCCGGCGCGGGGCGCGAGTCGACCATCTCGCCGGCGGCCGCCCGCTTCGTGGCCCTGCCCGTCTTCGCCGGCCTCTCGCCGGCCCGCCTGGAGGCCGCCGCGATGCGCCTGCGGCCGGAGGACAGGCCGGCCGGGACGGTCATCATCCGCCAGGGCGACCCGGCGGATCGCCTCTATTTCATCGTCGACGGCACGTGCGAGGTCTCGCAGACCGACCCGGCGGGCGGGCCGGCGCGGCGCCTCCGCACGATGGGTCCCGATGAGCTCTTCGGCGAGATCGGACTCCTGACGGAGGCGCCGCGCTCGGCGACGGTCACAGCGACCACCGACACCGACCTTCTGACGCTCGAGGGCGCCGACTTCCTGGCGCTCGTCGGCTCAGGTCCGGGCTTGACGTCGAGGCTGCTGGACCTGCATCGTGGCGCCAGCGCGGCGCCGGCTCACTGACCGGCTGCGTCTGGAGGCCACCCGATGAATGGCGAAGGCTTCGCGGCAGAGCGCCTGCGCGCCTGCGCGCTCTTCGCCAGGGTCTCCGATCCACAGCTGGAGCAGCTCGCGCACGTGCTGCGCCGCCGTCGCTTCAGGCGCAACGAGGTCATCTTCCACCAGGGCGATCCGGGCGACTCCTTGCACATCATCGCGGAGGGCGCGGTCAAGATCGTGCTGCCCTCGGCGGAGGGTGAAGAGGCCATCATCGCCACGCTGCGGGTCGGTGACTTCTTCGGCGAATTGGCGCTGCTCGACAGCGCGCCTCGCTCGGCCACCGCGACCGCCCTGGAGGCGACCGAGACCCTGGTCCTTCCCCGAGAGGTCTTCCGTGAGGTCCTGGACCAGGAACCCAGCCTGCGTGACGCCCTGCTGGCCGGGATGGTGGCGGAGCTGCGCCGCCTGACCGGCCAGGTGGAGGAGCTCTACTTCCTGGACCTGGCGGGCCGCCTGGCGATGCGCCTGGTGCGGCTGGCCCAGGACGCGCAGCCCGGCGCCACCGGCGTCGTGCGTCTGGACTGGCCGTTCACCCAGTCGGACCTCGCGGCCATGATCGGCGGCACGCGCCAATCGGTGAATCGGCTACTGGCCGACCTGGTGCGCGACGGCCTCCTGACCATCGACCGCGACACCCTCGTCATCGGGAACCTGGAGCGGTTGGCGCGGATCGCCGAGCGCTGAGCGACCGCATCCCTGTCGGCGACACGACAGCCTCCCCGTCACAAAGACGCTTCCGTGATCGTGCCGACGCCACTACGATGCGTGCAAGGCCTGGGCTCCGACCAGGCGGCAGCAGAGGTCATGAGAAATGCCTGGACTAAAAGGTAGAAGCCCGGAAGGTTACGGCGGCAAGCTCGGCCGCGAGGGCATCGGTGGTCGCCAGGGCCGTGAAGGCCTGGGCGGCAAGACGCTCCGCGAGGACGAGGACGTCGAGGGCCACGGCATGCGGATGCGGGCCACCGAGGGCCTGGGTGGTCGACAGGGCCGCGAGGGCTACGGCGGCAAGGTCGGCCGCGAGGGCATCGGCAAGTCGCTCCGCGAGGACGACGACGTGGAAGGCCACAGCCTCGGTGGTCTCAAGGGCCGCGAGGGTTACGGCGGTAAGCTCGGCCGCGAGGGCATCGGTGGTCGCCAGGGCCGTGAAGGCCTGGGCGGCAAGACGCTCCGCGAGGACGAGGACGACGTCGAGGGCCATGGCGGCCTCCGCAACAGGGGCGAGTGATCCGGTCCGAGCGGCGTCCATGACGGGCGCCGCGACGACCCTCCAGATACGCAGCCATCAGCCGGCGTGACCAGCGAGGCACGTCGGCTTGGCTGATTCCCCCGCCAGCGGTGGCCGCGACGCCATCGCGGTGCTGCGCGCGGCCGCTCGACGGGTACGCGTCGCCCAGCGCCTGACCGGTGATCCGGAGCAGCGCCTGCTCCAGAGCATCGTCGATGCGACGGTCACCCTCTTCGACGCCGAGGCCGCCTCGATCGCCCTGTTCGAGCCCGATCCAGACCGGCTCGTCTTCCGCGTCGCCGCCGGTGAGCAGGGAGCGGGCGCGATCGGCCTGACCATCCCCACCACCCGCGGCCTGGCTGGCTACGTCTTCTCCACCGGCCAGCCCCTGGCCATGAGCGACGTGGCCAACGATCCGCGCTTCGATCGGGCGGCCGCAGAACGCACGGGCTACGTCCCGCGTTCGATCGCTGCCGTGCCGCTCGTCGATCAGGCGGCCACCGTCGGCGTCCTCCAGGTCCTGGACAAGCGCGGCAGCCCCACGTTCTCGCTGCGTGACATGGAGTTGCTGGCCGTCTTCGCCGGGCAGGCCGCGGCGGCGATCGCCGCGATGCGCGTGCAACGCGACCTGGCCAGCCTCATCCGGCAGGCGCTGCGCAGCCTGGACGAGGCCGGCGAGCTCGATCCGGCCGGCCTGGAGCGGCTGGTGGCGGACCTGACCCGTGGATTGGATGGGGCGGGCGATGCGCCCTTCTGGCGTCTCGTCGATGGACTCGCCGGCCTGCAGGCGGTCGGCGAGCGGGAGCAGGCCCTGGCGGCGGAGATCGTGGCCGCCCTGAGCGCCTATGCCGCCGCGCCGCGTCGTGCCGGCCAGAGGGTGTCCCGCTCGACCAGGTGACCGACGAGACGCTCCCCGCGTGGTCAGAGCCGTTCGCCGCCGAGGCACGGGCCCGGCTGGCGCGCGACGCGAGCCTGGAGCGTCTCGACCGCAGGTGGGCATGGGATGGCTCGAGCGGTCGTGGCATGACCGTGGCCATCATCGACTCGGGGCTCGAGCGGGATCACCCGGCTCTGGCCGGGCGGCTCGTCGAGTCGGTGGCGGTGGAGCTGGTCGACGGCGAGCCGAACATCGTGGCCGATGAGGCGGGCGACCTCTTCGGCCACGGCACCGCCTGCGGCGGCATCATCGTCGGCCTCGCACCGGAGGTCGAGCTGGTCTCCATCCGCATCCTTGGCGCCGACCTGCGGGGCAAGGGCGCGGCGTTCCTGGCCGCCCTGGACTGGGCCATCGAGCACGGCGTCCCGGTGGCCAACCTGAGCCTCTCGTCGAAGAGCGAGGCCCTGTTCGGGGACTTCCACGCCGTCGCCGATGACGCCTACTTCCACCGCACGGCGCTGGTCTGCGCGGCGAACAACGTGCCGGGGCCCAGCTACCCGTCACTGTTCGCCTCGGTCTGCTCGGTGGCGGCCCATGACGTACCGGACCCGTTCCGCCTCTACTACAACCCGGAGCCGCCGGTCGAGTTCGGGGCCTGGGGCGTCGATGTCCCCGTCGCGTGGCGTGAGGGCGGCCGCATCGTGGCCACCGGCAACAGCTTCGCCGCCCCGCACGTCGCCGGTCTGGCGGCGCTCGTCCTCAGCAAGCACCCGGGCCTGACGCCGTTCGAGCTGAAGGCCGTCCTCGCCGCGGCCGCCGATCAGCCCGCCCACGCGGTCGCCGCGCCCGAGCGCCACGTCCCCTGAAGCCTCTACCATCCCCCGGATGCCGGAGCGCTTCTACCTCACGACCGCCATCGCCTACGCCAACAGCCGGCCCGGCCTGCACACGCTCTTCGAGGTGGTCGGAGCAGACGCGCTCGCCCGCTGGCACCGCATGCGCGGCGACGAGACGTTCTTCCTGACCGGCACCGACGAGTACTCGGTCAACATCGCCCAGACGGCCGCGGAGCGGGGCACGACGCCCAAAGCCTTCGTGGATGAGATGGTGGCCCTCTTCCGCGGTGCGGAGGACGCCCTGGCCATCGCGCCGGACCGCTTCATCCGAACCACCGACCCTGACCATCAGGCTGCCGTCCACGAGATGGTGCGGCGGGCCTATGCCAGCGGTGACCTCTATGTGGGCACGTACGAGGGTTGGTACTGCCCCAACGAGGGCTTCATCCCGGCGTCGCAGCTGGTGGAGGATGCGGCCGGTACGCACTGTGCCAATCATCCGTCGATCGACCTGCAGTGGCTTTCCGAGCGCAACTGGTTCTTCCGTCTCTCGGCGTACCAGGAGCGTCTGGAGCGCTACTTCGCCGAGCACCCCGAGTGGGTCCAGCCGGAGTACCGCCGCAACGAGATGCTTGGCTTCATGCGCCAGGGGCTGGAGGACTTCTCGGTCAGCCGCGAGGGTGCGCCATGGGGCATCCCGTTCCCCATCCGCCCGGACGGTTCGTCAGCCCAGCTGCCGGATGGCTCCTGGGATCCCGCCGCGGGCACGGTCTACGTGTGGTTCGATGCCCTGACCAACTACATCACCGGCGTGGGATTCCCCGGCGACCCGGCGCGCTTCGAGCGGTGGTGGCCGACCGACGTGCACATCATCGGCAAGGACATCAATCGCCTGCACACCATCGTGTGGCCGGCCATGCTGATGAGCGCCGGCCTGCCGCTGCCGCGCCTGGTCTGGGTCCATGGCTGGCTGCTCGTCCAGGGCGAGCGGATGAGCAAGAGCCGCGGCAACTTCCTCGATCCACTCGACGTCGTGGCTGCGCTGGGCGCCGACGGGGCCCGCTACTGCACCCTCCGCGAGGTCGCCTTCGACCGCGACAGTGACGTCTCGTGGGACTCCTTCGTCCGCCGCTACAACGCCGACCTGGCCAACGACCTGGGCAACCTCGTCAACCGGACCGTGACGATGGCCAACCGCTACCTCGAAGGCGAGCGGCCAGCGCCGGCTCTCGGCGGTTCGCTCCAGTCGGCATGGGATCAGGCGCGGACCGCCTGGTCGGCCGGGCTGGAAGCGTATCTGCTGCACGATGCGCTGGCCGGCCTGTGGGGCCTGGTGGGGGCCGCCAACCAGCTGGTCGACCTGGAGAAGCCCTGGGTCCTGGCCAAGGCGTCGGCTGGTGGGGACGCCGGGGCAGGGGAGCGCCTGCGTGGTGTGCTCGGCGATCTCGTCGAAGCCTGCCGCGTGCTGGCCCTGGCGGCGGCGCCGTTCATGCCGGGGGCGGCGCCCAGGATCCTGGAGCAGCTGGGTTACACGTACCCCTACGGACCCGATGGGAGCGGTGGCCCGCCGCTCGCCGACGAGCTGCGCTGGGGCGCCCATGAGACCGAGCCCGGACGCGTCGGGACCGCTGCCCCGCTCTTCCCGCGTCTCGACCTGGACGCCGCGCCCGCGCACGTTTGAGGGGCCGGAGGCCGTGGGCCCGAGCTTGCCGGCGCCAACGCCCACGCCGCGTCTCATCGATGCCCACGCGCACCTGCAGGCCGACGCCTTCGCGGGCGACGCCGACGAGGTCGTCGCGACAGCCCGGGTCGCCGGCGTGCAACGGCTGCTGGATCCCGGCTGGGACGTCGCCTCATCGCGCGACGCCCTGTCGCTTGCCGATCGACATGCCTGGATCGACGTGGCCGTGGGGGTGCACCCGCACGTCGCGGCGCAGGTCGACGAGCGTGCGTGGTCGGCGATCACGGCCATGGCCGGAGATCCGCGCGTGGTGGCGATCGGCGAGACCGGCCTGGACTACGACCGCGCCTTCTCGCCGCGGCTCGCACAGCTGGCGAACCTGCGGCGCAACCTGGCCCTGGCCCTCGGCACGGGCAGGCCAGCGGTGCTCCACTGCCGATCCGCCAGGGGCGCCCGCGACGCGCAGGACGAGCTGATCGCCGAGCTGCGCAGGGCCGGGATGGCTGGGGAACGGTGGCGCCACACGTTCGCGGGCCGCCCCCCAGCCGTGCTCCACTCGTTCTCCGGGCCCCTCGACCACGCGGAGGCGGCGCTCGAACTGGGCCTCGCCATCAGCTTCAGTGGGCTGGTCTTTCGGGCGGGCGAGGAGGCGTCGGCGGCGGTCGGGCGTCTCGTGCCGGCGGATCGGTTGCTGGTGGAGACCGACTCGCCGTACCTGTCACCGCCCGGCGCCCCGCGACGCCGGAACGAGCCGGCATGGGTGGCCGTCACGGCGCGCTGGCTGGCCGAACAGCGCCACGATGACCCGACCGAGCTGGGGGAGCGACTCGTGGCCAACTACGACCGCATCTTCCACGGGGCCTGACCCGTGCGCCCGGCAGTCCCGCGCAGCGGCGGCCCTCAGCCCCCGGTGAGTCGCGCCCGGAGCAGCTCGGCCCCCGACGGCTCGGTGAGGAGGCACGCCCAGGCGCCATCCGGCTGGCGCCACGTGGCTGACGTCACGGCCATCCCGGCCGCCGCCGAGCGCACGAACTCCAGCGCCGTGGTCCGCGGCACCGCCGTGACGGCCGCCTCGCCGCCAGCGGCCACCACGGCCTCCTCCACCCAGTCCGCGTAGACCGCGTGGTTCGCGTGACCGACGGGATCCAGCTCGTGACGTCGGACGACGAGTCCGCCCCGCTGCGCCTGGGCGGTGGGCGTGGGCAGGTCGACGCGGGCCGGCTGGAAGTCGGGCAGACGTGCCTGGAACGCGGCCAGGATCTCGGTCGGGATCCGGACCGGCAGGCCGTGCGGCCCCAGCAACACCCAATCCGTGGTCACGATCGCGAGGAGCGCGCCGTCACGGCCGCGGATCTCGCTGTGCCGCCGGGCCCACACGCGCCGCCAGCCGGTCACCTCGGTCGACACGCCCACGACGGTCCCGCTGGTGACCCTGCCTCGCATCTCCAGCCTCAGGCAGCGGACCAGCCACATCAGGCCGCGCTCGCCGTACCAGCGACGATCGAAACCGGCCGCCTCGGAGTGGGCCCACGCCACGTCCTGGGCGTACCGCAGCGCGGCTGACGAGCGCAGCCAGCCGTCGGCGCCACATTCGTCGAAGCGGACGCGGATGGGCGACTCGAGCCGCACGGGGAGGGCCATCGTCCGAGTCTACGGGCCTGCGCTTGACAGGGTCGCGACACCTCGGCTAGGCTGTTAGCACTCTCGCATTGGGAGTGCTAATCTCACATCGCGGTCGACCCCGACCGCATCCGGGACGCTGCGGCCGGTACGCCGCGCGGTCGAACCCAGCCCAGCAGGGCCGCGGCCGCGACCTGTCCCGCGCCGGGGTCCCGCACCCATCACGAACCTCAGGAGGGATCCGCGTTGGCGACCGCTTCGGCGACCAAGAAGTCCTCGGACAAGACCAAGCTTCGCCCCCTGGGTGACCGCTGCGTCATCAAGCCCACCGCCCGCGAAGAGATGACCAAGAGCGGCATCGTGCTCCCCGACACCGCCAAGGAGAAGCCCCAGGAGGGCACGATCCTGGCGGCCGGCCCCGGCCGCATCCTCGACGACGGCAAGCGTGAGGCCATGGACGTCAAGGAGGGCCAGCGGGTCCTCTACGCCAAGTACGCCGGCACCGAGTTCAAGATCGAAGGCGATGAGCTCCTCATCGTCAGCCAGAAGGACATCCTCGCCGTCCTCGAAGACTGACCGCCCGCACCGTCGGTCGGCCCACCCCGACCGGACCCGCGGGCCCGGTCGTTCCTGTAGGAGGGAATCCCGTAGTGGCTAAGCAACTCCTCTTCGATGAGACCGCGCGCCGGTCGCTCAAGCATGGCGTCGATCGCCTCGCTGACGCGGTTCGCGTGACGCTCGGGCCCAAGGGCCGCAACGTCGTCCTCGACAAGAAGTTCGGTTCTCCCACCATCACCAACGACGGCGTGACGATCGCCCGCGAGATCGAGCTGGACGAGCCCTTCGAGAACATGGGCGCCCAGCTGCTCAAGGAAGTCGCCACCAAGACCGACGACGTCGCCGGCGACGGCACGACCACCGCGGTCGTGCTGGGCCAGTCGATCGTCGCCGAGGGGCTCAAGAACGTGACGTCGGGCGCCAACCCGATGGCCATCAAGCGCGGCTTGGAGAAGGGCGTCGAGGCCATCGTGGTCGAGCTCAAGAAGCAGGCCCGCCCGCTCAAGACGCGCGCCGACATCGCCAACCTGGCGGCCATCTCCTCGGCCGATCCCGAGGTCGGCGAGGTCATCGCCGAGGTCATGGACAAGGTCGGCAAGGACGGTGTCATCACCGTCGAGGAAGGGCAGTCGCTCGGCCTCGAGAAGGAATACACCGAGGGCATGCAGTTCGACCGGGGCTACATCTCGGCCTACTTCGTGACCAACCCGGACCGCATGGAGGCGGTCCTGGAGTCGCCCATGATCCTCATCACCGACAAGAAGATCTCGGCCGTCCAGGATCTCCTGCCGGCGCTGGAAAAGGGCGTCCAGATTGGCAAGCCGGTCCTCATCATCGCCGAGGACGTCGATGGCGAAGCGCTCGCCACGCTGGTCGTCAACAACCTGCGCAAGACCATCTCCGCCCTGGCCGTCAAGGCCCCGGGCTTCGGTGACCGGCGCAAGGAGATGCTGCGCGACATCGCCATCCTGACCGGTGGCAACGTCATCAGCGAGGAGCTCGGCCGCAAGCTCGACAGCGTCGTCGCCGAGGACTTCGGCAAGGCGCGGCGCGTGGTCGCCACCAAGGACGACACCACGATCGTCGACGGCGAGGGCTCCCAGGACGCGATCAAGGGCCGCATGACGCAGATCAAGGCCCAGATCGAGGAGACCACCTCCGACTACGACAAGGAGAAGCTCCAGGAGCGGCTGGCCAAGCTGGCCGGGGGCGTCGCCGTGATCAAGGTCGGGGCGGCCACCGAGGTCGAGCTCAAGGAGAAGAAGCACCGCATCGAGGACGCCCTGTCCACCGTGCGGGCGGGCATCGAGGAAGGCATGGTCGCCGGGGGCGGCAGTGCCCTCCTGCAGGCCATCCCGGCCCTCGACAAGGTCAAGCTCGAGGGCGACGAGGCCATCGGCGTCAACATCCTGCGCCGCGCGCTGGAGGCGCCCATCCGCCAGATCGCCGAGAACGCCGGCAAGGAAGGCTCGGTCATCGTCGCCGCGGTGAAGAAGATGAAGGCCGGCCACGGGTACGACGCGCTCCGCGACGAGAACGGCGACCTCTTCGACAAGGGCATCGTCGACGCCCTCAAGGTGACCCGGTCCGCGCTCCAGAACGCCGCCTCGATCGGCGCCATGGTGCTCACCACCGAGACCCTGGTGACCGACCTGCCGGAGAAGAAGGACGCCGCCAACGGCCACGGCCATCCCGGTGGCGGTGGCGGGGACATGGACTTCTAGCCCGAGACAGTCCCTGGCGTTTGCGCCCGCCCATGGCAGGCACGAGAACCTGATAAGAGCCGGGTCGTCCGTGGACGACCCGGCTCTTCGTTTTCCCGGGGCCGCACGGCGGGTCCGGGAGCACCGGATGCGTCTGCTGGGCGGCGACCCCCGACGCTCTGGGCCTCGGCCGCGCGGGGCTTCCTGG
>Ga0187778_10001816_pt1 | contig 14714 bp, 15 predicted proteins | sample 1015_Q2_SP5_20_M_FD_132418 | JGI IMG/M metagenome (GOLD analysis project Ga0187778, IMG submission 132418) | Tropical peat soil microbial communities from peatlands in Department of Meta, Colombia - 1015_Q2_SP5_20_MG | ecosystem: Environmental > Terrestrial > Soil > Wetlands > Peat | place... | reverse complement strand
GCTGTACCGGCAGAACTCGTGGATCCAGTTGTTGTACGCGCGGCAGATGGCCAAGGAGAGCTGCGGGTCGAGATTGTCGCGGGCGATGAACCCCAGGCCCGCGGTGGGGTAGAGGACCGCGATATCGACGCCCTCCAGCTCCATGCCCATGACCTGGGCCTCGGCGTCATAGTCGCGCTCGACGGCGAAGTCGAGTCGGCCGGTATCGAAGAGCCTGGACCCGGAAAGCAGCTGGGTACTCTGGGTCTGGCCGCGGCGGACGCGCTTCCGGTACTGCTGCAGGTCCATATCGGAGGTGGGCAGGCCATCGATGATGGTCAAGCCAGAAGGTCCGCGGCAGGGGAGCCCGTCCGCTCCGACCGGCACGCTGATGCGCGACCGGAAGGCCGGATCGAGATAGCGGTCGAAGAGGTTCGGCGGTTCCATGATGTGCATGTCGGAGTCCACGAAGCGAATACCGTCTTTCATGGGGCACCCCTCTTCTCGCCCGAATCGTTGCGCATCGAGCCGCCCTCGGCGGTCGCGCTGATCATGAGCCGGGCCGCCCCGTGCCGTCAAGGGGCGGCGGTCGGAGGAGGCGCTGGCCCGCGCAGCGCACGAGCCGGCTTGCACGCTCAGCGAGCGGCCCCCGGTCTGAAGAAATGCTGAATGGGAACTGTCACTGACTCGCGCGTGTTACTGACCGTGCTCGCCCAGAGGGAGGTACCCAACATGACCACGAGCGCCCAGCGGTTGGTGGTGATCCTGGCCATCGCGGTCGTGGCCGCCTGGTCTCCCGCATCTCCGGTTGCCGCTGCCGGTGCGGCATCGACCGCGGACGCGCGGCTCCGTCTCGACTGGCAGATCGGAACGCGGTTCGGGAGGCCGGTCATCCAGGGGGTATGTCGTCAATGACGCCCTGGGTGCGGCGGCGGAGGTGCGGCTCCTCGTCGAGATCCTGGATAGTTCGGGCACGGTCATCGCCCGGTCCGTCGGATTCGTCCGCGGCGTCGTCGCCTCCAATGACCGGAGCTACTTTGAAGTGCCACTCAAGGTGCCGGGCGCGGCCTATCGCGTCCGTATCACGGCATTCGACTGGGGGGACTCCGGTGGCGGGACCGGCGGCGCCACCGGAGGCGGGGGCATGTGAGGGTGACGGCCGTCAGATTGACTGCGTTGACGATTTCGCGACCAGAGCGGTAGAGTTGGCTCGTATCGACGGCGCACCTGGCGCGACACGCGGCATCCTCACTCGACGGAGGGCGGCCATGGCCATGACGTTGACGATCGAACGGGTGATGGCGTTCATGGGGCTCGACGTGCTCGTGGCGAGGGACGAGGGCCTCTTCGCGGCAGAGGGGCTCGACCTGCGGATCGTGGCGCTCCCGTCCGAGGAGTTCCGCTCCGCGGCCGAGGGCTCGCCCGCGAAGCCCATCACGAACCAGGGCAAGCTGCAGGCGCGCGGCGAAGCCCAGATGTTCCAGGCCTGAGAGTGTGGCAATAACCGCCGGGTGGCGGCAAGCTCCGTTGGCGCGCGGCAGGTCGGCCGGCGCGCCACCATCGTCTGTGGTGCCCTGGTCGTAGCGCCGGAGTCGCCGGTCTTCACGCCCCAGGAGCTCGCTCATCAGCGGGTGGCTCTCGACTACGGCAACGGCACCGCCTACGCAGGGCTGCAGATGCTGGAGGGCGCGATGCCGCGCGAGGCCGTCACGACGTGCGCCGCCGCCACCAGCCCCGCCGAGCGCTTCGCCGGGCTGATGCGCGGAGAGTTCGCCGCGACGGTCCTGCAGGAACCCTGGATCACGGTCGCCGAGAAGGCCGGCTGTCGGCTGGTCGCCACCACGTTCTTTCATGGGACCTGGGTCGCCACTCGTGAGGTGAGCCCGGCGGCGTACGCGGCCCTCCTGCGGGCCATCACCAAGGCCGTCCACCGCATCAATGCCGACAAGCGGCGGTATGTCTCCTACTTCCTCCGCGACTGGGCTGGCCATCCCGAGGTGGACGCGCTGACCCCCGACGACTTCAACCTCGGGCGCATCCAGGTGAAGGAACCCGGTCCGATCCCGGAGCACGAGGCGCGCTGGGCGTGGGACTGGATGGCCAGCTGGGGCCTGATCGACGGGACGTTTGACATCGCGGCCCAGATCGACCGGCGTCTGGAACGGGACGCGCACGAGCTGGCCGCGGCAGGCCGCGAGACGTAGTCCGCGGGTCGTTCTGGACGGCGCCCCGAGCTCGATCACGAACGATCGGGTTCGGTCTTCTTTTGGACGTCCTCGCGGGTGACCATCCTCACCCGGACGGCCAGGGGCTCCGGTCGCGCCACGATCAGCCCAGCAAAATGTGGGGCCCGCGGGCGGCCTCACCTAAAATGGGTTCGAGGCACATGGCCGGTCGTTCACGGAAGGCTCTGAGCGCCCCAACCGGGGCAGGGAGATGCGCATGGGGAAACACGTGAGCGCTCCTGACAGCGACGCCATCGCGAAACTGGCCTACCAGCTCTGGGAAGAACGGGGGCGGCCGCTCGGCACCGCCGAGGGTGATTGGTATGAGGCCGAGCGCCAGCTGCTACAACTCCAACCCCAGAGCGGCACGATCGCTCCCGCGCTGACGCGCCGACCACGTGAGCCCCGCCAGGCCCGCGCGGGCGCGCGGACGAAGCGCCGTTCATCGGCGTAGCGCACCACTGCCGCGGCCCACTCCGAGGGCCCCAGGCCTCGCGTTCCGCGCGGGCTCGTGTTCCACCGACCGCGTCGGCCCGATCCGACCTTCTCGGCTTCTGTGTCGGTGCCGGTCTAGATCCGCTCCCCTGATCCCTCCGGGGCGCCGGGCCCGCGATCGGCCTTGTCGAACACGCGGTCCTCGACGAAGACCGGGGCCTTGGCGCGGAGGGCGAGCGCGATGGCGTCGGAGGGCCTGGCGTCGAGCTCCATCGGCGCGCCGTCCGCCATTAGGTAGACCGTCGCGTAGTAGGTGTTGTTCCGGAGGTCGGTGACGACGACCTTGGTGATCGAGATCTTGAGTCGGCCGAACAGGGTCAGGAAGAGGTCGTGCGTGAGCGGGCGAGGCGGCGTGATGTGCTCCAGCGGCACCGCGATCGCAATGGCCTCGGGGGCCCCGATCGCCATCAGGACGCGACGCTTGTCGCGCTTGCCTTCCAGCAGCACCCCGTGCTGGCCCCGCGGGTCCGCGAAGACCCCCACCACCGTGACTTCCTGGGAGCCTGGCGGCGGGGGCGCCTGGTCCGCGGTGAGCGCTCCTGCGAGCATGACGCTCAGCGAGAGCACCAGTGCCAGGCGGGCGGATCGATGAGTGGTCCGCATGGTGTCCGCCCTCCTTCTAGATACCGAGTGCGAGTCGAGACTGGGCTTTGACCTTCCCCACCCCGATGATCTACGCTCCCGCCCACACCCGCTAGAGGGAGGGGCGAGCCCTATGCTGGAGCGCCTTGAGCAACAGCCGCGGCTGACGTCGAATCAGTGGAAGCTGATCATCACCGGCAATCTGGCTGACCTGCTGGATTTCTTCGATTTCTTCCTGATCGGCTACGTGCTGGCCTTCATCACCAAGGAGTGGCAGCTGACCTATTGGCAGGGCGCGGTGATCCTGCTGGCCTCCGGCATCGGCGCGGTGCCCGGCGCGTTCTTCTGGGGCTGGGTGGCCGACAAGATCGGCCGGCGCACGGTGTTCATCCTGACCGCGCTCAACGTGGCGCTGGCCACCGGCATCATGGCGCTCACTCCCGGCCCGAACGGCTGGATCAGCGGCTGGCTGTTCCTGGCCCTGTTCCGCCTCTTGGTCGGCGTCGGCAATGCCGGGCTCTACGCGGTCGACATGCCGCTGGTGCAAGAATTCATGCCGACCAAGAAGCGCGGGTGGGTCGGTGCGCTCATCACCACCTTGCTCCCGGCCGGTAGCATGCTCGGTGGCGTGGCCGGATGGCTCCTCGCCCCGATCATCGGCTGGCGCGGCCTGTTCCTCATCGGCCTGGTGCCGATCGTGCTGGTGCTCATGGTGCGCTACTGGGTGCCGGAATCGCCGCGCTGGCTGATGCAGATGGGACGGCACGAAGAAGCACGCCGATCGCTCGCCTGGGCGCTGATGGCCGATCCGGAGGAGATCACCCTGCCGACGACCGGACCCGAGCTCGAGCGAGGGTCGTGGTGGGAACTGTTCAAATATCCCCGCAGCGTCATCGCCGGCTGCCTAGTCGGGCTGACCCAGACCGGCGGCGTCGGCCTTGGGCTGTGGGGCGCGACCCTGTTCGTGCTGGTGCTCAGGATCTCGCCGGCCGATGCCGCCTTCCTGATGATCTTCGTCAACATGGCGGCGATCGCCGGACGGTTCAGCGTCACCGCGCTGATCGAGCTGCTGGGGCGCTGCGGGACGGGGACCCTGTACTGCGCCGCGGCCGCGGTGCTGATGGTGCTCGCCGGCTATCTGCACAACGTCGTGCTCGGCAGCGTATCGCTGTTCTTCGTGCTGGTCATGGCGCAGAACTTCTTCGGCAGTGCCGCCTACTCGGTCGCCGGCCCCTACATGACCGAGATCTGGCCGACCCGGCTGCGGGCCAGCGGCATGGGGCTCGCTTACGGCGTCGGAAATTCCGGCAAGATCGTCGGGCCGCTCGGGCTGGCCTTGATTCTCGGGGCGAAGGACCTGATTCGGCCGGCGGCAAACCTCGACTCGTTGGGCCTGGCGTTCCTCTACTTCGCCTCCTGGTACGGGCTCGGAATCATCGCGTACTGGTTCATCGGCTTCGAGACCAAGGGGCGCTCGTTCGAGGAGATCGACGCCGCGCTCACCGAGCTCCCTGGTGCTCCTTCCAGTAGTGGTAGGTCTTTGCCACTGCGGTGACGACGTTCTTGATCTCGCCCTCGAGCGTGAAGCGACAGCCGATGGGGACACAGAGCACCGTGCCTTCCCGCCGTACCATGATGTTCTCGACGATGATGGCGCGCATGAGCCAGATCGCCATCTCCTCGTTGTCACAGCGGAGCCCGATCCAGCCGGGCGGGCCCTCGAGCACGACGGGCAGTCCGGTCACCATCGTCAGGCCCCGCGCCAGCTCGGCTCGCGCGGCCGCGTAGCGCTCCGGGTCTGCCCGTGCGTCGTCCGACGAGACCGCCTCCAGCAGCGTCCCGCGATGGGGCGGTCCGCCGGCCAGCGCCAGCTCACAGAAGCCCTGCCACATTTGGTCCCAGGCCACCTGGCCGTCGTCGTCACGCTGGAGCGGAGCGGCCCCCATCGGCGCGCTGCTGACGACGCGCGCGGAGTCCCAGTAGCGCGCGGGCAAGAGCTTGGCCAGTCGCGCCTCCTCCTCACCGACGAGGTGCCGGCCGTGCGCGTGCTCGACCAGGAGGCGTAGGTTTGGATTCACCCAGGCCGTCGCGCCGCCGCCTTCGGTCAGCGCCTCGAGGTGACGGCGGGCGAGCGCCCACACGAGGCCGGGGTGGGTGTCGAGGGTGCGGGCCACGGTGACCTCGACGCGTGCGGCGCCGGCGCCAGCGCGGGCTTGCTTGACGAGGTGGCGATGGCCGCGCGCGTCGAACAGGAGGTGCGGCACCACCACGACGCCCCGCGCGCCGAGTCGCGCCGCTCGCAGGATCGCCTCGCCGACACTTGGTGTCGTCAGGCCGAGGAACGCACAGGAGACCTCGCCGAAGCCGTGGGCCTCGAAGACGAGCCGCGCGAGCCGGGCAACCTCTGCGTTGCTCGCCGGGTTGGCGCCGCCGCCGGTTGCGATGACGACAGCGACCTGAGCCGGCTGCCGCGGTGCAGATGCGAGCGAGCGCGTCGCGTCACGCGCGCGATCGCCGAGCATACGCGCGATGTCGTCCGCGGCGGGCGCCCGTCCGCGGTGCAGGCGGAGGACGGGATCGCTTTCGAGCTCGGCGCCGGCGAGCCTCCCGTCTTCAAGTGCCACCGGCAGGAGGACCAGGCGCCTCGCCCCGCGCTCGGCCACCGATCGGGCCAGGCGCCGCAGCGGCTGGTCGGGTTCGGCGAGGTCGCACGTCTCGACGGCGTGCTGGAGCTGGCGGGCCAGGCGTCGAGCCAGGTGGCGGACCCCGCGACCGGCGCCCGACCACCCCCGACCGAGCAGCACGGTGGTCGGCACGTCCAGCCTGTCGTTCCTGACCTCGCTCCCGTCCATCGCGGAAGGGTGCTCATGCTAACGCCGATGCCGCCTCGCCGACAAGTGCGTATTGACCCTAACCGCGGCCCCTGCTATCTACTGGACACCCTGAGCGAAGGAGCCCGCGGATGGCCGATGACCGCTTGAACCTCCCCTTCACCGGCTTGGTGTCCTTCATGCGCGCGCCCACGTGCACCGATCTCGCGGCCGTGGATGCCGACATCGCCATCCTCGGCGCGCCGAGCGATGAAGGTTCGCCCTGGAAGCCGGGTGCGCGCTTTGCGCCGCGCAAGATCCGTGAGCTGTCGATCAAGTATGCGGGGTACGGGCCGGTCCAGCACCAGCTCGGGTACTACGACATCGACGAGAATCGCCGCTTCCTCGAATACGAGCGGCGGCATCAGCGCATCGTGGACTGCGGCGATTCCGACATTGTCTACACGAACGTCCGGCGGACCTTTGACAACATCACACGGGATGTCCGGCGCATCCTGGACGCCGGCGCGTTCCCGGTCGTCATCGGGGGCGACCACGCCATCACCTACCCGGTCGTTCGCGCCTACACCGAGCGGCTGAACGTCGTGCACTTCGACGCTCACATGGACTACCGGCCCTTCGTGCACGGGGTGCAGTGGGCCAACGGCAATCCCATCCGGAACGTGGCTCGCCTCAAGACGTGCCATCACATCGTGCAGGTCGGCATCCGGAGCCTGCGGACCCGGCAGGCCGACGTTGCGGATTCGCGCGCGCGCGGCAACGATATCGTGACGATCCCCGAGTTCCGCCGCCGAGGGCCCCGCGCCATCGTCGATCTGCTGCCGGCTGGTGAGCCGGTGTACTGCTCGATCGACGTCGACGTGCTCGACTTGCCGCTGGTGCCGGGGTGCGCGTCGTCGGAGGTCAACGGCCTGACGTACGACGAGCTACGGCAGACCCTCTTTGCGATCGCGGGCGGGCGGGAGGTCATCGGCTTCGACCTCGTCGAGGTCAACCCGATGCTCGACGTGCCCGCCGACAACACGTCGCAGCTCGCCGCCCAGCTCATCATCGAGTTCCTGGGACGGATCGTGGAGCACCCCGGCTACCGGGCACGCCACCCCATGCGCGGAGCACCACCACGGCGGGCCGCGGCGCGTGGCCGCCGGCACCGCGCTGGCTCGCGCTGAAGGTCTTCGGGGTGCTCGTGTGGAGGAGGAAGCGATGATCGCTCGAGTGGGGCTCCTTGCTCGCATCGTGATGCTGCTGACGGTGGTGCCGCTCTTTGCGAGCCCGCGGGCCGCATTCGGTCAGGACACGCTGGCCGAGATCAAGCAGCGAGGCACCATCAACGTCTTCGTGGAGGCGCAATACCGACCGTACGAGTTCCGCGACCAGAGCGGGGAGATCGTCGGCCTGGACATCGACCTCGCGCGCAAGATGTTCGAGGACGGGCTGCGAGTCAAGTGTGTCTTCACCGACCTCGATCTCGTCGGCGTGCTCGGCGCCCTGCTCACCCGCAAGGCCGACTTCGTGATGTCCGGCATCGTGATGACCCAGGAGCGGGCGAAGCGGTTCGACCTGAGCATCCCCTATTCCGAGGCGGGCGCCGCGGTGCTCGTTCGCGCTGACGAGACGCGCCTGCGGGGGCCGGATGACCTCAGTGGCAAGGTGATCGGCACCCAGCTGGGTAGCTCGAGCCAGAAGGCGGCCGAGGCATTCGAGGCCCAGCTCAAGGCCCAGGGCAAACCGGGCTACGCCGAGCTGAAGACCTACGAGCGTTTCCCCACCGCGCAGCAGGACTTGCTGGCCAAGCGGCTCGACGCCGTCGTGCAGGGGCGGCCGCCCCTCAAGGTGCTCATCAAGGAGCGGCCGGGCCAGTTCAAGATCCTCTCGGGCCTCGGGCCCAAGGCCTACTACGGGGCCGTCATGCGCAAGGGCGACATGGCGCTGCTCACGTACGTCAACGAGCAGATCCGCAAGTTCAAGCAGGATGGCACGCTCAAGATGCTGCAGGAGAAGTGGTTGGGCGAGTCGGACAGCAACCTGCCCGATCCGTGGACACCGCTGAGCTGAGTTCTCGGTTCGATTTCGCGCTGATCGTCGAGAGCATCCCGTTCCTCTTGCGGGGTGCCGTGTACACCGTCGAGGTCTCGCTGCTCGCCATCAGCTTCGGCCTCGTGCTGGGCTGGCTACTTGGCCTGGCCGCCGTCTCCGGCCTGCGCTGGTTGCGCGCGATCACGTGGGCCTACGTGCAGTTCATCCGGGGCACGCCGCTGCTCGTGCAGATCTTCCTGATCTACTTCGGGCTCCCCGTGTTCGGGATCGACATCCCGGCGTTCTGGTCCGGCGTGATCGCACTGGGGTTGAACTCCGGTGGGTTCCAGGCCGAGATCGTCCGCGCGGGGATCGAGTCGATCGATCGCGGCCAGACGGAGGCGGCCCGATCGATCGGGATGTCTCGCGTCCAGACCCTGCTGTTCATCCTGGTGCCTCAGGCGATTCGGCGGGTGATCCCTCCGCTGACCAACGAGCTGATCACGTTGACCAAGAGCTCGTCGCTGCTCTCGGCCATTGCGGCGCTCGAGCTCACCCACGCGGGCCAGCTCATCATCGCGCGGACGTTCGCGCCGTTCGAGATCTATACGGCCGTCGCCGCGCTGTACCTGGTCATGATCGCGCTCCTGTCGCGCGTCTCCGCGCTTCTGGAACGGCGGGTGTTCGTGAACTACTGATGGCGATCCTCCGCGTCGATCACCTGTCGAAGTCCTTCGGCGCCACGACCGTGCTCACGGACATTGGGCTCCGCGTCGAGAAAGGGGAGATCCTGATCGTCATCGGGCCGAGCGGCTCGGGCAAGACGACGCTCCTGCGCTGCATCCAGTGCCTGGAATATCCCGATCGGGGCACGATCATGCTGGACGGGGTGCCGTTCGGCCGCGGCGACGGGCCGGGGCGCGCCTGGTCTCCAGATCCGCCGCGCGTGCTCGACGCCAAGCGCCGACGCATCGGATTCGTGTTCCAGCGCTTCAATCTGTTCGCGAACCTCACCGCGCTGGACAACGTGAGCATTGGCCCCCGCCGCGTGCTGGGGGTGCCGTCGCGCGAAGCGCGGGCGCGGGCGGGCGCGGTGTTGGCGCGCCTGGGTCTGGCCGAGCATGCCGGCAAGCTGCCGTCGCAGCTCTCCGGCGGCCAACAGCAGCGCGTGGCCATCGCACGCGCGCTGTCGATGGATCCGCTCTTGATGCTGTTCGACGAGCCAACCTCGGCGCTGGACCCCGAGCTGGTGGACGAGGTCCTGCAGACGATGCGACAGCTTGCCGCCTCGGGCATGACGATGATCGTGGTCACCCACGAACTCGACTTTGCACGCGAGGTCGGCGATCGCGTCGTGTTCATGGACGGGGGCCGCATCGTCGAGGAGGGATCGCCGGCCGTCGTCTTCAATCAACCCCACGAAGAACGCACGCGCGCCTTTCTGCGCCGCTTGCTGCGGACCGGCGCGCCCCATCACGTCCGTCGCGACGCCCCTTCGCATGGAGGGGCGGAGCTGGGGCCGGACGCCACCGCCGAGCGGCGGGCCTGAGCGGAAGGAGACGATCATGACGATATCCACCCGCGAGCTGGTGATTCCGGCCGGCCATGCGCGGAGCTGGCGGATGCGCGCCGGCGAACGAGTGACCATTGGCCAGACCGAGGGCCACCAGGTCGGCGACTTCATCGCGTTCAACGCGGCGGATTTCACGGAGTTCCTCAGCCCGAGCCACACCCGGCGCTGCATCCACCGCTATCTGGTCGGCAAAGGCCACACGCTGTACACGAATCACCGGGAGCCGATCATCGAGATCGTCGAGGACACCCTTGGTGTGCACGACATCTTGGCGGCCGCTTGCGATCCCTATCGCTACCGCCGCGACTTCGGCGTCGAGAATCACCGGAGCTGCCGGATGAACTTCGTGGAGGCGTTGGCCGACCATGGCATCCCCGACTGGCGGGTGCCCGATCCGGTGAACCTGTTCCAGAACTCGCCGGTGCTGCCCGACGGGACCTACTCGAGCGCCGCGTCCCTGGCCAAGGCCGGCGACTACGTCACCCTGCTGGCGCGCATGGACCTGGTCGCCGCCTGCTCGGCGTGTCCTCAGGACCTCGCGCCGACCAACGCTGGTCGGCTGAGCGATCTCGTGGTCCGACTCGGCGCGACCAGGGCGGCGCACTGATGCCGGCGCGGAGGGGGCGGGCGACGGCGGCGACTGGCCGGTGGGACCTGCCGTACACCGGCTTCGTCTCCTTCCTGCGCAGCCCGACGTGCCCCGACCTGGACCGGCTGGACGCCGACATCGCGGTGCTGGGCGTGCCCAGCGATGAGGGCTCGCCCTGGAAGCCGGGCGCGCGTTTCGCGCCGCGCAAGATCCGCGAGCTCTCTGTGCAATTCGCGGGACGGGGGACGGTCGACGGCCAGCGCGGCTACTATGACATCGCCGAAGATCGGCGTCACCTCGACCACGAGCGGATCCACCGTCGGCTGATCGACTGCGGCGACTCCGACATCGTCTACACGAACGTCCGGCGAACCTTTGACAACATCACGCGGGATGTCCGCCGGATCCTGAACGCCGGTGCGTTCCCGGTCGTCATCGGCGGCGACCACGCCATCACCTACCCGGTCGTTCGCGCCTACACCGAGCGGCTGAACGTCGTCCACTTCGACGCCCACATGGACTACCAGCCCTTCGTGCACGGCGTGCAGTGGGGTAACGCCAATCCCATCCGGAACGTGGCCCGACTCAAGACGTGCCACCACATCGTGCAGGTGGGCATCCGCAGCCTCCGTACTCGGCAGGCCGATGTCGCGGACTCGCGCGCACGCGGCAACGACGTCATCACCGTGACCGAACACCGGCGCCGGGGCGCCTCGAGGATTCTCGAGAACCTGCCGCGCGACGAGCCGGTGTACGTGAGCATCGACATCGACGTGCTCGATCTGCCGCTGGTGCCTGGCTGCGCGTCAGGCGAGGTGAATGGCCTCACCTACGAGGAGCTCCGCGAGGCCCTGTTCGCCGTGGCGGGTCACGCCGAAGTGATCGGCTTCGACCTGGTCGAGGTCAACCCGATGCTCGACGTCGCCTCCGAGAACACCTCGCTCATTGCCGCCCAGCTCATCATGGAGTTCCTGGGCCGCGTCGTCGAGCATTCCGGGTACCGGCGGCGGCATCCAGCCCCACGCCAGACCCCGAGCTCGCCCACCGCGAGGCCACGACGTCGGTGATGTGAATGGTGGGCCAGTGTGGTCCGTTCCCGCGTGTACGGATCAGCCCGGCGGGTGCCCGCGGCGAAAGTCATTGCGACCAGAGCGGTCAACGCCGCGTACCAGAAAGAGCGCCTTGGTTTCGCGGCTCGTCTCGCCGCCTGGCATCGCGGCATCGTGGTCGTAGTGACTTGTCGCGGGCATGAACCTCAGCGCATAGCCGGCGCGCGGACGGCTCCCCGTATTGGAGCGGGCGCCGTGAGTCGCGTAGACGTCGAAGAGCACCATCTGGCCCGGGTCCAGCTCAACGTCCTGCGCCAGGCCCTCGTCGAACTCTCCTCCCGCCATGATGTGGTGGAACATCACCTCGGGGCGATCATCTTCGATGTGGCGGCCGAACTGCTTGGGCAGGTGGGACCCTGGAATGAAGCGGAGACACCCGTTCTCGATCACGCTGTCGAACACGGCGATCCACACGCTCGTCGTGGCGAGTGGCGTGATCGGCCAATAGGCGGCATCTCGGTGCCACGGCGTCACCGGGCCCTCGAGCGGCCGTTTGTAGAAGAGCGTGGTCCCCCACAGGATGATGTCCGGGCCGATGAGCTGCTCGACGATGTCGAGGACGTCAGGATGTCTGGCAAGGTCCAACCATTCATGCGCCCGCGGGGACTTGAGGCCCTGCGTTCCCCAGTTGTTCACGTGAGGACCGGTCATGAACTTGTCGCGCAGGTGGGGGTTCTCCTCGACCAGTTCTCTCGTCAACGCCTGCAAGCGCACGACGTCGGACGTCGAGAGCGTGTATTTCGGGACGATGAACCCGTCCCGGTGGTACCGCACGACGTCCTCGTCGCTGAGCACAGCTTGCGAGCGTTCGCTCATGTGACCCTGATGTGCCCGAAGATCTGACGGAAGAGAGTCCACGTCAAGTGGCGCGGCCCGCCGCCATGCCCCTTCTTGACCCATCCGATGCTGAAGACTAAGCTCCCGGTAGCTGGCGCCCCTTGAACCGTTCTTCGTCGCATGACTATCGCCGACGCGAAGTTGCATACGCCGGCACGGAGGTGCGCGCTATGACCACGAGTCGCACGGCCTATGTGTATGTGGGTCTGGCGGGTGAGACCGCCCCAGGCCGCCCCGTCAAATCCGGTCTCTACCGCATGGCCGCGGGCGAGCATCGGTGGGAGCTCGTGACTCGTGGTCTTCCCGAGGCGCCCACGATCCGGGCGATTGCCACGCACCCTGAGCACCCCGAGACCGTATACGTTGGGACGCAGTTCGGTCCCTATCGCAGCCCGGATCACGGCGAGCACTGGGAGCGGCTCAACGTTTCGGATCACGGCTTGCCCGTGTGGTCTCTGTTGTTCGATCCTCGCGACGCCAAGGTGCTGTACGCAGGCTACGAGAACTGCGAGATCTACCGGAGTGAGGACGGGGGCGAGCATTGGCAGCAGCTCCCGGCGACCGTCCGCTTCCCGGAAGTCACCGTGGGCCCCGGGGCCAACCCGGCCAAGCGCGTCCTGGAGCTGGCCGCCAATCCCGCCAACCCCGACGAGATCTACGGGGCCATCGAAGTCGGCGGGATCATCCGCAGCCTCGACGGTGGCGAGCACTGGTAGAACATGAGCCATGGGCAGTACCTGAACGACGACACGGTGGATATGCACGGTGTGCTCGTCGGGCGCTGGCGACCGGGCATGGTCTTCGCCATCGGCCGCGCCGGGTTGTTCAGCAGCACGGACCAGGGCGAGCACTGGGCCAGCGCCCGGCTCGAGCCCCTGAATCCCAGGGGACAAACCTACTGCCGCGACATCCGCGAGGTTCCGGGGGATCCGAAGACCATCTGGATCGCCGCCGGTGCGAGCTTCCAAAGCGACGTCGGCGTCCTGTTCCGTAGCACGGACGGCGGCTCGACCTGGGCCCGGGTGGACATGGGCGTCAAGCCAAAGAGCACCATGTTCGCCATTGCCTTTGACGAGCGGCGGCCCACGCGGATGTACTGTGCGACCACCGGCGGTGAGGTATTCGCCAGCGAGGATGGTGGCCAGAGCTGGGCCGAGCGTCCCTTGCCCGAGGGCGCCACGCAGGTCTACGCCATGGGGTATGCCTAACCGGTATTCCGCCGCCGAGGTCCGGTATTCCGCCGCCGAGGTGGCGCTCGAAAACCAGCGGATCGGCGGGCTGCAGATCCGGGTCGCGGCGTTGTGCACGCTTGTGCAGATGTGCGACGGGTTCGACATCAATTCGATCGCCTGGGCGGTCCCCTCGCTGATCCACGTCTGGCACCTGCCGCCGCCGGCGTTCACGACGGCATTCCTCTGGTCGAGCATCGGCATCATGGTGGGCGCGCTCTCGGCCGGGCCGATCGGCGACCGGGTCGGGCGCAAGCCATTGCTGCTCGGCAGCCTGATGATCTTCGGGGTGGCGTCGCTGCTGAGCGCGGGCGCCGGCTCGCTCGGCCCGCTGAGCTTCTGGCGCTTCTTCACCGGACTCGGGATCGGGGGCGGGTTTGCCGGGGCGGCCTCGCTGACCGGCGACTACACGCCGCAACGCCGGCGTGCGCTGATGATCATGGCGAGCTTCACGGGCGCGCCGGCCGGCGGCTTCGTCGGCGGACAGATCGTGGCCTTGCTGCTGCCGCATTTCGGCTGGCGGATCATCTTCGTCCTGGGCGGCGTCTTCCCGCTCGTCCTGGTGCCGGTCCTGGCGCTGTGGCTGCCGGAGTCGCCGCGGTTTCTCGCCGCCAAGCCAAACCTCTCGCCGCGCCATGCCGCGGTGCTGCAGCGCCTCGACCTCGCCCCGGGAGAGCCCGGTGCGCACGCCGTCGACGTGGCGCCGGGCAATCCGGTCACGATGCTGTTCGGCACGGGCTATGCGCTGCAGACCGTGTTGCTGTGGATCGTGTTCTTCTGCAGTCTCATGAACTTGTTCCTGTTCGCCTACTGGATGCCGACCGTCTTCAACTTGCTCGGCATGACTCCCGCGCAAGCGGTCTTTGCCTCGAGCATCCGGGATTTCGGCGCGATCTGGGCCGTCCTCTATCTCGGCACGGCGATCGACCGCGTCGGCCCCGAGCGCTCGCTGGCCGTCCACTACGCCGCCGGTGCCGTGTTCATCGCGCTGATCGCGCTCGCCGCCCTGCCCTATGCCATCCTGGTGCTGGTCACCTTCTTCGCCGGCATGACGATCATCGGCAGCCAGACCGGCGCCAACGCGGCCTGCGGTAAGCTCTATCCGGCGCGGGTGCGCACGACTGGTCTCGGGTGGGCGCTCGGCATCGGACGGCTCGGCGGCATCGCCGCGCCGGCCTTGGGCGGGTATCTGCTGTCGGTCGGTCTGCCGCCGCCGCACATTTTTTTGAGTGCCTGCGTTTTTGCACTG
>Ga0187778_10001815_pt1 | contig 14717 bp, 11 predicted proteins | sample 1015_Q2_SP5_20_M_FD_132418 | JGI IMG/M metagenome (GOLD analysis project Ga0187778, IMG submission 132418) | Tropical peat soil microbial communities from peatlands in Department of Meta, Colombia - 1015_Q2_SP5_20_MG | ecosystem: Environmental > Terrestrial > Soil > Wetlands > Peat | place... | reverse complement strand
TGGAAGAAACCGGCATGAGCGTCCTGTCCATTGGACTTCTTTATGGCGGCTCGACGCTGCTCGTGATGTTCGCCGGCATGCCGATTGCATTTGCGCTCGGTGCCGTGGCGACGATCTTCATGATCGCGTTCATGCCTTCATCGTCGGTCGATACCATCACACAGAACGTGTACGAGGAAATGGCCTCGATCACGCTCCTGTCCATCCCGCTCTTTATCCTCAAGGGCTCTGCGATCGGGCGCTCGCGCGCAGGGCAGGATCTCTATGGCGCTCTGCATGCTTGGCTACACCGGATACCCGGCGGGCTTGGTATCGCCAACGTATTTGCTTGCGCGCTGTTTGCCGCGATGGCCGGCTCCTCGCCGGCGACCTGTTCGGCGATCGGCTCTGCCGGCATTCCGCAGATGCGCAAACATGGCTATTCGGGGGGCTTTGCGGCCGGAATTATTGCGGCTGGCGGCACGCTCGGCATTCTGTTGCCGCCGTCGATCACCATGATCCTCTATGCCGTCGCGGCCGAACAATCGCTCGGCCGCTTGTTCCTCGCGGCGATCGGGCCGGCTTTGCTTCTTGTTGCTCTGTTCACCGTGTATGCGATGTGGCAGTTCGGCCGGGAGTACGCGCAAGCCAAGGCTGTCTATGAGAAATCCGGGACTCATTCGGAAATATTACGGGTCGATGAACTGACATTACGCGACAAGTTTGCATTACTGCCGCGTGTCCTCCCGTTCATTCTGCTGCTGACCGGCGTGATGATTGCGCTCTATGGCGGGTTTGCCACGCCCTCAGAAACGGCTGGTCTCGGCGCGGTTCTCGCGCTTGGGCTGATCGCTACCATTTATAGCGTGTGGACGCCGCGCGATCTTGAACCGATCTTGATTTCGACGCTCCGCGAATCGACCATGCTGATGCTGATCATCGGCATGTCGCTGCTTTACTCCTACGTAATGAGTTACCTCCACATCAGTCAGTCGACCGCTGAATGGATCGTGTCGCTGCATCTTTCGCGCTGGGTCTTGCTGACGACCATTCTGCTGATGGTCGTGGTGCTGGGATTCTTCCTGCCGCCGGTTTCGATCATCCTGATGACCGCGCCGATTATCCTGCCGCCGTTGCGAGCGGCTGAATTCGACCTGATCTGGTTCGGCGTCATTATGACGATCGTCATGGAAATGGGTCTTATCCACCCGCCCGTGGGACTGAATATCTTTGTGATTAACAACATTGCCCCCGATATCCCCCTGCGCGACGTCATGTGGGGAGTATTACCTTTTGTTGGGCTGATGATTATAGGCGTCGTGATATTGTGTTTCGCGCCCGGAATCGCCACATGGTTTTCTGATCTGGTCATGGGCCCGGCTATCATACCGAAATGAACACGTCGTTTTTCGGCGAACTGTTGCAGACGATTTCCGAACGTGGTCGTGCGCTGCTCGCGCGTGACCGGCGCGCGGACGCCTCCGCGCGGTCCGAAAGCCTGGTGGAACTCTGCGAAGATGTGCTGTCCGGCCGCGGTGAGGCCTCGGGCGTCGCGCTTGCGCGCGAGATTCTCGGCCGCTACGCCGCACTCACCACCGGCCCGCGCATAGCTTTCTTTGAAGCACTGGCGGAGCGGTTTGGCACCGATCCTGCGCGCCTCGAGCAAGCGGTTGCCAAATGGCAGGCCAACCCGTCCGACATGACCGCTGCCGAGGTGCATGCCGCGTCCGAGCCGCGACGTCAGGAACTGTTCCGACGCATCAATCTCGCGCCCGGCGGCACCGCGGCGCTGGTGCGCATGCGCGAGCAGTTGATGGATGTGCTCGAGCATCGTGAGGACCTCAGCGCCGTCGACGCCGATTTCGTGCATCTCTTTTCTTCGTGGTTCAATCGCGGATTTCTTGTGTTGAGGCGCATCGACTGGTCGACGCCGGCAATCGTGCTGGAAAAAATCATCCGCTACGAAGCGGTGCATGAAATTCACGACTGGGAAGATCTACGCGGTCGCATTGATCCGCCTGACCGGCGTTGTTTTGCCTTCTTTCACCCCGCGCTGGTGGATGAACCGCTCATATTCGTCGAAGTAGCGCTGACGCGGGAGATTCCGGCGGCCATTACGCCAATTCTTGCCAAGGAGCGCGAGATCGCTGAGAGCGACAAGGCGCGCACGGCGACATTCTATTCAATTTCCAACTGTCAGCGCGGATTGACCGGCGTATCGTTCGGTAATTTCCTCATCAAGCAGGTGGTCGAGGAAGTCAGCCGCGAAATGCCCAAGCTTTCTGCCTTTGTCACATTGTCGCCGGTGACAAATTTTGCCGCTTGGCTCAATCACGAACGGGCTGAAGAGAAGTCGGCAGCCCTAACTGAGGCCGACAAGACGGTGCTCGTTGCCCTCGACCAGCGTGGCTGGTGGCACAATGAAGAAATCGCGCAACAGATCCAGGACACGGTCATGCGCGCGGCGGCCTGGTACTTTGTGCGTGCACGCAATGCACGCGGCACGCCTGTTGATACAGTCGCACGCTTCCATCTGGGAAATGGCGCCCGCCTTGAGCGGATCAACTGGCTTGCCGATACCTCGGACCGTGCAATGGCGCAGGCCTACGGACTGATGGTCAACTATCTTTACGATATCGACGAGATCGAAGAGAACCACGAAGTCTACGCGGATAGCCGCACCGTGGTTGCCTCAGGCGTCGTTCAGCGCCTGTTGCGTCCGCCGCTCGAGCTGGTTCCGATCGCGGGCTAGGACTTCCCGTATACCGGCACGATGGCGCCGCGGGTCACGCGATTTTCGGGTGACGCGAGGAAGACGATTGTCGCCGCGACTTCATCGACTTTCGGCCAGGCGTCGAAATCTGCCTTTGGCATTGCCTTGCGATTAGCGGCGGTATCCATGATGGAAGGCGCAACCGCATTGACCAATATGCCATCCTTCGCGACTTCCTCCGCGAGCGCCGAGGTGAGCGCGGCAACGCCTGTCTTTGCGATTGTATAGGCGGTCATGCCGGCGCCGCTGCGCCATTCGAGCGCCGGGCGTGCCGCAACGTTGACGATGCGGCCGCCACCGGCGGCCATAGCTTTGATCGCAGCCCGACAGCACAGAAAGCAGGAAACGAGATTGCTATCGATCTGCGCCATCAACGCCGTCTTGTCGGTGTCGACGATCTTGCTGGCAGCAAAACCGCCGGCGATGTGGATCGAAGCCCAAAGAGAATTCTTGATGTTCGCAAAAACCTTCGCGACTTCGGTTTCCTCGGCGAGATCGGATACTTTGACCAGCGCGATTTCTTTCTGACCGCTATAAGGAAACCTTTGTGCTTCGCTGTCGTGAACATATGGAACGATGCAGGATGCGCCGGCACTTATAAGCACGCCCACGACCGCGGTGCCGAGCGCGCCCGTGCCGCCGGTGATAACTACATGCTTGCCGGAGAAATCCATGGTCAGCCCCGATCGCGTTTGACCCGCGTCGGCAATACCTGAAATTCGACCCAGTTGGCGACTTCGCTGACGCGCAGTTTCTTGTCGAGCACATTCTTGCTCACGCCGTGGCGCCAGGCCAGCCGCTTGCATGCGGGATCGCGGTCGAGCACGTCGAGATCCTGTGCAAACGTCTTGATATCGGCCTCGTCGGCAAAGAAGCCTTCCTCGATCAAGCGCATGCCGATACGCCGCACGATCGCCGCTATTTCCCGCAACGGGTATTCGGGATGGTACTGAACACCCCAGGCGATCGATCCGTTGGTGCGAATTTCGGCGCTCTGCACATCGGAGACTGCATTGGTGGCGAGCACCGTGGTGCCCGGCGCCAGGGCTTCGACCTCGTCGAGGTGCACGGTGGGAGCGTTAAAGACGTCAAGCTTGCCGGCATACATTGGATGTTTGCGGCCGGCCTCAGTGAGCCGGATGCCGCGACCAAAGCCGATCTCACGGCCCTTCGGGTTCTTTCGCACGCTGCCGCCCGCCGCGGCAGTAATGACCTGAAGGCCCCAGCACGAGCCAAAAATTGGTGTTCCGGTCTTGAGCGCGGCCCGCACCAATTCGATCTGCCGCATCACTTCCGCGCCGGTGTTGTAGACATGCAATCCGGAGCCGGTAATGGCGACACCGTCATAACCTTCAAGCGAAGCACCTTCGGGCAACAACGCCGTCGGGTCGCCGGGATAACAGATATCAACCGACGCTCCCGGAAGCAGTTCGCGCAGCAGGTCAGAATACCCCTTGCTTGCCGCGGTACCTCCGGCCGCCACATGCTCGGCGGTTGTTTGTGGTGAGTTTCCTTCTATGACGAGCAGGCGGGGCGAGGGCATCAGCGCTGTTTTTCAGGTTCCAGCGGGCGATTCAAGATACGAAAATAAGAATACTGACACTCGATATGGCCGCGCTGACATGATTTTGCAATCTCGGGGTTTTGCAATGTAAGTCGGGGTTAACAGCTTCCTATCCTTGAGTGCGCGGCATAAGCCGCTCATTCTGCGAAAGAAACCGAATCAGCGCGCGATGGCCGACTTTGACCTTGCCATTATCGGTGGCGGCATCAACGGGACGGGTCTTGCCCGGGACGCAGCAGGCCGCGGCATACGCGTGCTGCTGGTCGAGATGAACGATCTCGGTTCGGGAACCTCCTCAACCTCCAGCAAACTTATTCATGGTGGTCTCCGCTATCTCGAACATGGTGCCTTCAGGTTGGTCCGCGAGGCGCTGAGCGAGCGAGAAGTTCTCTTGCGCATGGCCCCCCACTTGGTTCGGCCAATGCGCTTTATGCTGCCGCCACTGCCCGGGCTGCGCTCGCCTCTCATTCTGCGGTTCGGTCTCATTCTTTATGACCTGCTGGGTGCTCGTAAACTGTTGCCCGCTTCCCGCACCGTTGACCTTACACACAACGTGGTCGGCCAGCCTCTGCAGCGGACCTTTCGTTACGGCTTCGAATACTCCGATTGCGCGGTGGACGACGCCCGGCTGGTCGTCCTCAACGCGCTCGATGCCGCCGAGCACGGGGCAGTTATTCGCAGCCGCACGCGCTGCACACGCGTGGAACGCCGACAGGATTGGGAATTGGTGCTCAACGCGCGTGGGCGCCGTGATGTGAAAACCGCGCGCGTTCTGGTCAATGCTGCCGGACCTTGGATCGGCGAAGTCGCAGAAACCGTGATCCGGCAGCCCTTGGCGAAACCGGTGCGGCTAATCAAAGGCAGTCACATCGTGGTACGCCGCCGCTTCGAACACGACCACGGCTATCTGTTTGAGGCGCCCGACCGGCGCGTGGTGTTCGCGCTGCCATTTGCGGGCGAGTTCACGTTGATCGGCACCACGGATGAAAATTTCGTCGGGGATCTTAATGCGCCAGCGCCGGACGTGGATGAAATCAAGTACCTCTGCGAGGTGGTCAACCGCTATTTCCGCGACAAGGTTGTTCCCGTCGAGCTGGTTTGGTCATTTGCCGGAGTTCGCGCGCTCTACGATGACGGCGCCGGAAAGCCGGAAGATGTCACGCGCGACTACGAGCTTGTCCTTGATGAGCGTCCCGAGGAGGCGCCGCTGCTCACGATCTATGGCGGAAAAATCACCACGCATCGCAAGCTTGCCGAAGCGGTGATGGCGCAGATCGGTCGATTTTTCGAGGCGAGGCCGCCTTGGACCGCTGGATCACACCTGCCTGGAGGAGAGTTTGCACCGGAGGAATTCGAGCGAGAGGTGGCCGAGTTTATGCGACGCTGGCCGTTTCTTTCCGCGCCTCATGCACGGCGCCTGATGCATGCCTATGGCCGGCGTGCCGAACGTTTTCTCAAGGATGCGAAAAACCTGGACGATTTGGGCCAGCGCTTTGCCGGCGATCTCACAGCTTCCGAAGTGCGATATCTGGTAGAGAATGAATGGGCGCAAAACGCCGATGACGTACTGTGGCGTCGCAGCAAGCTCGGGTTAAAAATAACATCCGAAGACCATGCCGCGCTCGATCGCTTTATTGCATCGGGGCGCGAAACCTGATCGCTGGAGCTCTCAATTGCCGACGGTTCTTATCGCTATCGATCAAGGGACGACCTCAACGCGTGCCATTGCATTCAACACGGCGCTTCAACCCGTTGCCACGGCCCAGCAGGAACTGCGGCAGATTTATCCGGCGCCTGGCGAAGTAGAGCACGACCCGGAAGAGATCTGGATGGCCACAGTCACAACAGTGCGTGCGGTCATAGCGCAGGCCAAGGTCGCAGCAAGAGACGTCGCGGGCATCGGCATCACCAACCAGCGTGAAACGACGGTGATATGGAGCCGCAAGACCGGCAAGCCGATCCACAATGCGATCGTCTGGCAGGATCGGCGCACCGCCGAATATTGTGACTCGCTGCGGCGCTCGGGCATCGAAAGCGAAATTACCCGCAAGACCGGGTTGCTGCTCGATCCGTATTTTTCCGGTAGCAAGATCGCCTGGCTATTCGAGCACGTAGAGGGAGCGCGTGCGGAGGCAGAGGCCGGCGAACTCGCGTTCGGCACGATCGATAGCTTTCTGCTTTGGCGGTTGACCGGCGGCAAGACGCATTCGACCGATGCAACCAATGCCGCGCGGACTCTGTTGTTCGATATCGGCAACGGCGCCTGGGACGCAGACCTTTGCCGTCTCTTCGGCGTGTCGCAGTCTTTACTTCCGGATGTGTGTGATTGCGCGTGTGCTTTCGGGGAAACAGCCCCCGAATTGTTTGGGGCTCCGATCCGCATTCTGGGTATCGCGGGCGATCAGCAAGCCGCAACGGTCGGGCAGGGTTGTTTCGCCGCCGGTATGATGAAATCGACCTACGGCACAGGCTGCTTTGCGCTGCTCAATACCGGCGCGACCCCTGTGGCTTCGCGCAGCCGCCTGCTCACGACCATCGCCTACCAGCTCGAAGGCAAGCGCACCTACGCATTGGAAGGCGCTATCTTCATTGCCGGAGCGGCCGTGCAATGGCTGCGCGACAGCCTGAAGTTCATTGCGACGGCCGCGGATGTGGGCCCATTGGCGAAACGCGCCGACCCGGCCGAAGAGATCTATCTGGTGCCGGCTTTTGTGGGTCTTGGCGCGCCCTACTGGGATGCACAGGCGCGCGGCGCCATCTTCGGTCTGACGCGCAATTCCGGGCCAGCCGAGTTTGCCCGCGCGGCAATCGAGGCTGTCGGTTATCAGACGCGTGACTTGCTCGAGGCGATGCACGCCGACTGGCCGGCATCTAAAAGCTCCACGACGGTGCTACGTGTCGACGGCGGCATGACCGCCAGCGATGTCACCATGCAGTTCCTGGCCGATATGCTCGCCAGTCCCGTCGATCGGCCCGTTGTGATGGAAACGACGGCGCTCGGCGCCGCATATCTCGCCGGCCGTACAGCCGGTGTGTGTCCGGATCTCGAAGGTTTCGCCGCCGGATGGCGGCTTGATCGCCGCTTTGAACCGAGCATGGATGCGAATAGACGTGAACATAAGTATGCCGGTTGGCGGCGAGCGGTACAGCGCACCAAAAGTCAGTAACTGCGACAAAACCTTGCGGGTTGAGCCTGCCAATGTGCCCCGCTAGCGTGTTTGCCGATATGGGGAATCGATGACGGACGGCGACGAAGCGGCGCAGAGCAGGGCAGGGCGGGAACAACGGCCGCTTGTGCGCTTCGAGGCAGTCAGCAAACATTTCGGCGGGGTCGCCGCCGTCGACTCGCTGACGCTCGAGATTGCTTCGCGTGAATTCTTCGCCTTGCTCGGCCCCTCGGGCTGCGGAAAGACAACTCTCCTGCGCATGCTCGCGGGTTTTGAAACGCCGAACGAGGGCCGCATTCTGCTCGATGGCGAAGATATCGCCAGCGTGCCGCCGCATCGGCGGCCGGTGAATATGATGTTTCAGAACTATGCGCTTTTTCCGCATCTTTCAGTGGAAGGTAATATTGCCTTCGGTCTGCGCCAGGAAAAGGCGAACCGTGCAGAAATTGGCGAACGCGTTGGCGAGATGCTGGCGCTTACGCGGCTGCAAGGCTTTGGCTCTCGCAGGATTGACGAACTCTCCGGTGGTCAGCGTCAGCGTGTCGCGCTCGCGCGTTCGTTAATCAAACGTCCGCGTGTGCTCCTGCTCGACGAACCGCTGGCAGCGCTCGACAAGAAACTACGTGCCGAAACTCAGTTCGAGCTGATGGAATTGCAGCGCAAGCTCGGCACGACCTTCGTTATTGTCACCCACGACCAGGAAGAGGCGATGATCGTCGCCGATCGCATCGCTGTGATGAATCATGGACGACTCATTCAGGTGGCGGAACCGGCGAAAATCTATGAGCAACCGAATTCGCGCTGGGTGGCCGATTTCATTGGGGAAATAACCCTTATCCCGGGGCGGCTGGCGGCTGGGGGCACGCTCGACACTGCGCTTGGTCAGTTGCGAATTGGGCCACCCGTTGCAAAGACAGACGCTACGGTCTGGCTCGCGCTTAGGCCCGAAAAAATCAGTATGAGCGCGGAACGTCCCACCGGACTCGTCAACGCCGTTGCCGGCACGGTGTTTGAAGTCGGATACCGCGGAGAAATGTCGATCTACAAGGTGCGACTGGCCGACCGTTCGCTCATGAAAGTGTCGCTCGCCAATGTGAACGCGCACCGACAGGCCGCCTTTTCGGTGGACGATCTGGTGTGGCTGTCGTGGCCGCCCGAAACCGGCATTGTCATCACGGAGTAAGGCATGCGCCCTGGCGATAACGGACGAAGCGCACGAGGGATTATGCTGGTGCCCTATCTGTGGCTCGCGCTGTTCTTCCTCGCGCCGTTCGCAATTGTGCTGAAGATCAGCCTGTCACAAACCACACTCGCGCAGCCTCCGTACCTGCCGGTATTTGATCTTTCCGCCGGCTGGGCGGGCGTAAAGGATTTCGTCGGGCAGCTGTCGTTCGACACTTACAAGCTTGTCGGTGCCGACCCGCTGTACCTTATGGCGTATTTAAAGAGTCTCGAGATTGCAGCGCTCTCGACCGCTCTCCTGCTGGTGATTGGCTATCCGATTGCTTACGGCATGGCGCGTGCGCCGCGCGCTTGGCAGCCCCTGCTGGTGATGGCTGTGGTTTTGCCCTTCTGGACGTCGTTTTTGATCCGCGTGTACGCCTGGATCAATATTTTGCAGCGCGACGGCCTGCTTAACGGCGTCCTCCTCAAATTGCACGTCATCGACACGCCGGCCGCCTGGCTGTCCTCCGACACCGCAATCTACATCGGCATCGTCTACTCCTATCTGCCATTCATGGTGCTGCCGCTCTATGCGACGCTGGAGAAAATTGACGAAAGCCTCCTGGAAGCAGCCGCCGACCTTGGCTGCCCGCGCTGGAAAATTTTCTGGCTGGTTGTCTTGCCGCTTTCGCTGCCGGGCGTCGCCGCCGGAGCGATGCTTTGCTTTATCCCGATTGTCGGCGAATTCGTTATCCCCGATCTGCTCGGCGGGTCCGAAACGTTGATGATCGGACAGACGCTGTGGACGGAATTTTTCTCCAACCGGGACTGGCCTGTCGCATCGGCCATCGCGGTTACGCTGCTCGGCCTGCTGCTGGTGCCGATCCTGCTCTACGAGCGGCTTCAACAGCGGTCCCTTGAGGGAGGCCGCTGATGCGGCGTCAGACTTCGCTGTTCAATATCGTTTCGGTCACGATCGGGCTGGCGTTTCTCTATCTGCCGATTGTCATTCTCGTCATCTATTCGTTTAACGCATCGCGACTGGTGACCGTGTGGGGCGGATGGTCGCTGATGTGGTACCGGGAATTGCTGAACGATGCTGCGGTGCTGCAAGCGGCGTGGGTCAGCGTACGCGTTGCCGCCTTGTCGGCGACGGCCGCGACGGCGCTCGGGACGCTCGCCGCCATCGCACTTACGCGGGCAGGCCGATTCTATGGCCGGTTGCTCTTTTCCGGCATGGTCTATGCCCCGCTGGTGATGCCGGAGGTGATCACTGGCCTTTCACTTTTGCTGCTTTTTGTTGCCCTCAATGTCGATCGGGGTTTCTGGACCATCGTGATCGCCCATACCACGCTGACGATGTGTTTTGTCACCGTGATCGTCCAGTCGCGCCTGGTCAGCTTTGACCGCAGTCTGGAAGAGGCTGCGATGGACCTGGGTTGCCCGCCGTTGCGGACGTTCCTGACCGTAACATTGCCGCTGATTACACCGGCGGTGGCTGCCGGCTGGATGCTCGCCTTCTCTTTGTCGCTCGACGACTTGGTCATCGCGAGCTTCACCACGGGACCGGGAGCAACCACGCTGCCAATCCGCATCTATTCCGAAGTGCGCATGGGCGTTAAGCCGGAAATCAATGCGGTGTGCACGCTTATGATCGCAATTGTCGCGGCCGGTACCATCGTCTCGTCGCTGATGGCTAAACGCGGCGCTGTGCGGCGCAGGCGGGCTGCTTTGGGAGCGCAGGTTTAGGCGCGGCTACTCGCTGCTGCTCTTGCCCGGCGGACGAAACAAAAAGACCACGAACCATATCGGGATGATCACCAGCGATCCGAGCAGCACGTTCGGCCAAGCCCAGGCGAAGCCTTGCCTAACGTAGGCCTCGATGCGATCGGCGGAAAGTCCGGTTTCCCGCATCAGTTGGTCGGCTGTAATGCCGAAATGCGCGAGGATTGTCCCCACCACCAGCGAGGCGACCGCAACCTTGACCAGTGTGCGAAACAAAGGATGCATCATCCGCGATCCAGCGCGCCGATCGGAGCCGGCGGGTGATTCGTTTTCTGACGAATGATAGTCGAAGGGGTGCTTATCAGCACGCCCGGCGTCATGCTGCGCGAATTTTCCGGATTACTTGGGCTTTTCGGCAGGCGGCGTAGCCGACTGCTCGGTGGCCGGGATTGTGCCGGCCGCCGGTGTCCCGCCCGTCAGTCGCTCTATCGCTGAGCGGACGGAATCGCGGGCCCGGCGATCGCGTACTGCATCCAGAAGTGGTGCAGCGGCGCCTGAGCGCCGGATCAGCGCTTCCGCATCAGGGAGCATAATTGGATCGTCCCACGACCCCTGCACGATGAACGGCAGCTCGAACGGCGCGGCACCGGGTTTCGGCGGCGTCACCAATGCCGCAGTTCCCTTGAGGTCCAACTCGCGGGCCGGAATCGAAGCCGAACCGGCGAGCGCGAGAATCACCGTCGCGCCTTCCACCTTCACGTCTTCAACGGAGACGGTTCCCTGAGCAACTTTGAGGGCGACCGCGAGCTTGTCATAAGGCGTGCGCCCGCTGCGGAATTCGCCGCCACCAGAGAGAGGCCGCCGCTCGAGCCGGCGCAGCAACTGTTCGACATTGAGGCCAAGCAGCGCGCCGTTCGTTCCAACCAGATTGGCTGTTCCGTTCAAAGTGTGCGTCAAAGCCAGCACACTATCGCCGCCGCCCTCGACCGAAAGCGTGATGTTGCCTTTGCCCTCAAGTCGGCGCAGTCCGAACAACTGGCCGAGACAGCTTTCCAGGTCGACGTCGGTGAACTGAAGTTGCGATTTGACGTCTACTCCCTCGCTCAGGTTTGCAAGGCCGAGTGAGCCTTTGATGACGCCGCCGAACGCTTGTGCCTCACCCACGGTAATTGCGAGATGACTCCCGCGCAGATTGGCCGCAATGGCCGTGCGCCCAAGCTTGGCGGTGGATACAACGACACTGCCCGCAGAAAGCCGCAGGTCGAGATCGAGACCTGCAAGGCCGTCAAGAGTAATACGGCCATTGTTCCAGGCGCGCTCGTTGGCGGTCAGCAGGCGGACAGTAGAGACGTAAGGCGTCAGGTCGAGGGTGTCGGAAGCGAGCGTGCCCTGCAGAGTCTGTCTGCCATCCGCCGCAAACGTCAGCACGCCTTCCGCGCTATTGCCGTCAAGTTCAACATTGACACTCGATAGGCTGATGGTTCCGCCGACCACATTGGTCTTTGCTTTAATCGCGAAACGCCCGAAACCGCCGCCGGGCAGCGGCTTCTGTCCCAGCCACAACATCGCATTGCGCAGTGAAGCCGCGTCCGCAGCAAGCGTGCCTTCGACCTTGAGCGTCGGCTTCAGGCTGATTGCGCCCTCGAACGCGGCCTTCATCGGAGTGCCGGAGACGCGCGCCTTTAGCCCGCTGCGGTTACCGAGGAGTGCTGCAGGAAAATCGGCAAGAGTGAAGCTCGCATCCACCGGCGCGTCGTGCCAGACGAAATGCCCGGTAGCTCCAAAACTTTTGGAAATCGAAGGCCAGGCAAGCGAAAATTCCACTCCGTAGAGTGTCTCGTCGATCTTGCGTGACTCGTCATGGATGACAACTGTGCCGCCATCAATGCGCATCTCCGAAAATGCCGCGAGCCGTTGCGTGGCCGTCTGACTGCGCGTGAGCGCTTCCATCAGGCCGGACCAATTTGACTGGCCGTTCGACTGAAATTCGATGGCGATTCTCGGATGGTCCAGCGAAACGTCCGCGATTTCGACACGGCCGACAAGCAATGGAAAGAAACGCAGCCGCGCTGTCAAACGCTCGGCGACGAGGGCGGGCTGCAGGGCATCGCCAAATACGACATCGGCAAAGCTGACACTGCCGGTCGGAAACAGTGAGACACTGGCCTTGCCGCGCAAGACCGGTTCAAGCCCGGTGACGGACCGGATTTCGGCTATCACTTGCTGGCGGACGGTATCGGCCGAAATCAGATAACCGGCCGTCGTAAGCACGGCGAGCCCGCCCGCGATTACGGCGAGCAAGATGATACCCAGGCGTTTCAGGCCGGTTGCGGCTGTCAAAGGGAGGGTTCCGGTTGTGTCAGCGCCGATGCCGATTGACTATAACATCGGCCCTGCTGCCGCCAACCTTGTAGAGGCTCTGTGACCCTTTCAAGGCTGGTACGGATGCTCAAGTTTGCCGCAATCCAAGCATCTAGCGCCTGGCATCGGCGATTTCGGCGATCATCTTTTTGATAATCGCCTGGCCGAATGAGTTGAAGTCCTTCGCCTCGAGCACGAAGCTGCCCGGTCCGCCAATGACGTTATCGCGATAGTATTTTGCCAATCCGCCGGGCGGATTGGTGTGCTCGGGATTCCACGGGAGAGGCACCTCGCTGAGGATGACCAGTCCATTGATGGCAACGCCCAGTTCGAGCGCTTCGTCACGTGCATGACCGACATCCCGGCCGGCATTGTTGGTGCCGTCACCCGAAACGTCGATGGTTTGCCGGTCGGCCGTAAATGGCGCCCGCGCGAGTTGGACAATGGCGGCATCGATCGCGCCACTGATCGAAGTGCGATCGGCGAAAGAGCGCGGTGATTCGAGGAGGCGGTCGCCGAAGGCCTGCGCCGCTTCCGGCCCATCAATCAGCGTCCAGTCAATCACCACCTTTTGGTTGCCCAACCCCGACCATTCCAGAAACAACACGCCGATACGACGGTGGCGGCCCGAACTGATGGCATCGAGCACGCGGCGATCGGCAAGTGCCGCAGCATAGCCCTCCCGCTGCAGTTGGAATTTCTGGCTGTCGACGCTACGCGAAACGTCCGCGGCGAGAACAAGAAGCAGATCAACCCGCTCGGCCGCGCGGCCGGCCACGGTCGACGCAATCGTCAATGCAACCAGAAAAATGACCCGGCGAAACAACTGGCTCATGCAGGAGAGCCTAGTCGATTTCGGAATTATTGCGCCAGCACCCTCGTCGTCGGAAACGACAACTCGACCAGAGTGCCGTCGTCGACCTGGCTGGTTATGTGAAAACGTGCGTGGTTTGCTTCCGCCAACGCCTTGGTTATCGGCAAGCCAAGACCGGTGCCAATCGCATCCCAATGGGCCACAGTGGCGACCTGTCGAAACGGTTCCAGTGCCGTCTGCAAATCTTTCTCGCTCATGCCGTCGCCGGTATCACGGACGCGCAGCACGACCTCCTGATGATCGGTCAAGGCTGTTGAAATGATGACCTGGCCGCCGGCGCCGGTAAATTTGATCGAGTTCGATAACAAATTGAGCACGATCTGTCGCATCGAGCGTGCGTCGGCGATGATTTGCGGCAGGCTCGCGGGCAACGCCGTACGGATAATGACGCGTTCGCGGTTGGCCTGCTGCTGCATGATGGCTACGCACTGCTGCACCAGATCGTTGAGATTGACACTCACGAATGTCAGTTCGAGCTTTCCGGCCTCGATCTTTGACAGGTCGAGCAAATCATTGAGCAGCGAAATAAGGTGCCCACCGGCGGCGTGAATGTCCTTGAGATATTGCCGATAGCGCTCGCTGCCGATCGGGCCAAAGCGCTCATCCATCATTACCTCGGAAAAGCCGATGATCGCATTGAGCGGCGTGCGGATTTCATGGCTGATCTTGGCAAGAAACTCGGACTTCGCGGTCGACGCCCTTTCGGCCTGACGCCGCGCATTGATCAGTTCCTCCTCGCTACGTTTCCAGGCCGTGATATCGCGCAGAACGGCGCAAATCTTTTCGCCGTTCTCTATGCGACCCATCGTGATGTGCAGCGGGACAAGGCCACCCTGACTCACCTGGCCAATTACCTCGTAACCGGCATCGAGTGTGCCACCACCCTGGGCAAGCCGATCGAGATGGTCGAGCACGGCGCGTCGGCTTTCGGGAACCAGAAGCTCCTCCATGGAAAGCCCGTCGAATTCGGCAGCTCCATAGCCAAAAAGAGCCTCAGCGCTCCGGTTGGCGGAAAGCACGCGGCCGGTGTGGTCGAGTACGAGCACCCCGTCGGTGGCAGTGTCGAGAATGGCTTTAAGTTCACCGTTCTCGCGGCGCAGGTCGGCGTCT
>Ga0187778_10001814_pt1 | contig 14718 bp, 10 predicted proteins | sample 1015_Q2_SP5_20_M_FD_132418 | JGI IMG/M metagenome (GOLD analysis project Ga0187778, IMG submission 132418) | Tropical peat soil microbial communities from peatlands in Department of Meta, Colombia - 1015_Q2_SP5_20_MG | ecosystem: Environmental > Terrestrial > Soil > Wetlands > Peat | place... | reverse complement strand
GGCTGCTGGCGGACTGGCCGACCGGCCGCCTGACGGTCCGGGCCCCCGGCGACCTGGCCGATCGTCTGATCCTCCAGATGGGGCGCCTCGAGCGCGAGGAACTGCGGGTCGTCGCGCTCAACACGCGCAACGCCGTCCTGGCCATCGAGACGGTCTACCGCGGCAACGTCTCCACCGCCCTCGTCCGCGTCGGGGAGCTGTTCCGCGACGCCATCCGCCAGCACGCGGCGGGCCTCATCCTCGTCCACAACCATCCCTCGGGCGACCCGACGCCGAGCCCTGACGATCTGCACCTGACGGCCGAGGCCGTGGCGGCCGGGCGCCTGCTGGACGTGCCGGTGCTCGACCACCTGATCATCGGCCACGAAGCATTCGTCAGCCTCCGCGACCGGGGCATCCCGTTCGATCGAGGGGGCCAACGCTGAGGCGGCAGGTATACTGCGGACGCCCGTCCGGCCGAGCCGGCGCCTGCGCCCCCGCGCGTCGGCGGGGTTTCGTCACGACCCGCGAAGCCGCTGTGCCGTCTCCCGCCCGGCACGACGGCCGATCATCCACCCCGCTTGCAGGATCCGCCCCGCCAGATGCTCGACGCCTTCCTCGGCCTATTCTCGCGCGATATCGGCATCGACCTGGGCACGGCCAACACGCTCGTCCATGTGCGCGATCGCGGCATCGTGATCAGCGAGCCGAGCGTCGTGGCCATCGATGCCAAGACCAAGCGCGTGCTGGCCATCGGGGCCGAGGCCAAGCGGATGGTTGGGCGCACGCCGGCCAACATCATCGCCGTCCGTCCCTTGCGCGACGGGGTCATCAGCGACTTCGACGTGACCGAGCAGATGATCAAGTACTTCGTGCACCGCGTCCACGACCGGGTCGGCCTCATCCCCCGCCCGCGCATGCTGCTGGGCATCCCGTCCGGCGTCACGGAGGTGGAGAAGCGGGCCGTCCGTGACGCTGCCCTCAACGCCGGGGCCCGCTGGGCCCGGCTCATCGAGGAGCCCATGGCGGCTGCTATCGGCGCCGGCCTGCCGGTCGGCGAGGCCTCGGGCTCCCTCATCGTCGACATCGGCGGCGGCACCACCGAGGTGGCGGTCATCTCGCTCGGCGGCATCGTCGTCAGCCGCAGTATCCGCGTCGGCGGCGACGAGATGGACCAGGACATCGTGGCCTACGCCCGCCGCGAGTACAACCTCCTGCTGGGCGAACGCACGGCGGAAGACATCAAGATCGCCGTCGGCTCGGCCTACCCGGGCGACCACGACGAGCAGCACGTGACCCTGCGCGGGCGCGACCTGCTGACTGGCTTGCCACGCGCCGTCGACATCGGCGCCGACCAGGTGCGCGATGCGATCGAGGGCTCCGTCCAGCAGATCGTGGACACGATCAAGGACACCATCGAGGAGACGCCGCCCGAATTGGTGGCCGACATCATGGACCAGGGCGTGGTCCTGGCCGGCGGCGGGGCACTCCTCCAGGGGCTCGATCGCCGCGTGGCGGAGGCGACCCAGATGCCCGTGCACGTGGCCGATGATCCGCTCACGTGCGTCGCCCGCGGCACGGGCAAGGTGCTCGAGGAGCTCGACTCCATGTCCCGCACCCTGGTGGCCGAGACCTACGCCCGGCCGCCGCGCTAGGGCTCTCCGTGTTCGCCACCCGCCTCGCGCGCCGCCGGGCAGCCACCTTCTCCGTGCTGGTGGCCGTCTCGCTGCTCCTCCTCGCGCTGAGTGACACCGCTCCACTGCAGGACCTCCGCCAGGGCCTTGGCTACGCCGCCACGCCCGTGCAGGCCGCCCTGACCGGCGTCACGCGGGGGATCACGTCGGTCCTGGGCGCGATCGCCGACCTGGACCGCCTCCGCCAGGAGAACGACCAGCTGCGGGCCGCCAACCAGGCGTTGACCGAGGCCAACGCACAGCTGCAGACCGTGCGCACCCAGGACGACCAGCTCGCGGCGCTGCTCAAGGTCCAGTCGACCCTGCAGCACCAGACCGTCGCTGCCACCGTGGTCGGGCGCGGCATCGACGCCACCGAGCGGGTCATCACCATCGACCGCGGCACGCAGGCCGGCCTGGCCGTCGGCGACAGCGTCCTGGGGCAGGGGGGCGCGCTCGTGGGGCAGATCTACGACATCGGTCCGGACTACAGCCGCGTGCTGCTGGTGAGCGATACGCGCCTCACGGTCACCGGTATGACCCAGTCGACGCGGGCGACCGGGGAGGTCGTGGGCCAGCTCGGCTCGACCCTTGCCATGGAGGACATCTCCGCGACGGCGACGGTGGTGCCGGAGGACCTCGTCGTGACCGCCGGGATCGACCTGGGCAACGGCTTCCGGTCACCCTTCCCCAAGGGCCTCCTCATCGGCCGGATCGTGGACCTGCACACGGATCCCAACGCGGTGGTCCAGTCCGCGGTCGTGGCTCCAGCGGCCGACCTCGATGCCCTGGAGTACGTGCTCGTCATCACCGACTACGACGCCTCGCTGCCGGGTGCCTCGCCCGGCGCCAGCGCATCCCCGGCTCCGTCGCCGTCCGCCGGTGTCCCGGGCGGTGGCGGCGGGAACCCGCCGATCGAACTGCCGAGCCCCAGCCTCGGGCCCTGAGTTCAGGGCGGCGGGATGATCAGCCGCTGGCCCGGTTCGATGTGGTTGGGGTCCGTGAGTCCGTTGGCCGCCACGATGGCCTGGACGGTGACGCCGAAGCGGTTGGCGATGGCGGACAGGATGTCGCCCCGCTGGACGATGTAGATCGTGCTCGATGACTGCGGCGTGGGCGAGGCGGGAGGCGAGCCGGTGGGCTGGGGCGACCGGCTGGGGCTGGGTGTGGCGGTGACCGTCGCGGTCGGAGCCGGGGTGGGCGAGACGGCGGGTGTGGTCGCCACGGCGCCGTTGGGCACAGGCACGTCGACCAGTGCGGGCACGAGGAACGCGCCCCCGAAACCGAGCGCGGCGGCCAGCAGCACCAGCGCCAGGATGCCGGCGATGGGGCGCCACGGTCCGCGCCGGGAGGGCCCGGCGTCGGCGGGTTCGACCTCGGCGGCTGCCGGCGGCTCGGCCGCCGAGCCTGTCTCGGCCGCCGGGCCTGTCGCGGCCGCCGGGCCTGTCGCGGCCGCGGGGGCCGGCTCGGCGGATGCCAGCGGTTCGGTCGCCGCCGCCGTCTCGGCGGATGCCGGGGGTTCGGTCGCCGTCGCTGCCTCGTCCGTCTCGGCGTCCGCGGCCGTCACGGCGGCGAGGATGGCCGCGCTCGTCGCGCCGGACGTCCTGGCCGGCTGGGCGGGCGGCCCGACAGGCGTGGCAGCCTGCGCCTCGGTCGTCGCGTCGCCACCCGTCGCCTCGTCGGCGACGGGTTCGGGCTGGACGTCGGCGCCCGCGGAGGGTATGGTCGGCAGCGTGCCGTCCGGCGGTGCCGAGGACGCGGTCGGATCGGCTGGTTCCTGGGACACGTGGCCTTCCCATCGGGATGGAGCGATGCGGTGAGGCCGCCATGCTGCCATACCCCCGTGGTCCCATGGGGCCATGGGGTGCGGGACCATCTCGGCATAGCGGCGCCTGGGGTTAGGGCCCACCCTGTCCTTCCCATCGCAGCTGCCGGGCCCGGGGCCGACCTGCGATCACCGGGCGTACCGGAGGCAGAGCATTGGCCGATCCCACGGTCCGCCGCACGCGGCTGGCCCTCATCGCCGCGGCGCTCCTCGCGCTCGTGGCGACCGGCTGGTCGGGCGCTGCGGCGTCGCCGGCGCGGGCGGACGGGGCTCCAGCCGCACCGCGCGCCGTGATCATCGTGGGACCGGTCGCCGGCCAGACAGGTGGGTACGTTTCAGACGCCGAGTCGGTGGCCGCGGATGCCGCCAGCCACGGCATGGATGTCATCCGCCTGTACACCGCCACGAGCTACAACAAGATCGCCAAGCCCGGCTCGACCGGCACGCTCTCCAGCCTGCCGACGATCCTGCCGGCCACGTGGCAGAACGTCGTCAAATACGTCAACGGGGCGGACGGGGGTCAGCCGGCGACCATCGTGGCCTATATGGGCCATGGCAACGGCTACCCCAATCCGTACCCGCCCGGTTACCTCATGCCCGACCGGGTGGATGGCTTCGTCCTCGACTACACCTCGGGCACGCCGTGCGCCAGTGGCGGCGGCATGAACTACTGCGGCGAAGGCCCCATCGCCGCGTCGCTCCACCCGCATCCGAACGCCGTCGTCCTGCTGAACCACCTGTGCTATGCCAGCGGCGACAACGAGTCGACCATCCCCTCCGAGCCCACCCAGAGCGTGGCTCAGCAACGGGTCGACAACTACGGTGCGGGGTTCCTGCAGGCCGGCGCCGGCGCGGTCTTCGCCTACGGCATGCAGGGCGTCACGGGCGTCATCGATGCCATCTTCGACGACCCCGCCCAGACGATCGACCAGATCTTCATGTCCGACGGCTACCTGGGCACGTACGCCATCCGCTTCGGCTCCTCGCGGTCACCCCTCTACGACGTCCACATGGACCCCGGCGGACCGCCCACCGCGAGCAGCGACAACTACTACCGCTCCGTGGTGGGCAACCTCCTGCTCACTGGTGACGAGGTCCTGGACGGGGGCTCGCCCGCGCCCGACCCCGATCGCCTGGCCGGGGCCGACCGCTATGGCACCGCGGAGGCCATCGACGACCAGAGCTTCCCCGCCGGCCCGACCCCGCTCGTATTCGTGGCCAGCGGCGCCTTGTTCCCCGACGCGCTGGCCGGGGCGGCCGCCGCTGCCAAGGAGCACGCACCGCTCGTCATCACGGCTCCCGACAGCCTGCCTCCGTCGACCATCGCCGAGCTGGACCGCCTGAAACCACAGCAGATCGTGATCCTGGGCGGGACCGCCAGTGTCACGACGGCCGTCGAGCAGCAGCTCGACGCCATGGTCAGCAACCCCTCCACCAACGTCCGCCGCGTCGCCGGCAGTGACCGCTATGGCACGGCCGGCGCCATCGCCACCACGTTCTTCAGCGGCCCCGTCAACGTCCTCTACGTGGCCGACGGCCTCAACTTCCCGGACGCTCTCGCGGGAGCCGCCGCGGCGGGCCACGTCGGGGCGCCCGTCCTCCTCGTCGACCCGACCAGCGTACCCGACGCCACTTTGCAGGCGGTGACGGCCCTGGCTCCCAAGGCCATCAAGGTCCTGGGCGGCACGGCCAGCGTCAGCGACGCGGTGAAGGACGCGCTCGGGGCGGCCGCGGGCGTCACCCCGACGCGCCTGGCGGGCAGCGACCGCTACGCCACGTCCGTCGCCATCTCGGAGGACACCTACCCCGGAAGCCCCGACGTCAGCACGCTGTATGTCGCGTCGGGCGCGAACTTCCCCGACGCTCTCGTGGGCGCCGCGCTCGGCCAGCCACTCGTCCTGGCGCAGGGGCGCACGGTCGCCTCGGTCGTGCTGGCCGAGGTGACGCGTCTGAACCCCGGCCGCATCGTGTTCCTGGGCGGTCCGGGGGCGATCAGCTACTCGGTGATGCTCGCCGTCAGAGGCGCCGCGCCAAGCGCGACCTGACCGCGCGTCGCGGTCCTGCAGGACAGGTTCCGCAGCGACTGACGCCTCGTACCAGGACCATCGTGGGGTGGGGCGCGCCTCGCCCGAAGCCTATGGTGCACCTCGTCACCACTCCCAGGAGGTCGGCATGGCCAACCTGCTGACGCACCGCCGCCTCCGGGTCGGAACGGGCCTGCTGGTGGCCCTCGCCCTTGCCACGTCATCGGCCGCGTCCCTCGTCCCGGTGGCCGCACCGCTGGGCGCCGTGACATCGTCCGCCGTCGCTCCGAGTGCCCGGTCGACGCGGACCGGGCCCACCGAGCAGGCTCCGCCAGCCCCTGCCGTACTGGGCGGTGACGCGGGCATGAGCACCGACGCGCCCGTCTTGACCCAGGCCGACCCGCCCGACACGGGGCCCTCGACGGAGTACCTGGATGCGATGGCCCACGCGGCCGACCGCCCGGCGTTCACGCCCGGCGGACCGGCCACCATCCCGCTGGAGGCGGCCAGCCCGGCGACGACCGGCGCCGCCGCCGCGCCTGCGGCGGTGGAAGCCGTGGCGACCGGGTCGCTGGCCACCACGTCTTCGGCGATGCGCTCGACGACGGCCGGCCTGCGGCGTGAGGTCCTGGGCTTCCTGCCCTACTGGACCTTGGACAGTGGCAGCCTGCGTCTGGACTACACCACCCTCTCCACGATCGCCTACTTCGCCGTGGGCGCCGGTCCGGACGGCCACCTGGAGACGCGCGACCCCGACGGTTCCCCGAGCGTCGGCTGGGCCGGCTGGACCAGCCGGGCCATGACGGCCGTGATCGATGCCGCTCACCGCCATGGGACCCGGGTGGTCCTGACGGTGGAACGGTTCGCCTGGACCAGCGGGCAGAACGCCGACACGATCACCTTACTGTCCAGCCCGACGCTCCGGGCGCGCCTCGCGGCGGAGATCGCCACGGCCGTCCACGACCGCGGCGTGGATGGGGTCAACCTGGACTTCGAGCCCATCCCGCCAGGCCAGGCGGCGAACTACACGGCGCTGGTCCGTCAGCTGCGTGCGGACCTCGACGCCCGCCGTGCCGGCTACGAGCTCACCTTCGATGCCACGGGTCGCCCTGACAGCTACGACATCCCCGGCCTCACCGCGCCGGGAGCCGCCGACGCGGTGTTGGTCATGGGCTATGACTACCGCGGCGCGGGCAGTCCCATCGCCGGATCCATCGACCCACTTGGCGGGCCGACCTACGACCTGACCGACACCGTCGATGCGTATCTGGCCCTGACCACCCCCGGCAAGATCATCCTCGGGGTGCCCTACTACGGCCGTGCCTGGAGCACGAGCGGCAGCGGCCCGAACGCTGCGACCCTGACCCCTTCCAGCCACAACGGCTACTCGGTCGCCGCGACCTACGCGCAGGCGGTCGGCCTGGCGGCCGCGCACGGGCGCCACTACGACGGTCTGGAGCAGAGCTCCTGGACGGCCTACTCGCTCGCGCCATGCAGCGGTTGTGCCAAGGTGACCCGAGAGCTGTACTACGACGACGCGGTCAGCCTGGGCCAGCGGTACGACATGATCAACCGCAAGGGCCTGCGCGGCGCTGGTATCTGGGCCCTGGGCTACGAAGGCACGCGCCCTGAGCTGGCCGCGGAACTGCGGGCCAAGTTCATCGCCGACACGACCGCGCCGGTGGCGGGTCTGGTGGCCCTGCCCGCGACGACCGGCGACCTCGGCTTCACGGTCGCCTGGCGCGGCAGCGATGACCGCAGCGGCATCGCCTGGTTCGACGTGCAGGTCTCCCTCGACGGCGGCCCGTGGAAGCCCTGGCTGACCCACGTGACGGCGTCCAGCGCCACCTTCCAGGGCGCGCAGGGTCACGGATATGCGTTTCGCGTGCGGGCCGCCGACGGGCGCGGCAACGTCAGCCCCTTCAATGTCGCCAGCGTGTACAGCCCGACGCCGACGCTGCAAGCTGGCGGGTTCGCGCAGGTCGTGGCCGACGGCGTCAACGGGCGGGCCGCGCCGGGCACCGGAGCACCGGTCGTCCTCCAGGCCGCGGCCGGCACCGACGTGGCCATCATGGCCGGCCCGGTCTCGGCCGGCGGCCTGCAGTGGTTCCAGGTGGCCCTGCCTGTGACGACCTGGGGGCCCACCGCCGACCAGGAGGCCGGCGTGTGGATCGCCGGCGCGGTCGGCTCGACGACGTATCTCCGCCCCATCCAGGCGCCGAACGCCACGCGGGTCGCCGCGCTCATCACCGACTTCTCGTTCGCCGGCGCCGGGGGGTCGAGCCTGGGCCCTGGCGGGGCGGCCCTCCGCTCGTTCAGCCCCAACGGCGACGGCCACGGCGATACGCTGGAGATCGATTGGACGGATACGGCCGCCCTGGGCTCGATGGCCCTCGATGTCTTCCGCCCCGACGGCAGCCTCGCCGGCAGCGTGTCGATCGGGGCCCGTCGCGCCGGGCCCCAGTCGTTCGTGTGGAACGGCCGGGTGGGCTCGACCGTGCTGGCCAGTGGCACGTACATCCTGCAGCTGGTCGGCCGTGACACCAACGGCCTGCACCATGCGCCCACCACCGCGGCCGTCGGGCCGGCCCAGCTGAGCCTGTACGGGGTGGCCTTGCACCATGTCGGGACCGAGCGCCTGGCCGGGCAGGACCGCTACGGCACGGCCGCGGCCATCAGCGTGGCCTTCGCCCGTCCGGGCGTGCCGGCCGTCGTGATCGCCTCGGGTGCTGGCTTCGCCGACGGCCTCAGCGCCGCACCCGTCGCCGCCGCGCTGAACGCCCCGCTGCTGCTCGTCCAGCCCGGCGCGATCCCGTCCGCCACGGCCGCCGAACTGGCCCGCCTGCGGCCGGGTCGCATCGTCATCGTCGGGGGCACCGCGTCGGTCGGGGCGGCCGTGGCGAAGGCCCTGGTCGGGTACGCCACGGGTGGGGTCAGCCGGATCAGCGGCGCCGACCGCTACGCCACGGCCGCCGCCGCATCGGCTGCCGTCTTCATGCCAGGGGTGCCGGTCGTTTACGTGGCCGACGGGCTGTCGTTCGCCGATGGCGTGGCTGCCGCTGCCGCCGCCGCACACCAGCACGGTCCGCTGCTGCTGACCGCCCCTGAAGGCCTGCCACCGGCGACCGTCGCCGAACTGCAACGCCTCCAGCCGGCCCGCATCGTGGTGGTCGGCGGCCGCGCCTCGGTCTCATCGGCCGTGACGACCGCGCTCGCGTCGCTCACGCACGGCCCCGTGACGCGGCTGGCCGGGGCGGATCGCTACGCCACCGCGGCGGCCGTCGTCGACGCCAGCTTCGGCTCCACGGCTGCCGTCTACGTGGCCAGCGGCCTCACCTTCGCCGACGCCCTTGGTGCGGCCGCCCTGGGGCAGCCGCTGCTGCTCGTGCCGCCTGGGGCGGTGCCCGCGGCGGTGGTCCAGGCCGCCCTCACCCGGGACGCCGTGCGGGTCGTGGCCCTGGGCGGCGCCGCGGCCGTGTCGGCCGGGACCCTCACCGTGCTGCAGGCCGCCCTCGGCGGCTGAACGGCCGGGCCGGCGGGCCGGCGGGCCGCGGATCGCGTCGAGGGCCCGGGGTACACTCCCGGCCATGCCCGAACCGGTGCCCCACCCGTACGCCGGCACGTGGGTCGTCGTGCCGACCTACGACGAGGCGCAGAACCTCCCTGCGATCGCCGCGGCGATCCTGGAGCAACTGCCCGGCGCACACCTGCTGGTGGTCGATGATGATTCGCCCGACGGCACGGGGGCCATCGCGGACGGCCTGGCCGCGGTGGACCCGCAGGTCTCGGTCTGCCATCGGCGCGCCAAGGCAGGGCTGGGGCCGGCCTACCTGGAGGGCTTCGGGGTCGCGCTCGCCGCTGGTGCCGACCGGGTCGTGCAGATGGACGCCGACTGGTCGCACGACCCGGCCTACCTGCCAGCGCTCGTGGGGGCGCTCGATCGCGCCGACCTGGTCATCGGCTCGCGCTATGTCAAGGGCGGCGGCGTGCGCGACTGGGGGGTCGCCCGGCGCGTCATCTCGCGTGGCGGTTCGCTCTTCGCGCGGACGGTCCTGACGCTGCACCAGCACGACCTGACGGGGGGCTTCAAGGCCTGGCGTGCGGCCACCCTGGCGGGCCTGCCGCGGGAGGGCATCCACGCCGGCGGCTACGTCTTCCAGATCGAGATGACCTACCTCGCGAGCCGCCTGGGGGCCCGTATCGTCGAGGTGCCGATCGTCTTCTCCGACCGCCGGGTGGGTGTCAGCAAGATGTCGCGCGGCATCGTGCGCGAGGCGTTCATCGTCGTCCTGCGCCTGCGGTGGGACGAGCTGCGCGGCCGGGGGGCCCTCGCGGCAGCCCGCGCCCGTGGCCGGGCCGACGTCGGCCCCGGCTGAGCCGCCGGCGTGCCCAGGCCCCCAGCTGCATCGGCCGCGGGCGCGGCAAGCCCAGGGCGTCCCGCCGGCGCGCGCGTCGTCATCGACCTGCGCCCGCTCCAGGAGCCGGAGCGCACGCCGATCACGGCGGCCTACCTGGACCGCCTCACGCGCGCCTTCGCGGCCCGGCCGCTCGAGCACGAGTCGTTCGTGGCCGTGCTGCGCACGCTGCGTGACGACCCGTCCGATGCTCTTGAAGCCGCCGGGTTGCCCATGGCCGGCCGCCGACGCGTGCCGCCCACGGCGCGGGTGTTCCGCTCGGCGGGCCTGACGCTGGACTCGTTCCTGCTCCGCGGGGCGGAGGTGGGCACGACCTGGCGGGCCACGGAGAGCGGAGCCGCCGGCTCGATCTACCACACCGCCGGGGGCGCCGCGCCGCTGGCGTCCGGCCTGCCGCTCGTGGCCACCCTGCTCGATCTGGCGCCCTGGGAGCTGCCCGAGGTGTACGCCGCCAGCCCGGCCGCGCGGTTCGGCCACCGGCTGCGGGCCCGCGTGCTGCATGACGCGGTCCGCCTGATCGTCTGCTCGCGGGCCACGGCTGAGAGCGCGCGACGCCTGCTGCGGATCCCGGCCGAACGGATCGCCGTGGTGCCGCTGGCCCCCGACCCGGCCTTCCAGCCGCTGGCCGCGAGCTCCGATCGGGTCCAGGCCCTGCGCGCCCGCCTGGCCCTGCCCGAGCGATACCTCGTCTTCGCCGGTCGCTACGACGCGCGCAAGGACCTGGGGACGCTCTTCCGGGCCCTCGGCGCCCTGCGGGAGGAGGCGCCGATCCGGGGCACCGAGGCGTGGCCGCCGGTCTTGGTCCTGGCCGGTGCTCTCGGATCGGATGAGTCGGATTCGGTCGGCCTGGCCCGCGCCGCCGCACGGCATGGGGTCGGGGACCTCGTCCGCCAGGTCCCGCGCCTCGGGCCGGCCGAACTGGCGACCCTGGAGGGCGGCGCGCGCGCGGTGGTGTTCCCGGCTGTCAGCGAGGGCACCGGGCTGGTGGTCCAGGAGGCGCTGGCCGTCGGCACGCCGGTGGTCGCCTCGCGCGTCGGCCCGTTGCCGGAGCTGGTGGGCAAGGCGGGCATCGTCGTCGAGGCTCGGGACCCCGACCGGCTCGCGGCCGCGCTGCGCGTCATGTGGGCCGACGAGCGCGTACGGGGTCCCATCGCCCGTGCCGCGCAGACGCGGGCGCACGGGTCGCGGCGCGGGTGGGCGGAGGTGGCGGAGGAGACGCGGGCGGTCTATGCCGCGGCCGCGGCCGCGGCCCCCATCCGGGGAACCACGAGCGGCTCCTGACCGCTCAGTCCCGTCCCGGCCCGGGCAGCGGGGGAGGCGGGAGGCTGCCGATGTGGTAGGCGATGGTCGTGCCGGTGGCCACCACCTGGAAGAAGATCTGGCCGCGCACGAGGGGCACCGGCTGGCCTGCCTGCGGCCCGCTGGCGTACGTCAGCAGCGTCGGCGCGGTCATGCTGGCCTTGGTCCAGACGGCCTTGACGACCTGTCCGTCGTTGAAGACGAGGGCGCTGCCGTGGCCCACGTAGCCGACCTCCAGGCGATGCTTCTCGGCGTTGGTGGACGCGCCAGGGGCGTTGGCGAGCGGCCCGACCGGCATGAACAGGACCACCACGTTGGCCGGCGCGACCGGCTGGTTCGTGCCCGCGTCCACCTGGACCTTGGCGCCGGTGACGGCGCGCTGGTAACGGTTGGTGGCTGGGTCGTACGTGTAGCTGATGCGGTTGGCGAGGTAGGGCACGACGATCGAGCCGCTCACTGGGCGCAAGGCCGGCAGGGCGTCGTCCTCGAAGGTGTAGGGCGAAGTCGTCTGGGGCGCCGTGGCCTCGAGGCGCGCCTCGAGCTTGAACAGGCTGGCGGTCGAGGTGTACAGGTTGTGCGGGGCGAAGCGGGTCGTGATGCGCCAGAAGTAGGGCCCCCAGCGGAACTCGTCGGCGTTGTAGATGGTCTTGCCGTTGTTGGCCTGGAGGTAGGCCAGCGCGTTCGGGGCGCCGCCGGCATGCGCGTACGTCGCCTTCCACTCGCTGGCCCAGGCCACGAAGTAGAGCCGGCTGCTGCGGACGGGACCCACCGCCGGTGCTTCGGTCGTCTGGAAGATGGCCATGTAGCGCGGGATGCCGCCCTCGGCCGGGGCCTGCCACACGATGTTTGCGCTGGCCAGGCCGGACTGCGGGCGCGCCAGGGCCTGGTCATCGATCATCACGGCGACGGGATGGCGGGTGGCCAGCGCCGCCTCGCTGGCTGGCAGCCAGACGCCGTCGGTGGTGGCGGCGACGGGCGGCGGCGTCGGCGTCGGGCTGGGTGTCGGCACCGGTGCGGCGGTCGCCGAGGGCGCGGTGGTGGGCGTGGCCGAGCCGGACGCCGACGGCGGTGACGGCGAGACGGCCGCCGCGAGGGTGGGCGTCGGACTGGCGGCTCGCGGGCCCAGCGCCCCCGACGCCAGCACCGCACCACCCACGATCACGATGGCCGCGCCGAGCGCGAGCAGGGCGATGGTCGGAGGTCGCCGGCGGGGCTCGGATGGCGCGCTGCTGGTCACGTTGCGCGGCATCCTACCAGCGACTGTCGGCTAGGCTACTGGCACGCAGCAGGAGGCCCCGTCATGGCCGACACGCCCACGCCCGATGGACTCACCGCACCGCGGAAGCGCCGCGCCCGCCCGGCCGCGGCGCCGGCCGCGACCGGTACGGCGATCGTCGGCCAGGCCAGCCTGGCCAGCCTGACGGCCGACCGCGCCGAGGTCAGCCAGGGGGCCATCGCCCACGCGCAGGTCCAGGACCTGGCGGTCCGCCAGGGCGCCGTGGCGCTCGTCGAGTCGAGTGCCCACGTGCGCCTCGAGCAGTCCGCCGTCGGCGCGGTGATGGGCGATGCGGTGGAGATCAGCGCCGGTTCGCTGGCGCTCGTGGTGGTCGCCGGCGAGGTCCACGGCGACGTACGGCCGATCGTCGACTGGCGCGGGGCCCTCGCCCTGGGCCTGGGTCTCGGTCTCGTGCGCCTCCTGCTGGGCGGCCGGGGCAGGCGTCGCGGCTAGGCCGCCTCACGACTTCGGGTACACTCCAGCCGGCAGCTGGCACAGGTCGCGCAGCGCCCATCGGAGACGCAGCCCACTCGTGATCCATCCCTCCGCCGACGTGGCCGCCGACGCGCGGATCGGCCAGCGCACGAGCATCTGGAACCGGGCCCAGGTGCGTGAGGGCGCCGTGGTGGGGGACGATTGCGTGGTCGGCAAGGACGCCTACATCGACACCGGCGTCCGGATCGGGGACCGCGTCAAGATCCAGAACGCGGCGCTGGTGTATCACGGGGTGACCATCGAGGACGGCGTCTTCATCGGTCCCGGGGCGATCCTGACCAACGACCGCTACCCGCGCGCGATCACCGCCGAGGGGGCGCTCGCCACGGCCGACGACTGGACCGTCGACCAGATCCATCTACGCTACGGCAGCTCCGTCGGGGCGGGCGCCGTCGTCGTCGCCGGCGCGGACGTGGGCCGCTTCGCCACCGTCGGCGCCGGTGCCGTCGTCACGCGCGACGTGCCCGACCACGCCCTCGTGGCCGGCAACCCGGCCCGGCTGCTGGGCTGGGTGTGCGCGTGCGGACGGCGCCTGCTCGCCGCCGGCGAGCCGGTCGCCGCTGCCTACGAAGGGGAGGCGACCTGCGGCCGGGACGGTCGCCGCTACCGCATCGCCGCGGCCCGCTGCACCGCGCTCGCCGGGGTGGCCGCATGATCCCCCTCTCGCGGCCCGATATCGGACCCGCCGAGGAGGAGGCGGTCCTGGCCGTGCTCCGCTCCGGTCTGCTCGCCATGGGCCGCAAGACCCAGGAGTTCGAGGAGGCGTGGGCAGCCTACTGCGGCGTGCGCCACGCGATCCTGATGGCCAACGGCACGGTGGCGCAGGAGGCCGTGCTGCGAGGTCTCGGCATCGGGCCCGGTGACGAGGTCATCACCGTCAGCTTCACCTTCAACGCCACGGCCAGTGTCATCCTCCAGGTCGGCGCACGGCCCGTCTTCGTCGACGTCCGAGCGGACGACTTCGCCATGGACCCCGACCAGGTGGAGGCTGCCGTGACGCCGCGCACGCGGGCCATCATGCCGGTCCACCTCTACGGCCTGATGGCCGACATGGGGCCCCTCGAAGCCATCGCCGCCCGGCATGGCCTGACGATCATCGAGGATGCCGCCCAGGCCCATGGCGCCACGTACGCCGGCCGCAAGGCCGGCACCTTCGGGCCGGCCATGTTCAGCCTCTACGCGACGAAGAACCTGATGACCGGCGAGGGCGGCTTCGCCACGACCGACGACGACGCCCTGGCTGACCGCATCCGCCTCTACCGTAACCACGGCATGCGCGTCCGCTACTACCACGACAGCCTGGGCACCAACTTCAAGCCCACCGACCTCGCTGCGGCCCTCGGGCTGGCCCAGCTGCCGCGGCTCGATGAGCGGACCGAGCGCCGCCGGCGCAACGCGGCCCGCCTCACCGCCGGCCTCACCGGCTACCTCACGCCGGCCGTGCCCACGGGCCGCGAGCACGTCTGGCACCAGTACACGATGCGCTTCCCTGGCGAGCGCCAGCTGGTCATCGACGGCCTCGCCGAGCGGGGCGTGGGCACCCTCATCTACTACCCCGTGCCGACCCACCGCCAGGCCTACCTGCAGGCGTTCATGCCAGGGGCCGCCGATCTGCACCTGCCGGTCACCGATCGGCTCAGCGCAGAGGTCCTTTCCATCCCGGTGCGTCCGAACCTGACCGACGAGGAGCTGGACCAGGTCATCGCGGCCGTCCGCGAGGTGGCGACGCCGG
>Ga0187778_10001813_pt1 | contig 14719 bp, 12 predicted proteins | sample 1015_Q2_SP5_20_M_FD_132418 | JGI IMG/M metagenome (GOLD analysis project Ga0187778, IMG submission 132418) | Tropical peat soil microbial communities from peatlands in Department of Meta, Colombia - 1015_Q2_SP5_20_MG | ecosystem: Environmental > Terrestrial > Soil > Wetlands > Peat | place... | reverse complement strand
GTTAGCTCCATATTTGACTACTTAACATTCGGAGTCATGCTGTTCGTCTTCGCCGCTCCTCCGGCACTATTTCAAACGGCCTGGTTCCTTGAATCGATAAGCACGCAAAGCCTAATCATCTTCGTAATCAGAACCAGGCGCACACCATTCTACAAAAGCCACCCAAGCAAACCACTCATACTAAGCACGCTTGCCACGGTAATTGTTCCAATGCTTCTACCCTTCACTCCCCTCGGACCTATACTCGGCCTCGTAATCCCACCCCCCATATTCTTCCTAGTCCTAGCTGTTTTCATAGGCGCATACCTCATGTTAGCGGAAGCTCTCAAGCACTTATTCTACAGAAAACTCGCCCGAAACGCGTAACGCAACATAGAAGCATAACAACAGAATTTGAGGGTGGACGTTATGCCAAACGCCTATATCGCCCGTGGCGTGACTGGCAATCAGTTACGAAAAGTCTGTCAAGGCGTTATCGTGAGTTGCTATCCCTACGACCCAATGACGAACCGCGATTTGACGCAAGAGTAAATGAGAAGGACATTATACGATAGGCTTTGACCTATTCGAGATTTCTCTCGATCTTATAGAATCTTGGATTAGGATGCTTATTGCGCTAGCTCTTAGCATACTCTTCGCTCTCGTAGTTGGGATCGCAGCAGCGAGAAGCAAGAAAGCTGAAGCTGTGTTTATTCCAACTCTCGACGTACTCCAGTCTATACCAATCCTGGGATTCTTTCCAATAGTAATCTTAGCCATTATCTCTCTTTTTCCATCTCAACTGGGCGTCAACATCGCGGTAATACTTCTGATATTCACGAGCATGTCATGGAACATAGCGTTCGGAGTCTACGAGGCCGTCAAGTCTATTCCGCACGAATACTTGGAACTCTCCTCATTAGCGAAAGCAAGTGCATGGAATCGCATCAAGTCGCTCTACGTTCCTGCTTCACTCACCAGAATCGCGTACAACACACAAACTTCGTGGGCGGTTGGCTTATTTTATCTCGTCGCGAGTGAAATCTTGACACTCGGCAATTCCACTTACACCGTTGACCACGGCATCGGAGTTGCACTAATCAAGTTCGCGTTAGTGCATGATTGGGTCTCGTATACCTATGCGATAATTGCGCTCATAATTGCCGTGGTCATATGGAGATTCGTATTTCTCAGAGAATTCGCTCTCTGGTCTGAACACTATAAGTTCGTTGAGGAGCCAAGAAATGTTCACGTGGATCCGTTGATGCGATTTTATTCATGGGTTAATCAGAAGAGCATCGCAAAACTCTTCCTAATCACGCAGGGAAGAGGCGTGAACAGATTCACATCTACGCTCCAGAAATATAGGAAAACAGCAAAATACTCGGTTCTCGCAGGCGTTGCCATTCTCGTTGTTCTTTTCTTCTACAATGAAGTTGCAATCATGCTCGCCTCACATGGAGGAGTGGCCCTCCCCAACGTCCATCCCTCCACTGTGATCCCTCTAGAGATCTCTGTACTCGTGGCTTTTGCCTATTCGTTCTTCAGAATCTGGTACGTCTACATGATTTGCGTGGCAGTTGGCCTCCCTCTTGGCATCGTAATCTCGTTGAAGATGAAATTGTACGATACGGTCTCGCCCGTGCTAGAAGTTATTTCCTCAATACCTGCGCCAGCACTTCTACCGTTGATCGTCCTCCTCGCTTTTGGATCAGGTGAGGTTGTTGCAGCTATCGTCATTTTCATTGCGATGATCTGGTATGTGATCTTCAATGTCATGGCAGGAGTCCGCACACTCCCGGCCGATTACAAGGATCTAGCCCGAATTTTCCAAATAACCAGCAAGCACGCTTGGAAGGAGATCTATATACCGTCTGCAATCACGGCTTTCGTTACAGGCTCAATCACAGCAGTAGGTGCAGCTTGGAATTCCCTGATCGTGGCTGAGTACTTCACGACAGGAAATTCAACGCAACCCTTAACGCAGGTACAATTTGGCATCGGCAAAACTATCACAATTGCAACCAACCAAGGCGACCTACTAACGCTAAGCTTAGCCATAATCACGATGACCGTGCTGATCATCACATTCAATCTCACAGTTTGGCGACGAGTGTACCATTACGCCACGAGCAAGTACACATACAATCGTTAGAGGTCAGTGTGAAGGAAAAAGAATGATAGCTGAAGAAAATCAGGCCGCGCCTCAAAGGACGACGGAGAACCAAAGCGTACCTCGACCGATCCTTACTGCAGAACACATTTGTTTGAACTACAAGAGGGACAAGGAGTTCATGCCAGTTCTAGTTGACGTCTCATTTACTGCGTCCAATGATCAATTCGTAGCCATTACTGGACCGTCGGGATGCGGGAAATCATCCCTACTTCGAATAATTGCCGGGTTAATTCAACCTATATCGGGAGTTTGCAAGTATCATGATTCGCCGATCAAGGACACTCGCCGGGAAATCGCGATGATTTTTCAGAATTTCGTCCTCCTCCCCTGGAGGACTGCGTTCGAGAACGTTATGTTTCCAATGACGTCAAGACGGGACATATCCGAATCTGAAGCAAAGCACAAGTGCATGGGAGCCTTGTCTGAGGTTGGGTTGAAGAATTTCGAGAACGTCTACCCTGGAGAATTGTCTGGGGGAATGAAGCAACGTGTGGGTATCGCAAGAGCTCTCGCTGTTGAACCCGAGATTTTGCTTATGGATGAACCTTTCAACTCTCTCGACAATCTGACAGCCGATCATCTGAGGAAGGAGGTCTACTCTTTGCTCATCAATCCCAGTACTTCCATTAAGGCGGTACTAATGGTCAGTCATAACGTGGAGGAAATCGTGGAGCTCTCCGACAAGGTGATCATATTATCCCCGCGACCGGGACGTGTAGTTGGGGAAGTGGAGATAGATCTGCCTCGACCTCGCGACAAGAAGTCAGATTCCTTCTCCAATTATGAAGACAGAATTTACTCGTTCTTATCGTGAGGATATGAAGGAAATGAAGAGAAAAGATTCAGTTGGCGCATCACTGGATGAATACAGCCTCATGATGCCCGCACATGTTAGGACCGGTCAAGTGATGGGGCTAGTTGACGTAGCAGCTGAACTCGGAGCACTTACCGATCTGGCTCGTCTTGCCGACGAGCTGGGAGATGACATCGATACCCTATTGCCGATCTTAGATACTGCCGAAATGTTGGGATTAGTGGAGGTTAAGAAAGGGATAGTTTCGTTAACCCTCCTAGGTTCAAGATTCCATAAAGCATCTCGATACAAGATACAAATGATCAGAGAACAGCTCTTAAGACTGGAACCTTTCAAGACGGCATTCGACCTTGCGGCGCCTTCTCAGGCTTTCTCGTCAGCGGAGGTAGCAAGAGATTTGTCAAATCGAGGCGTCAGTTGGCACCATGAACCAGAGCTGAATGAAGCTGCCGTCCAAGGACTGCTTGTTCATTGGGCCATCTACGCAGGACTATTCGCATACAATGGAAAAACGGGAAAGTTTCAGAAGCCCGAAGATCAACAGTAAGTAACTCATATCGCCCTCTTCCTCAAGCACACAAACCCTGATTGTTTCTGTGATCCGAACTAGGCGGACGCCGTTCTACCGAAGCCAGCCGAGCAAGCTGCTCATATTCAGCGCTCTCGCCACGGTAATCGTTCCGATGCTTCTACCCTTCACGCCCCTGGGTCCCTTACTCGGTCTCGTGATCCCATCTCCCACGTTCTTGCTCGTGCTAGCAATTTTCATAGCCGCATACCTCGCGTTAGCGGAAACGCTCAAACACCTATTCTATAGAAAACTCGCCCGAAACGCCTAACACAATATTGGAAACGGGGATAAGGTCCAAGCACACGCCCCTACTTTTCTGTCCGCGGTTGAAAGGGCGTCTTCTTGGACCCTCAACATGGCGACTCATTTACCTATTTGCTGTTGTGAGACTTATCGTTCTTAGTTTCAGTGGGAATCGGTATCGGGAGCATTTGTCGTGTGTGGTCCAGTTCGTTGAGGATAAGTGATGTGGCGTTTCCTTGTGGGACGATGATTTTCGCGTTGTCTTTCAGGGAGGTGGCGATGGTTTCGAGTTCCTTGTACGTGACTGCGGTGTCCTTGAAGTAGGTCGTTAACGCCTCGTTCCTCAGCTTCGTTGCTTCGGCGTCTCCTTCCGCGATCTTAATAGTCGCTTGTCGTTGGCCTTCGGCTTCGAGGATGGCGGCCTGCTGCTTACCCTCGGCGCTCTTGATCGCCGCTCGCTTGAAGCCGTCCGCTTCTAGTTCTCGGGCGTTTGCTTGGTTCTGCGCTGCTAGGCGTAGGTTATCGGCTTTGATGACATTGTTCATCGACTCCTGAATATCGGGTGGGGGTTGCAGGTCTTTCAGCTCAGCCCGCATTATCTCAATCCCCCAGTCCTTGGACTGCTGTGACAACTGGTCTTTCAGTTCGGCGTTGATCTTCTCCCTGCCAACGTTCGCCTCGCTCATCTCCATGGTGCCGATGATGTTCCGTAGGGTGGTTCGGGCTAGCATCTCGATTTGGGCCTCGAAGTTGTTCACGTTGTACTCGCTCGCCTTAACCCACTGTTCCTCCGGTCTGACTTTGAAGAATACTACCGCATCCACATTCAACACCACCTTATCTTTCGTAATCACCTGCTGCGGCTGGACTTGGCTCATACGCTCCGTAATGTTCACTCGGACTAGGCGGTCGATGAACGGGGCTAGGAAGGTTAGGCCTGGACTAACGAACTTGTGATACCTCCCGTACCTTTCGACTAGGCCCCGTTCCGTGGGCCTAACGACACGTGCGCTTCTACTCAGCACCCACAGTAGTACAAGGAAGAACAGCAGCGGTGGGAGCCAGAGTAAAGCCGCCGTGCTCTCGTCCGAGAAGTCGGTCTGGAGAACCCAGCTTAACGGAACCAGGGAATATAACAAAACTCATACCTCCACTCTCACCAGAATGAACTTGGCTTCGCGGAAAGTTAAGTTCGCTCTCCAACACTACTCATGCTTCCTCGATATTCCGAGGCCCTCAAGAAAGTTCGAGTTACAGTACGGAAAATCTATAGAATCAGTGAACACGCTAAGCAATTCGTGATTTCATTGGCCAGGAAGGAGTTGAAAGGCGTCTTCCCACTTATGCCGCTAGTCTTGGACAATCAGCAGGAACTCGACCTCGAGGGATTGAAGGAGAACATACAGGCTTACGAGGAGGCGGGATTTCAGGGGTATGTGGCCTTTGGATGTATGGGGGAATTCTACGCTCCCACCTTCGACGAGTTCAAGGAAATCGTGGACACTGCCGTTGCCTCGACCACGAAGATCGCGTGCGTGTTCGGGACGACGTTTCACAACACTCGGGAATGCATAATCCGCAGTCAGTATGCCGAGGATGCGGGCGCCGATGGCGTAATGATCGCCCTACCATACCTGATTCCATGCACCAGCGAAGCCGCCTACGAACACTACCGGTTGGTCAACGACGCCGTCGACGAGATCCAGATAATGGTGTACAATAATCCGTACTCGTTTCGATTCAACATCGGCCCTGAGCTTTGGGACCGGTTGATGCAGCTGGACCGAATAAAGGCGGTTAAGGAGTCTAGCCCCGATGTTCTTCATCGAGCGAGAGTCGTAGCCCACATCTCAGATAGAATCAACGTCTTCCCGGGCGGAGAATTCTGGCTGCTCGCCGACTCACTGATGGGCGCGAATAGCATAGTCTCCATGGCTGGCCCCGGCGTGCCAAGAGCCACGCTTCAACTCTACGACGCATGCATGAAGCGACAACTGGACAAGGCGGTGGAGTATCATAAGAAATTCGCCAACCTATTCAGAAACCTGACATCCGAAAACGAAGTAGCATGGCTCAAAGCCTGCGCAGAATTCGGAGGCCTCAAAGCGGGCCCGCCACGCGCCCCTTATGCTCCGTTGGATCCGGCGACGAGGAAGGTTCTCTGGGACGAACTTCGAGAGATTAAGGAGATCACCGAGAGGGCCGAGGGCGCTTCTGTCTGATCTAGCCAAGGATTTCCTGTATTGAGTCTCTGAAGACGTTGGCGTGCAGGTCCACGTCCTTCCTTGTGGTGTATGGGGACATTAGGGCCATGTTGTGGAATGGGGTTAGGAGGATGCCGCGGTTCAGGTCGTAGAGGTGCACGTACTTGTTCAGCAACGGGTCCTTGGCCGCGATCGCCTCCGCCCCATTTCTCGGCGGTGCAGCCCTAAAGCGGTATTCGACTCGAGACCCAAGCCGAATCGAGTGCCACGGAAGACCATAATCATGAATCGCTCCTTCGACGTCGGCGTCGAATTTCTTGGCGAGCGGAACCATATGCCGGTAAGCCTTCGCGGTTATGACTTTCTCAAGCGTAGCACGCATCGCCGCGAGCGCGAGCGCGTTGCCGGTTAGCGTTCCTCCTAGACCGTTCACGCCCGTGGTTTCGGCGAGCATGTTGCCGATGTTCTTCTCGTACAGCTCTTGGCTCAGTCCGAATGCGGCGGCTGGAAGACCTCCCGCAACCGGCTTTCCTAACGTGATCATGTCGGGTTTCAGGCCGTAGGCCCGCGTGTAACCTCCGGGCCCCGCGCACCATGTGTGAGTCTCGTCGATGATCCAAACCGTCCCGGTTCTCTGAGTGAGCTCCCGAACGCCATCCAAGTATCCGTCTGAGGCTAGTATGATTCCGCAGTTAGTCATAGCCGGCTCCATCAGGACGGCGGCCACATCCCTAGGCGACAGGGCAGTCTCTAATGCGGCCAAATGGTTGAACTCCACAACCTTCGTGGTAACCTCCGGATCAACTGGAGGGGGCATCGAGCCTTCTCGCGGCATCACTCGCCCATCAACAAGTCGAACCAACGCCTCATCCACCGTCCCATGGTAGCAGCCGTTGAAGACAAGCACTTTCCTCCGGCCTGTAGCCTCCCGCGCCATTCGGAGCGCGAAGCGGTTCGCGTCCGTCGCCGTCATCGCCACCTGCCAATACGGCAATCCAAAACGGCGCGCTAGCTCCTCGCCAACCCAGATCGAATCCTCCGTGGGGAGCATGGTAGTGATACCCCTGCGCATTTGCGCGGTCGCTGCTCGCACAGTCGCCTCCGGACCATGACCAAACATTGCACCAGTATCGCCGAGGCAAAAATCAACATAGGAACGACCATCGACGTCGACAACTCTCGAACCCCTAGCCCTCGTAACGAAAATTGGAAACGCACCGGGCCATTCAACCATCCAATTCATCGGCACGCCACCAATCATCGACTTTCGGGCGCGTTCAAACATCTTCTTCGAACGTGGATGCGTCTTCGAAAATTCCCGCCCTTCCCGCTCCAAGGCTAATTCGACTTTAGATCGGTTGATTTCCAAGTTGTGTGTTCTCCTCAATCTCAGTCCGATTACGAATAGAAAGCCGAACTGGGCATGCATTAATGGGGCTTATGCAGAGTCAGCGATGAAATCTACTAATGGTCTAAGCTCCCGCCAGTTGGAAGAACATTAATTCGTCGCCGTCCTTCAGTGCTCTGTCGAGGTTCTCAGCTGGAGGAATGACTTGGCCGTTGTACAGTAGATTGAACCGTTTTCTTAGAGAATCCTCCATTCTTTCCCCAACCAACGTCCTGTAGGCCGAACCAAATTGTTCTTCGAGCTTCTTGAGCAGATCACCGAGAGTACTCCCGGTTTCCATATCGACAGCTGTATTCTTGCCGATGATCCATCTCAACGCCGAGACTCCGCTGACTTTAACCTGAATGATCGATGAACTGAAGGGTTTAGTCATCTTGGTAGATGAATGCGACGCTGTCACCTGATTGGACACTCCAGTTGAAGTTCGGCGGTGAACCGATGTTCCACCCCCAAACGTATCCGTCAACAGGCATTTGGAGGGTCTCTACGATTTCCCCGTATGGGTTGAGCACAGTTGCTATCGGAGTGCCTCTCCTCAGTTTAACGCCCACATCAACGGAACGGTTCACGATGCCGCCCCTATTTGCAACTGCCATGCCATAAAAGGCGAAACCGCCGGGGAAGACTTTGACTTCCGTCTGTGGCTCAATCTGACCGGGAATCATTTCCAGTTTCTTAAGGACGTTCATCAATCCTCTAACGGCAACCCTGACGCTTGGCCATTCCTCACCCATGGTTAAGTCGGTCCCGGCTTCAAGCTCGGGTGTAAATGCCGGAACACCGTTCGTTAGGAGGGCGTCGGTGTACTCCATGTCTCCCGGCTTCATGCCTGCCAAAGCGAATTCGCCTTTCGGTCGGATAATTGTTAGGCCGAATGCTTTCGCCGCCTCCAGCGTCTTGTGCTCGACCTTCTTGTCTTTACAGTAGCCTACGAATGAGAAGTGGAGGCATGGTTTGACATTCTCGTGAACATCCATCACCAAATCAGCGCTCTTCGAGGCGTTCTCCCAGATGAAGTTGGCAAGCCGAGACGTAATTGATCCATCCTTACTGCCTGGGTATGCGACGTACATGTTCACGTAATCGTGCGGCGTCACATATTCACCCCACTGCATTCCAAGAGGGTTGGAGATCGGAAACACGATCAGCCCTCCCTTCAACTGGTTTGGATCAATCTTCCTACTTAAGATCTGAACCGCAGCGTAACCCACCAGCTCAGTAGGGTGCGTCGCGCAGTTAATCACAACCTTCGGACCATCAAACATTCCATTTAACAGGATCACGGGCAGATGAACACGAGACCCGTCTCGCAGCTCCACCCAAGTCGCGGGTCCGAAACTTCTCTGGCCGGGCTCCGCTGAGACCTCGCCAACTCTCAAAACTTGTTTCATGGAATTCGTTTAGGCAGGTCATGGTGCAAATTTAAGCGTTCATCGAAATTCTCTCCTTCGGTGACCACAGATCAGAAAGTCTGACTGGCCAAGAAGTTCAGGAGAGGCGCCTATCTCTGAACGCAGGCCCATGAACCTGTGATTGCGAGTCAGCTATGAAGGAGTCTTGCCGTATCTTTTCATCAGTTCTTGCGTAAAGTCGTTCACTAGTCCGTCGATGAAGCTCATGAATTCTTCTTCGGAAGTCATGGCGATATCGAGCTCGGTATCTATTTTTTTCTTCGCCTCCATTATGACCGGGTCAGGTTTCAGACCCTTTATCAGTGGATAGAGGCCGGTCAGTTTACTCAAGGCGTCAAGCAGACGAAGAGCACCGTAGGTTCGTGGTTCGGTTGGGGCGCCGTGCGCCGCGGTGAGGAGGAAGAGCGTATACTCGAAAAGAAATTGTTCCGGCGTCGATAGCAGAGGCGAACTGTTCCGCGACCGATTCTCGTTTATGGATCCGTACTTGTTGTAATAGGTGAGCTTGGCATCCTTACGCTTCTTGATTGGAGGAGGTTCGTCTGGAGCCGGATAGCCTAAGGAGACAATCAGTTCCGTTCGGCATCCTTTCGGCAAGTCAAGAATCTGGCTGACTGCCGTTTCTGAGTACGATTTTATGAAGGATGCGCCCAACCCCAACGCGTATGCGGCTAGAACGATGTTCTCCGCCGCAGCTCCGGCGTCGTATAGCGAGCATTGTTCGGCGTCCACTTTCGTGATCCCATCATCAACACGCAAGTCAGTGCACACGACGATTGCCGCTGGACTGTTGCCGAAGAATCCCGGTGCCGCCGCCTTTAGCATCCTAAGTTGAACCGGGTCTTTCACGACGACAAGAAATCTGTATGGTATGTTCCCGCCTGTTGGAGCTCTATGTCCCGCGTACACCACTCTGTTCAGGATTTCGTCGGGGATCTCCTTTGTCAGGAAGTTCCTGCATGCTCTTCTTCTCTTCAGTACGTCGAAAAGGTCGCTGGCATTCGACAAAGTACAGTGCTCCGAAGGTGAGTACTCTCCTATCGTCCGATTTACAGTCTGCGTCCGCGCGAAAAAATGAGACAGTTCCTAAGCCTTTTTAGCGGTCTCACGGGCCCAACAACCAGGACTTCTATGCCTCAATACTACGAGTATGAGTTAGGAAAGACTGCTCACAAGATCGCTTCGGAACTCTTCAAACTGAAACCCAACGAAACATTCGTCATAACCGCCGACACTGAATCAGACCCGCGAGCAGTGAACGCTATGGCGACCGCCGCTTTCGCAGTCGGGGCGAAACCTATGACCATATGGACTCCTTCGCCTTTGGGTGTGGGAAAAGCCGCCGATGCACTGCTACCCGTAGGTGCACTGACCGGGACTTTGAAGGAGGCAGATGCATGGGTTGAGTTCAACAACAAGTACCTTCTCTACTCGACTCCATTCGAAGTTGCGATGCGTGAGAACAGAAAGCTCCGGTACATGAATCTGAGCGGAATGAATGTTGACATGCTCGTGCGCACGATCGGCCGGGTAGATATGCAAGCCCTCAGCCAGTTTCAGGGCAAACTCGCGGCCATGGTGAAAGCCGCTAAGAGTATTCATCTGACGTCACCGGCCGGTGAGGACGTGAAAATGGATTTCGACCCTAATGGGCCGGTGGTGAATGACGTGGGCTTTGCCGACAGTCCCGGCCCACACTTCTTGAGTGGGCAATTAACACCGGGTTATTCAAGCTCCGTGAACGGATTGATTGTGTTCGACGGTTCCGTCGTCCCACCCGCTGGCTTGGTGAAGGATCCGATAAAACTCCATGTTAGAAACGGAAGAGTAGAACGGGTTGAAGGTGGGAAGGACGCGTTATCGCTCGATTCGTGGCTCAGAAGCTTCAACGACCCCAACATGTTCCGAGTGGCCCACCTTTCCTTCGGATCCAACCCCGGCGCAAGACTAACTGGGAACATTGTCGAGGACGAAAGAGTCTGGGGCAGTACGGAGTGGGGCCTAGGCTACGTTGGGCCAGACCTCACGAACGACGGCAAACCAATCAGGGCCGCGTCTCACACCGACGGCATATGCCTGAACACATCCGTCTGGCTGGACGAAATGCAGATCTATGAAAACGGCAAGCTGGTGCACCAAGAACTCGCCGGCCTTGCGAAGAAACTCGGAAAAGATTAGACGAGAGAAAAATCCGATTGCAGCAGAGCTCAGCTTCGAAAAAATAGCTATAAATATGGATGTTGAGAAACGAGCTGTTTCGGGTTAACGCCGTGTTTTCTAAACGTGCAATTACGGGCGTTCAAGCAGCGATTGTGATTGTAATCGTAATCATTGCAGCAGTCGGGGTTTATTTCGTGACTAGACCGTCGCCGACTGGTCCGCTATCCACGAGCACCATGGCGACATCGAGTGCGAGTTCGGTTCCTGGCCCTCAAAATACGAGTCAACTGGTTGTTGTGGAGAATGAACCACCCAACTCGTACGATCCGGCATCTGGATTCTTCGCTGGAGAGGACGAAGTGCTTGTAAACACGTACCAAGAACTTGCGATGTTTAACTACACGAGCATTTCCCAATTCGCCCCGATTCTCGCCCAGAGTTGGAGCAATAACGTAGGTTACACTTCCTACACATTCAACCTAAGGCAAGAAGCTTACTTCGCGAACGGCGACGCATTCAACGCTTCAGTCGTATGGTTCAACTTTTACAGAACCATAGTCATGAACCAGATAGGGGCGTTCTACTTTACCAACATTCTATACGATGGCCCAACTGCGTTCGCGACAGGATATTCCGTTCCAGCGGGTGTCCCGGCGGCGCTAGAAGCAGGCGGCTACCAACTATCTACGACAAATTCAACGCTTAGACAGATGCAGGCCGCTCTGGCTCTCACCCATATATTGAGCGACTTTGACGCGACGAACTCGACGCTGCAGAAGATAATGAGTTATCCCAATCAAGCGGTTGTCGTCGTAGATCCTTACACCGTCACATTCAACCTAGTCAATCCCTACGTCTACTTCATACAAGTAGTGTGCGTGCCCGGTGCCGGGCAAGTTGACCCGGCCTTCGTCGATCAACATGGCGGAGTTCAACCGAATTCGCCCAACACATACGTGAACACTCATACGATGGGCACCGCGCCCTATGTGGTTAAGAGCTACACGCAAGGAGAAGTTCTGACCGAAATAGCGAACCCGAACTATTGGGCGGCTAAGCTTCCGACCAATGAAACGAACATCATGCTTACGCCTCCGAAGATCTCTACAATTGTTGTAGAATATGCGACCGCTGCGACTGAGATGATTCAGAGCATCGAAAGCAACACGGCTTCTCTGATAGAGGGACCGCCTCTTCCAGCTCTTACGCCTAACTATCTACCTTCACTCGCCACATACCCGGGCATTGAAGTGCAAAACCTAGCTAACGCTCCTATATTCCTCTGCCTGATGGCGGTTCTTGATACAATGCAGTATCCGTACAACATCACGAATTTCAGAGTCGCACTCTCAACCGCCGTCAATTATACAGAAATAATCTCCTCAGTGGGTAACGGTTACACGGATTCATACTTAGGGCCGATAACGCCTCGCCTTCCGTATTACAACCCCGCTAACCTGCCGCCCTATGCCTATAACCCTGCCAACTCGATAACGCTGCTCAAACAACTAGGCTTCCAGTTGAATTTGCCGAACGGAACGACAATTAACCCAGGCGGAAAAACAGTGCAGTTGAGCATCACTTACGTTACGGAGGACGCTGCCGAAACGAAGATCGCCGAAGAAATGCAAACAATGTTCGCGGATGTCGGTTTGCAATTCAAACTCAACGGCGTCACGACGGAGGCGGAGGAGTCGCTTATCTCACAACCTGGAACCGCCGCGAGCTACCCTGGTATGCTGATATGGTACTGGTATCCCAGCTGGCTAGACCCCGTCTACCAAGACCTAGTAGTTCAGACAAATGTTGAGTACGGAGGAATATCGGGCAACGTCGCCTGGTTCAACAATACGGAAGTTAACAATCTGACGAACAGTCTTCCGTTCAACACGAACCAGACTCAAGTAAACCAGAGCGTCACACAAGTCTACAACATAGTCTACCAACAGGCTCCGGACCTATGGCTTTACGGAATAAACCCCTACTGGGTACAAAGAACATACCTGAACGGAATCATCTACAACCCAGGAATACTCGGATTCTACTATCCGCTAATGTACTACGGCTCTGCCTGACCATCTTCGTACAGATAACAAGCGACCAGCTCATCATCCTTCGAAAGCAACGTCGGCTCCCTCTCTCTACACTTTGGCATCGCGTGCGGGCATCTAGGCTCAAAGCGGCAACCCTTCGGGAGATTGATCAAACTCGGAGGTTCTCCGCCTATGGCTCCCGGCTCGGAACCGTCAAGTTTCGGAGCCGACGCCAAAAGTGCCTGCGTGTACGGATGCTTAGGATTCTTCAGCACCTCACCAGGCATTCCGTACTCGACTATCTTTCCCAGATACATTACGGCGATTTTGTCCGCCATGAATCTCGCCACGTTCGGGTCGTGCGTAATCAAAACGTAAGTGAGATCTCGTAGAGATTGAAGCTCTACTAGAAGATTCAGAATCTGCGCTTGAATCGAGACGTCTATCGAGGACGTGGGTTCGTCAAGAACAATCACGGCCGGGTCGCTAATGAGAGCCCGAGCGATGGCGGTTCTCTGTTTCTGCCCCCCACTCAAGTCCGATGTACGTCTGGACATGAATAGTGATTCCATGCCCACAAGCTTCAGAGCCTCGGATACTCTTTCTGCGATCTCCGATTTCTTGAAACCCATCTTGCTAATTGGTTCGGCGACGCAGGTTGAAACGGTAAGGTAAGGGTCGAGAGAGGAGCTTGGGTCTTGAAAGACCATTTGAAGTCGGCCTCGAACCGCTCCTCTATCACGGACGTACTTCACCTCCGATCCTTCGTAGGAAATCCGTCCCGCATCCAACCTCTCCAAGCCGACGACGAGCCTCCCTAACGTAGTCTTGCCGCATCCACTCTCTCCCAAAACCACCAGTGTCTCTCTCTTCGGAATGCCCAGAGAGACACCGTCCACCGCGCTTACGTACCGCCTCTTTTCGCGGCGCAGCCTCGTCCAAATTCCTTGGCTCCCAATCGCGAACCTCTTCACGACGTTCTCGATCTGAAGCGAAGGTTCAGAGTCACTGCTCATATGTTTCACCATAATTGAGGCAACGTATCCGCGTCTTGTCGAGTAGATTCAGTGTGGGTATGCCCTTCGTACATGCCTCGCGAGCTAGGGGACATCTGGGGGCAAAGGCGCAGGCGTCGCCCACGGCGTCCCAGCTGAAGGCACCCTTTATCGCGTCAAGTGGTCCTTCGCGCTTAGCTTTTGACGGGATGCTCTTGATTAGGCCGAGTGTGTACGGGTGCTTTGGATCCGACAGGATCTGCCTTGCCGGTCCAATCTCTTGTACCATTCCACCGTAGAGCACGGCTATTCGGTCGCTAATTGACGCTGCAACCGCGAGGTCGTGCGTGACGTAAACCATTGACATCTTTGACTTCATCTTGATCTCCTTCAAGAGCAGGAGCACTTGCGCCTGAGTTGTCACGTCAAGCGCGGTTGTTGGTTCATCTGCAATTAGCAAGCTTGGCTTCTCAGCGAGCGCCATCGCCAGCATTATGCGCTGGTTCTGGCCTCCCGACAGTTGATGTGGGTAGCGTTCCATGACGTCTTCCGCGTCGCCGATTCTCACAGATTTAAGGATTGAAGCGACTTCACTTTCCGCAGCTGTCTTGTCAAGCTTCTCGGAGGTTCGTTTAGATCTGACGTTGATTGCTTCTGTTACTTGGCGTTTGATCTTCATCAAAGGGTTGAGGCTTAGGAAGACGTTTTGGAATATCATGAAAAT
>Ga0187778_10001812_pt1 | contig 14719 bp, 11 predicted proteins | sample 1015_Q2_SP5_20_M_FD_132418 | JGI IMG/M metagenome (GOLD analysis project Ga0187778, IMG submission 132418) | Tropical peat soil microbial communities from peatlands in Department of Meta, Colombia - 1015_Q2_SP5_20_MG | ecosystem: Environmental > Terrestrial > Soil > Wetlands > Peat | place... | reverse complement strand
GACCAGAACCCGTGGCTTTGGTGGCTCAAGCCTACAGCAGCCGTAATAAAGGAGCACCGTCAGCCGGCTGGCCCTGACCAGCCTTTCCGCAGGGCCGAGAAGATGGTGTCGGACCTTGTGAGCGCGTCCTTTGACCTCTATCGCGATGTCCGGGACGCCATGAGCGAGGCGATATTCTTCCAGGTCTATGGCGACCTGTTCGCATTGTACCTATCAGACAGGCATGACGAGAAAGGGCGGGAAGTCCCGACGGCCCTTGACCCCCGGCAGCAGCCCTTTGTCAGGGCTGCGCTCACATCCATCGCAGAGGGTGGTTATCCCGAGGCCGTGGCCCGTATCGACGCGCTCCTTGCCCGCCGCGGACAACCGATCCCATTATCACTCATGGCTATGAAGGAAGAACTCATCGCAGAGTACCGTGATCTCCTTCCCGACATGCCGCGCGATCAGATGCGCCGCATAAGGGGAGAGCAAGAGGTCATCATCTGGTATGAAAAGGAAAAGGCCATTGAAACCCTCCCTCAACTCCTGCGTGACCCAGAAGATAGGAAAAGGCTGCTGACCCTCGTCGATCATCTGCTTACTGACAAACGCATTCAGTCAAAAGGTGTGACACCGGAACAGCGCACGATGCTGAAACGTATTGGAGTGGTGCTCTCGGTCAGGCCAAGTGAGATGCCGCTCCTATCAGCCAAAGGTGAGGAGGCAAGGTCATGAAGTTCACCAACGTGACATTCGATGAAATAGAGATAGGTAAGACACTTACGGTCTCGCGCACTATCTCACGGAATGATATAGAGGCCCTGACCTTTGTGTCCGGAGATATAGATGAAGCCCACCTGGATGTCGAAGTCGGGCCTGATTACATTCCGTCAGCAGAACCGGTGGCTGCAGAGGCATTCATATCGTATCTTCTCAACAGACGCATGCCCGGTCCGGGGACAACGATCCTCGCCCATGACCTTAAGTTTGAGGGACGCATTGTCATGGGCGAAACCTGTACCGCCACCATTACCGCAAAAGAGAAGCGGAAGGACAACGTGATCGTATTTGACTGCCTCTGCGCAAACCAGGCGGGCGGCATAATCGCGTACGGCACGGCTACGGTTTCTGCACCGACGAAGAGGATCAGTTACACCGACCTTGCCACGCCCGAGGTCATCTTCCGCAGGACCGATGTCTTTGCCAATCTCATCAAGAGCTGTAAGGGGATGCCTCCTGTGAGCTGTGCCGTGGTTCACCCCTGTGACCACGATTCCCTTCTCGGCCCTCTTGAAGCCGCGAAGCGCAACCTTATTGACCCGGTGCTTGTCGGACCTGAAGCGAAGATCCGAGAGGCTGCCAAAGCCGCAGGCGCGGACATTTCTCCGTACCGCATCGTGGACACCGAACACAGCCATGCTGCCGCAGAAAAGGCTGTGGCAATGGCGCGCGCCGGAGAAGTGGAGGCCCTCATGAAAGGGAGTCTCCATACTGACGAGCTGATGGCCGCTGTTGTTCCTTCTGCCACAGGTCTCCGCACAGCCCGCCGTATCAGCCATGTCTTCATAATGGACGTACCGACCTATCCGCGTACACTGCTGGTGACGGATGCTGCCATAAACATCGCACCCGGACTCCAGGAGAAGGTGGACATTGTACAGAACGCCATTGACCTCGCCTACGTGCTAGGTATCAATGAGCCCAAGGTCGCGATCCTCTCTGCCGTGGAGACGGTGAACCCTGATATACCCTCTACGCTTGAGGCCGCTTCCCTTTGTAAGATGGCTGATCGCAAACAGATTACCGGAGGCATCCTTGACGGGCCTCTCGCCTTCGACAACGCCGTGAGCGAGCAGGCAGCAAAGACCAAGAAGATTGATTCCCCCGTGGCAGGCAAGGCAGACATCCTTCTTGTGCCTGATCTGGAAGCCGGGAATATGCTGGCAAAACAACTCCAGTATCTGGCAGGCGCAGACGCGGCCGGTATTGTCCTTGGCACCCGTGTTCCCATAGTGCTGACGAGCCGTGCCGATAGCGTGCGCACCAGGCTCGCATCAATAACGATAATGTGCCTTGTAGCCCATGCAAGGCGCAAGGCTGAACCGGGGAAAACTCTGTAGGGAGGTTATATGCCGGAAGCGATTGGGGTCCTTAATGCCGGTTCCTCAAGCATAAAGTTCTCGCTTTTTGTCCTCAGCAACGATCAGCCAGAACTCCTCGTCCGCGGCCAGGCCGAAGGTATCTACACTGCCCCCCGCTTTGTTGCGAAAAACAGAGAGGGCGAGGTGATCTCTGAAAAATCATGGCCTGAAGGCACAAAGCTAGGCCATGACGGAATGATCGACCACCTCTTCTCGTATGTGCGCGCGGAATTCACTAACTACAATCTGCTTGGCGTCGGTCATCGGGTGGTGTGCGGAGGTCTCGATTACATCCAGCCGGCACGCGTGAATCCGGCGGTGCTTTCCAAGCTTGAGCAGCTTATCCCGTTGTTCCCGTTACACCAGCCGCACAACCTTGCGCCAATCAGACTCCTCCTTGAGCGTCGCCCGGAACTTCCCCAGGTCGCCTGTTTCGACACTTCCTTTCATCGCACAAACCCCCGCATTGCACAACTCTATGCGCTCCCACCGGAATATGCCGAGGCCGGGGTAGTGCGCTACGGCTTTCACGGCCTTTCGTATGAATACATCGCTTCGGTGCTGCCCCAGTTCGACACGAGGGCGGCTTCAGGCAAGACCGTGGTATTGCATCTGGGCAATGGTGCGAGCATGTGCGCCATGGAAGAGTGCAGGAGTGTGACAAGCACCATGGGCTTTAGTGGCGTGGAGGGTCTTCCCATGGGTACGAGGAGCGGCTCCCTCGACCCCGGCATCATGCTCTATCTCATGGACGGACGCGGCATGGACGCACGGGCCATTGAGAAGCTGATCTACACGCAATCAGGGTTGTTCGGTATATCGGGGATCTCGAGTGACATGCGCACACTGCTTATGAGCAAGGAGTCAAGGGCGAAGCTCGCCGTCGACCTTTTCGTATACCGCATAAGGCGCGAGATGGGTTCACTCGTAGCAGCTCTTGGCGGATTGGACGCGCTTGTGTTCACGGGTGGAATCGGTGAAAACGCTGACCAGGTCAGGGAACGCGTCTGTCGCGACGCGGCGTGGCTTAGCGCAGAACTTGACGCCGATGCGAATGCAAAGGGGGGTCCCTGCATCAGCACCGCTGCGTCACGGGTAAAGGCTTGGGTGATCCGGACAAACGAAGAATTGATGATCGCACACCATACGAGGCGTGTGATCGGATGATGGAGGCAAGGCATGACACCCTAAGTTTTAAGTATTGGCGTACTATTTAAAACAAGAATCAGGCTGCTTACAAAAACACGGCAGAACCGATCAGAAAGGAACAGAAAATGACGAAAAGACTTAGAGCAATCTCAATCATCGCCTGTCAATCAATTTTAGCGATTTCACTGGCGGCATGCTCAAGTGACGCCGACAAGAAGCAGGCAGATGGTGAACCTCTTCCGGTGGTGGTCGGCAAAATCCGAAAAGTGCAGGAGCGGGAAACGATATCGGTGAGTGGGACAATCTCCACCCCAAAATCACCGGCAGCTGTGTCATTTCTTGTTTCAGGCAAAGTTATCTTCGTCGGGCCGCGGGAAGGTGATTATGTCAAGACGGGGCAGATTCTGGCGTCCATCGATCCGACCGATTACCAGCTGGCGCTTACCGCGGCCACGAAGCAAGCTGACATGGCCCGAATAGCGTTTGAACGTGCAGAGGATGAGCATCGGAGGATGAAAATGTTGTACGACTCGAATAGTCTTGCCCCGAACGATTATGAAAAATACAAGTCCGCATACGAATCAGCCAGACAACAGTACGAGCAGGCCGTTGCCTCGGAAAAGCTTTCCGGGAAACATCTTACGGATGCAACGCTGTATGCCCCCGCCAGCGGCTACATCGCAAAACGGCTGATAGAGCCGGGCAATACCGCTGCTCAGGGACATCCCGTCTTTGAGATCGTCCAGCTGGACCCTGTGGAGGTGAATGTCGGCGTTCCGGAAACGGACGTGCACCTCGTGAGGATCGGCCAGAAAGCGTCGATTACGGTCCCCGCGCTCCAGGGGAAGTCGTTCGAGGGCACGGTTCGCGTCATCAATGTCTCGGCAGACCCCGGCACCCGAACGTACATGGCCAGGATCACCGTGCCGAATCCCGAGCACATTTTGCGCGTCGGAATGGTAGCGGAAGCAAGAATTCTCGGGGACCGGACGATATCGATGATGACGCTCCCAGGGGATGCGGTGGTGCGTGATCCGCAGGGAGCTACGCAGGCATTTGTCTACTACCCTGACCAGAAGCGCGTCTATGCCAAGCGCGTCGAAATTGGAGCGGTCATAAATAGGGACGTGCAGATAAAGAGCGGACTTTCCGGTGATGAGCTGATCGTTCTGGCCGGACAGTCAAAGCTCAGAAATGGTTCTGTCGTAACAGTCACAGAGCAGCGGTCGGAAGTGACTTCCGTGGGAGGGGCGCAAAAATGAACTCGATAAAATTTTGGCTTCGCTATCCCGCCGTCACCCTCATACTGACGGCAATGGTCGTCATCGTCGGCATCCACGCCTTCCTGAAAATGCAGAGAACGGAAGATCCGACGATTACCATAAGGACCGGAATCGTGGCCGCGATGTACCCCGGAGCGACCTCCGAGCAGGTCGAAAAACAGGTGACGAAAACCCTTGAAAAGCACATCTTCAAGTTCCCGGAGGTGCGGAAGGAAAAGACCTATTCCACGAGCCGTCCCGGCGTTGTCATCATCAACGTCGAGCTGGAGGACAATGTCAAGAATTCCGACCAGTTCTGGGCGAAGCTGCGCCACGAGATGATCCTGACTCGCGCCACCGAACTCCCCGCCGGAGTGCAGGGGCCTATAGTCAATTCGGATTTCGGTGATACGGTCGCGATGCTCATTGCAATCCACGGCAAACGGTACGGATATCGCGAGTTGCGCGATTTTGCGGACAAGATGCATGATGAGATGCGCACCGTACGCCTGGTTGGGAAGATTTATACCTACGGCACGCAGGGAGAGGAAATCTGGATCACCAGCAGCCTCGAAAGAATGGCGCAGTATTTTGCCGACCCGCGTCAGGTGGCGAATGCCCTGATGCAGCGCAATGTCATCCAGAGCGCAGGACATTTCGAGGTCGACCGGTCGAAGATCCCCATGAGAACCACCGGGATCTTCAACACCGAAAATGAGGTACGTAACGTGCTCGTCGACGTTTCCAGGGACGGCCACCCGGTATACATCAGGGATTTCGCCGAGGTGGAGCGCCGGTATCAGGACCCCACGTTCATGGTGCGCTACGATGGTGAGCCTTGCCTGCTCCTCTCTGTCGAGATGCAGAAAGGGAAGAATATCGTCGAACTGGGCGAAGCGCTGGATAAGGTCTTTAAGCGCCTCAAGGTTCTTCTGCCCCCCGACGTCAAGATCGACATGGTGGCCAACCAGCCGGAGGTCGTCAAGGAGCGGATTGCGAACCTGAGCCATGAATTCCTGCTCGCGATCATTGCGGTGATCATCGTGATCGTCTTACTTCTTCCCCTGCGGGTCGCCCTAATCGCAGCCCTGGCCATACCCATAAGCTTGTGCGGCACCCTCGGAGTCATGGAGTCGATGGGGATAGCCCTGCATCAGGTCTCGATCGCAGCGCTCATCATGGTCCTCGGGATCGTGGTGGACAACGCCATAGTGATCATCGACAACTACGTCGAGCTCCTGGACCGGAAAGTGCCGTTGAGTGAGGCGGCCTGGAGGAGCGCGAGCGAGGTATTCGTGCCTGTCCTCGCTGCAACCATAACGATCATCGCCTCATTCCTGCCGCTCCTGATCCTCACAGGCTCTGTCGGTGAGTTCATCATGGCGCTTCCCATCACGGTAGCCGTTGCGTTGGCGGTTTCCTTCATCGTGGCGGTCTTCATAACCCCTCTCCTCTGCAGCTTCTTCATCAAGAAAGGGCTGCACGACCACGACGCCGCGGAGACCCACGGCAAGGAGAAGAAGGGTATGCTCGACTGGCTCCAGGACAAATACGGGATATTGATCAATATCTTTATGAAAAGAAAGTGGCTGGCCTTCACCCTCGGGATCGCTGCCTCCGTTTTCGGGGTCATGCTCTTTGCATTCGTGCCGACGCAGTTCTTCCCTTCGGCCGAGCGTAACCAGTTCGTGATCGATGTCTGGATGCCCCAGGGGACACGGATCGAGGCTACCGACGCAGTCATGGGCGGGATCGAAAAAGCCCTGAGCTCCAGTAAAGGAGTCGCCCACTACGCCACCTTCGTCGGTCAGAGTGCCCCGAGGTTCTACTACAATGTCAATCCGCAACAGCCGGACGGCGCTTACGGCCAGTTCATCGTCAATACCGCCTCGGTCAAGGACACAACCCGGCTGGTAAAGGAGCTGCGCCCGGCATTGGCTGCACTGGCGCCTGAGGCTATGGTGATCGTAAAGGAGCTCCAGCAGGGCTCCCAGATGGAGGCGCCGATCGAAGTGCGGATCGCCGGTGACGACGTCGACGAATTAAAGCGGCTGGGCGAAAAGGTACAGGGGATCCTGGAGAGCGTATCGTTCTCCCAGCTCGTGCACAGGGACTATTACAACGATTCTTATATGGTGGACCTAAAGGTCAACGATGAGCTGGCAAACCGTCTCGGCATAACGGACGCGTCGGTGTCGCAAACCCTCTACGGTGCATTCGACGGTGCTGCGGTCGATACCTTCTGGGAAGGGGACCGCGCCGTCACGATCAAGCTGCGACTCGACCCGTCTTCGCGCTCATCCTTCACGGACATCGGGAACACCTATGTCGAGTCGGATCTTACTCGCGCCAAGGTACCGCTCCGGGCGATTGCCACATTGGCGCCGGAGTGGCAGACGAGCAGGATCGTCCGCAGAAACGGCGTGCGCACCTTGACAATCCGTGCGTTCGTGAAGCCGGGATACTACGCTTCCCAGCTCTTGGAAAAGGCAATGCCGCAGTTCAAGGCCCTGGATTTACCCGCAGGCTACCGGATCTACTACGGCGGGGAGAAAAATAACCAGGATGAGACTTTCCCGCAGATGGTCGTTGCTCTTGCCATCAGCTTGGTGGTGATCTTCCTGGTCCTGCTTGTGCAATTCAGGACCATTTCGGAGCCTCTCGTAGTGATGGCCTCGATCCCGCTCACCCTTCTTGGGGCGATGCTCGGCCTCGTCATCACCCGCAATCCGTTCGGTTTCACCTCTTTTATGGGGCTCATCAGCCTGTGCGGCATCGTCGTCAGAAACGGCATCATCCTGGTCGGTTACTGCAACGAGAGAGTCGCAGAAGGAGAGAGCCTGGAGCAGGCTGCACGGGACGCAGGGGCGCGGCGGCTGCGGCCGATCTTCCTTACCTCGATGTCTGCCGCCATCGGAATGGTGCCGATGATCCTCTCCAGGTCGAGCCTCTGGAGCCCGCTCGCGAGCGTCATGTCGTTCGGCCTTGTGTTCTCGATGTTCTTCACGCTTCTGGTCATTCCCGTCCTCTTCGCCGTAATCAAGGCCCGCTCGGTAAAGCAAGGGACTGTCGCCGTTGTGGTCGCGGCATGTGTTCTTTTTGGCATGGGCGGAGAGGCATCGGCAGAAGACTTCAGGCAGCCTCTTACACTCTCCGAAGCGGTCGAAATAGCCCTGAAGCAGAATGCCACGATAAACATCGGCCGGGCGAAAGTAGAAGAGAGCGACCAGAAAATCCTCACAGCCCGGTCCCAATATTTCCCGCAGCTTTCGAACAGTTCGAAGTTTGTCAGCCTGTCGGACACAAATTTTGTAAACGTACCCGCCGGCAGCCTCGGAAACGTACCAGGTGTTGGTCCCTTTCCAACTCAGGATTCAAAAATTAATCAAGGCTCCAATCCTTTCTTTCTCAGCGAAACAACCCTCGCACAGCCGACAACGCAGCTTCTGAAGATTCATGAAGCCAATGAGATTGCCCGTGCAGAGCGCGGCATTTCGCATGCAGAACTGAAGAAATCCGAAAATGAGATTGTTCTTGCAGTACACCAGTTGTATTACGGATTGCTGGTAGCGCACAAGCAAAAAGAGACCGCCGAGGCCATGCTTATTGCAGCTGAGGAGCATCTGAAGGAGAATGAGGATGCTGTCAGGTCCGGCAATCTTCTTGATGTGGCAGTAACGGAGGGCAGAGCAAGCCTGCTCCAGTCCAGGCAAGCGCTTCTCACTGCGGAGAACAGGATTTCCGACCTGTCCTCTGAACTGAATGATCTCATGCGGCGTCCAAGCGACTCTCCCCTGGAAGTGACCGAGGCCGGCCTACCGGATCTATCGGTGCCGCTCAGGGAATGGTCTTATGAGGAGGCACGGTCCAGAAACCCGGAACTGCGTGCCGCCCGCGAAACCGTAGAAAAGTCGCGCCACGCGGTCAGTGCGGCCCGTTACGAATACATCCCCGACGTGACATTATTCGCCCGCCACATCTACCAGCATAATGCGGCGTTCCTGACAAACAATATCGGTATTTTTGGCGCAGAATTGACCTGGAACATTTTCGACTGGGGCAAACGAAAAGGTGAAATCGGCCAGAGGAATGCCCAACTCTTACAAGCAGATGAACACTTAACACGAATAGACAACCGCATTAAGGTGGAACTGGACAAGGGATATCGAAAGATGGAACGGACGAAAACGATGATGGACGTTACCCGTGAGACCCTTTTGTTGTGGAAGGAGAATGAACGCCTTAGCGGAGACCGGCTCAAGGCAGGGACTGTGACGACGGCCAAGCATGCGGACACTGTTGCGGCGTTAAAAAAGGCGGAAATGGAGGCGCTTCAGGCTACTCTTGAATATCGCCTTGCGCAAACCGAGCTTAACAAAACAATTGGGTTGCTTACGCCATCCCAAAATTAGGAGAGCAAAAGGACAACGCTAGATCATAACGAATGGGGTGGAGGATGAGAAACATGAAGATAAAAGATTCTTTGTTGTCGTTCTCACTCTTTCTTTGTGTAGCCGTAGTCGTCGGAGCTGTCATGCTGGCTGTGCGTGGATCCTTGCCGTCACTCGCTTTGCCGGTCTTAGTAGTTGCAGGTTTAGTAATCTTGCTCTTGATATTTAGCGTCCGACAGTCCCGCGACTAAGAAGTTCCTTTTCACATAGGACTCTTGATGAGAGGGACAGGACTCGCGGTCAGGCTATAGATTTTGGATTCAGGAGGTAGATTTATGGAAGATGTCAGCCGAATCCTCGTCGTGAGCAGAATGACCACTTATTGCAAGAAGGCTGTACATTATGGCATCTCGCTATCGAAGAAGTACAATGCGGCACTTTATATCATTCATGTCATACACAACCCTTCTGGGCTTGAGGGCTGGACCCTGCCTCCCCTGCCTTCTCTTGCAACGGACTATTCGATATTGCTCAAGAAAAGCAAGGATGATATTGATGCGGCCATTAATGCTGAAAGAGTACAGGGCATGGAAATAAAAGAACTGATAAGGGAGGGCGAGCCCACCGAGGTCATTTTGAGGGTCGTCGAAGAGGAGAATATCGACCTCATCATCATGCTTTCCCATGAGGAGGGCCGCATGGAGCATTTCCTTTTCGGCCGCAGCAATGAGGAAATAATCAGGAAAATGCCGTGTTCCATTTTTTTGGTCAAGATGGAACCGGCCATCTTCGGTGTAGAGTATTGAGTCCGCCAAGGCCGGTGTCCATGGTTTTCACTGCGAGATGGCGATGGTAGTCAAATTTCAGAGCCAATTAGAAATAATCGACATAGTGGAGAAAGGGGGTAATAGCAAATGCAAATAGATTCACACTTTAAGCCTAGTGGGAGTGACGTGAAGACGGTAATGGAAGTCCATGGCTTGTTGCCGGAGGGCCCCTTGTTAGATGGAGCATTGGGACTCACCGCCCTTTATGCTGACAGTCCTCACCGACTTGTCGGGGAATACACTAAAAAAGGAGGAAGAAAGGAATGAAAAAGACTCTTATCGCGGTATTGTTGTTTGCAGGGGTACTTATGGTGACGAATGGCGTTTTGATTTTACAGGCAGGCGCGGCCCAGACATTAGACAAGGATATTGAGTTGCTGAGGAAGGATATACGGTCGCAAGTAAAGCAGCTTGTTGCAGTAAACATGCAATTGACGGATGCAGAGGCAGAGAAATTCTGGCCGGTATACGATCAGTATGCGGCTGAAATGGAAAAGATTAACGATGTTCGTCTTGGCATCATTAAGCAGTATGCGGAAGGCTTCGGCAGCTTGAGTGATGGCGATGCCTTGAGTTTAACAAAGGGATGGATGGAGGCAGATGATGCCACAGTCCAGCTGGCACAGAAGTACCTTCCACTTTTCGGAAAAGTCCTGCCTGGCCGGAAGGTGGCTCGCTTTATGCAGATTGACAGACGGCTTCGATTGCTGATAGATGTCCAGGTCTCCTCACAGATTCCGCTGGTGGGTGAAAAATTAATCGAGAGCGAAAGGAGTATGCCTGACCATCACAATCCCGGCGGGGTAGGGACGACCTTTTGATTTGAAGCTGTCTAGTGATGCATGATTCTTATATCGAGGATGGTTTTAGTGATCACCCTAAGTGAGGGAAGGTCTATGAATTAGGAGGAAGAGAAAATGGATGCAGACTGGAAGCCCAGTGACAATGACGTAAAGGTGGTGTTGGAAGCCCATGACCTATTGCCGGAGGGCCCGCTGTTAGATGAGGCATTAGGACTTACCTTACTCTATGCTGATTTGATACAGAAATATCTCGATAAGCTTCCCGTTTCAGTCGACAGGCAAAAAGCCATATTGGCCATTATCGAAGAGGGTCTCATGGAGGACGGCATCATTCCCAACAGCCATGAGAAAAAATTCGATATGGCTTTCGTTGAAGAGGGTCTCATGCGGGAAGGTATTATTCCTAAGAGGCATAAAAAATAATTCGAAATGCCCGATGCATAAGATACGGTGAGTGCAATCGTGAGTTCCATTGAAATAGGACATTCGCTATAGCACTTAATAGCTTATTGAAATGAGAAAGACAATGAAACTGCAGGAAGTAAAAGCCATTGCAAAACAGAGAGGGGTTGACCCCGGACGCATGAGAAAAGACGAACTCATAAAAGCCATACAACGCGCCGAGGGCAATAATGACTGTTTTGGAACTGCACTGACGATGGAATGCGGCCAGATGAGTTGCCTGTGGAGAAAGGATTGCCTGAACGATAAAGCAAAACGGGGTTGAGTGCCCGTTGAGGAAATGATTTAGAGTGGTAACTGATCCCGAAGGCGGCCATTAACGAATATGATGCCACCTCAAAGAGCAAAGGAGATATCATGGGTTTGATAATATCTGATTTTGATCCTCCGTTCAGGCCGGGTGAGCAGTTCGATTTCCTGGGGAAAAAGGCTGCCGAGGTTCTGTCCGATCTCTTCCCGGGAGTCCAGGTTATCCTTGAGTATAGGAGGGGCCGCTTGATTTCAAATATTCAACCAGCACCGACATTCGAACAAGGTTCGCTTCCTGAACCGCTGAGGACACGTTTCGTGAGTGTGCCGGATGACAGGCGTTGGAAGAGACAAATCAGTGTAATGCCGAGTGAGACGGTCAGTCACTTTCTCGGTCTCCACTTGAAGGAATCATCTGACGATCATAAAAGACGCCGGTACTCTGTACGTAAGGGAAGCGAAGTTCAAAGAGTATCGCCACCACGGGAGCACCTTCGCGAACTTGTGACGGCAGTAGCAGCTTGTGAGCATGGCTTGGGAACCTGGGCGAAATATGTTGGTCCACATTTGCATCCTCAGGTAAGGATGTCCCTTTCCGTTGAGTTTCCGCGATGGATAATTGCTCACATAATAGCCATCTTGCATTACGCGTCCGGAGCCTCCGCATCCGATAATCGAATGTATGATGTATTGGCAAAGACAATAGACAAGGTCCAAAGATACCTTGAAAGCCTCACAAGTCACCGGGTGGAGGGCAAAGAGTTGTCACATGGAGTCCTTATTGCGCCTCCTCCAAAGGTAGCCAAGCCATTGAAGATCGGGACATACCCGGATGATTTCCAGACATTGAAAAGGACAGCGCTCCTGGCGGATGGTTTGAGGGCAGCATTATGGATTTCACCCTCCGGAGAGGCAGTTGGATGGTTGACGGCGGAGTCTTTAGGGAAAACTAGACGACGTGCTCATTGTGCAGCGGAGCGGTTTGGCTTTTTGGGTTTTCCGTCAGAAGCATCTGCGTCGTTACGTGGGCTTTTCCTTGCCTTAAGAAAGAACGGTTCTATCGTGATATTTGCGGAGGGACATCCGCTCTTTATGTGGCGCTCCGGCAGGTGGCGCGGATTACTCTGGGATTTTCTGAAAATGAGAATAAACGAGAAATACGGTGCGATAGGTGCGACGATGCTTGATGGGGCCATCATCCTTTCGACTATGGGGCAGAGTGGTGTCCTGGGGTTAGTTGAAAACCTTCCTGACGGGCTTCATGAAAAGGACCGCGTTGACATTGCTCGCAGGAGGATCTGCAAGTCGGGCATGCATAAGGACAAGGGAAGGGCGCCCCAAGGACCCTCACCAGCATCAGAGAAGGGGATCCATGGCACATATCCCGAATGGTTATTCCATGCCTTGCTGCATAGCGATAAGGTGATTTCACTTGGCCCTTCGACGCTGGCGATGCTCGCTTCCATTGACGGGGCTACCATCATAAACAGAAAAGGAGAACTCCTGGCCTACGGCGCAATCATTTCAAGCCGGCCAAGGGGATCTGAGGGCGCCCGGTCGGCGGCAGCCCTTGAACTGTCCAACAATGGCTTTGTTATCAAGGTTAGCGCCGATGGACCAATTGCCTTATACGAAGGAGGCAGAGAGATTGTGGAAGTATAATGATCCCTTGCACAAGAGACGCAATACAGGGATCAATGCAGGAAGGAATTATGCCGAGCAAGCGCGGGAGAAAATTCGCAATGCCTGCCAAATAAGATAAGGTAAGACGGATTGAGGAGCCTAAAGGAGGAACCAATGGTACAAAAAGCTGATAAGAGACAGAACTCCAGTAGAGACACCAATCAGGCTGAGGTTGCATCGATTCGGCAGGAACGTGACGACATACGGACGGGGGCGAGTTCCGGGACGCTGAAGCAGGCGATCCTTGACAACCTTTATTATGTTCTGGCACGCATCCCGGAGCTCGCCACGCGGAACGACTGGTACATGGCGGTGGCCTATACGGTGCGGCACCGGATGCTGGAACGTTTTATCCGTGCGCTCAAGAGATTGCGGCGGCCAGATGCAAAAATCTCATGCTACCTCTCCGCGGAGTTTTTGATGGGACCTCATCTGGGCAACAACCTCCTGAATCTCGGCATTACCGGCCAGATGAGGGAGGCGTTGAAGGAACTGGGCCTAAACCTAGACGATCTTCTTCAGCAGGAGGAAGAACCAGGGCTGGGAAACGGCGGTCTCGGCAGGCTTGCCGCATGCTACATGGACTCTCTTGCCTCGTTGAGCGTGCCTGCCATCGGGTACGGCATCCGGTATGAATTCGGCATCTTTGACCAGGAGATCCGCGACGGATGGCAGGTCGAAAAGACCGACAAGTGGCTCCGCCTGGGCAACCCTTGGGAGCTCTGCGAGCCCGAGATCTCATATTATGTGAATTTCGGCGGTTATACAGAGCAATACCGGGACGAGACAGGCTGCTTCAGGGTCCGCTGGGTCCCTCACCGCGTGGTCAAGGGCATCGCCTATGATACCGCTGTCCCGGCTTACCGGGACGATATGGTAGGCCTGCTCAGACTTTGGAAGTCAGAGGCTGTCGAGTCTTTTGATTTCCAGGAATTCAATATCGGCCACTACTATAAGGCGGTTGAAGCAAAAGTCATTTCCGAGACCGTGAGCAAGGTTCTCTACCCGAACGACGAGCCTGAGATCGGCAAGACCCTCCGGCTTGCGCAGCAGTACTTCTTCGTCTCCTGCTCGCTCCAGGACATGATCCGCATCCATCTTCTGCGGGGACAGCGCATTGAGACGTTCCACGAGAGTTTTGCCGTCCAGCTGAACGATACCCATCCTTCAATCGCGGTTGCAGAACTTATGCGGCTCCTCGTGGACGAGCATCTGATGGACTGGGACAGGGCATGGAAGATTACGCAGCAGACAATGGCCTACACCAACCATACGCTTCTGCCCGAGGCGCTTGAAAAATGGCCCCTGCAGCTTTTCCGCGATAGCCTCCCGCGTCATCTGGAGATCATCTACGAGATTAACCGCAGATTTCTCGACGAAGTCCGCCTGAGGTTCCCCGGAGATGAGGGCCTGGTTGCCCGTCTTTCGCTCATCGACGAAACTGGGGAGAGGCATGTCCGCATGGCGCATCTCGCCTCGGTGGGAAGTCATTGCATCAACGGGGTGGCGGCGCTGCACTCCGATCTCCTTACAAAGACGGTGCTGAAAGACCTGTATAACCTTTATCCCGATCGTTTCGTGAACGTGACGAACGGGGTGACCCCGAGGCGCTGGATAGCCCTCTCCAATCCCGGACTCACAGAGCTGCTCACAAGGACCATCGGCGACCGGTGGATCAAGCACTTTGAGGACGAGATCAGGAGGATCGAACCCTTTGCCGATGATCCCGGCTTCAGGGCTGAATGGGGGAAGGTCAAGCGTAACAACAAG
>Ga0187778_10001811_pt1 | contig 14721 bp, 10 predicted proteins | sample 1015_Q2_SP5_20_M_FD_132418 | JGI IMG/M metagenome (GOLD analysis project Ga0187778, IMG submission 132418) | Tropical peat soil microbial communities from peatlands in Department of Meta, Colombia - 1015_Q2_SP5_20_MG | ecosystem: Environmental > Terrestrial > Soil > Wetlands > Peat | place... | reverse complement strand
TTGACGGCAGCATCGACAGCAAGAACCCCCGGACCTCCCGCGTTCGTCAGGATCCCGATGTTCTGTCCCTGCAACAAGGGCTGCCCCGCCAATAGTTTCGAGACGTTGAACATCTCTTCGATGGTATCCACCCTGATCACGCCCGCCTGCCTGAAAAGCGCGTCCACGGCATCGTCCGAGGCAGCGAGCGCGCCGGTATGGGAACTGGCAGCCCTGCCACCCACATCGCTCCTGCCCGCCTTAACGGCGACGATCGGCTTCTTGCGAGAAATACGGCGGGTGATTCGGCTGAAGCGCCGAGTATTGCCGAAGGTCTCGAGATACAGCAGGATGACCGAGGTATTCTCATCATCCTCCCAGAACTCGAGCAGATCATTGGAAGAGACATCCATCCGGTTGCCGATGCTCGCGAAGTGCGCGATACCGGGATTGTTGCTCTTGACGTAATCGAGCAGGGCAAGGCCGAGCGCCCCGCTATGAGAGCCGATGCTCAGATTGCCCCGTGGGGGCCAGGTGTTCGCGAAGGTCGCGTTCAGGTTCACCCTCGGGTCCGTGTTCATGATGCCCAGGCAGTTGGGTCCGACGCACCGCATGCCGTAGGAGAGCACCTTTTCTCGCAGAAGCCGCTGACGCTCCCTCCCCTCGGAACCGCTCTCGCCGAACCCCGCCGAGATGACCACGATGCTCCAGACCCCTTTTCGGCCGCAGGCATCGACGATATCCAGGACCATCGGCGCGGGTACGACAATGACTGCAAGGTCAACATCTCCGGGGATATCGGACACCGAGGCGTAGCAGAGGACGCCGTTTACCGCGGACGCCTTCGGGTTTACTGGGAAGACAGCGCCCCCGAAATCGTTATACAGCAGGTTCCGGAACACTTTTCCACCAACGCTACTGGGATTGCGTGATGCGCCTACGACGGCGATGGTCTTAGGATACAGCATCCTCTGCATACCGAGCGAGCGGGAGATGTGCTCGCGCAGGGCCTGCCGCTTGGAAAATTCCTCCTGGTGCTCGAGGTCGAAGGTTATCTCGACATAGCCCTCGTGCATCCGCTTGGTGATATTGAACCCGCTCTCCTCAAAGACGCGCAGCATTCGCGTATTATCGGGAAGGACGTTGGCGATCAATTTCTTGATCCGGTATGTAAGCGCCTTCTCGGCGAGCTTCTCGAGAAGTGCTGTGCCGATGCCCCTCGCCTGGACGTTGTCTTCGACGACAAAAGCAATCTCAGCCATGCTTTGGTCCGGCGACAGGAACCACCGTGCCACGGCCCTGATCAGCTCCTCATCGCCTTCTCCTGTAAGCCCTAGATAGGCATAGCTTTCGGGCGGATGCACATCGGTAAAGTAATCAAGTTCCTTGTCGCTGATCTTCTCCTTCATGTGCCCGAACCGGAAATATCGGGTCTGCGGGCTCAGCCGATAAAAGAAATCCTGGAGCTTATCCTTGTCGTCCCGGCCAATGGGACGGACCTTGAAGGTATGTCCGTCTCTCAGGATGATCCGTATAGCTTCAGCCATTTCCAGCGATTGAACAGCCATTTCATCACCTCATGGGACCTTCTTCCCGAGGGCCCGGTTCGTAAATTTGCAGTTCTTATCCTTCGTATGCGGATTCTTCAACAGCAAATTGCTTTTGCATTAGGCGCTTCTCTCCGCGATCCCTGCACCGCAATTACTGTAGGAGGAAGTTATTCTTATGCCAATCAATAAATTTCTGAAAACTTGTTAATATTCTTATCGGAGTCTTATAATCTAACTTTAAGGAAATAATCGAGGTTTTAAGAAGTTATATATGGGTAGACAACTCTGACAGTTACGGGATTAAATATTAAATTGCCAATACCGGCAACTGTTGCGTAGTTCAGGATGAAAAGTGCGCCGCAAATTATGCCCAAAAATCATTAATTTTCAATCTCAAGATTATTAGATCAATGTCAATTCGACTAAAGTATACACGTCACAATTCAGCACGATTTGCGCTACTAACGTCTCATTCATGGAAGAGCCGAGCTTGACCATTTAGGAATAGAAGCATATCCCCGTGCGTCGTGCGAGGGCACGGTCTTAATCTGCGGAAAGCGTGTCACGATTGCACTTAACCGAAGCAAGGACTGTTGAAACGCGACAGGGTCCTCACGGATCGTTTTTGCCTCGAACCACGGTCGCCCTTCTCGCTCGAGAAGACCCTCGAGCTGCCAGACTAGGTCGCCAACGAACGCGTAGCGGGCGCCGCCTGGCAGGGTGACAAACACCACGACAGAACCCGGCGTGTGTCCAGGCGCGGGAACGATCACGATAGAGCCATCACCGTACAGATCGTCATATTGGTCAAAACCAAGGTAAGGCCCACGACCAAACGTATATTCCTGGTACAGTGCTGTTGTCTTCATGCTCCGGGCAGTTTCGGTCGCCCAGCCGCCATCGTCGATGAACCGATGCTCTGCCGCTGTCACAAGCACGGGGACACCGGGAAAGTCGGGGACACCACCTACGTGATCCCAGTGTGCGTGGGTAAGAAGAATGTAACGTAGGTGTTTGCGATCGTACCCTGCGGCATCTAGCTGGTCGGCGGCCGCCTGCAATTGCACCAGATCGGTTCCGAGTCGAAACAAGAACGGCATCTTTCTAAGCCGCGACGCGCTAGTTCTGCCAAGACCCGTGTCGATCAGTACGTCGCCCTCAGGATGCCGTATGACAACCGCTGTCATCACGGAGTCGCGCTTTTCCCAAGGCGAGCCACCACGGTAGGCGAAAGCGGCAGTGCGGTAAATCACCCCGGTCGGGAGCGCGTAGATCGTCATGGCGGCGGGTGGCGATGCTGGCGGCAACGAGTCGGTCAGAGGCGGGGGCGCTGGGAGCGGCGAGGCCGCGTATCCGCCAACGAAGATCAAGAATGCAATCTGGGTCATCAGAGCAAGGCCCCCGCTGATCCAATCGCCACGCACGATGATCCAGCCATCGCATACGAGGAGGGCCACCGCGAGCGCTATGCCACTTGCCAAAAAGAGCTTGGACGGCCGGCCAATATATAACGCAGTCAGCAGGCCGAGCAGGGCCGGTCCCAGAACAAGAAAGAGACGCAGGAATGCTACACTCGTAATTGGGGCGAATCCTTCCTGGCCGGTGCTGCATGCAGTCATCACCCCACTGAGGAGACAGACCGCAAAGGATTTCAACGTCATCTTTGGCAAAGTCGGTAACTTAATGGCGGAGGCAATTAATATCCGGAAATTCTCATTCGCAAAATTTATCCTTCTCATTTCCGACCACCTTGTCACGAATCGTCGTCATTTTTAGTTCGCCGGCACAAGTCTCATTGCACGCGGTTAAAAATATAAATGAACAAACCATACGATTCGCTTTACTCTCTCACGGGTCCGCAATCAATAAAAAAGCCGAGCACGCCAGATGGTCATCCTTCGGCGGCTCGGCTGTCGTAAAATTTGACCCGTGGCTTTCCGTCTCATTCTTGTGAACGAGTTGGCTTTATCGGGACATTTTAGGATACTTTAGATCCTGTTTCTAATTTATTGATAGCACCACTATGAATGCAAGTCAATAGTGGGCTGAATAATTTTTGAAGATAGCCAGGTTCGCATTGCATGCTTTTAGGGCATTCTTTCAAATGGATTGGGAAGTATAAGGGTATTTTAAGGATATTTGTAAATCGTTTATGAAGGATTACTTGTCGATAACTATTAGATGAACTATTGATTGTTGCAGGTAATGAGAACTCAAATCTTTCTGGATGAAGAGCATCCCCGCTATCCCATGGAAGCTATTCTTCCATATACGGTTTCACAAGCGTATCCCATCCCGCTTCGGAACTACAAATCTTGTCCAGCACATAACAGCTGAACATTGTATTGTTATACTTATCTCTTTTGAACGTGCCAAGCAAATAGCTATCAGTAAAATTAAAAATTTCTTTTACTGATAAATATCCATATTCGGTATTATTTTCAATATTAAGAATAACTAAACATTTATTTAATCCTACATTATAATGACTTTTTAAAGATACCCCCGTTGTCTCCTTTATGTCATTATATATAATTTTAAAAAAGTGCTCTGCGTTGCTATGACACCATCCTTGCAATTCATAAATTGGATTACTATCAAGTCCGTTATCACCTGCAGTGACATAGTTATCACTGGCTGGAGATACAAAAAAAACCAGAAAAATGGTCAGCCCGATTCGTTTAACAAAAATCTTCTTCATGCTCTGCCCCTGAAAAACGAAAAGCAAGCAGTACGACCGATTATATGATGAGTTTAGAAAGATTTACAAGGGAATTGATGGGGTATTATTGGGGGATATTAACCAATTTTATAACTATAATTTCAGGGCCTATATGATCGATCCTGTCGCTGATGGAATACGGGGTGTAACGTTCATGGTTGCAAATATCTAGAACTCCAATCTTTCGGGAATTTCATTGACGCGACTCTCCCTCGAGCGAATCTGCATGCAAAAGCGCCGGGAACAGCCGCATCCAGACTAGAACGACAAGTAGGGTCCCGAGACCGCCGATCAAAACCGCAGGCATGGCCCCGAACCACGCCGCGGTCACACCTGATTCGAACTCTCCCAGCTGGTTCGAGGTCCCGATGAACATCGAATTCACAGCGCTCACCCGACCCCGCATCTCGTTCGGGGTACCTATCTGAACCAGGGACTGGCGGATGACTACACTGATCATGTCCGAAGCTCCGAGAACGACGAGCGAGACGAGCGAGAGAACAAACGAAGTGGAGACGGCGAATATGATCGTCCCCAGACCGAACACCGAAACCGCACCGAACATGAGCCGTCCAACCCTTCTCCGGAGCGGACGCCGAGCAAAATAGAACGTCATTGCTAGTGCCCCGGTCGAGGGTGCCGAACGGAGCAGTCCCAAGCCCCAGGGACCGGTCATCAGTATGTCGCGCGCGTATATCGGAAGAAGCGCTGTGGCCCCCCCGAGGAGAACAGCGAAGAGATCGAGCGAAATCGCCCCAAGGATTTGTGGACGGCTCCAGATGAAAGAGATGCCCGCGAAAACAGAGCGCAGCGTGGCAGGCTCGCGTTTCCTGGGAGCTTCCTCGGTCCCTGCCGTGCCGATAACGGCGCCGCCCAACAGGAAAAGGACAGCCGCCGAAGTGTAGACGGTCCCCGGCCCGGCCGCGTAGAGAAATCCGCCGAGAGCCGGCCCCAGGATCGAAGCTGACTGGAACGCCGAAGCCGACCACGTTACAGCGGACGAAATGAGACGAGCAGGTACGAGACCGGGCACGAGTGCCTGCATCGTCGGCCCCTCGAAAGCTCGCATCGCGCCGACCGCGAATACGATACAGAGCAGCGATTCCTTACCGAGCCATCCGCCGTAGCTTCCAGCGGCAAGGGCGGCAGCGGCAATACCCTCGGCAATCTGGCAGACTCGTGCGATTGTGCGGCGATTGTGACGGTCTGCCACGTGACCGGCAGGGATCGTCAGCAGAAACATGGGCAGAAACTGAGCGAGGCCGACGAGGCCGAGGTACCATGCGCTTCCCGTCAGAGCGTAAATCTGCCAGCCGACCGCAACCCCCACCATCTGAAATGCGAGTGAACTGCACAGCCGGGAAACCAAAAAAAGAGCGAGCGGCTTGTGCCTGAGGAGCGAACGGTCGCCTGGAATATTAGTCGGAGTGGACATAAAAGATTTGGGTTTTCACTTCGATGGTCATGCGGTCATATATAAATTGCCTGTTAGAAGTTTACGATGATTTTATCCTTTTCGCTTTTTTAGCACATCTTTAGCGCACCAAATTTTTACACGATATTATCAACGTATTATGTGTCCCTGACCATAGGGTTATGACTCTATTCCCAACCATTCATTGAAAGATTTAAACGCGCTCTCGTTCATAACAATGCTGTTTGCTTTAAGTGGAATCAACCCGGAGTCAATTCGAATCTTTATGTCACCGCCCATCAGATGCTCAACGCTATTATGAAATTGGGGGACAGCAATAATCCGTCGATTATACTCATAATAGTCAATTAAGTTATCATGCAGACAGCATGCTTTATCGGGCAAAAGCCAAACGGTGTAAGCCCCTCCGTGCCTCATACCCGGCAATATCGATCGCAATAAGGAGTTTGGAATGGATATTTTAAACCTTCCAGCATTTGGTTGTTCCGGACTTCGAGTCATTTCCTGCAGTTTTGCCAAGGCGCTGGTTTTTATTTCTTTATCAATTTGTCCTGGTTGAAGACCCAATTTCCAAAAACCACAAATTTTCAATAGACCCCAGATGCACTGGATAAGCCCGAGTATTTTCCAAATGTTGATACCCTTTTCAGTGAGTTCATAGCCAGCCAGCCGAATAATGTTGGCCACTGCCATATTGCATTCTATGTTCCAGAGACCCGCTGCGACAAGCATGATTCCATTCAGGTAGCCGGCCAAAACGCTTTTCGTAACATATCCCAACGCGCCAAACGTAAGCATGCCTAAAGCGATTGCGCAACCGACATAAAGAAAAAAGATTGAGGCTTCAGACAGGGCATCAATTCTTCTAAGTAGTTCGATTACTTTTGCGTATGTGATAAACCACACTATGAAATTGATCAATCCCCATATAATTAACGATTCGCTTGCAGCGGGAATAGATTTATCCCTCAATATGGCTGTTATGACGCTTTTTTCCGGAAGTTCTTTTGCGTTTTGAATATAATCTGGGTTAATTAAACGGTCGTGATCAAGACCGACGACCGCACTACGCCTCTTTCCCCTGGCATTTACAGCCATAATAAGGGTGGCACAGAGAGCTATGATGACGAGAACAAGGCAGAATACCAGCAAAATGCTGTCTCCTATCATAATCAGGAATAATACCAAATAATAAATAAGATAAAGAAATGTTTCATTATATTCTCATAACCTGACTCATTAGCATTATGATAGCACGGTTGTATGTTGCCAGACCTTTTTAGACACATTTTTTGAAAAACTTTGCACTCTAGAGCTGACCTGATCTCTTGTTGATGTCCTAGCTAGCACGATAAACGTCTCCAAATTATTCAGGGCAAGCTGGCGGAGTCCCAACTGTTCGAGATTAAAGCGATTCTCTGAAGCATTATATCCTATTCGGCTTGAGCAGCAAGGCTATTCCTACCATTGTAAATTCTATTTACATCAATACTTTAATTCTGATAGACTGCAAATGACCTCATAATCTAATACCATCTCCCCAAGGAGAAATACGCCCATGCAACAGAGAGGCCTTCGTCTGTTCTTTATCGTATTTACCGCATCGGGCTTTGCTGGCCTCATCTATGAATCCATTTGGACCCACTATCTAAAGCTGTTCCTGGGCCATGCCGCCTATGCTCAAGCTCTTGTCCTTGCTGTGTTCATGGGAGGCATGGCAATAGGTTCCCTACTCTGCTCAAGATATTCAGCTCGTCTGGGCAATTTGTTGATCGGCTATGCCGTCGTCGAAGTGATCATCGGCATCTGTGCGATTGTCTTCCATCCTCTTTATGCCCAATTCATCGATTTTGCGTATACGACGCTCATACCGGAACTGGGCTCCCCTCTCGCGGTAGCAATTTTCAAATGGACCGCGGCAAGCCTTTTAATTCTACCCCAGTCCATTTTGCTCGGCATGACGTTCCCCCTCATGACCGCCGGCCTCATACGGAGAATGCCGCAGCTTCCTGGTTCCATCGTGTCGATGCTCTATTTTACTAACAGCATAGGCGCAGCAATTGGAGTCTTGGCAGCAGGGTTTCTCTTCATCGGATGGGTCGGTCTGCCGGGAACGCTGGTCATTGCAGGATTAATCAACATCGGTGTGGCCGTGGTCGTTTGGCTTGAGGATAAGAAAGGCCGAGCCTATCAACCGGAAATCCGTCCTGCCATAGGCATCTCTCCATTAAACACCACGTCCCGGTTAATTTATACTATTTTTCTTCTCATCGCCCTGCTGACGGGACTCTCCTCGTTCATTTATGAGATCGGATGGATCAGGATGCTCAGCCTCGTACTGGGCTCTTCTACCCATGCCTTCGAGCTTATGCTGAGCGCATTCATCACGGGCATCGCCTTCGGCGGTTTATGGATCAAACGGCGTATCGATTCCCTCGATGACCCACGGCACTTTCTCGCGCTGGTGCAGGTTGCGATGGGGATGCTGGCCCTCGCAACCCTTCCCGTTTACGGCGGCACCTTCAACGTCATGGCATGGCTGATAAGAAACCTTCCAAGATCGGACACGGGCTATGTGCTCTTCAATGTCTCGAGCCATGCCATAGCAATGGTCATCATGCTGCCGGCCGCTTTCTGTGCAGGCATGACTCTTCCCCTCATTACCACGACACTCCTTCGCAGCGGGACGGATGAACGAAGCATTGGCGCAGTCTATGGATTCAACACGATCGGATCCATTCTTGGCGTCTTTATCGCCATCCACTTGGCAATGCCTCTGCTTGGCCTCAAAGGCATGATCATCCTTGGAGCCGGTGTCGACATTGCGCTTGGGCTTGGGCTGGCATGGTGGGTGATCCCCTCCTGGCGTATCCCCATGGCGTATACGACCATGGGAGTCATTGCTCTGCTGCTCCCGATGTTCCTGGTGAAGCTCGATCCCGGCAAAATGGCCTCAGGTGTTTACCGATTTGGGTTGTTGCCCGAAAAGACCACGAGAGAGGAGATCGTCTTTCAACGAGACGGGAAAACAGCCACGGTAGTGACCACAAGGATAGAGCAATACATGTCGATCAAAACCAACGGAAAATCTGATGCAATGATCCAGTTAACCGGGAGCGGCCACTTGGGGGATGAGGAGACCATGGTACTGTTAGGTGCTATTGGTATTGTTCTTCGGCCTGAAGCCAGGACAGCGGCAATTATTGGATGGGGCTCAGGGCTAACCACCCACACCCTGTTGACAGACCCGCGCATCGACAGCGTTGATACCATTGAGATCGAACCGGAGATGATTAAGGGAGCAACCTTCTTTGGTTCGCGTGTACGGCTGGCATATGAGGACCCCCGCAGCCACGCAAGGATTGAAGATGCGAAGGCCTATTTCTCATTCTATAACAAAAAATATGATCTTATCATCTCCGAGCCTTCCAATCCCTGGGTCAGCGGTGTGGCAAGCCTTTTTACAAAAGAGTTTTACTCTCGCGTACGGGGATACTTAAATGAAAACGGCCTGTTCATTCAATGGCTCCAACTCTATTCCATTGACATGCCTCTTGTTGCTTCAATCATGAAAGCACTTTCGCCTTATTTTTCCGATTATATCATCTACGCTACAAATTCTACCGACATGCTCGTTGTTGCGTGTCCCGCAGGGAACATACAAGGGCCGGATGCTTCCTTCTTAACCATGAAGAACCTTATGAATGAACTGAATAAAATTGATATCATGGGCCTCCCGGATATTAATGTTCGGGTGATAGGGAATAAAGCGACGCTCTCTCCGCTTTTTGAAAGTTACCGTATAGCGGCCAATTCGGATTACGAGCCTATTGTGGATCTTTATGCTGTAAAAAGCCGTTTTTTCGTATCGAAGGCTAATGATGCGTTTAATAGTACCAAGTTTGATCGACTCCCTTTTTTAGAAATGCTCGGGAAGTACCATGTAAATCTCAATACAGCTAACGTGACATATTCAGCCTATCCGAAATCATTCAGGATTCATTTTGCAAACATGCTTTATCAGTACCTTTTAAAGGGCCAGATGCAATGGAACCATCCAGAAGCGCCGCTGCGCGACGAGAGCCGGACGACCATTATCCATGCCAAACAGGTCCTCATGCAAGCGTGTACGGAAGAAATCATGGAATCAGAATGGTGGCAAGCAATGCTTCATATCATCGCAAATTTCGCCCCCTACTGGTCACCCGAACAGCTAGCCAGCCTTTTGCGTAACATCGAAACCTCACCCTGCGCAAAGCGCTTTTCTGTCTCCCAACATGATTTTATTGCTCTGATCAAAGCAGTGGTGGAAAAAGACCCCGCACGCATGGTCACGTACTCAAAAAAACTGTTGGAGCAGATGGGGAATAATGTACTCGATGCAGACCTTTTAGAATACATATTATCCGCAGGCATACTGGGAGATTTGGCGGCAGGCAACGTAGAGGAAGCAGATCTTTTGTGGAAAACATACGGCCCTCTTTTGCCAGAAAAAAATGCACAATCACTAACAGTGCGAATCTTGGTGGCATGCCTCTCTTCGGGTGGGCAAGCATCGCCAGCCATGGGTCATCAACCGTAATTGCTTGATAAGCTTGGCAACAGCGAGAGGATTCGGACCCATGACCTTCGGGTTGTTAGATGACTTTGGGGCCTTCTACCACAGCCCGAAGCCTTTCCGCCACTCTTTCATCTATCAGATTTCTTGTAATAAAAAGAAATCGGTATCTCCTGCTCACCTTCCAACAGTTTAACAGGGGGATAAAAAAAGGGCTACAGCAGACTGCTGTAACCCTTAGAATTGTTTGGTAGCGGGGAGAGGATTTGAACCTCTGACCTTCGGGTTATAGATCCGAATATCTTTTTTAGTTATTGAGCGATTTCAGTTTGTCCGGATGACCTTCGGACCTTTTACCCGAAGGTCATAGCAGACGAAAGGCGTAATTTCTTCTTCAGAAAATGAACCCACCTGACATTTGCGCTTCCAGAGGCCTTTGTTGCTGAGAACGCGGTGCCGTTTAACTATTTGTCAGTGAGCACTTCAAACCCTTTGAGATAATCCTCATACTCAATGGGTGACTCTATTCCCAACTCGGCCAGCAAATCGATTGTCTCGCCGACTGATAGATCCAGGGTCTTTGCCAGGCCTTCCAAGGATAGTTTCCCATCCCGATACTGTTTGAGCATTCGAAACTGCCAGCCCTGCTGAATAAGCTCCCGAGCAACCGCAGATCGTCCCTTATTCTCTTGGATTGAAAGGTCATCAATGCGCTTCAGTTCCGAATTCTCAAGCCGCAAGCTAATAACTCCCATGTTTATTTCCTCCCCTCCTCCAAACGCTTCATCGCGTCCTCTATGATCCGCTTGTTGTATCTGCCGTACTGAACCAGCTTCGTTAGTTTTTCCTGCGCCAATGCCGATGATAGCTTATTCCGAGATGCCATATAAAACAAAAAGTGTATTGCCGTCAGAAACCGAAGCCCCAGCACCTTGCTTGCTCTTATGCTCGGACCGTCGTCGATGGCTATCGTATAATGATATTTCCTAGATAACCACAAGGCCTCTGCTTCTCCCTTTTGAATGCGAAAATCCACTTGGAGTTTCTTGACCGCTTTTACCTCATCTGCCTTTTGGACGCTAATCTTACGCTCTTTAATAAGAATAGAAATCAGTTCGGCGTCTGCCGTCTTCTTAACAAGTGCCTCTCTCTTCACCTCTTCTGGGACAATTATTTCGAACTCATCCGATGCTTCACGAAGTAAGTTTACTTTTGCAAGCAATATAAGCGTTGAAGAGCCAAAGACGACTTTCATGTTTACAAAATACTACATTTGTAAACAAATGTCAAGGTTAGCAGAATGGCCGATGGGTAAATTTGGTAGCGGGAAGAGGATTTGAACCTCTGATCTTCATTATGACAACCAATTGCTAATGCCTTCGGTCTTCCTACCCGATCCTTCAGGCGTTTTAGACTTTCTTGAAACTCCGGTAGATCTGCCCAAATTGTTAGCTTGGTTGGATGAGTGCGAAAAGCAGGTGGATCTGTCGCAGCCTTTAGCAACCAGAAGAAAGGAAAAGCGGCATGTAACTCATTATGATGTGCGATGTCTGTTTGTCAGTACTAGTGAAACCGTGAATGCCATAACAGTTGACATCAGCAATTACGGATTCTGCCTCAAGCTTGTAGTTCCGCCGAGGGCAAATGAAACAATACATATCAGTACGACGCATGCTATTATAGCGTGCCATAACGCATTGGTTCGGTGGGTGAGCAAAAACCCGGATGGCTCTTACCTGGCAGGATTATCCTGTCAGTAAAAATGGCGCGCTATCTCTGTTGTATTAGAAGTAAATCAATCTATCGCGTTCAGACGACCCTTAAGATATGCTATTTTCGTCTCAAGGCCATGTCTAACCTGAGGCTCATCCACATCTACACCGTCAAGATAGATAGTATAAACGATACGGGAAGATCTGATAACCATATGGAATTGAGTATTGTCTCTGTAGAGATAAATCTCATCTGCCCGGTAAAGACCTGGAGCCACTGTTTCTTCACTTCCAAAAACTGATGGTGATGGTTCAAAGTTCATCCGCTTAAAAAGTTCACTGGCCTGTTCTGTTGATGACAGGATGTTCACTAAACACAGATACTTTACTTCGCCTCCGTCTGGGCTCATTAGTATCGTGCCGTACAATCCTCTGAATCCAACCTTTTCTGAAGACATTTTAAAAAAGATATAGGGCACATGATTTGGGGTCATCTTGTGTTGATATTTTTCTGTATGAAATTGCTTGATCTCTTCGGGTAGGAAAAGGTACTCACGATCTGCAGAGGTCACCTCATCCATTTTTGAACAGGCTGTAAGAATGATCAGCGACAACAGTAAGATGACAGGAGCGCTAAATTTCTTCCCTTTCCTGCTGACAAAGACATTTTGTGTTACTTTCCTCATGATACGACAACTTCCGTCTAGCGTAACATATTCACCATGTGAAATTCAGCAATTGAACATTCTATATTAAGGATACCACAAATCCCAGGCTTCAGTCATGAAGGACCCCTGTAAGGACAAAAAGTGCTCCAAACAATGGAACTATTCGAGAAAATGTGGCTTTCATTTTTCAATGACATTCGGGTTATGTAACCGAAGGTCATTTGAAGACAATGCGCGAGTTAAACACAGCGATGTACGACTGTGAAGTTATTTTCCGGTTGTAATATTTGTTATTTTATTAGCTAACAAATACCCATTTCACCTGAAACATTGATTTTTACGACCTTTCAGAATCTCAATATTTCATCTCAAAATGTACCATTGGTGGGGAAAATCCGCTGTAACGGCCATCATGGCTGGCGTTGCAGCCCTTGTCATCGGCTTCTAAAAAGATAACGTAGCGATTCAACCGCCGTGCGACCAGAGTATTCGTGAACTGGTTTCACGATCTTTTTTAGAAGCATCGCACCCAGTCCTGATACGATGGCCGCTGCTCCGATGACAGAACAACCGACGGTCCACCCTACTTCAAAGCCGTACGACTTGGCATAGGATATTGCAAGCGCAGTGATGACGGTCGGTCCTATCAGACCGCCGATACCTTTTGCAGTATACATAACACCGTAGTTGGACGATAAAAATCTGTCACCATAACGGTCCGCAGTAAGTGGCGGGAAAAAAGCAAACATCGGCCCGGTACAGAAAAAAGCCAACGTTGCAACGGTCATAAACGCATACGCGTTATTCGAGACAAACGGCAGGAGGATGTACAGCAAACCACAAGCCACAAAATCAAAGAGCATTGCATTTTCTCTTCCAATCTTGTCGGAAATCACACCCCAGACAATTCTCCCAAGTCCGTTTGCTGCCGTGAGCAACGTAAAGGTAATGATAAACATTGCTGAAGGTATTTTGTAGTCACTGGCCATGAGCTTGAGATTAGGTGTAAGGAACATATAACCAATGGCCATGAGTACAAACATACCATAAATTAGATAGAACTGGCCGGTCCCGCACATCTCCGCGGGATTATAGCATATGTCTTCACCTTCTTTTGGAACGGTTGGTCCCGTAGCCTCTTCGCATGCTGCAATGTCAGGTGGTCTGAGCACCTGAGCTACCAGAAGCAAGACTGCACCAAACCCAATGCCGGTATAAAGGAAAGCGGTTTTGTAGCCATAATTCGAAATACATAAGGCTATTAACCATCCCAATAGAGCTGCGCCTGAACCGAATCCGCAAGCCATTATCCCCGAAGCGGTGCCTCTCTTCTTTGGAAACCATTTCAGTGCTGTGGCAATGCCGCCCGTATAAATAAAACTTGCGCCGATACCAGCAACTCCGTAAAAAACGCACATGAAAATAATCTTATCCTGTGTGCCAATACCTCCCCATCCGGCTGCGACCAGTACTGCGGCAAGTGTGAAAAAAATCTTTACGCCGAACTTGTCAATCAAATAACCGCTCAGGGGACCCGCAAAGGTCATACATGCTATGAAAGTCGCAAATGCAACCTGAACCGCAGACTTGTTAAATGTCGGATTGGTCTTCAGGATATCAGGAACAAAAAGAGCCCATGCATACTGAAGACTGGATATCATTGTCATTCCGAGTACGCCGGCTGCCAACATTACCCATGGAGTGTTCATTAACCTGGTTTTTACTGCGTCCCCATTTCCCATTTTCCCCTCCAATATCTCCCTTTTACTTTATTTTGAGGACCAATTCCGAGATGTACTCCGCTTTACTGGGTGGTAATTTCCCCAACGCATCGAGGCGAGGGGGAATCCCTCTCGCGAACACTTGCTCGACAGGGAGGACAGAGAACACGCCTTATGCTTTTGCCTTGGGAGTAGGAATAGGTGCCGCTACCGGCTTGGCCACCGCCTTTAGCTTCTGCACTTTTTCATCAACATAGGCCTGCATCTTGGCGATATGTTCTTCCTTGAGATGAGCAAATCGGCCCTGGTGTTTCATGTACTCGCCTACGGGTTGGTATTTTTTCGGAACGTGCGAGAGCTTATATTCACCGTTTTC
>Ga0187778_10001807_pt1 | contig 14739 bp, 7 predicted proteins | sample 1015_Q2_SP5_20_M_FD_132418 | JGI IMG/M metagenome (GOLD analysis project Ga0187778, IMG submission 132418) | Tropical peat soil microbial communities from peatlands in Department of Meta, Colombia - 1015_Q2_SP5_20_MG | ecosystem: Environmental > Terrestrial > Soil > Wetlands > Peat | place... | reverse complement strand
TTCGATCTGGAGACGCGAGTGCTCGAACCGCTCGAAAATCCGTTCGGCCCAAAAGTGTTACCCATGTCTTAGGTACGTTGTGTAACCCATGTCTCCGGGCCGGACCACTCAGAAATGGTGGGGCTGGGCGGATTCGAACCGCCGACACGCAGTTTAGGAAACTGCTGCTCTATCCATCTGAGCTACAGCCCCGCAGCTTTATTGTAATACGTCTCGGGTTTTGCGCGAGGTGCGAGTATTCTCTACCAAACGCGGCAGACGGTGTCCGCTGGCTTTGCCATGGGCTGGCCGGCTTTGCACGAAAATGCCTTTGCGAATTCAGGCATGTTCACGACTACGCCGTTGATGCGGTACTCGGCAGGTGAATGCGGGTCGGTCTGAGCGCGCACACGCAAATCCTCGGGGCGCTCGTTGGCGCAATCCCATTGCGCGAAGCCGATGAAGAAGCGCTGCTCCGGTGTAAGCCCGTCGATGGGCTGAAGATTCTTATCCTTTGTCGCATCTTTCCACGCAATATAAGCGAGAATCTCGCCGCCGAGGTCGGCGACATCTTCGCCCATGGTGAGCAGGCCGTTGATGTGGACATCTTCCACGACAACGTATTTCGAGTATTGGTCGCTGACGCATTTGGTGCGCGCGTCAAACTTCTCGCGGTCTTCCTTGGTCCACCAGTTTTTGAGGTTGCCCGTGGCATCGAACTGGCTGCCTTCGTCGTCGAAGCCGTGCGTCAACTCGTGGCCAATGGTGCCGCCGGTGTCGCCGTAGTTGGGAGCTTCGTCGATCTTGGCGTCATAAAGCGGAGGTTGCAGAACACCCGCGGGGAAATTGATGTCGTTCATCTGGGGATTGTAATAGGCATCGACGGTGACCGGGGAAATGTCCCACTCGCCGTGGTCGACGGGCTTGCCAACTTTGGCGATGTCGCGGCGATGCTCAAACTCGGCGCAGCGCTGAATGTTGCCGAGAAGATCGCCGCGAACAATGTTGACGGAGCTGTAGTCCCGCCATTTGTCCGGATAACCGATCTTGTTGCGAATGCCGTGGAGCTTGGTGAGCGCTTGTTGCTTGGTTTCCGGGCTCATCCAATCGAGCTGACGGATGCGCTGCTCCATCGCCGCTTCAATGCGCTGCACCATATCGAGCGTGCTTTGCTTCAGTTCCGGCGAAAAGACCTTACGCACGTACGCTTGGCCCAAGGCCTCTCCGAGATTGTGGTCTGTCGATTGCACGCAGCGCTTCCAGCGCGGCTGCTGTTCTTTTGCCCCGCGCAGGTACTTGCGATAGAAGTCAAAATTTTCGTCGACGAACTTCGCGGAAAGATAGGGAGAAGAGGAATCGGCGACGTGGAAGCGGAGATAGGTTTTCCAGTTCTCAAGCGGTTCGCTCGAGAGAAGCGAGTTCAGTTGCTGAAAAAAAGCCGGTGCCGTAGCGTTCACGATTTGAAATGTGGGAAACCGCAGCTCCGAGTAATAAGTGTGCCAGTCGAAACTGGGCGCGAGTTTCTCCAGCGCCGGCATGTCGATCTTGTTTTTCAGCTTGTAAGGATCGCGCCGCTCGACGCGGGTCATCGAGGCCTTGGCTAAAGCGGTCTCCATCCGCATGAGGGTGTCCGCATTCTTCTTGGCAATTTCCGGGGCGTCGCCGAGCAACTCGAAGACTTTCTGGACATGCTGCACGTAACGCTCGCGGGTTTCTTTCGATTTTGCATCGTCTTTTGTGTAGTAGTCGCGATCGGGCAGGCCTAGTCCGCCCTGATCAAGTGCGGCGATTTGCTGCTCGGAGTTGTCGGGGTCCTGCGTCGAGCCGCTCTGAAAAAGTATCGAGCGGTATCCGCCGGTGTAGAGCTGCAAACGGGCCACCAGCGGAGCCAATTCGCGAGCGCTTTTCAAATTGGCGATGGCTTCGAGCTGAGGTTTTAGCGCGTTCGCTCCGCGCGCCTCGACAGCAGCTTCATCGATGCACGCTGCATAGAAGTCGCCGATTTTTTGCGAGACGGCGTCGCGTTCCGTCCCGCCGGCGGCTGCTTGTTCCAGAATGCCTCGGAGAAAATTCAGGTTGTCCTGATAGAGTTTGGCGTAAACGCTCCACGAAGTTTGATCCGCGGGAATGGGGTTCTCCTTTTGCCAGGTTCCGCACGCATATTTGTAAAAGTTCTGGCAAGGGTCGATGGACTTATCCATGGAGTTGATGTTCAAGCTTGGCGAGTACGGGATGGCAGGTTCCTCCCGCGTCTGTGCATTCAGGGTGGCGGCCAAAACAAAGGAACACACACAAAGTTGCAAGATCCGTGCGATTTTCATTCTTCACCGTGGGCGAGGCATTTACCGCATCTTATGCAGGAGGAACAACCCTCCGGGCCTCTCATTGTACTCTTTGGCGCGAAGTTCGCCAGTGCACGGATGCCAGCTACTTGATCCCCGGTGATTTCGCTCGTGGTCTGGCTGCTCGAGAGTGTTTCGATGTGCGTGCTCTGGCCCATCGTGCTACCATTCCCACCGCCGCACCCATATCCTTGCTTGACTTTATCTCGCGCAGCTTGCGGGAGGAGCAAAGCCCTGCCAAATCGGAGGTCCTCATGAACAAAGCTCTCCGTGTTATCCTCATCGTTGTCGGCGTACTGGTGGTGTTGGTTCTCATCGCCCCGTTTCTCATTCCCGTCAATCAGTTCCGCCCCACCATCGAAGAACAGGCTTCTGCCGCGCTAGGGCGCAAAGTGCAACTAGGGGATTTGAGCCTTTCGCTCATTAGCGGCTCCTTGTCTGCCGAGAATCTTTCCATTGGCGACGATCCCAAATTCAGCTCTTCGCCCTTTCTGACTGCCAAGTCGCTGAAAGTCGGCGTCGAAATTCTGCCGCTGATTTTCTCGAAGAAACTCAATATCACCGGGGTCACCATCGATACTCCTCAGGTCACTTTGCTGCACAATTCCGCTGGGGTCTGGAATTTCTCCTCGATGGGTGGAGCTTCGTCCAAGACTGAAACAAAGAGCGCTCCGGAAAAACCTTCCTCTACATCGAGCACCGCTGCTGACCTCACTATCAAGAAGTTGCAGTTGACGAATGGCAGTATCACCATTGGCGCGACCAATTTTCAGAAGCGCAGCACCTACGACCACCTCAACATTACAGCTTCGGATGTTTCCATGACTTCCAAGTTTCCGGTAACGGTTACCGCGGACCTGCCAGCCGGAGGAAAATTCAAGTTGGATGGCAACGCCGGGCCTGTGGATCAAACGGATACGTCGCTGACTCCACTTAACGCCAATCTGAACATCAGCTCCTTGAACCTCGCCTCCACGGGATTCCTGGACGCTTCCGCGGGCCTCAGCGGCATTCTCGACTTGGACAGCACCATCGCCTCGCAAGGCGGTGAAGCCGAGACGAAGGGCACGGCCAAACTTTCCAAAACACTCTTGGTCGCGGGCGGCTCGCCCGCTGGCGTTCCCGTCACCGTCGATCTCAGTACGAAATATAATCTCCGCAAAAACACTGGAGTCCTGAACCCTTCCGTCTTGAAAATCGGAAACGCGATGGCGCATCTCAACGGCACTTATGAGACCGGCGAAGCCACTTCCGTGCAGATCAAACTCGATGCCAAAGACATGCCCGCGAAGGATTTGGAAGCATTTCTCCCGGCGCTGGGCGTGAATCTCCCCAAAGGTGCTTCGCTCTCGGCGGGCACGCTCAATGCTGACCTCAATCTGACCGGCCCCACCAATCGGCTGGTGACAACTGGAAACGTCGGCCTGTTCAATGGAAAGCTGGCCGGGTTTGATCTCGGCTCGAAGATGTCCGAAATTACCGCGCTCACCGGCATTAAAACCGGCAGCGATTTGGACATCGAGAAACTGACCAGCGATTTGCGCATGGCGCCCGACGGCCTCAAAGCCGACAATTTCCTAGCTGTTCTTCCGCAGCTCGGGAACCTTACGGGCGCAGGCACGCTCGACTCCAAGAACGAACTCGATTTCAAAATGATCGCCACGCTGACGTCGGCTCAATCCGGAACTGGCGGGTCTGGAGGATCGGGGGGCATGGGCGGAATCCTGGGAAAAGTCGCCGGCGGCGGTTGCAAGAACGGACTGAAGGTTCCGTTTCAAATCAAAGGCACGACCGCAGACCCCAAGTTTGTTCCCGACGTAGGCGGTGCAGCCGCGAGCATGTTCAAGTCCGAGCTTGGATGTCTGAGTGGCGGCAGCTCCAACGCAAACGCACAGCAAAACGCGAACAATCCAGTCAACGCGATCAGCGGCCTCTTCAAGAAGAAAAAGCCGTAACTCCGCCCTGAAGCGCGAGAGTAGGAGCTGCTCGGCTCCACGGCCTATTTTTTCTTTTTCTTGCTGGCGTCTTCCGGAGTGGCGCCCGGCACGCTGAAATCCCAGACGGAATAGAAAACCTGAGCGTGGCCGCCTAATCCCGAAGGCGCGGCTTTGTAGCCCTTCACGGGGCGCAAGACAACAGCATATTCACCGGGCTCAAGCGGCTGATCCACGCGCAGAACGTAAAACCCGCGCTCCTCTTTATAGACGCGGGTCGGCCATCTTTCCTCGGAAATCCACTTGCCGTTTTCCGGCCCGCTCCCCGACATCATGTTCTTCATGTTCATTTTGGTCCGCGTCGCTCCGACGAGCCGGTAGTTGTCTCCCGTCTGGACCAGCTTGACGATGGCGGGCTCGAAAGCGTCGGGATCGACGCCGGGTATATCTCCGTAGCTCAATTGGAATCTCGGATCGGGGTCCGTGAGTTCTCTTGCAGATTTGCGCCCGGCAAGACCCCAGACGTAAGTCATGCTGGGTGCGCCGGGACGCATTCCGGGCATGAACCCGGAAGCCATCGAGAACGCCGACATGGCCATCATTCCCGCGGGTCCACCCGCCATGGAAGCAAAACTCAAGCCTTCCGTAGCGAGGCTCCGCAAAGCCATTCCGCCGGGGCTAGGAGCTCCGGTTTTGAGTTTTGTTTGCGCAATCTGCGCAATCGAAGGTGCAACTTCCTGTTTTCCTTTGTTGGACTCGGCCATCAAGAAAACGTGCGGCATTTGCTCGGCGCTGTAGCTCATCGTAGACATTCCGCCGCCCATCATTCCGCTGCTCATCAGTCCGCTCAGCAATCCTCCCAGGCCCATCGAAGCCATCTGCGATTGCATGGCCGCGAGCTGTTGCGGGTTCATGGCCATCCCGCCACGGCTCTGGGGAATCGCAAAACTAGCAGGAGTACCTTGCGACGGCTGTGCATTTCCCGGCGTGGTACCGCTTGTTGCCGTAGAATTCGTCATCCCAACGGGGGCGGTGCTGGTGGCAGATCCCGCTTGCCCTTTTGGATTGGTTATGGTTGGAGTGGATGGCGCAGGGCTGCTCGCTCCATCGCTCTCCGAAACGGGCGCTGCATTCGCTGTTGGGGATCCACCGGCGCTTGGCGCGGAGTCTTTCGCAGCCGCGAGCCTCTTGCGCTGCGTAGCCTGAAGCATTGCGCGGAGCACGTCCGGGCTAATCCCCAGGTCTTTCATGGCGATGAGGGCGTCAGCGGACACGTCGAAGTCCGTGTCCGAGATCTCGATGAGCTTGATCAGCGTTTCGTCATCGAAATGGTCGTCCACCATCATCAAAATGTCGGCGTTCTTCAGGACCTTTTTTTCTTTTTTCTCTTCCTGCGCGTTCAAGGCAGAGGTCAACAGAAGGAGGGAAAGCAAAGCTAAGAATGTGTTTTTTCGCATAGTTGTGCTCGAGCAAAAAAGTATTTAGGAAGTGTTCTCGGCACGATTTGCGCTACTGCGTTACCCGGGATTATAGCACCTAAGATATGGCACGCGACAAGACGCAATCATCCCGGGGAGACTCGCGTGCCACCCAACAACCGATAGTGCGGCTAAATGTGGTTTCGTTTCTGGACCACGTAGAACTCTTTTCGGAGGCCTTCCTTGACTCTGCCGCAACTTCGCACTAGCCTCATCCGTCTGTTCGTGAGGTCGGTTTCTGGGCGCTCTTCAGCACTTCAAAGTCAGGAGTCTCGCATGTATGTGAAATTGCTTCGTGGGTGGGCCTGCGTTTTGTGTTTCGCTGGGCTGTTAACCATGCTTTTCTTTGCCCCCGCCCTTCAAGCCCAGGGGGGTGAACCCCAGTACTTCGCAATTCGAGGCGCCAAGGTCGTGCCGGTTTCCGGACCGCCAGTGGAGGGCGCAACCGTTGTCATTTCGCGCGGCATCATCACCGCCATTGGGAAAGACGCGGCCATTCCCCCCGAAGCTTGGGTGATCGATGGCAAAGGTTTGACCGTCTATCCTGGACTGATCGACGCCTTCACTGACGTTGGTATTCCTGCCGCGGCTGCCCCAACTGGTGGTGACGTTGGCGGACCGCGCCGCGCGCAAGAGCCTTCCAGGGGCCCGGAAGATCGTCCTGCTTCCACGCCCTGGCGCAGCTCGGCCGATGAAGTCAGCCTGAGCGACAAGCGCATCGAATCCTGGCGCAGCGCTGGCTTCACAACCGTCATTTCCGCGCCCAAGGGCGGTTTTTTCCCCGGCCAAGCCGCTGCGCTGGATCTTTACGGCGAACACGCTGGCGATTTAGTGGTGAAGTCTCCCGTGGCGGTTCCCGTTGCCTTCCAAACTTCCGGCGGCTTTGGCGGAGGCTATCCTAATTCGCTTCTCGGTGCCCTTGCGTACATTCATCAGGTTTGGCTCGATACGGATTGGAGCATCAACGCGCAAGCTATCTACGAAAAAAATCCGCGCGGCGTGGCGAGGCCTCGCTATGACCGCACCGAAGCTGCTCTCGCCGATGCGCGGGAAGATCACACCCTGGTCTTGGTTCCCGCCAACAATGCCGTGCAACTTCGCCGTGCCATCGAACTGATCGACCGCTGGCAAGTCAACGGCGCGCTCTACGGTGGGCAAATGGCCTACGAAGTTGCGCCGGAAATCGCTGCGAAAAAACTACCCGTGCTCATCGACCTGAAGTGGCCGGAAGCGGAGAAGGACGCCGACCCTGAAGCGAAGCCATCGCTTCGCACCTTGCGCTTCCGCGACCGCGCACCCTCCTCGCCCTCCGCGCTTGCCAAGGCAGGAGCAAAGTTCGCCTTTTATTCCGGCGGCATCACCGCGCCCAAGGACATTTTCAAGGCCGCAAAGAAAGCGATCGATGCGGGTCTTGCTCCGGACGCGGCTCTTCGCGCGCTGACGCTTTCTCCCGCCGAAATTTTTGGCGTGGCGGATCGCCTTGGCTCCATCGAAAGCGGCAAAATCGCCAATCTTGTCGTGGCCGATGGCGATCTTTTCGAGGAAAAAACCAAAATCAAAATAGTTTTTGTGGACGGCCACAAATTCGAAGTTCGCGAGCCGGAAAAACCAAAGGACCCGCCCAAGGGCGACATCACTGGAAAGTGGAAGCTCTCTTACACCACGCCAGAAGGCGCGGAAGAATCCAACGCCGACCTCACCATGGACAAGGACGGATCTATCTCCGGCACCATCACCAGCCATCGCGGCACTACCAACATCATCAGCGGCTATCTCAGCGCCGACAAATTCAGCTTCACCATCAACATCGTGCTCGACCAGGGCGCCGCAGACGTTACCTTCTCCGGCACTTTCGATGGCACTTCTTTGAAAGGCTCCATCAGCGTGCTCGGCATGTCGCTGGACTTCACCGGAGTCAAGCCCACAGGAGCAGCATCGCAAATTGAGGTTTTGGGAGGCGTACAGTGAAAATCCTTGCCACACGTGAGATGCGCGGCAATCGGAAGCCGTTCCTTTACTTCCTTTGTTTCCTTTGCCTCCTTTACCTCGCACCATCCACGCACGCTGCTCCAGCTCCCGACGCACCTTCTGTCATCCTGATTCAAAACGCGACTGTGCTCACGGTATCCCACGGCACCATCGAGCATGGGTCCATCCTCATTAAGGACGGCAAAATTGCCGAAGTCGGCCAATCCATCAAAGCTCCGAAAGACGCGCAAATCATCGACGCTTCCGGGCAATTTGTAATCCCTGGGATCATTGATTGCCACTCGCATATCGCTGCCGACGCCATCAACGAAGGTAGCGTCTCTGTCTCTTCAATGGTCAACATGGAAGAAGTCCTGAATCCTGAGGACATCGATATCTACCGCGACCTCGCTGGCGGCGTCACTGCGGCCAACATTCTTCACGGCTCGGCCAATTCTATTGGCGGACAAACTCTCGTCATCAAGCTGCGCTGGGGCCAGCCTGCCTCCAAGCTCCCGTTCGAGGGCGCGCTTCCCGGAATCAAGTTTGCCCTCGGAGAAAATCCCAAGCGCTCGAACTTCAGTATTCCCGGCCAGCCCAGGCGTTATCCCGCCACCCGCATGGGCGTTGAAGAAACGATTCGCGCCGCATTCAGCGAAGCCCGCGATTACAAGAAAGCCTGGGACGACTACAACAAACGCTCTGCCGCTGGAGAGAAAAACCTCATCCCTCCGCGCCGCGACCTGAAACTCGAGCCGCTCGTGGAAGTGCTCGAAGGCAAACGCTATGTGCACTCCCACTGTTACCGCGAAGACGAAATCCTTATGCTTCTGCGTGTCGCCAAAGAGTTCGGCTTCAAGGTTCGCACTTTCCAGCATGTTCTCGAAGGCTACAAGGTTGCCGATGAACTTGCTGCTGCCGGCGTTGGCGCTTCCACATTTTCGGATTGGTGGGCCTACAAGGTCGAAGCCTATGACGCCATCCCATATAACGCGGCACTGATGACGCGCCGCGGCGTGATCGTCTCCATCAATTCCGACGACGCCGAGGAAGCGACGCACCTCAACCAAGAAGCCGCCAAGAGCATGAAGTTTGGCGGCCTGACGCACGACGAAGCGCTGAAACTCGTCACGCTAAATCCCGCCATTCAGCTCGGCATCGACAAGCGCGTCGGCACCATCGACGTCGGCAAAGACGCCGATCTTGCGATTTACAATCACGATCCCCTCAGCGCCTATGCTGTGGTACAGAAGACCCTCATCGACGGCCGTGTTTACTTTGACCGCGAACGCGACATCGCCGGCCGCGCCGAAGTCGAAAAAGAGAAAAAAGCCCTCACCGAAAAGCTGAAGAAAGCCGAGAAGAAACCAGAGGAGAAAAAGCCCGAAGAAAAGAAGCCTGAAGAAAAGCCAAAGCAGGCCGCACCCACACCCACGCCAACCGCCGAGCGAGAGGGGGGTGCGCTGTGATCCGGACCGCAACTTTTCACCGTTTCCTTCACCTCCTTTGCTTCCTTAACCTCCTTTACTTCGCGGCCGTGCCGTGTACTCACGCGCAATCGTCATCGTCAAACGCCTACGCCATCACTCACGCCAAGGCCTTCACGCTGGCGGGCTCGCCAATCGAAGATTGCACTATCGTGATTCGTGATGGCAAAATCGCGGCCGTTGGCGCCATGGTGGAAGTCCCTCAAGGCGCCCAGGTCATCGACGCCAAAGGCCTCCAGGTTTACCCCGGCTTTTTCGACTCCATCACGCAAATGGGCCTTAGCGAAATTAGCGCGGTTGGCGCTACCGTCGATTCCTCTGAGACCGGCAATTACAATCCGGACGTTGTGGCCGCTACGGCCGTCTCTCCCTCGAGCGAACATATTCCCGTCACTCGCGCCTCAGGCATCACCGAGGTCATGGCAGTGCCAGCGAGCGGCGGAATGGACTTCTTCGGCGGCCGGGGAATTCTTGGCGGGCAAGCGTCCGCCATTCACCTGGCGGGTTGGACCGTCGACGAGATGCTCCTGAAGAAAAGCGCCGCGATGGTGCTCAATTGGCCCCAAATTGAAACGGAGACTTTTGATTTCTCCACCTTTTCCCGTAAAGAAAAGCCATACACCGAAGCCAAACAGGAATATGACAAGCAAGTGAACGAGCTCACCGATTGGCTAGACCGCGCCCGCCATTACTCCCAAGCCATGGAGAAAGGCTCCATCGCGAAATACGACCGGGACCTGAAGCTCGAAGCCCTTGCTCCCGTTCTTCGCGGGGAAATGCCGCTGCTCGTTTTTGCCGATCGCTCGCGCGATATCCGCAACGCTGTCGAATTTTGCGACAAGCAAAAACTAAAAATAATCCTCGCGGGTGGCTCCGAAGCCTACAAGGTGAAGGATCTCCTCCGCTCGAAAGACATTCCGGTGATCCTTCGCCCCATGCTCTCCCTGCCGGACGAGGAGGACGATCCCTACGACCGCCTCCTCTCTCAGCCTGCGGAGCTGGCTGCCGCGGGCGTAAAATTCGCTATCGCCAGTTTTGACAATTCCTTCTCCCGGCGCCTGGGGCAAAACGCCGCCAATGCCGTTGCGCACGGGCTGGCGTATGACGAGGCGCTCCGAGCGGTGACCATCAATCCAGCGCAGATTTTTGGCCTTGGGAGCCAGATTGGCACGCTCGAACAAGGCAAACTTGCCAACCTTATTGTTACCAACGGCGATCCGCTGGAATTGACAACCGACGTGAAGTACCTCTTCGTCAAGGGGCAGCTCACCTCGATGGAAAACAAGCACCACCGTTTGTACGAAAAGTACCTCAACCGGCCAAAAGCCCAGTAATTCGGCAACGGCCATGCTCGTGGGGGTGCTCGTTTCCCCCTCTTAGATTTCACGCAACTTTTTTTCAATTTTCGCGTATGTATTTAACAGCGCCATGCGCCGGTGTTTCCACCTCGGGCTCTTCTTCTTTCTGGTGAGTGTCTATTTGCCTGCGGCGCGTGCCCAGGACCCTGCAAAAATCATAGATCAGTACGTCAAAGCTGCTGGCGGAAGCCGTGCCCTTTCCAAAATCCAGACGCTGGCGCTTGAGGGTACTTTTAACACCGACGACGGAAAAGCCGGCACTTATACCCTGGACATCAAGCTCCCCAACCGCTTTTACCAGGAACTTCTGGTTGGCGACCAAAATCAGATTGAGGCCTATAACGGCAAATCTGCCTGGCGCATGAATACGGCTGGCGAACTTGGCACTCTGGTCGGCCCGGAGGGTCTGCAGCTGGAAGCCGCAGCCCAGTTTTACAACTCCCATCTACTCAATCCCAGGAAGGCTAAACTGGCGGTTTCGATTGGCGGAAACGCGCGAGTACGCGACAAGGACGCTTTGCAACTGGAAGTGACCTCGCCGACGGGCATCAAACGAGAGCTTTACTTCGATCCTCAGACCCACCTAATCGTGAAAGAATCGGCGGGAATGGGCGGCGTACAGGAAGAAATCCTCTACGACGACTATCAAGTGTCCGATGGCGTTAAACTCCCGCACAAGATCGAGCTGCATCGCGGTGGCGTCACTTACAACATCAGCGTGACGCGCGCCGAGATCAACGGCGCGATCGGAGAACGCGTCTTTGATTTTCCCATCAAGTCGCAGGTGAAACTCCCCAACCTCAAAGCCCTCTTCAAGGAAATCGATGACAATCAAAAAGCGATCGACAAGATCAAGGAAAACTATGCGGGAACGGAAACCGAGGAGGAGACCGAATACGATTCCGAAGGCAAGGTGAAAAAGAAGGAAGTCCGCGAATCCACTTTCTTCTATCTCGACGGCGACGAGATCTCGACGCTCGTAAAGAAAGACGGCAAACCGCTCAGTGATGAAGAGCAGAAGAAAGAAAACGAGAAGACCCGAAAAGAAATCGAGAAACACGAGAAACGTGAAGCCAAGAAAGAGGTCAAGGAAGAAAAAGCCAAAGAAGAAGGGAAGGCTGAAGAAAAAGACAAGGACGACCCCGATCTAGAAGTCTTCCTTCGCGCCTGCCAGTTCGTGAATCCGCGGAGGGAACGCTTCCGCGGGCAGGACGTGCTGGTGTTTGATTTCGAACCCAATCCCGAATTCAAACCGCACAAAATGGCGGAGAAAATTGTGCAGAAGCTGGCGGGCGTCGTTTGGGTTGACGAAAAAGCCCACGATGTCGCCCGGTTGGAGGCATACTTCGTCGGGGACTTCAAGATCGCTGGCGGCATGCTGGCAAATTTACAGAGAGGCACGAGCTTTGTTTTCGAGCAGGCCTTCGTGAACAACGAAGTCTGGTTGCCGACCTACATGGAAGCTCACGTCGGAGTGCGGGTTCTTCTAGTGAAAGGATTCAAGGTAAATGTCGTCACGCGCTACTCCGACTACAAGAAATTCAACGTGGAAACGCTTTCGACGATCTCCAAACCGAAAGGTGCGGACGCTGCGGAAAAACCGCAATAGAAGGCCTACGTTTTATCTCGCAGCGACGGGCCGGTCCAGTGTTTCCCTGACTTTTTGCGCCAGAGCTTTGGGAGTGAACGGTTTCTGCAGGAAACAGACGTTTTCTTCGAGAGTCCCGCCTTCGGCGAATATGTTGTAAGCGTAGCCGGACATATACAAAACGCGCAGGTTCGGATATCGCGCCGTCAATCGTTTCGCCAAATCGTGTCCGCTCATGCCCGGCATGACTACATCGGTGAGCAAGAGATGAATTTCTCTCCCGCGTTGACCCGACAGCTTCACCGCATCTTCTGGGCTTAGCGCCTCGATCACGGAATACCCGCGCTCGGTCAGCACCATGCGCGTCAGTTCCCGCACTGCGGGCTCATCCTCGACAAGAAGGATAGTCTCGCGGCCCTTTACCGCGCTTGAATCAGGGGACTCGGCTGTGGATGCACCCAGCAAATCATCTTGCACGCGCGGCAAGTAAACCTTGAATGTCGTGCCTTTCCCCAGTTCGCTGTACACGGAAACATGCCCGCCGCTTTGTTTCACGATGCCGTACACCGTCGAAAGGCCGAGTCCCGTGCCCCGGCTGCTCTCCTTCGTCGTATAGAACGGCTCGAAGATGTGTGCGAGCGTGTCCGCGCCCATTCCGATTCCCGTGTCTGTTACGCTGAGCAGCACATAGGGTCCAGTGGCAACCGTCGATTGATCATCGGTGAATGTCGAGTCCAGCTCCACGTTGCTCGTCTCAATGAACAGCTTGCCCCCTTGTGGCATCGCGTCTCTTGCATTGACAATCAGGTTCAGGATCACCTGCTCGATTTGGCTGGGATCGGCCTTGACTGCTCCAAGGTTTTTCCCGACCAATGTCTTCATCTCTATGTTTTCGCTCATCAGCCGCCGCAACAGTTTGTCCATGTTCAGCACGATGCTATTTAAATCCAAGACTTTCGGCTTCAAGACCTGTTTCCGGCTGAACGCCAGCAGTTGGCGCACCAGCGTCACCGCGCGCTCCGAAGCATCCGCAATGTGACGGATGTTTCCTTCCAATTCCGGATGTCCCATGCAGCGGTTCAGCGCCAGTTCCACGTAGCCTTTGATAATTGTCAAAAGGTTGTTGAAATCGTGCGCCACGCCTCCGGCCAGCCGCCCTACGGCCTCCATCCGCCGTGCCTGCTGGAGTTGGTTTTCGAGCACTCGCCTCTCCGTAATGTCGACGATCACTCCTTCCATCAGCGGATGGCTCTCGCTCCCCGGCACAAGCACCGCCGTATCGCTCACCCAAATGATCTGCCCATCTTTCCTCTTGATCCGGTACTCCGCTTGAAATCGCTTTCCCAGGAGGCAGTTCTCTTCCGCTGCCTGGATGACGGGGATGTCTTCTTCGGGAACGAAGCGAATCCAGTTTTCTGATCCTTTCAGCCATTCCGCCGGTGCATATCCGAAAATAGCTTCAACCTGCGGGCTCACATAAATCCATTCTCCGTGCAATCCCACTTCTGCTATGTAACTGACCGCCGCCACCTGCTCGACAAACATTCTGTATTTCGCTTCGGTTTCTAGTCGCACTCGCTCGGAGCTTAGCCGTTCGCTGATGTCCCTCGCTACGCAGACGATTCCGCCTTCCGGCATCGCCGTAAGGGTCATTTCCAGGGGAATCCGTTTGCCGTCTTGCCGCCGCAGCGAAACTTGGCCGCACCACTTTCCGGATTGCTTCAGCTCCTCGCGCACCTCATCTTCGAGGAGCGCAATGTCGCGCTTGTCGTAGACCTCTCGCCAGGGCTTTCCGAGCATTGCTTCCGCGCTCTCGAATCCCAGCATTCGGGCGAAAGCCGAGTTGGAATAGACGTGCTTGCCTTCCGTACCCAAAATTGAAATCCCGTCCGCGGCCGCCTCCATCGCTAGCGCGTGGGTTTGTACGGCTGTGGCGCTCCTGGATTCCTGAAACTGGCTGATTCCCAGCCGGGCCGCGTAGCACACGATGGAGACCCCGAGAAGCGAGAAGCGCAGCACCCGCCACTCTGCACTCAGTTGCGAAACTTGGAAAAGCACAATCAGCGGCGCCAGCGCAAACGTCACATTGGTGATGAGCAATTCGCTCAATGTCTTGCGGCGGGGCAGCGGCTCCGGCTCGTCCGCGCCGGGTTTCCATTGTGCGGCCCACAGGGCGGCGCCAAGGAAGGGCAGAGTCCACAGCAAGTCCCGCAAAGTTCCCGTGGGAGCAGGGTTTACACTCTGTAGATATTGCGCGGTTGCAGCGAACACCGTCAGGCCTGACAAATATAGGAAGAGGCCTCCATAGAGCCTCTTAATTTCCTTCTTGCGCGCTCTCAGAGCCTGCAGTCCGGCCAGGCTCGTGAGTAGAACGTCTTCCAGGTTTTCGACGCGCATCTCCCGCAGGAACGCGGACCTAACGTCCAGGCGGTGCACCGGCAGGTAGTAGAACTCCACGTAGATAAAGAAAAACACGATCCCGATCTGAATGAAGTCGAGCACGGATTCCACGTCGATTCGCGCGGAATCTTTGTCCTGGTCCAGTAGCAAAACCATCGCCAGGACCACGAGCTCCATTCCAAACAGGAACCGCACCACCGAGGTC
>Ga0187778_10001805_pt1 | contig 14746 bp, 10 predicted proteins | sample 1015_Q2_SP5_20_M_FD_132418 | JGI IMG/M metagenome (GOLD analysis project Ga0187778, IMG submission 132418) | Tropical peat soil microbial communities from peatlands in Department of Meta, Colombia - 1015_Q2_SP5_20_MG | ecosystem: Environmental > Terrestrial > Soil > Wetlands > Peat | place... | reverse complement strand
GCCGTACCAAACCTTTCCAGTGCCCAGGCACGCTGGGCGGGAGCCGCTTGGTTCCACCTCGATTTGCCCCGGCACCTGTTTCACTTCACCCTTTCGGCGCTCGTTCGGTTGCTGGAGCGAACGGGGTTCGTGATCGAGTCGGAGCACCACTTTTCGCTGCGCCAGAACCCGTTCGGCTGGATCCAGAGTGCGCTCAACATGGGCTCGCTTCCACGCAACGGCCTGTACACCCTCCTTCACGAACGTGCGGCCCAGGGAGAGCAATCCACAACCTTCGACCTCATCACACGACTCAAGCTGGTCGCGGGTGGGGCCATCACGCTCGTGCCTGCGCTCATACTTACGCTGCTCGAATCGTGGTTCCGCAGCGGTGCGACCGTGCATGTCGTGGCGCGCGTCGCCCCGGCCCCCCGCGCCGGAGCTTGACCGCTGGGAGGCTGATTCGTACTCTCGACCGATGCCTTTGGATCCTCCGCTTCCTGAGCCCCGAGCACGAAACGACCGCACTCTGGAGCGCGCTGCAGCCGACAAGCAGGAGGAGCTCTTTGGTCGGCTGCGCGACCTCGGAAGCGTGGTCGTCGCGTTCTCCGGTGGCGTCGACTCGAGCTATCTGGCCTGGGCGGCCTACCGTGCCCTCGGCTTCCGCGCGCTCGCAGTGACCGCGCTATCTCCTTCGTACCCGAAGAGTCATCGTGTGATGGCCGAGCGCGTCGTGGCTCAGGTCGGCGTCGCGCATCGCTTCATCGAGACCCGGGAAATGGAGAGCGCGCCGTACCGCGCCAACCAACCGGACCGCTGCTACCACTGCAAATCTGAGCTGTTCGACGCGCTTGGCCGCGTGCGCGACGAACAAGGCTTCGCCGCCGTGGCCTACGGTGTGAACACCGATGACACAAGCGACTTTCGCCCCGGCCATCGAGCGGCAGCGGAGCGCGGCGTGGCCTCGCCCTTTCTCGACGTCGCACTCTCCAAGCCGGAGATTCGGCTCCTCTCCCGTCTAGCCGGTCTGCCGACGGCCGATCTCCCTGCCTCGGCGTGCCTGTCGTCCCGGCTTCCCTACGGTACGGAGGTGACCCCCGAACGCTTGCACCAAGTCGAGTTGGGCGAAGAGCGCTTGCGCGGGCTCGGCTTTCGTCAGGTGCGATTGCGGCACCATGGAGCCCTTGCGCGCGTGGAGGTCGATCCGGCCGAGCTGCCCTACGCCCTCGACCCTGCGATGGCGCAGGCAATCGCCGCGGCCTTGAAGCCCCTCGGCTTCCGCTTCGTCACGCTCGACCTCGAGGGCTACCGCACCGGCTCTCTGAACGAAGTGCTTCCGCTGGCCGAGAAAACTGCGCAGTGACCCTCGCGGGAGACCGCTCCCCGAGTCTGGTTCGCTGTGCGGGCGCACCCCGCGACCTCGGCCTCGACCAAGGCCAAGCGTGCGCTCTGGCCCTCCAGGGGTTGCGCACCGCCCTCGCAGAGGCCGCGGGAGTGCGGGAGCTCACGCGCGATTTGCGCCGCCACTTTCCTCAGCTTGCCGAGCGCCTCGAAGGGATGGCCCGGGGTGCTCGCGTTCCGGTCCGTATCCTGCTTGTGGCGTTGGCCCGGGAGCTCGGCTGCGGGGCGCAGCACGAACCCCCGGCCACGCGCGCCGGAGTGCTCTGGGGATTCGCGCCGGTGTGGACAGGGAGCGGGGCGACACTCGTTTGGGCCGCCGGCGGAGCGGACGCTCCTTGGCGGGTGCGGGAGAGCCGACCCGAGAATGGCCTTCCGTCCCTGGAGATCGTGCTGCCCTGGCATGCCGGGGGCGTGGCGGGCGTGAACGCGGCGGGGCTTGCCGTCGCGTGCACCACGCTCCGCGCACCCCTCGCAGCTCAGCCCTGTGCTGCGCCCGCGTTTCTGCTCGTTCAGGAGTGTCTCCAGCGCTTCGAGAGCGTCGAGGGAGCCGAGGAGTGGTGCCTGCATCGTCCAGCCGGAGGGCGCTCCACGATTCTCCTGGCCGATGCGCGAGGGGGGCTCGGGGGCGTCGAAGTCACGGGCAAGGAGCGCGAGCGCTTGGCGGCCCCGAACGGGATTCTGGCGTCCCCGGACGCCCCCGCGCTTCGACCGCAGAGCGCGGCCAAGTCGATGGCAACGTCGGATTCCGATTGGCCCACCCGGCTGAGACAGCTCCTTCAGCAGACGCAGACTCAGCCGTCGGTCTTTGCCGCCGCACCCACGATCCGGGCGGTCGCGCTCGACGCTCGAGCGCGTCACCTCTGGAGTGGGGGCAGCGAGGAACCTCTACACGCGTTCGCTGTCGCTTCGTCCGCGCTCCCCTCGGCCCCGGATTAGGAGCGCCGCCGGCGGCGGCTGCGGCCCGTACGATTCCCCCCGCTCCCCCCGTTGCCCGGCCGGCCCGCATCGCGCGGTCTGGCGGACCGGGCGAGCTCGGGTTCCGCGACCGTGGTCTGGGGCCGGTGCTCGCGCAGATACGAGGCGCAAATCGCCGCGAGGTCGCGTCTTCCTTCATCCGAGGAAGCCATGGCTTCCACGATGGGCATCAGGCGATCCACCTTCCACGACCGATCCCGCTCGGGAATTGCGCGCATCTCATGCTCGACCTTGACTTCAAGGCGCTCGCGAATGCGCGCAAGGATGTCGGCCTCGGTCGGCAGCTTGCGTTCCGTAATTTCGATCTTGTTGACGTGCTGGAGGTGGCGGAAGTTTCCGATGTCGAGACCCGAAATCAGCGAGATCGCCACACCGGCCTTTCCTGCACGTCCCGTGCGGCCGGTGCGGTGTACATAGACCTCCGGCGAGTCGGGCGTGCTGTAGCCGATCACGTGGGAGAGTTCGCTGATGTCGATTCCCCGGGCAGCGACATCGGTGGCGACCAGGTATCGGAGCTCTCCCGACTTAATCGCGGCCATCGCCCGCTCGCGGGCCGCCTGCGCCAGATCCCCTGAAATCTGGTCCGCGTTGAAGCCGCGACGCTGGAGATACGACGTCACGAAGCGCACTTCATCCTTTGTGTTGCAGAAGACGATGGCGCTTTCTGGATCCTCGTACTCCAGCACGCGAACCAGGTTTGCTTCCTTCTCCGTCGCCGGTGTCACATAGAAAAAGTGCTCGATCTCGCTCGGGGCGAGCTGTCCCTCCGAAAGCGTGACGAACTCCGGATCGCGCAGAAAAACGCGGGCGAGGGAACGTACCTTCTCAGGAATCGTCGCGGAGAAGAGACAGGACTGGCGCATGGACGGAAGGTAGGAATGGATCTCCTTCATGTCCGGCCAAAAACCGAGCGACAGGAGCTCATCGGCTTCGTCGAGCACGAGCACCTTCACGTGATCGAGGCGCAAGCGACCGGCGCTCAAGTGGTCGAGCAGGCGCCCGGGCGTCGCCACGACGACATGGGCGCCGACGCGGAGACCTTCGACCTGTGCGCCGTAGCCTACACCACCGTAGATCGGGAGCGTTCGGATGCTCCGATGTTTGCCCATGGCCATGATCTCGGTTGCCACCTGATTCGCCAGCTCTCGCGTGGGTGCGAGCACAAGAGCCTGGGTCTCCGCGCGGTTCGCTTCGACGGTCGCGACGATGGGAATGCCGAACGCCCCGGTCTTTCCGCTCCCGGTACGTGCCTGCACGATCAGGTCGCGCTTGGTCTTCATGAGTGGCAACACGCGCGCCTGGACGGGCATCGGTTGTGTCCACCCGAGATCGCGAAGGCCAGCGAGAATGTCCTCGGGGAGGTCGGAAAATGCTTGATACGGCTGGGTCATGCGGCGGCGCGAGGCTATCGCGTGGGGGGAGCACTTGCTAGCCTTCGGTCATGTCCCGGATCACGCGCGAGGAGGTGGAGCGCGTGGCCACGCTGGCCCGCCTGTCGCTTTCCGGCGACGAGGCCTCGCGCATGACGAGCCAGCTCGACGCAATCCTCGACTATGTGGAGCTTCTGCGCGCGGTCGACACAACGGGAGTTGAACCCACCTCCCACGCGGTCCCCTTCCGCACGCCCTTGCGCGAAGACCGTGCGGTGCCGGGTCTGCCTCCCGAACTGGCTGTTGCGAATGCACCCGAGCGCGAGAACTCCGCCTTCGTGGTGCCGCCTGTGCTGGAGGGTGAGGAGCACTGATGGTCGGGCCGCTCGGCACGCTCTCCGAACTGCGGGCGCAGCTTGACCGCCGCAGGGTGTCCTCCAGCGAGCTTACCGAAGCAGCCCTGACGCGCGCCGAAGCACTCGAGCCGGCGCTCCATGCGTTCCTCGGGCTTCGTCCGGAGCGCGCGCGCGCCGAGGCGCGAGAGGCAGACGCACGCCTGGCGCGCGGCGAGAAGCGGTCTGCGCTCGACGGCATTCCCGTCGCGATCAAAGACAACATGGTTCAAGCCGGCGAGCCTACGACCTGTGCCTCTCGGATCCTCTCCGGCTTCATTTCGCCCTACGACGCCACGGTGGTGACCAAGCTGCGACACGCCGGAGCCGTGATCGTCGGGCGCACGAACCTGGATGAGTTCGCGATGGGCTCGTCCACCGAGAACTCGGCCTACGGACCTTCCCGAAATCCGTGGGACCTGGCGCGAACCCCGGGCGGCTCCTCGGGCGGATCGGCCGCGGCGGTGGCGGCCGGGATCGTCCCTCTCGCACTCGGCAGCGACACCGGGGGCTCGATCCGTCAGCCGGCGGCATGCACGGGTGTCGCGGGGATCAAGCCGACCTACGGCCGAGTCTCCCGCTACGGACTGGTGGCGTTCGCGTCCTCCCTCGACCAGATCGGCGCCTTCACCCGCTCCGCCGCCGATTGCGCGACCGCGCTCCAAGTGCTGTCCGGTCATGACCCCCACGACTCGACTTCCCTGCCAGAGCCGGTACCGCAATACACAGAGCGATTGTCGGGCGAAATTTCGGGACTCGTGGTCGGACTTCCGCGCGAGTACTTGGTCGAGGAGGGAGTCGACAGGGCGGTGCTTTCGTGCGTGCGCGAGGCGATCGCGGAGCTGGAACGCTGCGGTGCGAAGACGCGCGAGGTGTCTCTTCCTCATACCCAGTACGCGATCGCAACCTACTACCTGATCGCGACAGCGGAAGCGTCGAGCAACCTCGCCCGCTATGACGGAGTGCGCTACGGGCATCGCACCGCAAACGCGAAGGACCTCGGGGACATGTACCGGCGTACGCGTTCGGAAGGCTTTGGTGCAGAGGTGAAGCGGCGCATCCTGCTGGGTACCTACGTGCTCTCTGCCGGCTACTACGATGCCTACTACCGCAAGGCACAGCAGGTGCGGACGCTCCTGCGCCACGATTTCGAACAGGCCTTCGCCGGCTGCGACGTGATCGCGACTCCGACCGCGCCCGAAGTGGCGTTCCGACTGGGAGAAAAGGCGTCGGACCCGCTCCGCATGTACCTCTCCGACGTCTACACGGTATCCGCCAATCTCGCGGGAATTCCCGGCCTTTCGATCCCTTGTGGTTTCGCGCATGGGCTGCCCGTGGGCTTCCAGCTTCTCGGCAAACCCCTCGATGAGGCGACACTCCTGCGCACTGCGGACAGCTACCAGCGGCGCACGGACTGGCATACACGTCGTCCCCCAGAGCCCACGTGAGCGTCGATCCGCTTTCCCGCTACGAGGTGGTGATTGGCCTCGAGGTGCACACGCAGCTGCGCACCGAATCAAAGCTCTTTTGCGGTTGCCGAGTGCGCTACGGGGACGATCCGAACCACCACGCCTGTCCCGTGTGCCTTGCCCTGCCCGGCGCGCTTCCGGTGCTGAACGCTCGCGCGGTCGAATTCGGGGTGCGCACTGCGCTCGTGATGAATTGTACCGTGCATCCTCATTCGGTATTTGCGCGGAAGAACTACTTCTACCCCGATCTTCCCAAGGGCTATCAGATCTCCCAGTACGAGGAACCGCTCGCGACCAAAGGCTGGATCGAAATCGACGGCGAAGAACCGGGAGGCCGGAGCTTCGCCAAACGCGTCGGCATTACCCGGATCCACATGGAGGAAGACGCCGGCAAATCGATCCATGACGCAGCGGTCACCGGTCGCCACGGCTCCCACGTGGACCTGAACCGTGCGGGTGTGCCCCTTCTCGAGATCGTGTCCGAACCCGACATGCGCTCGCCCGCGGAGGCGGGTGCCTACCTCCGCACCCTCCGTCAGTTGCTGCGTTACGTGGATGTGTCGGACGCGGACATGGAAAAAGGCCACTTCCGTTGTGACGCCAATGTGTCTCTTCGAACGAAGGGGGACACAGAATTCGGGACCCGCAACGAAATCAAGAACCTGAACTCCTTCCGCTTTGTGGAAGACGCGATCCGCAGCGAGATCGAGCGTCAGGCCCGGGTGCTCGACGACGGGGGCCGAATCATTCAAGCCACACGTCTGTACGACGCCACCACGGGCAAGACGCGGGTCATGCGGACCAAGGAGAATGCCGACGACTATCGCTACTTCCCGGACCCCGACCTCGTCCCGCTCGGCCTCGAAACAGCCTTGGTCGAGCGCGCGCGCCTCACGCTTCCCGAGCTGCCGGAGCGCCGCCGGATCCGCCTGGAATCCGAGCACGGCCTCTCGGCCTACGACGCGCGTCTGCTCTCGATGAGCCGTTCCCTGGCCGACTTCTTCGAGGCGGTGGTCTCCGCCCGGGTGCCGGCCAAGCTGGCCGCCAATTGGATCCTGCGCGACGTGCTCCAAGCGCTGAAGGAGCGCGAGCAGGAGATCGAAGAGACAAAGCTCACCCCGGAAGCGCTGGCCGCGTTGCTCCACCTGCTTGAGGAGGGTCGCCTCACGACCAAGAGTGCCCGCGAGCTCCTGCCGGAACTCGTGTCGCGCGGCGGCGACCCGGTCGAACTGGCCTCGAAACGGGGTCTCGAAGCCGTATCCGACAGCGCCGAGATCGAGCGCGCCGCCGACGAGGTGCTCGCAGCGCATCCAGAGAATGCGCAGCGCTACCGCGCGGGGGAAGAGAAGATCCTGAACTTCCTGATGGGTCAAGTCATGAAGAAGACCAGTGGGAAGGCAAGCCCGGGGGTCGTGCGCGACATCCTGGCGCGCAAGCTTAAGGCATAGCGGGTGTGAGGAGGTTGGTTCGCGCGCTTCTGTTCCTCGGCGCGCTGGTCGCACTCGCGGGGGTTCTCCTCGCCATCGGGTTGCCGCGTCTTGTCGATCGGCCCGAGGTGCGCGCGCGCATCGAAGCGGCTGCGCGGGAAGCCACCGGTCGGGACGTTCGCTTCGAGGGTCTTGCCATCGGGATCCTTCCGCCCCGCGTGCGCGTGTTGAGCCCTACAGTGGCGGCGACCACGCCCCACGAGCCACCGCTCTTCGCCGCCGAAGAGGCCGCGCTGCGGGTTGCCCTGCTCCCGCTTCTCGCACGAACCCTCGTGGTCGATTCGCTGGAGATCGTAAAGCCCACCCTCCGCGTCGTGCGCAGCCCCCGCACCCCGCCCGCTCCGGAGAAGACCCCCGCTCCCTCCGCGCCCACGGCAAGCGGGGGCGCAAACGAAGGCGCAGGGCTTCGGCTGGCGGTCCGCCACTTCGCGCTCCACGATGGCACCGTCGTGCTCGAAGACCACGGGGTAACGCCTCCCGTGACCTGGACGCTCGAAGACATCCAGGCCAAAGCTGCCGGCACCTCGCTTCAGGCACCGATCGATTTTTCGCTCTCGGGCCGACTCGCGAGCGGCGGATTGCTCCGAGCGGAGGGCACGAGCACGACCTCGGGCAATGTCGACCTCCATGCGACGCTCGAAACAGTCGACCTTGCCGCACTAAAGCCGTATGTGGGAAAGACGGCGACGGCTCTTGCCGGGAGCCTCGCGGGGACCGTCCACGTGCAGGGGGCTGTGACTGCACGCAGTACAGTCGACGCCGAGCTCAAGGTCACCAACGCGAATGTGGCGGTCACCTCCATGGCACTGCATGGTCCCCTCGCCCTGCACGCGCAACTCGCAGGGGAGCCCGCCACCCTCTCCGGGAAGTTCGACGTCGACGCCACTGCCGCCGAGATCGTTTATCAGGGAGGCTTCACGAAGCCGGTGGGCACACCCGCAACGGTAAGCGGGCAGTTGGTGCATGACGCAGAAGGTGCCCTCGGTGTGGACGATCTGCGGGTCCGGGTAAAGAATCTGGACGCGCGGGGAACCCTGCGCACGGGACAGCGCACGCGCCTCGAGCTCCGTGCCGAGCCGCTCGACGTGAGTGGCTGGGAGTCGCTGTTGCCGCCGCTCAAAGGTGCCGCGCTGCGCGGCGAGATCGCGCCGGGGGCACTCGCCGTCGCCACCGGGCCGGTCGATCTGCGGGGCACGCCCGCCTTCCATCAAATCGTCGTGCAACTCCCGGCCAAGCCTCCGGTGGCGCTCGATGGCGGTTTGGAGCTCGCGGGAGACGTCGTGCGTACCCGCGGTCTTGTGGTCCACCTCGCAGGTCAGCCCTTTACGCTCGTGGCGGAGCTCACTGCGCTTGCGACGCAGCCCCGCTATCGCGTGCAGGCGGGAGCCAACCAGATCGATTCGAAGGCGCTGGTCAACGCATTCAGTCAGCGCAAGGACGTATTTGAGGGCCCGCTTACGCTGAAGAGCGACCTTTCGGGTCCGCTCGGTCCCGGCGCATCACTGCTCCAAACGGTACGCGGAACCGCCCGCGTAGACGTCGGGCGCGGACGGCTGCGTGGCGTTTCGCTCCTGCGCGGGACGTTCGACCAGCTCGGTACCCTCGGAGCGCTCGCGCTCGAGGCCGGGCGTGCGAAAGGCGGGAGGGATCTCCAGCGCTTTTACGAAGACGAATTTGAATCCATCGGGGGGACCTTCGTCGTTGCGGACGGCCGTGCCACGACCTCGGATCTGAAAATGATCTATCGAAACTACCGGGTCGATCTCCAAGGGGGGCTCGGCCTTGCCGATCAGAGCCTCGACATGACAGGCAAGCTCACGATTGACCCAGAGCTCAACGCGGCCGTGGCGTCTCAGACGAGCGGGGGAGCCAACGGGTCGGGCAGCCCTCGAACGATCCCGCTGGCCCACGTCACGGGCACACTCTCGGAGCCGAAGGTCTCGATCCGCGGAGCGGACGCGGCTTCGTTCGCCGCCAGCTACGCACTGGGCCAAAATCGGGGAAAGCTGGAGAAGAAGATCGACGAGAAGCTCGGCCAGGGTGCAGGGCGCGAGGTGTTGGATACCCTCGATGGTCTTTTGGGCGGAAGCAAGAAAAAATCCCAGTGAGCGATTGGTACACGCTGCGTTGGAGCACTGAGGGTGTGGTCCTGCTGGACCAGCGGCGTCTCCCACAAGAAGAGATCTATCTGACCCTCCGCAGCGTCGAGGAAGTTGCGCAAGCCATTGAGGGCTTGGCCGTGCGTGGCGCGCCCGCGATCGGGTGCGCCGCGGCGCTCGGCGTCGCACGTGCGGGATGCGTGAGCGAAGCCAGAACCCTCGCGGCCCTTCGCGCCGATCTCGATGCTGCGGCGGCCCGCCTTTCCCAGACGCGGCCCACAGCGGTCAACCTCTTCTGGGCACTGAGACACATGCGCGTCCTTGCGGAGAGCGCGTTGGCCGCGCCCGACGCCTCGGTGGAGACGGTGCGCAACTGCCTCATCGCAGGGGCGCAGAAGCTCCTCGTGGAGGACGTCACGGCGTGCCGTGCGATTGGGCACGCGGGACTCGCTCTTGTGCCCGAGGGGGCGCGCATCCTGACCCACTGCAATGCGGGAGCACTCGCGACGGCCGGATACGGCACCGCCCTGGGAGTGGTGCGTGCCGCCTTCGAAGCGGGGCGCAACATCCGCGTGCTGGCCGACGAGACGCGGCCATTTCTCCAAGGTGCGCGGCTCACGGCCTGGGAACTCCAGCGTGACGGCATCCCTGTCACCGTGATCACCGACAACATGGCGGCGCATCTGATGAAGACCGCGGAGATCGACCTGATCGTGGTCGGTGCCGACCGAATCGCCGCGAATGGAGATGTCGCGAACAAGATCGGTACCTATGGTCTGGCCGTGCTCGCCCGCGAGCACGGAATTCCTTTTTACGTGGCTGCTCCGCTCTCAACGGTGGATTTGGCTACGCCGTGCGGCGACGCAATTCCGATCGAAGAGCGCGGTCGCGCTGAGGTGGCCGAGATCCAGCGCCGAGCGATCGTGCCTGAGGGCGTGCCGGTGAGGCACCCCGCCTTCGACATCACCCCGGCCCGGCTCGTCACCGCGATCGTGACCGAGCGGGGTGTTGCCAGGGCTCCCTATGCCCTTTCTCTTTCGGAGCAGAGGGGCAAAACAGCCTAACGCCAAACGGAGCGGGCGCGCGCGGCATTTGCCGGTGGCAGACGAGGCCACGCAGGCACGACGCAACGCAGCGGCGCCGCATAGGCAACGCGCGCGCAAGATCGTCCCTGTGACCATGGTCACGGGCACAGTTCCATGCGCCGTCGATCCGATACGAACGGGTACAAGCCAGCGTGGGCCTGCGCGGGCGTTGCTCGCGGGGCAGTGGCTTCGGAGGGATCAGCGTGGGCCTTAGCGTCCTCTGCGTCGACGACGACCGCAACCTGTGCGAGATCCTGTCAAAGACCCTGGCCGGTGAGGGGTACGAGGTGCGCACGGCGCACGATGGCGAAGCGGCGCTGAGTCAGCTCCGCGAAGGGCCTGCGGATCTCATCCTGCTCGATCTTCTGCTGCCCAAACGGGACGGCTTCGCCGTTCTCGAGGTCCTACGCGCCGCACCTCCGCCCCTCTCGACAATTCCCGTGGTCTTGATCTCCGGCTGCTCGCGCACCCCTCAATACGTCGAGCGCGCCAATGCCCTCGGCGTCGCCGAGTTCTTGACCAAGCCCGTCCCGCTCGAGGCCCTGCTCGAGGTCACCGCGAAGCACGCTCGGCGGCGGCGCAGCACGCAGAAAAGCAGCCGCTCCGCTTCGGGCGTCGCCAAGCCCCTCCAGGGCGAACTCAGCGACGTGGCCTTCCCCGCGCTGCTCCACCATCTGCACGGCCTCCGGGCGAGCGGGGTTCTGCGTCTTGAATCGGGCAAGAAGAAGAAGGCGATCGCTCTGCGCGACGGTCGGCCGATCGCCGTCAAGTCGAATCTCGTGAACGAGTGCCTCGGAAACCTGCTGGTCCGCATGGAGCAGATCTCATCGGAGGACATGGCCGAGTCGCTCCGTCGGGTCAAGCGCGGAGAAGGACTGCAAGGGGACATCCTCGTCGCCATGCAGCTGCTCTCCGTCGAGGATGTTGCGGCAGCACTGGTGGCCCAGGCCGAGGAGAAATTGTTCGAGATCTTCGAGTGGACGGCCGGTCGCTTCCACTGGGAGACAGGTGCTCGACTCGAAGGGGGCAATGCGCTCGCGCTGGACAAGAGCGCCGCGAACATGATTCTCGATGGCGTTCGGCGCAGGATGCCGATGGCGGAGGTGGATGCCTTCCTCGAGACGCGTGGGGACCTGTACGTGGCCCAGGGCGAGAGCCCCTTCTACCGCTTCCAGGAAATCGACCTTGACCCCGGTGAGCAGCTCTTGCTGCGCGCCCTCGACGGTTCCATGCGTTTGCGGGACCTCGGAGAGCAGGGCGAGAGCATCCGCCGCACGCTCTATGGGCTGCTGGTCACGGAGATGCTGGACGTGCGGGAGCAGCCTTCGGTCGCACAAAGCCCAGCGGTCCCCCCGCCTTCGTCCGCGAGGGCGGCTCGTTCGCTCGCGGGTGAGGGTGAGGATCCGGCGGAGAGCGTCCTGCGCGGCGAGCTCGCACAAATGGCCGCGCGCATGCGGGGCAAGAACTACTTCGAGGTCCTCGGAGTACCGGAGTCGGTCACCGATGACGGCGTGCGCCGGGCCTATGTCGAGTTGGCGAAGAAGACCCACCCCGACCGCTACAGCAATGCGAGCGACGCGGTTCGACGGCTTTCCGAGGAGATCTTCGGACTGGTTTCAAAGGCACACGAGACGCTCTCGGAGTCGCGGCGTCGCGCCGAGTACCTGCTCGAGCGAAGGCGTGGAGAACGCGCTGCTGCGGAGCTCGAAGAGGGCCAGAGGGCCGTCCAGGCGGAGCTGCAGTTCCAGCAGGGCGAGGTCAAACTCAAGCGCCGCGACTTTTCGGGAGCGGTGGAAAGCTTCCAGTGGGCGGTCAAGCTGTATCCGGAGGAGGGCGAGTACCATGCCCATCTCGGCTGGGCGAAATACCTGGCGGAGCCGAACGACCGCACGGTGCTGAAGGAAGCGCTGGAGAACGTGAAAAAGGGCGCCAAACTGGCGCCCGATCGCGAGAAGCCCTACCTCTTCCTCGGCCGCTTGTATCAGGCCGCCGGCCGCGCCGACATCGCCGAGAAGATGTTCGGGCGCTGCGTGCAGATCAAGTCCGATTGCGTGGAGGCGCTGCGGGAGCTCCGCCTCATGCACATGCGGCGCGAGAAGGAAAAGGGGCTGATCGGGCGGCTTCTGCGCCGGTAGCCCGGCGGGGAAGCATGGCGGGAGCGACAACCCCTCGTGTAACCGGAGAGAAGATCTGGCTGGACGGTCGGCTCGTGAACTGGGCCGACGCCACGGTTCACGTTCTCACCCATACCCTGCACTACGGACTGGGTGTGTTCGAGGGGATCCGCTGCTATCGCACCGAGAGCGGACGTTCGGCCGTCTTCCGCCTCCGAGAACACGTGCGACGCCTGTTTGATTCGGCGCACATCAACCTGCTGAAAGTCCCGTTCGGCCACGCCGAGCTCGAAGCCGCGGTCCTCGAGACGCTTCGGGCGAACCACCTGTCCGAGGGATACATCCGACCCCTCGTCTTCATCGGCGATGGGGTGATGGGTCTCAATCCTGCGGACAACCCGATCCGCGTTGCCGTGGTGGTCTATCCCTGGGGCAAGTACTTGGGTGAAGAGGGTATCGAGAAGGGAATTCGCGCCAAAGTCTCGACCTTCGCCCGGCACTTCGTGAACGCCAAGATGACGAAGGGCAAGACCTGTGGCGACTACGTGAACTCGATTCTCGCCAAGCGTGAGGCGCTGCTGGATGGATACGACGAAGCGATCCTCCTTGACACCCAGGGTCTTGTGGCTGAAGCGAGCGGTGAGAACTTGTTCTTGGTGCGCGATGGAGCCATCCGAACGCCAGCGCTCCCCACGATCCTCGATGGGATTACGCGGGCGACTGTGATCGAGCTCGCTCGGGACAAGGGCATGCAGGTGACCGAGACGCCCCTCACCCGAGACGAACTGTACGTTGCCGACGAAGTCTTTCTCACCGGAACCGCAGCCGAAGTGACCCCCATCCGAGAGATCGACCACCGCCAGATCGGCAGTGGGAAGCGTGGACCCGTCACGAAAGCGCTGCAGGAGGCCTTTTTCGCGGTGGTATCGGGGCGCGAAGGCAAATACGAGCGCTGGCTCACGTACCTTTAGCGGCCTCGGCGTTCGGGATCGCGCATTTTGTACGCAGCAGGGTTCTGGAGGGCTCTCGAATCTCGGTAGTTCGGCGTGACCGGGCCCTCGGTCTTGCTGGGAGCGCCCTCCGGCGCCTCCGGCATCCACGCCCGGGTGTTCCTTCTCGCGCTCGCTGGAGGGGGAGGGGCGGGCCCCGGCGCCGGTGGGGGCGCAGATGGGCCTGGCCCCGAGGGCAGCTCCAAGGACCGCGGGAAGGACAAGAAGCTGCATCCGGCGCTCGAGGCTCTATACTGACAGCCCGGTTGACTCTCCAGTCAAAGAGGAGCTCCGCTGCATGAACTTCGAATTTTCCGAGGAGCAAAAGCTCGTCCAGAAGACGGCTCGGGACTATCTGGCCGAGCACTCGGGCCTTGAGGTGTGTCGCGCCGTTCTCGAATCCGCGAAGCCCTACGACACGGGCCTTTGGAAAGGGGCGGCGGAGATGGGTTGGCTCGGGGCTGCGGTACCCGAACAATATGGAGGGGCCGGCCTCGGCTATCTCGAGCTCGTGTTGATCGCAGAGGAAGTGGGGAGAGCGCTGGCCCCGATCCCTTTTTCATCGTCGGTCTACCTCGCCACCGAGGCACTCCTTGTCGCGGGCAGCGAAGCGCAGAAGAAGAAGTACCTCCCTCGACTTTGTTCGGGGGAACTGATCGGCACTTTGGCCTTCGCCGAGGGTTCCAGCGATTTTCTTGATCCGGGCTTCGTCTCCACGCGCTTTGATGCCGGGCGACTCACTGGCGAGAAGATCCCGGTTTCCGACGGCGACATCGCAGGCCTTGCGGTCGTGCTCGCGAAGGACGCCAAGGGGGCACCCTGTCTCGTCCTTGTCGACCTCGGTGCGAGCGGCATCACACGCACCTCCCTCGAGTCGTTCGACCCCTCAAGATCGCAGGCCCGGCTGCGCTTTGAAGGTACACCGGCGGAGCTGCTCGGGGAGCCGGGGAAGGGATTTCAGCTCTTCGAGCGCGTACTCGACCGTGCAGCCGTGATGATGGCCTTCGAGCAGCTGGGCGGCGCCCAGCGCGCGCTCGAGACCACGCGCGAGTTCACGATGAGCCGCTACGCCTTCGGCCGTCCCGTCGCCTCCTTCCAGGCGCTCAAACACCGCATGGCCGACGTCTACTGTGCCCTCGAGCTCGGTCGCTCCAACGCCTACTACGGCGCATGGGCGCTTTCGAGCGACGCCGACGATTTGCCCATTGCGGCAGCCGGTGCGCGCATCGGCGCCAGCGACGCATTCTCGTTTTCGGCAGAGGAGATGATTCAGCTCCACGGGGGTGTCGGATTCACCTGGGAATACGACTGCCACCTGTTTTACCGCCGGGCCAAGCTCTTGGGCCTGGTTCTGGGCAGCGCGGCGGAATGGCGCGAAAAGCTGAT
>Ga0187778_10001804_pt1 | contig 14750 bp, 13 predicted proteins | sample 1015_Q2_SP5_20_M_FD_132418 | JGI IMG/M metagenome (GOLD analysis project Ga0187778, IMG submission 132418) | Tropical peat soil microbial communities from peatlands in Department of Meta, Colombia - 1015_Q2_SP5_20_MG | ecosystem: Environmental > Terrestrial > Soil > Wetlands > Peat | place... | reverse complement strand
GCAGATGGCCGTGCAAAGTGCGCTCGGGTTCTTCGACGATATCGCCTACGCGGACTACAACGGGCTTGCGCTCGACTATGCCGAGGGCGAACGCCTGGCGCGCGCGCTCGGTGACCGCTCGGTGCTCGTCCTGCGCAATCACGGTGTGCTGGTCACGGGTCGCTCCCTGGCACAGGCGTTCGAGAGGCTGTACTTTTTCGAACGCGCCTGCCAGGTGCAGGTGCTGGCTCTGTCAACCGGACGGGCGCTGCGCCTCGTGCCCGAGCCGATCGTCAGAGCGACAGTCGCGCAGTTCCATGCCGCCGAGAGTGTAGGTGGCCAGGACCGGGCGGAGCTGCATTTCCGCGCGCTCAAGCGGCAGCTGGATCGCGACGAAGCCGACTATGCGAGCTGACCGGCGGGCGGACGGTGACCTCAGCGCCGTCGCCCGCTGGTCCCTGGTAGCACTGCTCGCCGCAGCGCTCTTTATCAACTACGTCGATCGCGGCGCCGTGCCGACGGCGGCGCACCTGATCCAGAGCGAGCTCGGACTCTCCAAGCCGCAGCTCGGCGTCCTGCTCTCCGCCTTCTTCTGGACCTACGCATTGCTGATGCTCCCGGCCGGATGGCTCGCGGAGCGCTACGGCGCCGGAGGAATTCTCGCCGGCGGCCTCGCGCTGTGGGCGTGCGCCACCATGCTGGTCGGAGTCGCGCAGTCATTCGGTGCTCTGCTGATGCTGCGCTTGCTGCTCGGGGTTGGCGAGAGCGCCGGCTTCCCGTGCATGTCGAAGCTCCTGGCAACGGCGGTGCCTGTCAGGAATCTCGGCGTCGCGAACGGCATCGTCGGGTGCGCCTATCTGTTCGGTCCGGCCGCGGGCACGTACGGTGGCGGCCTGCTCATGGCGCACTTCGGGTGGCGCACGACTTTCTGGGTGTTCGGGGCGCTGTCGCTGCTTTGGTTGCTGCCCTGGTCGCAGATCCGTCTGCCGCACCGGACGGTGGAAACGAGCGGCGTGAATAGCCCGACACTGCCGATGCTGCTGCGGCAGATGTCCCTGTGGGGCGCGAGCCTCGGGCACTTCTCGACCAACTACGTGTTCTACTTCATGCTGACGTGGCTGCCGTTCTACCTGGTGCGCGAGCGGGGGCTGTCGACCGTCACCATGGCGAGCCTCGCCGGCAGCGCCTACCTGGTGAACGCGCTGTGCGCGCTGTTCGGCGGGTGGGCCATCGACCGCGTCATTGCCGCCACCGGGCGAGCCAACATGCCGTACAAGTCGGTGATGGTCGCCGCGCATGCCGGGTCGGTGGCCTGCATGCTGTGCATCGCCCTGGCTTCCCCCTTCTGGGCGTTCACCGCTATCTTCGTCTACCAGATCCTGAGCGGGATCTCCGCACCCGGCATATTCGCCATCGCGCAGATTCTCGCCGGCCCGAGCGCCTCCGGTCGCTGGGTGGGCATTCAGAATGCGGTCGGTAATCTCGCCGGTGTGCTTGCGCCCGCGGTCGCGGGAGTGCTCGACTTCAAGGCGGCCTTCGTCGTCGCCGCGTTCATGAGCCTGCTCGGCTTGGCCGGCTGGGTCTGGATGATTCCACGGATCGCCCCGCTGAGCTGGCCGCTCACTGCCGTCCGGGGTGCGCCCGAACCCGAGCGCTCAGCGTCCTGATCCGGTCTGTACGTGTCCGCGGTGGGGTCTCGCCTCGCGTGCGCCCACGACCAAGTCCTGAATTGAATTAGACTACCTACGTCCTTCACGAGCACAACGATGACTGCATTCCCCGAGGATATCTTCACCGAACAGCATGCCGATCCAGACACGCTGGCCAATCTCGGCCCATTGCGTCGGCTCGCGGGCGTCTGGGAGGGCCGTACAGGCGTTGACGTCAATCCCAAGGCCGACGGGCCGGAGCGTCGCGACTTCACGGAGCGGATCGAGCTGCAGCCGATCGACGCGCAGTCCAACGGCCCGCAGCTGTTCTATGGCCTGCGCTATCACACCCACATTCTCGCCACCGACGAGGAAGCCACCTTTCACGACCAGGTCGGCTACTGGCTGTGGGAGCCGGCAACGGGCCTGGTGCTGCAGACACTCACGATTCCGCGCGGCCAGGTGGCCATCGCCTCGGGACACGCGGTACCGGAGGCGACCGAGCTCGTGCTCACGGCGAGACGCGGGGAGACCGCGTACGGCATTTGCTCGACCGCTTTTCTCGAATATGCCTTCCGCACCGAGTCGTACCGTATCGAAGTGGTGTTCAACCCCGACGGCACCTGGAGCTACGTGCTCGACACGATGCTCACGGTGCGCGGCCGCGATGAGCCCTTCCTCCACCGCGACCGCAACACACTGGTCAAGGTGGCCGAGCCGAAGGCCAATCCCCTCGCGCTACTGAGAGCCAGCCGGTGAGCCGCGAGGTCGATCGCTGGCGCACGCGCGGCGTGAGAATCATCCGCTCGGACGAGCTGGACGATGCGACGGCACAGACTCTCGGCATGCATCGACGGGCCGCCGTGACGACGGCAAAAACCGGAGCCACCAAGCTGTGGGCCGGCACCGTGACCATCCAAGCCAATGCCAAGACCGGCCCGCATCATCATGGCAGGCTCGAGAGCGTCATCTACGTCGTCCGCGGCATGGCGCGGATGCGCTGGGGTGATCGCCTCGAATTCGTCGCGGAGGCGCAGCCCGGGGACTTCATCTACGTCCCCCCGTACGTGCCGCACCAGGAGATCAACGCCAGCGAAGATGCCGAGCTGCACTGCGTGCTCGCGCGCAGCGGACAGAAGGGGCTGGTCGTCAATCTCGACATCGCACCCGTTGAGGTTCCGGAGCTCGTCCGCTGGGTTGACGACCTGCACAAGTAAGATGCAGCGCGCGCACGGCCGGCGGCCGGACGTGCTCGTGCGGCGCGCGGCGCCCCGGCCCATCGTTGCGGCGGCCGAGCTGTTGCCCTGCGATGTTGACGGTCGCCAGCGTAGTGGCTCGCAGCTTGCGGTCATGCCCGCTGAGCGATTCAATTCGGAGCCTCAGGCAGCGAAGCTGCGGGCGGTGCCGCCACACGCGAGGGCCTGTTGAGTTGCCAGTCCTCAGCGACATCCTCGACACGCTGGAAAGCGTCCACGGCAAGCAGCATGTGCGCTGGCCTGTTGATCCGTACCAGTTTCTCGTGTGGTGGCACTGCGGCTATCCGCCGAGCGAGGAGCGCTGCAGCCGCGGATGGGAATCCCTGAAGAGCGAGGTCGGCATCACGCCCGCGCAACTCCTGTCCGCCACGAGCTCCCGTCTCAGCGCCGCGCTCGAGCCTGGCGGCCTGGTACCGCAGCTCAGGGCGACGCGCCTGCAGGAGATTGCCCGTCGAGTGCGCGATGAATTCGGTGGCGATTTGCGCGCCAGGCTCGCCGCACTCGGCAGCGCCGAGCGCCGCCGGGCGCTTAAAACATTTCCCGGGATTGGAGAGCCAGGTGCCGACCGCATCCTGCTCTTTGGCAACATCGCCCCGGTCGCAGCCGTACCCTCGAACTGCCCTCACGTGCCGCTGCGTATCGGGGCCGGGCGCGAAGCCACCAGCTACGGCGCCAGCTACGCACAGGCGCAGCAGCTGCTCGTGAGCAGTGTCCCACAGACGTTCGCCGCGCTCACGCGCGCCTACCTGCTGCTGCAGCAGCATGGGCGGGTGCTGTGCAAGCGCGAGAGCCCGAAATGCAAGGTCTGTCCCGTGGCAATATCCTGCGCGTACGCGCGCCGCCGTGCGCGCAGTCGCAAGCGGTGAGAGGGCGCGGCCCGCTCGCCGCGCCTTGGCAGGTTCGGCCTCCCGCGCGCACAGCGACAGGCCTCATCGAGCTGTCGCGACAACGCTGTCGCGCGTGGTTGCCGGTCTAGCGGCCGGAGCCACGAATGCGCGCCACCAGGGAGGAGGTTGACTTCTCCGGCGTCAGCGGAACGATCTCCACGCGTCCCCCCGCCGCCTCCACCAGCTCGCGGCCGATGACTTCCGAGGGACGGTAATCCCCGCCCTTGACCAGAACGTCCGGCCTGACGGCCTGCAGCACCGCCAGGGGCGTGTCTTCCTCGAATATCGTCACCGCGTCGACGAACGTCAGGGCCGCAAGCAGCGCCGCGCGCTCTGCCTGCGGAACCAGCGGTCGTTCCGGCCCCTTCAGTCGCCGCACCGAGGCGTCGCTGTTGATCGCCAGGACCAGCACGTCGCCGAGTTTGGCGGCGTGGCCGAGCAGGGCCAGGTGGCCGGCATGCAGCAGGTCGAAGCAGCCGTTGGCGAGCACGATGCGCTTGCCGGCGGTGCGCCACGCCGCGGCCCGTGCGGCCAGTTCCTGGCGCAGCAGCAGCTTGCCGTCGGGCCGCGCCGCCAGAGCATCGCGAATACTGGCCGCCGACACGGCGACCGCCCCGACCTGTCCGACGGATACGCCCGCTGCCGCATTCGCCAGCTGCGCGGCCTGCGCAAGCCCCCCGCGCGCGGCGAGAGCCAGCGTCAGCACTGCGATCGCGGTGTCGCCCGCACCGGTGACGTCGTAGACCTCGCGCTGAATCGCGGGAATGACGCTGTCCGGCCCCGCGGACGGCACCACCAGCATGCCGTGACTGCCGAGGGTCACTACCATGGAGGCGACACCCGTCGCGGCCAGCAGTTCCCGCGCCGCGGCCGCGATGGTTGCCGTGTCCGCGACCTCGAGCGTCCGTCCTACTGCCGCTTCGAGCTCGCGCAGGTTCGGGGTCACCGTGCTCGCGCCCCGGTAGCGGCCGAAATCGCGATGCTTGGGGTCGACGACGATCGGTACGGAAGCGCGATCGCGGACCAAGGCAGCAATCACCTCGGGTGTCAGAACCCCCTTGGCGTAGTCGCTGAGAATGATGGCGTCGGGCGGCGCACACGCGGCGAGACCGTCGAGGAAGCCGCCCGTGACCTGCGCGGAGCACGCATCGACATCTTCCCAGTCGAGGCGCAGCAGCTGCTGGCTGTGCCCCAGCACGCGCAGCTTGCGGGTCGTCTGGCGTCCCGCAACCGTGATAAGTGAGCGGGTGTCGATCCGGTCGGCGTGGCACAGCCTCCGCAGCGCCTCACCGGCAGCGTCCTCACCCACGACCCCTGCGAGACTGACGCGCGCACCGAGCGCTGCGATCTGGCGCGCCACGTTGGCAGCGCCACCTAGACGGTGCTCGGTGGCGTGCGCCCGCACCACCGGTACCGGGGCCTCGGGCGAGATCCTCTCCACCGCCCCGGTGACGTACTCGTCGAGCATCACGTCGCCGACCACCCAGATGTTGAGGTTCGCAAAGCAATCGAGCAGCGCAAGCAGGGCGCTCACCGGGCCCCCACGGTCGTCGTGACTCATGACGCAGGCTGCTCCTTGATCAGCCGGTCGAGCGACTCGACGATGGCGTGAATACACAGTGTATGCATCTCCTGGATGCGTGCGACCTCGCCCGAGGGCACGCGCAACAGCAAATCCGCATGCCCGGCGAGCCTCCCGCCGCCCTCGCCCGTGAGCGCGACCACCGTGCAGCCCCGGTCGCGCGCCACCTGCGCGGCGAGCACCACGTTCGCCGAATTGCCGCTGGTGCTGATCGCAAAGAGCACATCACCCGCCTCTGCCAGTGCTTCGACCTGACGGGCAAACACATGTTCATAGCCATAGTCGTTGCCGAGTGCCGTGACAGTTGCGGTGTCGGCCGTCAGCGCGATGGCGGGCAGCGGGCGGCGTTCGCCGCGGAAGCGGCCGATGAGCTCGGCGACCATGTGCTGCGCGTCGGCGGCGCTGCCGCCATTGCCGCAGGTGAGAATCTTGCGGCCCCCGCGCAGGCAGGCGCAGGCCGCGGCGACGATGCGCTCGATCACCGGTGGCAGCTCCTGCGAGGCGCGCGCCGCGACGGCGCAATGCTCGGCAAAGACTTCCCGGGTGCTCATGTGTATTACGGTCCTCACTGACGGCGGCTCAACGCCGGCATGCGACCCCTGCCACGACGGCGCACGCCAGCTGCGTCAGGTCATCGTAAACCGGCACATCCGAGCCGCAAATGAGCTGCTCGGTCTGCCGCCCCTTTCCTGAACGAACGAGGGCCGCGGCCACGCCGGCGCGGGAGGCGGCCTCGAGGTCGCGGCGATCGTCCCCGACGACGATAGTCTCTCCGGCACTGATTCCCGAACGAGCGATCGCGGCCTGTATCAGGCCGGGGGCGGGTTTGCGGCAGGCGCACTCCTCCTCGGGTGCATGCGGGCAAAACAGCACCGCATCGAGCGCGCCGCCGTACGCCGAGGCATCCGCCTGCATGCGTTCATGCACCGCGGCGAGCTGCTCGAGGCTGATGAGGCCGCGCCCGACGGCCGACTGGTTGGTCGCCACGGAGAGGTGCAGGCCGGCGCCGCGCAGGATCGCCAGACCCTCGAGCGCGCCGGGCAGCCAATAAAACTGTGACGGATCGGACACATACTCGACACCCTCCGCCTCCCGGTTGAGTACCCCGTCGCGATCGAGGATGACGTGCCTGAAGCCCCGCGGGTTCATGCGGATCCGGAGTCAGCGGTAGGGATCAGGCTGTGACAGGTAGCGCCGCACATAGTCGCGGATGCCGTCTTCGAGAGAGGTGAAAGCCTGGGTGTAGCCGGCGCTGCGCAAGCGCTCGATGCGCGCCTGGGTGAAATATTGGTAATGAGCGCGCACCGCCGCGGGCATCTCGACGTACTCGATCTGCGCGCGCCGTCCGAGGGCTGCGCACAGCGTGCGTGCCAGCTCCTCGAAGCTGCGCGCCTGGCCGCTGCCGAGATTGAACAGCCCGTTCACCTGCGGATGCTCGAGAAGCCACAGGATCACGCCCACGCAGTCGCGCACGTAGACGAAGTCGCGCCGCTGCCCGCCGTCGGGTACCTCGGGACGATACGAGCGGAACAGAGTCACTGGACGGTCGGCAGCCGCGAGCGGGTACTTCTGCGCCACGACGCTGCACATGCCACCCTTGTGATACTCGTTCGGTCCATAAACATTGAAGAACTTCAGTCCTACCCACTGCGGCGGGCGCGCCGCGCCTTCCTCCACCGCGCGCGCGGTCCAGCGATCGAACAGGTGCTTGCTCCACCCGTAAGGGTTGAGCGGGCGCAGCCGCGCGAGCGCCCGCGTCGAGCCGTCGTCGTCGAACCCCTGGGCGCCGTCGCCGTAAGTGGCCGCGGAGGAGGCGTAGATGAGGCGCCTCCCCGCAGCGGCACACCAGCGCCACAGCGACTGCGACAGCCGGAAGTTCACCTCGGCGATCAGGTCCGCGTCCGTCTCCGTGGTCGAAGTGATCGCCCCCAGGTGAATCACCGCTTCCAGCTGCGCGGCCTGCGTCGGCAGCCAGGCGCTGAGTGCTTCCGGTGCGATGAGCTCGCTGAGCGGCACCTTGGCGAGGTTGCGCCACTTGTCGGCGGCGTGCAGGCGATCGCACACCGCCACATGCGCACCGCGCTCGGCGAGGGCTGCCACGACGTTCGAGCCGATGAACCCGGCGCCCCCGGTCACGAGGATCATGTCGGGCCGCTCGGGCCCGTCAGCAGCAGATCCCGCTGCTCCGTGGCGGCGGCCAGCTCGCGAAATGACACTGGAACGGCGCGGTCGCCGACGAAGGCATGTGGCTCGAGGCCGCTCGCTGCGAGCAGATCGAGGAGCAGCTGCGACTTCAGTCCCGCCACCGGCAGACTTTCCGGGGAGTACTCGAGCAGCAAGCAGCCGCAGCGCCGCAGCAACTCACCCGCACCGCGCAGCACGAAGTACTCGAATCCCTCGACGTCGACCTTCAGCAGCCGGATCGGTCGGTCGCCGAGCGCGTGGCGGTCCCAGAAAGCGCCGAGCGTGTCGACGGGCACGCGCACCACGCCGCCGCTCGTGTTACCACTGAGCAAAGTGTGGCGCCCGTTGTTGCAAGATTTGTAACGATGCAGCTCGGCCACGCCCGGGGTCTCGCCCAGCGCGACGTTGAATGCCGCCACGCTGCCGGCGGCATTGACCGCGAGGTTTCTCGTCAGCAGGCGGTAGCTCTCCGGGTCGGGCTCAAAGGCGAAGATCTGCGCCCCGGGCTCGCTCAGGCGGCTCAGCAGAACGCTGTACCACCCGAGGTTCGCACCGACATCGACGGCGACCTCTCCGGCGCGCAAACGCACGTTCTCGAGGAGATAGCGGGTGATGGCCGGCTCATGCGCGCCGAGCCGATAGATGTGCCGCGTGATGACGTCGGCGGCGGGCCCCGTGAAGGAGGTCCCGAAGGGTGCCGCGCGCGCGTTCACGTAGCCGTCAGGATTTGCCAGTCGCACCCAGCCGAACTGAAGCGTGCGGAGCACTCTCAGGGGCCAGGCATGCTGCACCCGGATGGGCTTGCTTTCGGGCAGGATCGAGGTTGCTTGCGTCGTCATCGCGCCGTGGGCGCAGTCGGCTTGGCCTGCGCCGCAGCTGTCACGGTGAGGCAATTGTACGCGATCCGGCCTAGGCGCTGCGCCGTCCGATGCCGCGCAGCGCCCTGAAGCGACCGGTCGCGGAGAGCTCCTCCCGCGCCGACTGCGCCGTCCACAGCGCGTTGCGACGGGCGACGAACGGGCTCTTGGAGAGCTCTTCCAGCGGCCCGGCCTCCGCAAACAGGAACCCCTGCCCGGCCACACAGCCGAGCGCCAGCAGCGCCGCAACCTGCTGCTCGAGCTCGATGCCTTCGGCCACCGTGTCGAGCCCCAGTGTCTCCGCCAGCGTGACGACGGCGCTCGCGAGCTCGGGCCCGTTGTCGGAGCTGGTGAGCCGGCTGACGAACGATCGATCGATCTTGAGAATCTCGATCGGGAAACGATGCAGGTAGGAGAGCGAGGAGTAACCGATGCCGAAATCGTCGATGGCGAGGCGCACGCCGAGGGCTTTCAGGCGATGAAAACGCTCGAGGTTCGCATCGGTGTTGTACATGATCGTGCTTTCCGTCAGCTCGATCACGAGATTCCCGGGCTCGAGACCCGACTCCTGCAGCGCCTGCGCGACGTCGTGCGCCAGCTCGCCATGCTGCAGGTGCCGACCGGAGATGTTGACCGCCAGGCGCAGTCCGCTGCCGCCGGCAATCGTGCGCCGCCAGGCGCACAGATCGCGGCACGCCTGCCGCAGCACCCAGCGGCCGAGCTTGGCGATCTGGCCGCACTCCTCCACCACCTGGACGAAGCGCCCCGGCATCAGCACCCCGGCTTGCGGATGCCGCCAGCGCACGAGTGCCTCGACACCGAGTAGGCTGCGGGTGCCGAGGTCGACGATCGGCTGATACTCGAGAAAGAATTCCTCCTCGGCGAGCGCCCGGCCGATGTCGGCCTCGAGACGCAGACGCTCGTGCAGCATCGCCTGCATCTGCGGCTGGAAGGTGACGTGGCGGTTCTTGCCGGCCGCCTTGGCGTGGTACATCGCGATATCGGCCTTGCTGAGCAGTGTCTCGGCACCGGCCTGCGGAGTGGACAACGCCACACCGATGCTGGCACCGACGCGCACCTCGGTGCCGTCGAGCGGAAACGGCCGGTCGAGGGTGGCGATCAGCGCATCAGCGATGCGCTCCACTTCGTGGAACGTGGCGATGCCTTCCACCAGAACCGCGAACTCGTCGCCGCCGAGGCGCGCCACGGTATCTGTGGAGCGCGTCGTCTTGACGATGCGCTGAGCGACCGCCTGCAGCAACCGATCACCGGCGTCGTGCCCGAGCGAATCGTTGATGTTCTTGAAGTTATCGAGATCGAGGAACATGACCGCCACCGAAACGTGCCCGCGCTGCGCGAGGGTGAGCGCGTGCTGCACGCGGTCACGGAACAGGTTGCGATTCGCGAGCAGCGTCAGCGGATCGTGAAACGCCAGCTGCCGCAGCTGCTCCTCAAGCGCCTTGCGTTCGCTAATGTCGCGAAAGTTGAGCGCCAGGCCCTGCACCGCAGGGTCGGCGCTGAGATTGCTGCCGACGCTCTCGATGACGCAGCGCTTCGCGCCCCGCTCGAGGCGCAGTTCCACCGGCCCTACCGTCCCGCACGATGTGGCCGCCACCTCGGAGAGGAACATGCGCAGCTTCTCGCCGTCCTCGCCGACCCACACGTCGGTCAGGTACTTGCCGGTGATCTCGTGCGGGGGCAGGCCGAGCGTGCGCTCGGCCGCAGGCGATGCGAAGCGCACCACGCCTTCGGCGGCGACGATCATGATGAGGTCGGAAGCGTTGGCGATCAGCGAGGCGTAGCGGTCCTCGACCAGGCGCGCCGCGCGGCGCTCGCGGACCAGCGCGTCTCCGCGCAACAGCATTCCCTGGCGCACCATCAGAAGCAGCGTGAGCGCGAACACGATCATGGTCATCACGGTCGCCGGGCCGCCGATATTGCCGCGGCTGAAGTACACCAGCACCAGAAACGCCGCGAGCATGGCGGCGTACGGCAGCGCGCGTGCCACGGTGTCGGACGTGGTGGTGGACATGGCGCGTGCGGGGGCCGTGACGGTGCGCATCTGCTCGCGGCCGGCCGCGGCGAGCGGCAAATAGCAGCACAGATACAACACGTCCTGGAACTGACCGGGCAGGTAGTAGCCGCGGACCTTGGCGAGCGACCAGAGGATGTCGCCGAGAAACATGGTGGCAAACCCGCTGAGCAGCAGCACGGGGATACGCCAGCCGCAGCCGCCGCCGCTGCCGGTGCCGGTGCCGGTGCCGGTGAGCAGCAGCACGCCGAACATGAGCAGCAGTACGCAGTCGAGGGCGACATACGCCTGGCTGAGGACCTGCTTGAGCAGGTCCATCTCCGCGTGCTGGGCCGCGGGGCGAATCACCAGGAACCAGAAGAAGGCGCCGAAGCCCACGGCGAAGATCGTCGCGTCGAGCGACAGTTGGATCCACGGCACGCGCACGGCCGCCGCGCGTATCAGAGAGAGCGCGGCCACCGAGAGCGCCAGGTAGAACGCGCAGTAGAAGACGTCGGCCGGACCCGGAAACGGATCGACGCCCCGCAGCCACGAGACGGTGCCGATCGCCACGCCGCCAAGGTACAGTGCCAACGCGATCGCCAGGTACACCCACGCCGTACGCAGCGCCCCGGGCGCGGTACGCACCGCAGCGGCACCGAGCACAATAACGCTCGTGAGGGCTGCCGGCGCATCCGAGAGCAGACCCACGTAGTGGGTCACCTGCGGGCCGCCGAAGCCCGTGAGCATCCAGGCGGTACAGGAGATGACATAGATCGCCAGCCCGAGGAGGAGCATGTCGACCCAGCGCGATGTAGCGGCCCGGTCCGGGGTCGATGCGTTGGTGACTACTCGCGTGTCCACACCGGGTATCTGATTGCTGTTCGTGCCGGGCGGCTTGTTGGTGGCCGCAGCCCGTGGTCAGGGCCAGGCGGAATTTGAGGCTAAAGTGCCGCCCGGGCCAGTGAAAAATGCCCGGGCGTGACGCAGTTCTCGGGGGGCGCGGGAAACTGCGCGGTACGTCCGCTGCGGCCGCCGGCGGGGCCGCCCGCCGGCAGCCCCGCACCCCCCAGGGTCTTGCACTGCCCGCCGTGCACGTTTACAAGAGGGCCCGATGCTGCAGCGGTAAGGTCGGCTACCGCGGCAGCCGCCCCAACGGCAACTTGCGAGCTCCCGTGACGATGTACTTTCTCCGAGGTCTGCTCGACCGGGCGCTGCTCGTGTGCGCCGTGGTGGTGGGCGGCCTCGTGCCGGGGTTCATCGCCCAGTATCGTCAGCGCCTCGGTGGTCGGCTCGATCAGGCGCGGCTCGATCTCGAGCCGTGGCAAAAGCTCGCCGACCAGTTCTATCACGGCGACATCAAGCAGCTCATTGACTATCATTTGAGCAGCAGCGATCCGAAGTTCTATGCCGAAGGCGGCGTCATTCGCTCACTGGTCACCACCGTGCAGCAGTTGCAGGGAGCGGTCGACGCCCTGCACGGCAATCTCTACCAACAGGTCGCCTACCTGACGCTACACCCAGACGCCGGACTCGCGCGCGCGACGTTCGCCGACTGGGTGCCGACGTTCGCCTTCTCGGGCGAGGGAATCGTGTTCGCGTTGCTCTTCGCCGTAGCGGTCTGGCTGTCATTTCACGCGTTGTGGTGGCTGCTGACGCTCGGCGGGCAGCGCATGTCCCGGCGACGCTACGCCTGAACGGGGCGCGGCCCGCGCGCGGCGCCGTGATGATCGCAAGAGTCCGTTACTCGCGGTAACATCAACCGCCCCGGCGTTGTGGTCAAATGCGCGGCGAACCGCGCCGGCTGTCGCGTGGACTAAGCTTTGACTCTCCGGGAGAACGAGCACCGATGCGCGCCTCCTTTCTCCGGCTCATCGGCACGCTCGGCATCGCTGCCGTGCTCGCCGTCGGCTGCAACTCGAGCGACTACGGCTCAGGCAGCAACTCGACCGGCACGACCAACGCCTCCGCAGCCGGGGTGTGGAGCGGCAGCGACGCGAGCAGCGGCCTCACCGTGACCGCGATCATCAATGCCGCGGGTGAGGCGACCTTCATACGCAGCGACGGCGTTCAGTTCGTCGGCACGGCCGACGTCTCATCCAACACACTGGCCGTTGCCGTGGATGGCTACAGCAACTTTCCCACGACTTTTGCCGACGGCTCGACCCACGGTATCGGTACCCTGAACGGCACGGTGACCACCGCGAGCATGCTGAACGCGACCCTCACCTTCACCACCGACGGCAACACCGCGATCACCGGCAGCTGGTCGCTGAGCTATGCATCCATCGCGAGCAATGCCTCATCGATCGGGGCAATCGGCGGCAACTACACCGACAGTTCCAGCGGTGCGGTGCTGTCAATCACTAGCAGCGGCACGATGACCAGCCAGGCCGCGAGCGGCTGCGTTCTCAACGGCTCGGTCTCCACCAATGACAGCTCCCACAACGTCTACGAGGTCGCGTACAGCTACGCCAGTTGCACGGGGAGCGAGGCGGTACTCAACGGCGTGCAGTTCACCGGGCTGGCGACGCTCAACACGGCGCAGTCGCCGGCGCAACTGCTGATTGCGGTCGCCGGCGCCTCCTCCCCCACCAAGTATGGGATCGTGTCGACGCTGAGCCGCAGCTGAGCGCGGCACTCGCGCGCACGGGCACTCTCATTTGTCACGGATCAGTACTGCGAATCTGTCACGGCGCGAATTTCTCGCGGCCGGCGCTGGCGCGACCGCCGGCACGCTGCTCAGCGGCTGCCTGCGGGCCGCGGGCCCGTTGCCCGCGCAGCGGCTGATCACCAAGGCGATACCGGCAAGCGGCGAGCGGCTTGCGGTCGTCGGCCTTGGCAGCGATGCGTTCCGCCTGGAAGATCGCGACGAGATCCGTGCCGAGATTGGGCGTATGAGCGAGCTGCGTGGCTCGGTGATCGACACCGCCGCGGCCTACGGCGACAGTGAGGCGTTGATCGGCGAAGCACTCGACAGCCTCGAGTTGCGCGAGCGGATGTTCCTCGCCACCAAGCTGGTCGCCTCCGGCGGCTCCTCCGGAGCGGTCGGCGCCGAGAGCTTCGAACGCTCGCTCAAGCGGCTGAGAACGCAGCACGTCGATCTGCTGCAGGTCCACAATCTCAATGGCGTCGCGACGCTCATCCCTCTGATGCAGGAGTGGAAGAAGGCGAAACGCATCCGCTACGTCGGCATCACCACCTCGCGCGTCAGCCAGCACGCGCAGCTGCTCACCGTGATGCGCAGCTACCCGCTCGATTTCATCCAGGTCGACTATTCGCTCGGCAACCGCGACGCGGCCGCATCGGTGCTGCCGCTGGCGCTCGAACGCAAGCTCGCGGTACTCGTCAACCTGCCGTTCGGGCGCGCCTCGCTGTTTGCGCAGGCCGCCGGGCGCGAGCTCCCCGCGTGGGCGGCCGAGATCGACGTGAAGAGCTGGGCGCAGTACTTCCTCAAGTACGTCATCTCGCATCCGGCGGTGACCTGCGCGATACCCGGCTCAACCAAGGTGAGTCACCTGGAAGACAATCAGGGAGCCGGCCGGGGCCGGCTCCCCGATGCGGCAATGCGCCGCAAGATGGAGGAAGACTGGGATCACGGTTCGTGACCGTAACCCCAAGCTCCTCTCCGACGCTCCCTAGAGCGAACGCAGAAAGTTCAGCAGGTCCTGCTGATCCTGCGGGCTCAGTCCGAGGAAGTTCTGCACCACCCGATTCGCCTCGCTCCCGGGGCTGGCGTGCTGCTGGATCGCCTGCACCAGGTCGCTGGTTCTGCCGTCATGCAGGAAGAACACGCGCTGGCCCACGCCCCACAGCGGCGCGGTGCGAAACTCGTCCGGTCCCGCCGCTCCCTGGGTGATGCCGTCGGCGAGGCCGACGCCCATGTGATGCACGAGCAGATCCGAGAACAGGTTGGCCGGCTGATTCGATAGCGCCGCGCTCGGGGCGATGTAGGAGCCGCTCGCGATGGCCTTACCGGTCATCAGTGTCGGCGTGTGACAGAGCGCGCAGCCGACACTGCTGAACAGCGTGCTGCCGTGCTCGGTCGAGGCAGTCGGGGCTGCCGGCGTCGGCGGCGCGAGCAGACGCATGAAGTTGGCGAAGGCGTCGATGTCCGAGAGCACCGCCGTCGTCACCACGGGTTGCCCGGCCTGCGGGAAGTTGTCGGTATCGTTCGGCGTCGAGTTGCCGCCCTGGCACCCGGGCGTCTCGTCGCGCTCCTGCGGGAAAAGCTGGTTGGAAATGCCCATCTCGACGTTGTAGGCCTCGCCGGCGAACATGAGCAGTGACTTGTTCTGTGCCTTCCAGCCGAAGCGCGTGATGGTGCCGTCGTTGGCGCTGCGAT
>Ga0187778_10001802_pt1 | contig 14755 bp, 10 predicted proteins | sample 1015_Q2_SP5_20_M_FD_132418 | JGI IMG/M metagenome (GOLD analysis project Ga0187778, IMG submission 132418) | Tropical peat soil microbial communities from peatlands in Department of Meta, Colombia - 1015_Q2_SP5_20_MG | ecosystem: Environmental > Terrestrial > Soil > Wetlands > Peat | place... | reverse complement strand
GGGACGCACGGTGGCGCCGGCCGCCGGGGTCAGCCCGCTCAACAGCTGGGTGAAGCCGAACCGGATCGTCCCGGTCGCCGCGGCGAGCTGCGTGCCCTGCGAGTAGTAGCCCGACACCTGAACCGTGAGGACGTCGCTCGCGGAATCGTAGAGCATGCTGGAGCGGTAGAGGCCCGCCTCGAACTGCGGATAGTCGAGGTGGTTCAGCACGGGCTGCTCGAAGGTGGACCAGCTGCGGCCGTCGTCGCTGCGCGCCAGGAACAGGTCGCCGGCGTAGCACTTGTCCACGGTGTTCGGGTAGGCGCTGTACAGCATCCACAGCGCTCCCGCGAACGCGCGCACCTGGAGGTGCCAGATGACGTAGCCGGCCTGCTCGATGTCCACCGTCTCCGGATCGCTGAAGCCGGTCGTGCCGTCGGTCGAGACGCTGGTCCGGACCTCCGAGGAGGTGGCGCCGCACGCGCCCCGCACGAACCACGCGCGCCACGCCTGCTGCAGGTAGACGAAGGACGGGGAGATCATCTCGCCGCCCGCCTCCGGGTGCGCCACCATGACCGTCTGCGGCGGGCTCCAGTTGCTGTCGCCCCGGCTCTGCATGTACAGGATGTACTCCGCGCTGTCGCCGATCTGGCGGAAGTAGAGCCGCACCGCGTGGCCCACCGAGTCGCACACGAAGTCGGGGTCGCTCAGCGTGGACCAGGCGGGCGCGGGCAGGCCGGTGTAGTAGCGGGTCTTGCCCACGGCCGAGGTCTGGGTCGCGGTGCCCGGCATGACCAGGGGGTTGGGCGTGCCGGGTTGCAGCACCCAGTGCCGCTGGTCGCTGGAGACGAAGACCGACGGATTCTCGTAGTTGCTCTTGAGGTACGGGTACGGCGTGACGGCGGTCCGGTACCGCCACCGGCTCCGGACGGGGCACGCGGTCAGCTCGCTCGGGTGGATGGCCTGACCCGAGCCGTCGTAGGTCGGGAGCGCGAGATCCGTCATCGCTGCGAGCGGCCAGGGGTCCGCCGGCCTGATCGTGACGGTGACGATGGCCGTCGTGCCCGGGTCCACGGTGCTCGCGGCGATGATGGTGTCGGTGCCGACGCTGTCGGCCTCGTAGCAGCCGTCCGCGTCCATCGATCCGTTGTGCAGGCCGTGGCGCGCGCGCCAGGTGACCGAGCGGTCGGTGCCGCCCGAGGCGGCCACGTGGGCGCTGAAGCAGTACGTCTGTCCCTGGGCGAGGTCGACCGCTGCGGTAGCGATCGTCACCGAGCTCACCGAAGCGCCGGGACCGGACGGCGCGTGCTCGCAGGCGAGCGCCAGCGCCGGGACGGCGAGGCGCAGCATCCTCGCAGCGCCCCGGGGCATCGTCGTACGCCGCCAGCGGTCCCGCATGCTCCGTCTCCGGCGCGGCACGCTGCGGCTCTACTAAACACCGGCCGGCGGAGGATTCAAGGGCCCGACTCGATCGGGACCGCGGCAAGACGAAGGGGCCGCTCGCGCGGCCCCTCTGAATGTCGAGTCGGTCTCGAATGCCCGGGGCGGGACTCGAACCCGCACGGGGTCGCCCCCTGGGGATTTTAAGTCCCCTGCGTCTGCCATTTCGCCACCCGGGCCGAAAGCGGGAAACGGGACTCGAACCCGCGACCCCAACCTTGGCAAGGTTGTGCTCTACCAACTGAGCTATTCCCGCAATTCCGACTGGGAACCTAGGTTTCGCGCCGGCCGGACGTCAAGCTCATCGCGCCGCGAACATTGACAAATACCATCGTGATCCGTAGCCTCACCACCGTTCGTAACGCCTGCGTAACATCGTCGTTTTTCGTCGGTCCATCACGCCTGTCGGAGGGCACCATGCGGCGACACGCCGTAGCGTGTGCGGCCGTTCTCCTGGCCGCGGTCATCCTCGTGCCGAGCGCCGTGGCGCAGGGCTTCTCGGTATATGAGCACGACGCCTGCACCATGGCCAGGGGCACCACGGGTGTCGCGGCACCGTGCAGCGGCGGGAGCGCCGTGTTCTTCAATCCCGCGGGAATCCTGGGGAGCGCGACGACGTTCAACCTGGAAGGCAACCTCACGCTGATCGCGCCGACGGGGAACTACACCGACAGCGCCAGCCGCGTGAAGACCGACCTCGTGAACCACACGTTCCCGGTCCCGGCGGGCTACGCCACGTACCAGATCAGCCCGACGTTCGCGGCCGGCGTCGGCGTGTACGCGCCGTACGGCCTGACGACCGACTGGCCGACGACCTCGCCCGGCCGGTACCTGGCCTACAAGACGTCCATCGCGAGCATCTACGTGCAGCCGACGATCGCCTGGGCGCCGGTACCGCAGCTGCAGATCGGCGGCGGCCCGGTCTACGTGCATTCTTCGGCGCAGGTGCACCGGCGGATCGACGCCTCGACCACCGGCATCCCCGGCACGCCCCTGACGCTCGCCTCGCTCGGCGTGCCCACGGGGACCGACTTCGCCGACGCGGACTTCGACGTGAGCGGCAACGGCTGGGGCTTCCACGTCGGCGCGATCTTCAAGGCGACCGACAAGCTGAGCCTCGGCGTGCGCTACCTGAGCCAGGTGAAGATCAATTACACGGGCACGGCCAGCTTCACCCAGGTCCCGACCGGACTGACCCTGGCGGCGGGCAACCCGTTCGGCCTGCCGGGCGGCACGCCGCTCGACCTCGTGCTGGCCGCCGCGTTCGACCCCGACTCCGTGCTGGCCAGCCGCGGCGCGAGCACGTCCATCACGATGCCGTGGCAGGTGGTCGCCGGCGCCGCGTACAAGGTGATGGACAACCTGACCGTGCTGTTCGACTGGCAGCACACCAACTGGTCGTCGTTCAACACGCTCCAGCTCAGTGTCGCGGCCAACGCCGGGACCGGTGGTCAGCCGGAGACGATAGGCTCGCTCGAGAGCTACGGGAACACCGACGCCTTCCGCGTCGGGCTCGACTGGCAGGCGACGAAGACGCTGGCCGTCCGGCTGGGGGCCCTGCGGCACAACGGCGCCTCGCCCGACCAGTCGGTGACGCCGCTGCTGCCCGAGGGCAACCGGGTCGAGGGCACGGTCGGCGTGGGCGTCAAGCTGCTGCCGCAGCTCAGGCTCGACCTGGGGTACCAGTACCTCCAGCAGCAGGACCGGCGCGGCCGGTTGATCGACCCGCCGGCCGGAACGGCCCCGACCCCGGCGATGAACACCGGCATCTACAGCTTCAAGGCGAACCTCTTCAGCGCCAGCCTGGCGCTGGGGCTCTAACCCATGGAGCCGCGTCCCATGCGCATCCACCGATTCGCGCTCGCCGCGCTGGCCGTGCCGCTCGTGGCCGCGTGCAGCAGTCTCGTCGACAACCAGAAGATGGGCCCGCTGGGCACGCCGTCCGGCGGCGCGATGTTCGCCAACTACGTCGCCCTCGGCACCAGCATCAGCGCGGGCGTGCAGTCCGGCGGCATCAGCGACAGCACCCAGCGCCGGGCGTACCCGTACCTGCTGGCGCAGGCGATGGGCCTCTCGCCCAACGCCAACTGGTTCTATCCCGGCTTCACGGCTCCGGGCTGCCCGCCGCCGTACACCAATCCGCTGACCGGCGCCCGCGTGGACAGCGGAACGGCCACGACGTGCAATCTCATCAGCCCCCTGTCCGTGCCGGCGCGGCAGAACTACTACAACAACCTCGGCGTGCCCAGCATGCGCGTGGGCCAGGCGCTGCACATCTCCTCGCTGCTGGTGCCCGCCACCGACACGCTGCTGGCCGCGCAGTTCATCACCGGCAGCCGCAACCCGGTGGACATCCTCGACGAGGCGAAGCCGACCTTCGTGACGGTCGAGCTGGGCGCCAACGACGCGCTGCACGCCGCCACGTCGGGCGACACCACGGTCATGACGCCGCTCGCCCTGTTCCAGGCCCAGTACGACTCGCTGGCCGCCCGGCTCGTCGCGACCGGCGCGAAGGTGGCGCTCGCGAACATTCCCAACGTCGCCAACATCCCGTTCATCACGCGGGGCGTCGTCTTCTTCTGCCTGAAGACCGGAGCCTGCCCGGGTGTCCCGGCCACGGCGCCGTTCAACCTGGCGACGTTCACGGTGGATCTGAGCTGCGCGCCGTCCGCCTCGGGCGGCGTCGGCGACAAGATGGCGATCGGCCTGCCCGGCACGGCGACCATCGCCGGCACGCTCCAGGCGGGCGGAGCAGCCAGCCTCAACTGCGGCACCGGCGTCGCCACGACGACCACGCTGGCCGGGACCAACCCGACCGGCCCGGTCGTGACCGTCGCGGCGCTCGCGGCCATCTCGGCGCGCGTCACCGCGTTCAACGCCAAGATCGCTTCCGTGGCGACCGCGCACGGCTGGGCGCTCGCCAACCTCGACAGCGCCCTGACGATCCTGGTGGCGGCGGACTCCATCCCGCCGATCCCGAATCTCGCCACCCCGTCGAAGCTGTTCGGCAGCTTCGTCTCCCTCGACGGCTTCCATCCGGCGACCGCGGGGCAGAAGCTGATCGCCGACCTGTTCGTGGTGGCGATCGACTCGAAGTACGGGACCACGCTGACCCCGCCCTGAAGTCGCCACGCATGGTGCGCGATCGGGCGGCCGCCTCCGGGCGGCCGCCCGATTCGTTTGGCGGCGCGGGCCGCGCGCGCTGGACACCGCCGCCGGCGCCTAGCTAGACTTGACGCCGTACATGCCCCGCCCCGCCCTGCTCGCCGCCGCCCTGGGCATCGCCGCCGGCGCTCTCGTGGCCGGACCACTCGCAGCGCAGACCGAGTTCGCGGTGCCGCTGGCGCCGGGCGCGCTGCGGATCGACTTCACGCCGCTGTGGTCGAGCTGGGACCACCGCTGGCAGCCGGGCGCGCCCGGGCTCGTCCCGATCACCGCCGATTTCACGGCCGACTCGCTCGGCACCGCGAACCTGCCGTTCCTGTCGCATCTCCAGGACACCATCCGGACCGCGTCCGGCATCGGCGGCTTCCTGCTCAACCTCGGCCACCCGCTGGTCGCGCTCAACGCGAGCGTGCGCACCCTGCCGCTCGGCATCGAGCTCGGGATCAGCCGCCGCCTCGCCCTCGGCGTCACCGTGCCGCTGGTGCGGAGCCGGGTGGACGCGAGCTTCAACCTGGACACGGCGCTGGCGCGGCGGGGCAACGTGGGGTGGAATCCGGCCTTCATCACCCCGTCCAGGGACTCGGCGTTCCAGGCGCAGATGACCGCGGCGCTGGCCGCGCTGCAGGCGCTCGCGACCAGCGGCCCCGCCGCCCTGCGCGCGCAGGCGCAGGCGGCGATCGCGAGCCTCACGCCGTTCCTGGCGCTGAGCCGGCAGCCCCTGCTGCCCCGCGACAGCACCGTCGCGGCGGAGAGCATCCTGGTGCGGCTGGCGCAGGCCGACACCGCGTACGCGCAGCTGGCTGCGGCGTACCAGGCGCAGGGCGGCAGCCTGCCGGCGCTCGGCGCCGGCCTCGCGCTGCCCGACACCGCGCTGGTCCGGGACGACGTGGAGCGGTTGTACAGCGATCCCGCGCTCGGGGTGGCCGCCGACACGTTCGGCACCGTGGTCAAGACGGGAATCGGGGACGTCACCGCCCACCTCACCTACCAGCTGGCCCAGGGGTCGCGGTATCGCGGCCAGATCGTCCTCACGGCCCGCTTCCCGACCGGCCAGGCGCCGTCGGCCACCAGCTTCCTCGATCTCGGCACGGGCACCCACCAGCTCGGCTTCGAGGGCGCGCTCGCCAGCGACTTCATCCTCGGCGAGCACTTCCTGATCCACGCCGTCGGCCGGGCCGGAGGTGCCGCCGCCGATCAGATCCTGATGCGCGTGACGCCGCCCGAGTTCCCGATCGCGCCGATCAGCCAGCAGGCGATGATCCGGCGCACGCCCGCGCCGTACTACGCCGCGGACCTCGCGCCCACCTGGATGATGGACGACGCGTTCTCGGTGCGGGTGGACTACAGCTTCTTCTCGCAGGGGCCAACGAAGCACAGCTACGTGAACCCCGCCGATTCAGCCGCGGTGGGGCTGCCTGCCAGCGTGCTCGACCAGGACACCGGGATGCGGTGGATGCGGTTCGGCGCCGGCGTGACCTTCTCGACGGTCGAGCGTTACGCCAAGGGCCGGGCCTCGATCCCGTACAGCGTGACCGTCTCGTACGAGAACACCGTCTCCGGCGGCACCGGTCTCGTGCCGCAGGCGAGCGTGTTCCACATCGCGATGCGGGGGTACGTCAAGCTGTTCAGGTAGGGAGGATCAGCCGGCCCGCTTCAGCAGCTCCGTCGCGTGCTTCCTCGCCGTCTCCGGCGACGCGTCGCCCCCCAGCATCCTCGCGATCTCCTCCACCCGCTCCGCGCCCTCGACCACCCGCACGTCGGTCTGCGCCACGCCGCCCGCCGACGCCTTGGCCACCACCAGGTGCTGCGCCGCGGCCGCGGCGACCTGCGGCAGGTGCGTGATGACGATGACCTGGTGGTCGCCGGCGACGCCGCTCAGCGACTCCGCCACCCGCCCGGCCACGTGGCCGCCGACGCCCTGGTCCACCTCGTCGAACACCAGCGTGGGCACCGCGTCGTGGCGGGCCAGCTCGCCCTTCAGCGCCAGCATGATCCGCGACAGCTCGCCGCCCGAGGCGGCGCGCGCCAGCGTCCGCTCGTCCATGCCGGGATTGAGCTGCACCATGAACTCCACCGCCTCGGCGCCGGAGCGCGACGGCACGTCGAGCCGTCGCAGCTCGACGCGGAACTTCCCGTCCGGCATCCCCAGCGCGGCGAGCCGGGCCGTGACCGCCTTGCCGAGCCTGCGGGCCGCCGTGGACCGCTTGGCGGTGAGCGCCCGGCACCGCTCGAGCAGCGTGGAGCGGGCCTCCTCGATGCGCCGGGCCAGCGCGGCGAGGTCCGTGTCCGCCGTGTCGAGCAGCCCCAGCCCGCTCCGCGCCTCTTCGCCCGCCGCGATCACCCGCTCCATCCCCGGTCCGTACTTCTGGTCCAGCCGGAACAGCAGGTCGCGCCGGCGCTCGACCGACGCCAGGCGTGCCGGATCGAGGTCCACGCCCTCGCGGTACGCGGCGACCGCCCGCGACAGCTCCCCGACGTTCAGGACCGCGGCGTCCAGCATCTCGCGCCAGCCTGCGGCCCCGCTGGCGTCGATGCGCTCCAGGGCGGCCACCAGGCGCGCCGCGTGGCCCAGGGCCGCGCCGGCCGCCCGGTCGTCGCCGTCCAGCAGCTGGGTCAGCTCGTCGGCGAGCCGGCCCAGCTCCTCGGCGTGGCCGAGGCGGCGCGACTCCGCCTCGAGCTGCTCGAGCTCGCCCGGCTTCGGCCTGGCGCGCTCGATCTCCTCCGCCACGTGCCGCAGGTAGTCGGCCCGCTTGCGGGCCTCCGCGCGGCGCTCCTCGAGCTGCCGCTGCTCCGCCACCTGGCCCTCCAGGTGCGCGTGCGCCTCGCGCACCGCCGCCGCCTCGGCCGCCGCCTCGGCGAAGGCGTCGAGGATGTCCCGCTGCGCGTCGGGCCGCAGCAGCGACTGGGTCTCGTGCTGGCCGTGCAGGTCCACCAGCCGCCGGCCCACCTCCGCCAGCACGCCGACCGTCACCGGGCTGCCGTTCACCCATGCCCGGCTGCGCCCCGACACCTGCACCTCCCGCTTGAGGACCAGCCGGCCGTCCTCCGCCTCGACGCCGTGCTCGCCGAGGGCCGCGGCGAGGTCCGCACGCCCCGCGACGTCGAACGCGCCCTCGACCGAGGCGCGCGGCGCGCCGGTGCGGACCATCTCCGCCGTCGCCCGCTCGCCGAGCAGCAGGGCCAGCGCGTCGACCAGCAGGGACTTGCCGGCGCCGGTCTCGCCGGTGAGCACGTTGAGGCGCGAGCCCAGCTCGAGCCGCGCGTCGGCGATGACGGCGACGTCCCGGACTCTCAGCTCGGTCAGCACGACGGGATGGCGGGGCGGCGAAGGCGGGTCATCGGAACGGGGCTGCGATCTCAGCCCTGCCGGTCGGAGAGGTCACCCCACTGCAGCTTCTCCCGCAGCCGGACGAAGAACGACTCGACGTCGGCCCGCGCGAGCAGCACCGGCCGCGTCGCGCGCACGACCGTGACCTCCTGCCGCGGCGCCAGCCGCGCGGCCACCTGGCCGTCGATGGAGACCATCAGCTCCTCCGGCGCCGGCACGGGATCGAGCACCCGGAGGGTCAGCGTGGCGCTCGCCGGCACCACCAGCGGCCGCACGGCGAGGGTGTGGGGACAGATCGCGGTGATCACGATGGCGTCGACGCCGGGCACCACGATCGGACCGCCGGCCGACATCGAGTACGCCGTCGAGCCCGTCGGGGTGGCCACGATGATGCCGTCGGCCGTGTAGACGCCGACCTCCTGGCCGTCCACCGCGACGGAGATCCGGATCAGGCGGGCGATCCCGCCCTTGTGGATCACCACGTCGTTCACGGCGAGGCAGTCCTCGCCCGCGTCGCCGACGCGCGCCGAGAGCGCGAGCCGCGACTCGATCGTGTACTCGCCGCGCACCACGCGCCGCAGCGTGTCCAGCGCCGTCCCGGGACCGGCCGCGGCGAGGAACCCCACCCGGCCGAGGTTGATGCCGAGGATCGGGATGCCCTTGAGGCAGGCCAACCGCGCGCCGCGGAGCAGCGTGCCGTCACCGCCGAGGCTGATGAGCATGTCGAGCTTCGCGCCCTCGAGCCCGCCCGGCGGCTGGTCCGGGAGCGCCGCGGCCAGGGTCGGCTCCAGGAACAGGCGCGCCCCGAGCCTGGGAGCCTCGGCCGCCATCGCGGCGAGCATCTCGTCCATCGGCCGGTAGCGGCGGTTCCCGACGAGCCCGACGTTCATGACGGCAGGGCGGCCTCCTCGGCGTGGAGCGCCCGCACCCGCGCCGCGATCCCGTCCGCGGTGAGGCCCACCGACTCGAGCTGCCTGGCGCGCGGCGCGTGCTCGTACGTCCGGTCCGGCGCGCCGTGCGCCACCACGCGGATCTCGGGCGCCTCGTCCTGGACGATGCGGGCGAGGTAGGCGCCGAAGCCGTTCGTGACGGCGCCGTCCTCCACCGTCACCAGCAGACGATGGTCGCGCAGCAGGGTGCCGAGCGTCGCCCGGTCGACCGGCTTGAGGAACCGGCAGTTCACCACCGTGACGTCGAGCCCCTCGGTCGCGAGCCGGCCGGCCGCTTCGAGCGCCGGATTGCACATGGCGCCGACGGCGAGCACGGCGACGCCGTTCTTGCCGCGCCTCAGCAGCTCCCAGGTTCCGTACGGCACCGCGGCGACCTCGGCCGCGGGCGGCGGCTCGGCCGGCGCCTTGTCGCGCGGATAGCGGATGCTGAACGGTCCCTCGCTCCGCGCCAGCGCGCAGCGCAGCAGCCCGATCATCTCCGCGCCGTCCCGCGGCGCGGTGACGGTCATGCCCGGCACCGCCAGCATGTACGCGATGTCGTACAGGCCCATGTGGGTCTGCCCGTCGTCGCCCACCATCCCGGCGCGGTCGAGGCCGAAGATGACCGGCAGATTCTGGATCGCGACGTCGTGGATGATGTTGTCGTAGGCGCGCTGCAGGAACGTGGAGTAGATCGCCACCACCGGCCGCAGCCCCTGGGTCGCGAGTCCCGCCGCGAAGGTCGTGGCGTGGCCCTCCGCGATCCCGACGTCGAAGAACCGGTCCGGCCACTTCTTCTGGAAGGCGTTGGTCCCGGTCCCCGACGGCATCGCGGCCGTGATCGCCACCAGCTCGGGATGCTCTCCGGCCAGCTGCGTGATGGCGTCGCCGAAGACCTTGGTCCACTGCGGTGGACCGCCGCCCGCCACCTTCAGCTCGCCGGTGGTGGGATCGTACGGCGCGCGCGCGTGGAACTTCTCCAGATCGGGCGCCTCCAGGGGGAAGCCCTTCCCCTTCTGCGTCAGCACGTGCAGCAACCGCGGCCCCTTGAGCTGGCGGATCTTCTCGAGCGCCTCGACCAGCCCGCGCACGTCGTGGCCGTTCACCGGCCCGAAGTAGCGCAGCCCCATCTCCTGGAAGAGCACGCCCGGCAGCACCAAGTTCTTGAGACTCTCCTCCACGCGCCGCGCGAAATCCTGCACGCCGTGGCCGACCATTGCGTCCACCCGGTGGGTGAGCCGCTTCAGCTCCTCGCGCACCCGGTTGTACAGCGGGTTGGTGGCCACGTTGGAGAGATAGCGGCTCATCGCGCCGACGTTGGGTGCGATGGACATCCCGTTGTCGTTCAGGATGACGATGAGGTCGCGACCGGAGTGACCGGCGTTGTTCATCCCCTCGTAGGAGAGTCCGCAGGTCATCGCGCCGTCGCCGACGATGGCGACGACGTCGTGGTGCTCGCCCTTGAGGTCGCGCGCGACGGCCATGCCGAAGGCGGCCGACATCGCCGTGCCCGCGTGCCCCGCGCCGAACTGGTCGTGCGGGCTCTCGTCGCGCCGCAGGAAGCCGGACAGGCCGCCGGCCTGGCGGAGGGTCGGGAACCGGTCGTTGCGCCCGGTGAGGAGTTTCCAAGGGTAGGCCTGGTGCCCCACGTCCCAGACGACCTTGTCGCGCGGCGAATCGAACACGTAGGCGACGGCGGTGGCCAGCTCGACCACGCCGAGGCCGGCGCCGATGTGGCCGCCGGTGTTCGAGACCACGTCGATCAGGCGCTGGCGGATTTCCCCGCACAGCTCCGGCAGCCGCTCCCGCGGCAGCCGCTTGACGTCGTCGATGCCGGAGATGCCTTCGAGCAGTCCCATGCGCCCCTTGGTCTTGGTGAGGTCAGGAGCGGCGCGCGACCACGAAGCGGGCCAGCGCCGCGAGGAGGGGTGAAGATACTCGCGCGGCCTCCAGATGGGCCACGGCGCGCTCGGCGAGGCTGTTGGCCTCCCGCTCCGCGCCTTCCACGCCGAGCAGCATCGGGAAGGTCGGCTTGCCGAGCTTGGCGTCCTTGCCGGGCGTCTTGCCGAGCTGCTCCGAGGTCGCCGTCACGTCCAGGACGTCGTCGGCGATCTGGAACGCGAGCCCGACCTCCTCGCCGTAGGCGCGGTAGGCGGCCCGGGTCGCGGCCGGGGCACCGGCGGCCACGGCCCCGATCTCGACCGAAGCGGCGATGAGCGCCCCGGTCTTGCGCTCGTCGATGTCCGTCATGGCCTGCCGCGACGGCTCGCAGCCCGGCGCGACGAGGTCCAGCACCTGCCCGCCGATCATGCCCCCCGCCCCGGCCGCCCGGAACAGCAGCAGCTCCACCTCGCGCTGCGCCCCGGACGCCAGGTTCATCAGCCGGGCGCCCCTCGCCAGGGCCGCGGCCGCCACGGGGACCATCGCGAAGCCGGCCTCGGTGGCGCGTCGCACGTCGAAGGCGCGGTGCAGCGTGGGCCGGCCGCGCCTGAGGTCGTCGTTGTCCATGCAGGGGAGATCGTCGTGGACCAGCGAATAGGCGTGCACGATCTCGACCGCGGCGGCGAGGTCGGCGATCGCGGCGCTCCGGCCGCCGGCCGCCTCGTAGGCCGCCAGCACCAGGGCCGGCCGGAACCGTTTCCCGGACCCCAGGACCGCGTAGCGCACCGGCTCGGCGAGCGCGGCGGGCACGGCCGGGAGGACCTCGTCCAGCGCCCGCTCGAGCGCGCGATCCGTGGCCTCGCGGGCCCGCACCAGAAAGGCGTCGACCGACACGTGCTCCTCAGAACTGGCACTCGTGCCAGGGCGCGATCCAGCGGGCGGCGCGACGGAAGAGTCAGTCATCCGTCACCTGACGTCCGGCGCGGTGGCACTCGTAGCAGGGCGCGATCCAGCGGGCGGCGCGACGGAAGAGTCAGTCATCCGTCTGCTGACGTCCGCTGCGGTCGAGGGCGTCAAGCTTCAACCCTCCGTCGGCGGCCTCGCGGAGCTGCCGGAGCCGCAACTCCGCCTCGCCGAGGCGCTCGCGGGCGGTGCGCAGGCGCTCGACGCCCTCCTCGAACAGGGCCAGCGCCCGGTCGAGGTCGACGTCCTCGGTCTCCAGCGCCCGCACGATGGCGTCGAGGCGGCCGAGGTCCTCCTCGAGCGACGGGCGGCGGCTCTCGCTCACGATCCACGCTCCACGCGCGCGGCCACCTCGCCGTCGGTGACGCGCAGCCGGAACGCGCCGCCCGGCGCGAAGTCGGCCACGCGGCGCAGCACCCGGCCGCCGGCGTCGCGCGCGACGGCGTAGCCGCGCTCGAGCACCTTGAGCGGCGACAGCGCGTCGAGGGACGCCGCCATGCGGGACAGCGCGGCGCGGCGGGCCGCGAGCCGGGCATCGGCCGCCGTCCCCATCCGCGCCGCCTGGCGCCGCAGCCGCTCGCCGGTGGCGGCCAGCCGCCGGTCCGCGGCGGCGCCGAGGCGTGTCGCCGCATGGCTCCAACGCTCGTCGGCCAGCTCGAGGCGCCGCGACACGGCCGCCCCGAGGCCGGCGCCCACGGCCGCCAGCCGGCGGGCGACGTCGGCGCGATCGGGCACGGCCTTCTCCGCCGCGGCCGACGGCGTCGCGGCCCGCACGTCGGCCACGAGGTCGGTCAGCGTCACGTCCGTCTCGTGCCCGACGGCCGCGATGGTCGGAACCCGCGAGCCGGCGACGGCGCGTGCGACGCGCTCGTCGTTGAAGACCCACAGGTCCTCCTTCGAGCCCCCGCCCCGGGCCACGATCACGAGGTCCAGGTCGGGGAGGCGGTCGGCCAGCGCGAGCGCGCGCATCAGGTCGGTGGCCGCGCCCTCGCCCTGCACCCGCGCGCCGATCAGCACCAGCTCCAGGGCCGGCCAGCGCCGGCCGATCACGGCCACGATGTCGTGCCAGACCGCGCCCTCGGGGCTGGTGACGACCCCGATCGCCCGCGGGAACGTGGGGAGCGGCCGCTTCCGCTCCGGCGCGAGCAGGCCGTCCTTCTCCAGCGCCGCCCGGGCGCGCTCGAGCGCGATGGCGTAGAAGCCGCCCTCGGTCGTCGCCAGCAGCTGGCGGACGATCAGCTCGAGGTCGCCGCGCTTGCCGACCGACAGCTCGCCGCGCGCGTACACCTTGAGGCCGTCCTGCGGCAGCGCGGGCACCCGGCGGGCGTCGGAGCGGAACATCACGCACCGCAGGTGCGAGGCCGGGTCCTTGAGCGAGAAGTACCAGTGGCCGGAGGGCCAGACCTTGAAGTTCGAGATCTCGCCCTCGACCCACTGCGGCGCGAAGGCGTGCTGGATCACCCTGCGCGCGGCCTCGACCACCTCCGTGACGGTGGCCGGCCGCTCGCGCGGCGCGTCGTCGAGAGGGAGCGGGAGGGTCACGCCGCCTGGCGGGCCGCCTGCACCGTGTTGCGCATCAGCAGGGCGATGGTGAGCGGCCCCACGCCGCCCGGGACGGGCGTGATCTGGCTGGCGACCTCGACGGCTTCCTTGAAGTTGACGTCGCCCACCAGCCGGTAGCCCTTCTCGACCGTCGGATCCTCCACGCGGTTCACGCCCACGTCGATCACCACGGCGCCGGGCCGGATCATGTCGCCGCGGACGACCTCGGGCCGGCCCGCCGCGACCACCAGGATCTCGCCCTGGCGGGTGATGCTCGGAAGGTCGCGGGTCCCGGTGTGGGCCACCGTGACGGTGGCGTTCGCGCCCGCCGCCTTCTGCATGAGGATGTTGGCCACCGGGCGGCCGACGATCAGCGAGCGCCCCACGACGACCACGTGCTTGCCGTCCGGGTCGGCACCGCTGCGGATCAGCAGCTCCTGGACGCCGGCCGGCGTGCAGGGGCGGAACCCGGTGCGGTCGCCGATGACGAGCTTGCCGACGTTGACCGGGTGGAAGCCGTCGACGTCCTTCTCGGGCTTCATCCGCAGCAGCACCTTGCCCGCGTCCATGTGCTTCGGGAGGGGGAGCTGCACCAGGATCCCGTGCACCGACCGGTTCCGGTTCAGGCCGTCCAGCAGGCCGAGCAGCTCCTCCTCGGACGCGGTCGCCGGCAGCCGGATCGTGTCCGACTTCATGCCCAGCTCGTCGGCGGCCTTGCCCTTCATCCGGACATAGACCTGGCTGGCGGGGTCCTCGCCGACCAGCACGACGGTGAGGCCGGGGGTGATGCCCTTGGCGCGGAGGTCCTCGACCTCGGCCTTCAATTCGGATCGGATCTGCTTGCCGATCGCGGTGCCGTCGATGATGGTAGCAGTCAAGGAAGATCCTTTGTGGACGCAACTGTGAGAGGTGAGGGGTGAGGCGTGAGAGGTTCAAGTGAAAGGTGAGAGGCAAGGACGTGAGAAGTGAGACCCTCTCACGGCCTTTGCTTCTCACGTCTCACTTGAACGTCTCACTTCTCACCAGTTCTCACTTCTCACGCATCATCTACTTGGCAAAATCAACCGCGCGTGTTTCCCGGATGACCACCACCCTGATCTGTCCGGGATACTGGAGCTCGTTCTCGATCTTCCGCGCCATCTCCTCGGCCAGCGAGGAGGCGCGGCCGTCGTCGATCCGGTCCGGCGTCACCATCACGCGGATCTCGCGTCCCGCCTGGATCGCGTACACCTTCTCCACGCCGTCGAACCCCGACGCGATCTCCTCGAGCTTGGTCAGCCGCTTGACGTAGCTCTCGAACGCCTCGCGCCGCGCGCCCGGGCGCGAGCCCGACACCGCGTCCGCCGCCTGCACGATGACCGAGATCGGCGACTCGTGCGGCACGTCGTCGTGGTGGGCCGCGATGCAATTGATCACCACCGCGGGCTCGCCGTACTTGGTCGCCACCTCGACGCCCAGCTGCACGTGCGTGCCCTCGCTCTCGTGCGTCAGCACCTTGCCGATGTCGTGCAGCAGGGCGCCGCGCTTG
>Ga0187778_10001801_pt1 | contig 14758 bp, 20 predicted proteins | sample 1015_Q2_SP5_20_M_FD_132418 | JGI IMG/M metagenome (GOLD analysis project Ga0187778, IMG submission 132418) | Tropical peat soil microbial communities from peatlands in Department of Meta, Colombia - 1015_Q2_SP5_20_MG | ecosystem: Environmental > Terrestrial > Soil > Wetlands > Peat | place... | reverse complement strand
GCTTGCGCCTCCCACGGCATGCTGGTGACTCCCACAAGCTAGCTAAGAGCCAGCCGCTCAGGTCGCTTTCGCTCTAACCTGGCTGAGCCACAGGCCCGCCGAATCCGCGCCAAATTGAATGGAATAAAAAGCATTTTCGATAGCGGAGAATATGGTCCGGGACTTATCAGTACTCGCCTCGTGCTCAATCTTGTGGGGGGAGATGCTTGAAACTGATTCTCGTTGATATACGGCCCCGTGTGAGGTAGGAATGCAATTGGGACGTCTCAGCTTCGTCGGGCTCGGGCTGGGGTCCAAGGGGATAACCCTCGAAGGAGTGGAGGAGATGGTCGATGCAGATACCATCTACCTAGAATACTACACCACTCCCCACGAGCCGCAGCTCCTAAAGCACGTCCAGAAAGCCACTGGGAAGAAGTTCGAGATAGTCGACAGGGAGTTCGTCGAGGACGGATCGACGATTCTTGCAGACGCGCGGGAGAAGAAGGTCGTACTCGCGGTGCTCGGGGACCCAATGATCGCGACCACGCACACAGAGCTCCGCGTCAGGGCAATCAAGCAGGGGACCGAAACCAGAGTAATACACTCGGCCACCATCGCTTCCGCAGCGGCCAGCGCATCGGGCCTCCATTCGTACAAGTTCTCTAGGACCGTAACAGTCACCCGCGAAGCGGTCGGGAAGCTCACCCAGGCCTATCACATCTTGCACGAGAACCTGCTCGAAGGGGCCCACACTCTACTGCTCCTGGAGTACGATGTCCAGAGCGGACAAGGGGTGAGCCCAGCAGACGCCATGGCAGGCCTCCTCCTGGCCGAGGGCAACTTCAAACGCGGGGTCGTCAACGAGAAGACGTTCGCGATTCTGATTTCTAGGTTGGGAAGAGAGGACGTGGGAATGTGGGCCGGGACGTTTGCCGAGTTGGCTCTAAGAGAGGTTGGGGGCCCCCCTCACTGTCTCATCGTCCCAGGTAAGCTCCACTTCACGGAGGTGGAGGCCATTGCTTCGATATTCGAGACTAGGGAATCTGAAGTCAAGAGCAACTCGGATGCGGTGTTAAGAACGGCGCAGACGCTCGTGCCCCGGTACGTCGCGAAGACGAAGAAAGCCCTGGCCTCGGTCAAGGGCAGGCTGGGTCCTCAGTACGAACATGTCGTCGAGAACGCAGAGCTATACATGAAGGACGCGGAGAACTTCCTCGCCAACGGTGAAGACGAGATGGCGATGCTGAGCATCGGCTATGCCGAAGGGCTTTTGGACTCGCTTTCGTTCGCTGGAGTCGTCAAGATAGAGTGGTAGCTGTGGACAACAAGCGCGTGCTCGCCGCAGTCTTCTCGATGGGGATCAGGGGAGAGAGGGCGGACGCCAGGTCCCTCGCTACATATTTGGGCCTCCAAACCGACGAGGCCAGGCGCGAAATAACGCAGCTAGAGGGAGCGGGACTGCTGGAACCCAGAGGAGGAACGGCCGTCCTGACAGAGGAGGGAAGGAAGGCGATCAGGGTAGTTTTCATCGGCGGGGGCTTCGAAATCATCCACTACGGGCACGTCTACACCATAGGCAAGGCGAGGGAGCTCGGGGACGTCTTGGTTGTCTCGGTCGCGAGGGACAGCACGATCAGGAGAAGGAAGAACAGGGAGCCGCTCATCGGGGAGGAGGACAGGGTCAAACTACTGTCTTCCCTCAGACAGGTAGACGCGGCAATACTAGGAGTAGAGGGGGACATCTACATCACTCTGGAGAAGGTCAGGCCCGACGTTGTCGCCCTAGGGTATGACCAATATCACATGGAGGATGAAGTGAAGTCAAACGCGGCGAAGAGGGGTCTGAAGGTCGAGGTCGTCCGCCTGGATTCGCCGTATCCTGACATCAAGACCCGGAAGGTTCTGAAGGAATTCTAGGCCGAGTTACGGGACAGCTTCTTCTCGAGCCGAGCCATAGAAGTGCTGACCGAGTTGCGCCCCATCTCCTCGGCGAGGAGGCCCCTGGTATCTTCGACAAGCATCCTTGCCACGTCAATCTTTCGCCGCGCGCCGTTGACGACGTGGTCGTAGACAGCTAGCGGGGAGCACGTTGCATAGAGCTCCTCCATTGTCTCGAAGTAGTGCTTCGCCTTTGCAAGCTTCCGCTGCATAATAGAATCCAGGACCAGGCGTTTGAGCTCTCCGACTGTGTCGAGCAGGCCAAGGAGGTATGCCTCAGGGGAAGCGCCAATGCTCTCCATGGAAGGGAGTTGCTTGCCTTTCGCCAGGGCCAGCACCGCCGACGCTTCAACGAACTCCGCCTCCGGAGAAACGATGTATCGTGTTGCCGAGCCTCCTGCCGACTTCTTCAGGGAAAGGAGCAGCGACTTTGCATGCGCGAGTTCCTTCTCCGATTCCTTCATCTTGCCCGTGTGCACATAGATTATGGTTCGAGAACAGGCCGAAATCACGTCCCTGCTGTCTTTGAGGACCCTGTCCCGCCTTTCCAGCTGGGCCGAGAAGGTCGACTCCATTGCCTTTAGTGAGCGTTTGATTTCTTCCAAACCTGGCGTCGGGCGTCCGGAGCGTCATGATAAGTCTACCTTGCTCTTGAGTTTCGAAGTCCCGTCTGGCATTTCCTGCCTTCCCTCAGAACATCTTTACATTCTTCAGAATGGAACCCATCGGAGAGTGCCGAACAAGAATTACAACTCCGGCCGCAGTCGCGAGTATAGGACCATGAGTTCTCTCAGGAAAGACGGCTGGATGGTGTCAAGAAGTGCAGCTTCACACGGCGCAGTGGACGTTTTTGCGGCCAAGGATGGAAAGGTCCTGCTCATACAGGTCAAGAGCGGGAAAGCGCGGGCCACGAAAGAAGAGTTGGAAGAGCTTCTGGAATGGGGGAAGAACTCGAACGGAGACGCCGAGGTCTGGTACTACAAGGGGGGAGGAACGGTTGTGAAGAGACGGGTGCACGCCGCCAAGCGAGGCCCCTTTTGAAGGCGAAGTGCTTCTTCTGCGATACGCAACTCGAGGTCATCCCTCATACATTCAAGGTCGGCCCGAGGGACGAGCCGGTCTGCGAAGAATGTCACATGAAAACGGCGAACAGGATGAAGGCGAAGGCAGAAGAAGACCGGGCGAAGGGCTCAGGCTGAAGCACAGGCCCGCCGCAGTTCGCTGATCAGGCTGGAACATTCCGTGAATCTGTCTTCGTCGTCCCCCTTCTTGTAGCAGTCCCTGGCCTTCTCAAGGTCTTCGAGGGCGTTCAGCGCCTTGATGGCAGGGGTTGAGCTAGGCTCGGAGAGGATGAGCCGGCCGGCGGTCTCGTACCATCCGGCGGCGTCCTCAAACTGCTCGAGCTGGTAGAAGCAGATGGCTATGGACTCGCAGGCGTCGACCTTGTGGGGGGTCGAGGAGAACTTCTCGAACTGGTCCTTCAGTATGTAAACAGCCGCGTTGCCGCTGCGCATCTTCTCGACCCTGAAGGATTCAGCGAAGTCACGCATCCCCGCTTCGGCTGCGCAGGAGGCCTATGAGTGGCGTGCTCTAGTTTTGTTGAGCCAGAAATCAAAGGGCTGAGCTGTTCAGTCTTCCTTCAGGGCGGCGTTCTCTGCCTCCCTCAGGCGTCGGCGCGCCAAGGCCTCCTTGAGCCGCCTCCTTTCGTCAGGAGTCACAGCGATGATGGGCGGTATGGGCGTCGGTTTCCCTTTCTCGTCCAGGGCGACGTAGGTCAGGTAGCAGGAGCCGGCATGGGTGCTCTCCCTGGTAGCAGGGTCCTGGGACTCGATCCTGACGCCTATTTCCATGGACGTGGTGCCGACGTAGTTCACCTGTGCCTTCAGTATGAGCAGACTACCGACATAGACAGGGGAGAAGAAGTTCATCCGGTCAATCGACGCTGTCACGACGTTCCTCCCCGCGTGCCTCCACGCCACTATGGCCGCGATTTCGTCCATGTACCTCATGATTGCCCCGCCGAAAACGTTCCCCAGGATGTTCGCGTCGGTGGGCATCATCAGCCTGGCGGTGGTCATGGCAGACTCGGAGGGACGCTTCGCCTGGAGCTTGTGCAAGGCTGCGGGGGCGCTTCGTCTGAACTTGATAAAGGTAAATCCGGCGACCAGGGGGCAAGCGACCGCAATCGATGATAGTGAAGCAGATTCCCGTCGGGACCATGGCGAACTTCGTCTATCTGGTGATCGACGAGAAGACCCGTGAGGCGATGGTCGTTGATTCCGGGTGGGAGACAGGTCCCATCGAAGACGCGGTCAGGCAGACCGGTGCCAAGGTGAAGTACGTCGTGGCTACCCACGAACACTTCGACCATGTGTCCTCCATCCCTGAACTGGCTTCGAAGTTGGGCGCGAAGGTCGTGGCCCATGAGAACTCGCCGATGGCGGTCGACGTCAGGGTGAAGGACGGGGACGAGTTGAAACTTGGCGGGAACTCGATCCACGTGCTCTTCACCCCAGGGCACACGGAAGATAGCATCTGTCTCTACGACGGGAAGGAGGTCTTCACGGGGGACATGCTTTTCGTCGGGACCATCGGGAGGTTCGACAGGGAGCGAGCCGAAGAGATGTACCACAGTCTGCACGAGGTAATACTAGGGCTCCCGCCGAAGACAGTGGTCTACCCCGGGCACGACTATGGGGACGCGAGGTCAAGGACGCTAGTCGAGGAGAGGATAACCAACCCGTTCCTGATGACTAGGGACCTTAGGAGCTTCCTTTCGCTTTTCTCGTGAGTATCTTCGTCAGGAGGTCGACGGAGATGTTGCCCCCGCTTATGACGAGAACGGTCTTTCCTCTGGGCTGGCTCCTGAGTGGGCCTTTCATGGCCGCGAGGGGGGAGGCGCCGGCAGGTTCGGCGAGGATTCTCGCGACGGAGAGGAGGTCGTAGATGGCGTCCTCCAGCTCTGGGTCTGAAACCAGTCCGATCTTGTCGACGTGCTTTCTGACCGCCTCGAAGGTGAGCTCCCCGGGAGTTGCCGCCTGCATCCCGTCGGCGATGGTGGGTTTCGGGTGAACGACGACCCGATGGCCCTCTTCAATCGAATCATACATCGAGGGGATCGCCGCCGTCTCGGCCCCGTACACCTTCGACCTCGGGAGTGATTCCTTGACAGCTATGGAGATGCCTGAGATTAGTCCCCCGCCGCCTATGGCGACGACCACGGCGTCGAGGCCAGGGAGCTGTCTGACCATCTCCAGCCCGCAGGTCCCCTGCCCCGCGATGACGTCCCTGTCGTTGAAGGCGTGCACGAAGGCCAGGCCGCGCTGCTTCGAGACAGTCAGGGCGTGCTCGTAAGCGTCGTCGTAACTGTGGCCGAAGCGGATTATCTCTGCGCCCTGCTCCTCAATTGCGCTCAGCTTCTGCGGGTTCACATTCTCTGGTACGCAGATGGTGGCCTTCACCCCGAAGAGCCTCGATGCGTAGGCAATCGCGAGCCCGTGGTTCCCTGAGGATGCGGTGAGGACTCCCCTGCGCGTCTCCGAGTCAGGCATTGAAAGGAGCTTGTTCGTCGCTCCCCGTAGCTTGAAGACATGTACGGGGAGATTTGTCTCGAGTTTGAGGTAGGTCTCCCTGCCGAGGATCTGAGAAATCCCCTTCGAGTACTCCAGCGGCGTGGGGGAGATGTACTTCCGGATCCTCTTCTCAGCCTCCTCGATGTCATGGAGTGTGGGGAGTTGTGAGTTCAGCCGAACCACTTCTCCAGCGTTTCAGACTCCGCAGCTCTTGAGGATTGGACCCTCGCTATCGCAGCTTCGACCCTGTCCCTGGAGAACGAGTGCTCAGACACCAGGAAAGAAACAATCCTTTGCCTGTCCATTGGCTTCCATTCAGGCTGGACCCCCTTTGTGGCGGGGGCGTTGAAGTAAAGCTCCCTGATCGCCTTGTAATCAAAGGTCCGGAGCTCGTCCTTGAGCTCCTTAATCTCCTCGAGCCTTCCGTACTTCTTCAGGTACTTCAACGCGGTTGCGGGGCCGACCCCCTCGAAACCGTCCGGATTGAAGTCGGTACCGAGCAGAATGGCGAAGTCGACCAGTTGTTCCCTGGTAAGCCCTGTCGAGTCGAGGACGGATGAAAGTGTTATCCGCTCGGGGACCACGTTAATCATGATACCCTTGCTGGGGAGGCGCCGCTTCCCCGAGATGGTGACGTTTCTCACTAGTATCGGAGCCCCGAAGACAAGCGAATCGTGGTCCTGGGAAGCGACGGCCTTCACCGTCCCCTCGGCAGCCATGACCGAGGCCTGAGCCTCCCCTTCCGACGGCGCGTCGACCCAGGGGATCCCCATTGCATCCAGGAGCTCCTTGGCGTCGGCTACCATGTCTCTGCGCAGGATGGTGGAGGCCTCGGCGAACTTCCTCGCCTGGACCATGTCCCCTGCCTTGAGGGCACGGAGGTATTGGTCCCTGGCCTCACGGCGCTGCTCCGAGCGGCGGCGAATCTCCTCCATCTTCAACTCAGGAGGCTTCCCGTCGAAAACATACACGAGCTTCATCCCGAGCTCAAGCAGGTTGATGTTCCTGTAGAACAGGCCTGAGATATGGGACGTGACCCTCCCCTGCGAGTCCTTCAGATGGCTTCCGTCCACTCCGCGGATAATCGCAAGGAACTGGTAGAGGGTGTTGTAACCGTCGACCGCGAGCTTCCAGTTGGAGATGTCTTCGAGCTGGATCTTCTCCCGGGGGATGGAGTCTCCGAAGTCGATGCCCATGGAAGACCAGACTCAGGTTGATCGATTTATCAGTTAGGTCATTCGCTAATGCGCGGCATCCTGGCCTCTTCTGGAGGCTTCTCTTGGAATTCGATGCGCCGCTTGTCCTTGGAGACCCACCGGACTGAGATCAGGCCGAGTATCTCAAGCTGCATCAGAATCTTGTCCAGCTCGTCGGGGGAACACTTGTTCCCGTTCTTATTGAGCGCCTCCAGGAGGTCGTCGTCGGTTGCGCTCTTCTTCTCCTTAATCCATTCAAAGGCAGCGTATCTGAGTGGGTATCGCATCTCTTTCACTTCGTATGAGAAACGGCAGAAACAGCGTCTTCTCAGAGGTATAAAAGGTATGCCAGGCTATTGGCCGGGGAGCTTGGCGGACATGCGGCTGACCGCGATTACTTCGTACTGACTGACTTGAGGTGCCTTGGAAACGATTTCCTCGATCTTGTCGATCATTCCCTCCTCTTCAGGTGCCACAATGTCTGCGATGATGGCGGAGAGGCCGAAGGCGATCGGCTCCACCTTGTGCCCTCTGACCTGAGCTGACTTGGGCAGGAGTCCTGAGACACCGGAGAGCATCTTCTCCAGGTCAACTGTTGTGTCTTCCGGCAGGATCTTCATCCTGATGACGTAGGAACCCACTGAGGTTCGCCTATGGTCCTTCGAAGCCGCAGTTCACGCACTTATACCGCCTTGAGAACTTCCTGCACTTCTCCGACCTCCATATGACCGTCTCATGACAGTTGGGGCAGCTGAAGTGGACCGCCCTCTCGGCAGGCTTTATGGGGCGGTTGCAGGAGTTGCAGAGCGGAAGGGTAATGGTTCCCTGCGACATTTCTCAGATGGCCCTTTTTCACAGGCAGATATAGGTTGCTAAGCGCGTGAGGGGCTAGGCTTCAATCAGCATCGAGCGGACCTCCGCGGAGGCGACGACCTTCGCGACACGGAGCAGGCCGGGGACGCCCAAGGCGCCCAGCAGGGCAGATGCGTGATAGTCGAAGTCAGCGTGGGAGAGCTTCTGGACCAGCTTAGGGGTGGACAAAGCCCTCATGACCGCTTCTATGTCCGAGTTGGTGAGTTTCTCCAGGACCCCGCGGAGCCTTAGCATGGACCTCATCTCTTTGAGGAAGGCTGATTCCCACTCGGGCTGATAGCGGTTCAATAGGCTCGGTTGGTTCTCCTTCAGGCTCACGCATCCCCACTTCGCAGCGATGACTGCGCCTGCGACAGATGTCATGATGCCCCCGGCTGTGGTGGGCTTGACCTGTCCGGCTGACTCCCCTACGAGTATGCGCCTCCGGTCGAGGAACTTCGGCGCTGGTCCACCGATGTAGATTGGGGCTGGGACTCTTCGAAGGATGATGCTCTCCTTGTCGGAGAGGAAGGAATCCAACGCCCTGAAGGGGTTGATGCCTCGGCCAGCCGCACCGACCTTCGCCCTGTGCTTCCCGTAGGGGATCACCCAAGCGAAGAACCCAGGATACCTTTCCGCATCCATGAACACCTCCACGACATTGTCTCTCACCCAGTCACCCTCCAGCTCGTATTTCGCGGCTGGAAGGATCCCTTCCCTCGGGCTTGAGGCAGGTCCGGTAGCGTCCACGAGATACCTGGCGGTGACCTCTTCTCCCCCCACCTTCGCGTTGACATTATCTTCGTACTGCGAAATGCCGCTCACCCGCGAGCCGGTCCGGATAGAAGCCCCGTTTGCCTCGGCAGCCCTCGCCGCCTGCTTGTCGTACTCGCTTCTGTCGAGGACGACGACTTCCAAGGAGGATGCGTTGACAGCGAATTCCCTGCCACCAGGCGAGTGGATCACCGCGGAGCCGATTCTGTTCTGTATGACGCTAGGCTCTGGCGGATGGCCATACTTCTTCAGTCCGCGGAGGCTCACTAGACCGTCGCACCTCTCTGGCTCCCCGATCTCCTCGTGCTCCTCGGCTACCAAGACCTTGGCACCCATCCGCCCTGCTTCCGAGGCAAAAGTGAGGCCGGCTATGCTGCCACCTGCGACAAGGAAATCGAAGCTCTCCACCAAGATGTTGAACTTCCTACAAAGGCTTAATCGGACTCGTATTAACGGTTGAAAAACATCGGGCATGAAACAGGCCATCGTGGTGAGGAGCGACCTCAAGATGGGGAAGGGGAAAACGGCCGCCCAGGTCGCCCACGCATCCCTTTCTGCAGCCGAAGAAGCCCACGAGAGGAAGCCCAGATGGTACGACGCATGGAAGGAGGCCGGCCAGGCGAAGATCGTGCTGAAGGTGGAGTCTGAGGAGTCGCTGCGGGAGCTTCTGAGGAAGGCGAAGAGCGCCGGGCTCCCTGCGTCTCTCATCGAGGACAGAGGGCTGACCCAGCTGGAGCCGGGGACTGTGACATGCCTCGGGATAGGCCCAGGTCCGGACGGCGAGCTGGACCTGATAACCGGGAAGCTCAAGCTGCTTTGAAGCCGGCGGCCGAAACTGAGAAGGCCGTAGGCATCACGGTCTACGTCACCGAGGGAGCACCGTGCACGGCCCGGGCGAAATCGCAATTTGGAGACTTCGTGGTCGAAGAGCAGGTCGAACTGACCGGGCTCGTCCAAACTGACACGCCCGGATATTTCCCCCTGTACAGAGTCGAAAAGCGCCAGATTGACACCCTGCACATGGCTGAGGAACTGGCAGACGCCCTCAGGAGCAAGGTCAGCTATGGCGGGTTGAAAGACAAGAAGGCAGACGCCGTCCAGTACGCGACCCCCACCAGTGTCCGCGCCTCAAGGCCGATTGTAGTCGAAAGAGAGAGGTTCACGGCAAGGCTCGTCGGCTATGTTCCAAAGCCCTTGTCCCGCGGAGCAGTCGCCGGTAACAGGTTCGAGATAACTCTCAGAGATTGTTGCGGCGAAATCGGCAGGCGCATCGAAGATGTCTATCGACTCGCCAAGGCGCGGAAGCTCCCCAATTTCTACGGGCTTCAGAGGTTCGGGTCATCTGGAGCGGGGACGCATAGGATAGGCAAGGCAATGGTGACAGGGAATATCGAAGAGGCCGTCCGGGTCATGATCTCGGAGCCGCGGAAGACTGACAGGGAGGCGGCTCGGGCAGCCATCGAGGCGGTCGAAAAAGGGGACTATGCGGCCGCCCTCAGGCTCCTCCCGCCTGGAAAGGACGTCGAGGCGCTGGTGCTAAGAGAATTGAGCAGGCACCCGACGGATTGGGTGAAGGCCCTGAGGGCTGTGCCTCTGAAGGTCCGCAGGCTCTATGTGCAGGCATACCAGTCGGCTATCTTCAACAGAACTCTGAGCGAAGCGATTTCAGCCGGGGAGGACATCTCTGAGCTTGCCAAGGGAGACAACTGGGCAGAGGCCTCGGAAGACGGCTTGGTCACTTCGCGCGTGATGGGTGTCAGGGACCCACCCACCGCTCGAGCTGTCCCCATGGTCCAGACAGTCGGCTACGCGTTCAGGGACTACGGCTCGAGGTTTGACTCATTCGTCAGCAGGGTCCTGGACAGCGAGGGAGTGAGGCCGTCGCAGTTCTACCTCCCCGAAATGCAGGAGGTCTCGAGCGAGGGAGGGTTCAGAAGGCCACACCTCGCGGTCAGGGACGCGTCATCGGAGGTCCGAGGGGAGACGGCGCTCCTCAGTTTTACCCTTGGTCGGGGGCAGTATGCCACCGTGCTCCTTCGTGAAATAATCAAACCTGACGACCCGGCCTTGGCCGGACTGTCGTAGAATTCAAGAACGCTTGGTTCTGGGAACTCTTCGGTCACTGTCAACCGCAAAGTCACCCTTCCTTCCCTCCGCTCAGAGGACTGGAGCCGTCGCCGCCTCGTACCCTATCACAGCTTCTCATGGAAGGCCGAGCCTTCGGAACCACGCAGGCCATTATGTTCTTGGACGCGAGGTCGTCCCTATCCCAGTTCTTGTCGCACTTCGGGCAGTACAGTTCCCTGTCTACCATTGGTACGACGCGGGAGCCACAATCCGGGCAGTTTCGGGACGTGCCTCGGGGGTTCACGTACCAGACTGGGACCCCATCCCAGCGGGCTTTGTAGTCGATTTGTCTTTGGGTCTCCCCGAAGACCCACGTGTTCATCCTCCCCCGGAACGACCTGCTCTGTCCGTTTCCCCTGCGGTAGAGCTTCCTTATGCCCTTCAGGTTCTCCATCTTGATGCCGAGGTCGTGCTCTCTAGAGTAGTCCACAATCTTGCTGGTGACCTTGTTCAGCCGCGATTTCGTCCTATTTCTTTCGCGTCTGCTGTACTTTGCCAGAAGGTGCCTAGCGATTCTCCTGTCTCTTGTAGCGATTTGTCCGATCCTTGCCCTGATTTCGCGATATGTGTCCTTGATCGCCGCGACTTCCCCAAGCTCCTCGAACCGCTTGTGCCAGCCATCGGTGGCCGATATGGTAGCGTTCTTCTCGTTCGCATCCACTCCGACGAAACCAATCGGTTCGATTGGCTCGACATCCTTCGAAAGGGCGAGGTTCACGCTCTCTGGCGTAATTGTTACAGAGCCCCTCCTCAACGAAGTGTCGTCGATGAGCGATGTGTGGTATTCTGAACCCTGCAGGACGAGGAAGATGAAGTTCCTCGGCCTCGACGGTATCCTCAGGAGCAAATGGTCAAGGCGATACGATTGGTTGTCAAGCTTCAAGAAGATCCGCCTGACTTGTGGAACACGTCCCGTCCTCCGATTCTTGCAAACAGCGAACGCTACTTCACATGCCGAGAGTGTGTAGTGACTGTGAAGGCCGTATTCTTTCAGGATTGGGTATGCGAGTTGAATCAGCTTGAACTTGCTAATGGGCTTCTCTTCGGCCGCAATTCGGATTGCGTCATTGCACATCAGCCTGAACTCCTCAAAGAGGGATAGAATGGCGTCAGGAGCGGAATACTTCAGTGAAACACATTTTGTCGCTACAAATCTTTCCGTCGACGGGTGGTCCGCCATGGCAGAGAGCATTAGGAAGGGCGGTTCCTTCTATAAGACCAAGAGCAAGTTCTGACTCTCTTCGCCTGTGGGGGTGTGCGAAAGTAATCTGTGCCCGAAATAAGGTGCCCTGGAACTGAACGCTTATACAGGATTCACAGATGGCCAGCCGGAAAGCCAATGTCAGAGGACGTGTACGACCTCACCATCGTAGGCGCAGGTCCGACGGGCCTCTTCGCGACATTCTACGCGGGCCTAAGGCAGATGAAGACGAAGATCATCGACGCCCTAGAGGAACCGGGGGGACAGGTGGCTGTACTATATCCCGAGAAGTACATCTTCGACGTTCCCGGCTATTCGAAGATACTGGCCAAGGACCTGGTGAAGAGCCTGGTCGAGCAGGCCTTCCAGTACCACCCGACAGTGGTGCTGGGGGAGAGGGTGACGAACCTTCACAAAGCGAACGGCTACTTTGAGCTCAACACCGACAAGGGCACGGCGCATTACTCGAAGGCGATACTGGTCGCGGCTGGCGTCGGAGCTTTCTCTCCTAACAAGCTGGAAGCAAAGGGCGCGTCGGGCTACGAGGGGAAGGGCGTCTACTATTTCGTCAAGGACAAGAGCATCTTCAAGAACAAGAACCTGCTCATAGTCGGTGGCGGCGACTCGGCGGTCGACTGGGCGCTCAACATCAAGGAAATCGCAAAGAAAATCACGCTTGTGCACAGACGGGACGTCTTCAGGGCCCACGAAGGAAGCGTCATAGCGCTGAAGAACTCGAGCGTGGACGTGAAGCTGTTCTATGAAGTCAGGAGCGTGATGGGGGACGGCAACAGAATCACCAATGCTGTCATCTTCGACAACAGGACCCAGGCAGAAGAGACTTTGGACGTGGACGCGATCCTCGTCAACATCGGGTTCAGGGCCGACCTGGGGCCAATCAAGGACTGGGGGCTGCAGATCGATGGGAGAGAAATCAGAGCCAACGGGAAGATGGAGACCAACATCCCCGGCGTTTTTGTCGCTGGGGACATCGCCGGACCGCACGACGGAGTCAAGCTGAACTTGATTGCGACAGGCTATGCCCAGGCGGCGCTGGCTGTGAATGTGGCAAAGGCCTATGTGGACCCGAACTCCAAGATATTCCCAGGCCACAGCAGCGAGATGAAGAAGTAGTCTAGTCGGTTATACCCAGCGTCCTGCGGTAGTTGAAGTCCTTCCTTATCGCTGGGTGCATCGGGTCGATGAGTATGCACTCGAACCATGCGTGGATGCCGTCCTTCCAGACGAGGTAGGAGCCAAGGAGCTTCATGTTACGATGCCTCTCCGCAGCCCTGCGCTCCGCGACCTGCTGCGAAGATACCGCCGACTTGATCTTGAGCACACCCATGTGCTTCGGCCTCCTTCCGGAAGTAGGCCTCTGCTTCCTCATTCCTCCCCTTGAGACCCTCATCCTGACAACCACCACGCCCTCCTTGGCTTTGTAGCCGAGAGCGCGCGCTCTGTCAAGCCTCCAGGGGTGTTCCACCCTGAGCATCGCGGGCTGCTTCCTGAGCTCCACAGCCCTGGCTCGCATGTCCCCTCCCTTCTCGTGGAGGATTTCCTGGTAGGTATTCGCGATCTGCCTGTACATGGGCATCGGGGCGCCTCGTTTTCGGTCGGCAAATAAAGGTTCTTTGAGATTTCAGGCCGATGAGAAGAAGGCCCGGACCTTCTCACCGATCACCGTTATCGCGCTGACCTGAGCCTCCTCTGTCTGCCCTCCGATGTGAGGAGTGAGGATGGTGTTGGGGGCGGAAAGGATGGGTCCGGTGGGTGGCTCCTTCTCGAACACGTCCAGGGCAGCACCGCCTATCCGGCTTTCCCTCAGCGCCTCCGCCAGGGCCTCCTCGTCGATGACCCCGCCCCTGGACGTGTTGACCAAGAACGCGGTGGGCTTCATCTGGGCGATCCTGGCCTTCCCGACCATGTGCGCGGTCTCAGGGGTCATGGGAACATGGAGGGTCACGTAGTCCGCGGTGGTGAACAGCTCGTCCAGCCCCACTACCTTCGCTCCGAGGGAAGAGACGACTTCAGGAGGGATGGTTATCACGTCGTAGAATAGGACGGACATGCCGAGGGTCCTGGCAATTTCAGCGATCCTGCGCCCAATCCTTCCGAGACCGACGATGCCGAGGACTTTGCCCTTGAGCTCCCTCCCCATCAGGGCGCTCTTCTCCCACTTCCCAGCCTTGGTGCCAGCGTCCGCGATCACCAGCTTCCTGCTGAGCGCGAGCATAAGGAGCACCACATGTTCTGAGACCCCTTCGACCAGGGACTCCGGACTGTTGACGACGGTGACTCCCTTGGACTTTGCGTAATCGACATCGACGTTGTCCAGCCCGGTGCCCGGCCGGGCCACGAGCTTCAATCTCGTCGCCCTGTCTAAGATTGCGCGGTCAATCTTGGTCCTGCTTCGTATTATGAAGGCGTCGTATTCGCCGGCCACCTCAAGGAGTTCCTCTTTTGTGATGGTCGGCCTGTAGTCGACTACTATTCCTGGCCCAAGCGCGAGCTTGTCCACCTCGACGTGGTCGCAGATCAGGAGTTTGACCAAAGTCTCAGCCCCAGCCTCGCGGTGTCAGAGACCAGCGATATATCGCTTGAATCGCCGAAGGCTAGAGAGTGAAGGCTGGTTCCCGCTGCCCCCAGGGCGGGCATCTCGACGTGCGAGTCGCCCACAGGCTCGACCCTCTCGACCCGGAGCACCTTACCACTCCGCCGTTCGTAGGTTATGGTGCAGGCGGATTCGGGACCCCATCTCCTGGTGACCATACCCATGCTGGCCGGAGGCATGAATTCGTCGTTCGCAAGAGTAGTCGAGACTGACCACCGCAACCCGAACAATCGAACTTCCATGAGGCTTGACGGGCTCACCGTCAAAGTGTGGCCCACGGAGTTCGCCCCGGCTATCCTACCGGTCATCTTCGGCTCCTCCTCGAATATGTGTGGTGGCGAGCGGGCGGTCTGAAACTCGGCGCATCCCCCTACGGCGAAGAACGAGGCCGAACTGGTTCGCAGCCGCCCGTCTACTGAAAAACCACCGGACACTCCCAGCCTCGCCCCGGATGGGACAACCCTCGGGATCCTATCGGGGAGGATAACTAGCGAGTCGACCG
>Ga0187778_10001800_pt1 | contig 14759 bp, 12 predicted proteins | sample 1015_Q2_SP5_20_M_FD_132418 | JGI IMG/M metagenome (GOLD analysis project Ga0187778, IMG submission 132418) | Tropical peat soil microbial communities from peatlands in Department of Meta, Colombia - 1015_Q2_SP5_20_MG | ecosystem: Environmental > Terrestrial > Soil > Wetlands > Peat | place... | reverse complement strand
TTTGAGTGCAGAAGAACGCAAGAAGGCAAAGCGCGCTTCACGCAAGAAGCGCAAGGCAGAAAAGCCGCTAAAGCCTCGCGAGTACGCTCGCGGCTCGCAGAAGCGTAAAGTCAAGAAGTTGGCGCGCGGTCAAGCGAAACGGTAGGGTCGGCACAGCACGTGGCGCTGAGCACTTGGCTGAAGGAATGCGTCTGAGGCCAAGTGCTGGTGCAGAGCCGCGATCTAAAGAAGAGGCCATTTGGCACAGACACCGGTCCGCAACAATCACGCAAGCGAAACCGTCCGCACCTCGGACAGGCAAATCTTCTGTTGCAAGTCCATCGACAAGCTGATCTCCGAATCCGAAGTCCCTGGCCAGCGCCTGCAAAAAACTCTTGGCCCGTGGTCGCTGACCGCGCTGGGCATCGGCGCTGTCATCGGCTCCGGCATCTTCGTACTCACGGGTACTGCGGCGGCGGGCGAATATTTCAAGGCGTCCTCCATTTGGCATGCGCAAGTTCTTGATATCATCGTGAACCTCTTGCGCACCGGGAATACCGCCGGCGTCCTGATGCACGGCCGCCCGCCGGCTGGCCCCTCAATCGCAATCTCATTTTTCCTCGTCGCCGTGGCCTGTAGCTTCGCCGGACTCTGCTACGCGGAATTGGCCTCGATGATTCCTATCGCCGGCAGCGCATACACTTACTCGTATGCGACCCTGGGCGAAATCTTCGCTTGGATCATCGGTTGGGATCTGATTCTGGAATATGTCGTCAGCAACGTCGTGGTTGCGATTGGTTTCAGCGCCTACACTAAAGCGCAACTGGCCTCTTTCGGCATAAACCTGCCGGACAAATGGTCGACGCCCGTCTGGGAATCCGGCCACTGGACGGGTTCCTACTTCAACGCTCCTGCCTTCTTGATCATTTTCATCCTCACGGTCTTGCTCGTGCGGGGCATCCGCGAATCCGCTGAAGCCAACAACATTATGGTCGCCATCAAGATCGGCGCTATTCTCGTGTTCCTGGTGGTCGGAGGTGCTCTGGTCAATCCGAGCAACTGGAGACCGTTTGCGCCTTCCGGATTCGGCGGCATTGTGACCGGCGGCGCGATTGTGTTTTTCACTTACATCGGCTTCGATTCCGTATCAACCGCGGCCGAGGAAGCGCGCAATCCCCAGCGTGACCTGCCCATCGGCATTATCGCTTCCCTGATCGTTTGCACCGTGCTCTACGTGGGCGTCTCCCTGGTGCTCCTCGGCATGATGAGGTACACCACCTTCGTCTCCGGCGAGGCCAACGAAGCGCCGGTCGCCTATGCCCTGCAGATGCTCGGCGCCAGCCGCTGGTCGCGTTCCATCATCGTGGTCGGCGCACTCACCGGCATGCTCTCGTCCCTGCTGGTTTTTCAATATGGCCAGGCGCGTATCTGGTACGCCATGTCCCGCGACGGCCTCTTCCCCAAGTTTTTCTCCAAGATTCATCCCAAGTTCAAGACGCCGCACTGGTCCACCTGGATTGCTGGTTTTGCCGTCGGTATTCCGGGCGGACTCATGGCTACCGCCGATGCCGCCGACCTCTCCAACATCGGCACGCTGTTTGCTTTCGCGCTGGTCTCGCTCGGTGTGATCATCCTGCGCCGCACCCAACCCGACCGTAAACGCGTCTTCCGAGTCCCGTTGGTGCCGTGGTTCCCGCTGGTTTCCATCATCCTCTGCGGCGGCCTCATGACCGGGCTGACCGTCATCACTTGGGGACGCTTCATCGGATGGCTGGTGATCGGCCTCCTGATTTATTACTTTTACAGCCGCCATCGCAGCGAGTTCGGTGCCAAGGGCAGGGCGTGAACAAGACGGAAATTCCGCGGCTGAGCCACTTCCTTACTTCCCTGCCCAAGGCTGAACTGCATCTGCATCTTGAAGGCTCGATCGATCCGCCGACACTGCTTGAGCTGAGAAATCGGCACGGCAAGCAAGGCACGCTAGCGGAGGTGCAAGCGCTCTACCGCTATGCTGACTTCACCGGCTTTTTGATGGCGTTCAAGACGATCACGGAAGATTTGCAGACTCCAGAGGACTACGAACTCATCACCTATCGGTTGATGGAGAAGCTCAAAGCGGAACACGTGCTGCATGCGGAAGTTTACGTTTCGGTCGGAGTGTGTCTGTGGCGCAAGCAGGATTTTGCTGGCATCTTCGACGGCCTGGAGCGCGGACGAATTCGCGGCGAGCGGGATTTCGGAATTTCCTTGCTCTGGATCTTCGATGCGGTGCGCCAGTTCGGCGCGGAAAAGGCGCAGCCAGTGGCGGAACTGGCCGTGCGCTACCAGGGTGCGAGTGTAGTTGGTTTCGGCATTGGCGGAGATGAGAGGAAGGCGGCTCCGGAGTCGTTCCGTGATGTCTATGCATATGCTGCTGACCATGGGCTTCGACTTACCGCACATGCCGGGGAGAGCGCCGGGCCCGGATCCATCTGGGGAGCGCTGAACATTCGCGCCGAGCGAATTGGCCATGGGTTGACCGCTGGCCAAGACCCGGAACTGGTGGAGGAGCTTTCCACTCGCCAGGTCCCGGTGGAGATATGCTTGACGAGCAACCTGCGCACGGGAGTTTGCGCGTCGCTCACTGAACATCCGCTGCGCAACTACTTCGACCAGGGCGTCATGGTTACGCTCAACACTGACGATCCGGCGATGTTTGGAACGTCGCTAAGCCGGGAGTATCAACTGGCACAGAGCACATTCGGCTTTACGGATGAGCACCTGCGTGAGTTGGCGCGGAATTCGTTTGAGGCCTCGTTCTTGCCCGCCCAGAAAAAGCTTGGTTTTCTCAACCTGTTTGATTCGGTGGCGACGCGGTCCTGACTGAGAACTTCTGCTGGATAAGCATGGCTCAACACATTGGCATCGTGGCTTGCAGCGCGGAAGGCGCTGCGCTTTGCTATCGGACCATCAATCTGGAAGGGACGCAAATCATGGGGCGGCACGACCACCCCGAAGTTTCGATGCATACCCACTCCCTCGCCCGATACATGAACTGCGTTTATGCGAACGACTGGGCTGGAGTGGCAGAACTGATGCTCTCTTCAGCGGAGAAGCTGGCCAAGGCTGGAGCCGATTTCCTGATTTGCCCGGATAACACGATCCATCAGGCATTCGATCTGGTTACCCCTCGTTCGCCTTGTCCCTGGTTGCATATCGCGCAAGAGGTCGCCCATGAGGCCCAACGACGGGGGTTCAAGCGCATCGGCGTGCTGGGCACACGGTATCTGATGGAAGGCCCGGTTTATCCGGAAAAGCTAAAGGCCGCGCGGCTGGAATACCAGATTCCCGGCGCCGTCCAGCGCGAAAAGATCAACCAAATCATCATGGACGAACTGGTGAACGGCAAGTTCACAGCGCCCTCTCTTGCGTATTTCACGGAAGTGATTCGAACCATGGCAAGCGAGGGCTGCGATGCGGTCGTGCTGGGATGCACCGAGATTCCGTTGCTGGTGACGCCGGATGCTTCGTCCCTGCCCACCTTGGATTCGACGCGACTGCTGGCGCGAGCGGCGGTTCGCAAGGCGGTGGGCTAGACTCGCGTGGGGACAGCCGCCCTCGGCTGTCCAGACGAGCGAAGCTCGGCGGCTCTTCTCCCGCTAACAGCAATCATCGTGATGCCTCAGAAACTGAAATTTCGCCGTTTACCAGGAATCTTCGCAGTTTGCCGCCTGCCACCGGATACACGGGTTCCGGAGTGGGCCGGGCGCGGGACCTTCAACTCGATTACCCGAACCGGCGACGAGGTCTCCATCGTATGCCCGCTGGAACATGTTCCGGTTGAACACAAGCCAGACATCCGCTGGTGCTGCTTTCAGCTCGCCGGACCGTTCGCGTTTTCGCAGGTCGGAATTCTGGCATCGTTCATTGATCCTCTGGCCGCCCGCGGCATCCCGATCTTCGCCGTCTCTACTTACGACACCGATTATGTCTTGATTAGCGAAAAATTCTCCGCCGCGGCCGTTGCATGTTTGAAGAAAGCGGGTCACGAGATGATCGCCGATTCATGATGTTCACCAGTCGCCACTCGACCCTCAAAATGCACAGCACGCTGCACGAAAGCGGTCATCGGCAACCGAGTGTGTTTTAATAGACAGATCTAATTGCATGCCGTCTACCCGCACATTTCTGCGCCGCCGCGCCAAGGCGATTTACCGCAATCTCCGTGGTGCACGCATGGTCGCGCGCGCGTTTCTGAATACCGAGCACCCGCTGTTGGCACACATCATTCCCGTGCGACGCTGCAATCTGTCGTGCACGTATTGCAACGAATACGACGACTTCTCCAAGCCAGTGCCGACGGAGCAGATGTTCCAGCGCGTGGACAAGTTGGCGTCGCTGGGCACCTCCGTGATCACGATCAGTGGCGGAGAGCCCTTGCTGCATCCCGAACTGGATGACGTCATTCGCCGGATTCGCAAGAACGGCATGATCGCCGGGCTAATCACCAACGGTTACTTCCTGGTACCTGAGCGCATTCAGCGGTTGAACCAAGCCGGCCTGGAGTGGCTGCAGATCTCGATCGATAATGTCACGCCGGATGAAGTTTCGAAGAAGAGCCTGAAGGTACTGGACAAGAAGCTGGAGAATCTGGCCGAGCACGCTGATTTTCATGTGAACATCAACTCCGTGGTGGGTGGCGGGGTGAGCAATCCGCAAGACGCGCTGGTGATCGGAAAGCGTGCGCTTGAACTGGGCTTCAGCTCAACGGTCGGGATCATTCACGATGGCGAGGGACAGCTCCAGCCGTTGGGAGATGAGGAGCGCCGCGTCTACCACGAGATGAAGACCATGGAGAAACGCAGTTTCACGCGCATCAACGCCTTCCAGGACAACATTGCGCAAGGCAGACCCAACCAATGGCGTTGCCGGGCCGGATCGCGCTATTTGTATATTTGCGAGGATGGGCTGGTGCACTACTGCTCGCAGCAGCGCGGCTATCCCGCGATCCCACTAGAAAAATACACCGTGCACGACTTGCGCCGTGAGTACTTCACCGAGAAATTCTGCGCACCGCATTGCACGGTTTCCTGCGTGCACCAGGTTTCGATCTTCGATTCCTGGCGCGCGCCGCAGCAGCCCTCGCCTGCTCCGACCGCACCGCAAACCGGTGATCTCGTCCAGATCAGATAGTCTTGCAGCCCGCTTCTTGCAGCGAATTTCCTACTTTCGAGCCGTTGGCGGCAGCAATCCGTTCAGACGCAGATACATGGCCGCAGCCCCGTAATGGTCTGCCCAATCGTTGGTAAGCGCGAACATAGCGAAGACTCGTGGTCCCCTGCGTCCTCCGAAAAGCTCCACGGTGTCGCCGAGCTTGGAATCATCCACTTTGGCCAGGGCCGAGTCGCAGAAATCGAATGAAGCCTTTAATGCGGCTACCAGCTTTTCTTTGCCGTCGGCTTCCTTGAGTTCTAGCGATTTGGGCTCGGGCACGTCGCCGATTTTCGAACACAGATAATTATTCGACTCCGCGATATGAATGATGAGGGTGGCAAAACTCATCTGCGGTGGCGTGGGTTTGAAACCGAACTTATCGGCGGGCATTTCATCGGCCGCCGCGAGAAGGTTCTTTTGCTGTCGCGGCAGGATTTCCTTCACTACTGTCGTAACCGGATTTGTCGTTTGCTGGGCAAAGGCAACAGCACACGCCAACAGCACAACCACTGTGACGGATCGTTTCAAGGTGCCTCCATTTGCCATCCCAGAATAACTCTCAACGTGGCTCAGCCGCTACCGCTCAATTGCTCAATCGCATCAGGCTCTGCCTGGTGTTCCTGCGACTTCCTTCATGCTGGCGGGTTACCCACTCATCGAATGCTGGCAGTCGCGTGGTGTCTGCGCATGTCCGCCGCCAATTCCTTGATTTCTGTCAGATCGCGCTGCATTTCGCTCCAGCCATACCAAAGTGCGTAGTCGGGACTGGCGTGGAATGTGCCCTGAAAAGCGCGCATCCGGTGTTCCAGGTACATGACGAAAAGTTTCTGTTCGATCACCGTCGGGGCATCGTGAAAGGTAAGCAGGTTGGGGAATGGATAGGTGTAGCTTTGCGGCTTGGGCAGCACGTCATCTTTGTAGAGGCTGGCGACCACGCGAATGCCTTCAGCCATCAGGTGGTCGGCGCTCCTGATCATGTCGTCTCCCTGCTGGAGTTGCTGCTTGGCGAAGTTCACCGAATGGCATTGGTTACAGGTCTTGATCATCTTATCCCGCTCGCGCTGCCAGTCTTCCTGGGTTAGCCGGGCCAGGTCGGCGGCCTTGACTGTGTTGACTAGCGCAGTCGGCTTACCATCCGGATCGAGTACACCCAACGCCTGCAGAATGGTGGCGCGGTCGGCCGCCCACTGCTTGTCCTCCGGTAGTGGCAACCGCACCGCGAGGAAGCCCCAGGCGGTGCGCACTTCGTGGTTGCCCTCCTGCATATGGCAAGTCTGGCAGGTGGGTGCGGCCGCATCGGCGGGGAGAACTTTTCGCTGCTTCAGGTCATAGCGCACGCCGTGTTTGGAGGAAGAGTACATTTCCCACTGAGGATGGTCGAAGCCCATGTGACAAGTTTCACAGGCCTGTGGCTGTTTTGCTTCTTCCACGGAAAATGTGTGGCGAGTATGACAAGCGTCGCATTGCGCTGCCCCGAACTCAGCGCCGGCACCATTGAGACGTAGTTCAACGACCTCGGTGGGAGTCTTATTTCCGATCTTGTGACATCCGCCACAGCCTTTCTCACCTTCCACCATCGCCATCGGCTGCCAGTGAATCGTCGGCATTGCCTTCATGGCGGCCCAAGCTATGGCGTGCTTTCCCTTGTTGAATTGCGTCACTTGCGTCTGATGACAGGTCGCGCAGGTTTCCGGCGTCGGAATCCTAACCTTGGCCGCATCAGCAGCAGAGGTGTGCTGGTCACCGTGGCAGGAGATGCACGTCACCTCAATCTGACTGTGCTTGCTCAGCTTCCAGTCAGACACAATGTTGGGAGTGACTTTGCTATGGCAGTCGATGCACAGGGTGGCCGCCACCGGTTGCTCGGCTGCAAGCAAGGTTGCGATGGCAAGGAACAAAGCGACGAAGAGCAAAGAGCGAAGCTTCACAGCGCCTCCTGCAAGCGAAGATTATCGAGAGCAAAGCGGACCCGATGTCTCTTTTCTCACACCCGGCTCGGACCTTTCAAGAAAACATTGCGCCCAATCCGGAGCCTGCCAGTTTGTAGACCAGATACAATCCCGCGACGATGGCAATCGCCGTCGATCTTTTCACCTTGCTGTTGCAGGCGAAGCCGATTCCGGTGAGCGCGATGGTCCAGATCACGAACACATCCAGCGCCGAGGCCATTCCATAGAGAAACTTGTTGGCGGTCGGATCCATGAAATAGGCCGGGTTGGTCGCCACTGGATTACGTATGTTGAAGCCCGCCGGATCCACCCCAGCGAACAGCGAAATAATCCCGAGAAAGGCGCTGATGATCCCCGGGAGGCTGGCATACGTTACGATCGCCAGCGCGGTTTTAAATTTAATCCCCGCTCCGGCCACAACGTTGAAGATACCCATCAGGACGGCAGCGGTCACGATGAAAGCAATCAAGAGCGTCACGGGAATGGCATAGCACAGGTAGCGAGTGAAGGCGGCCGCGATTTGAAGCTGTTTCGCCTGTTGATCGGCCGGCAGCTTCTCAATTTGCTCGGCGCGTGAAGAACGCGACATTTCGGTTTTGGTGATCTGCTCAAATCCGATCTGCCAGTCCATCACCGCGAAGAACAGTATGCAGACAAGCGAGATGAGCAGCCAGGGAGCCCACCAACTTGGGTTCCGTCGCAGATCGGTGAAGGTCTTGCTCGGGGAAATGAAGGTGTCGATGATGCGTGCGCCCTCGGACAACGAAGCGGATTCCGGGTTTGGGGAAGTCGGTGTTGGCGGAATCGGTGCAGCGGCCATGGAGGCCTCCTCAAAACAACTATTGACGCGGATTGTATTTGCGGGTGAGGTTCCGAGGCAAGAGCACATCGGACAATGACGGATAAGCACCGACGAATAGACGAACGTCCGGGGCTCTTTAGTTCATCGCAATTTCCGGCGTGGCTTCCAGCAGGCTCTTGGTGTAGCGGTGTTGTGGCCGCTCCACGATTTGTCCAGTGGAACCGATCTCCACAATTTTTCCGCGATACATCACAGCGATGCGAGTTGCCAGATAACGCACCACCGGCATGGAATGCGAGATGAACAGGTAGGTCAAACCGAACTCGCGCTGTAATCTGGCCAGCAAGTTCACGATTTGTCCGCTGATACTGACGTCGAGCGCAGAGACCGGTTCGTCGGCCACGATGAACTTCGGTCGCAGAGCCAAGGCGCGCGCGATGCCAATGCGCTGCCGCTGCCCGCCGCTGAATTCATGGGGAAACCTGCACATCGCCGACTGGTCCAGGCCCACAGCGTTCAGTAATTCGGCGACTCGCGCGCAACGGGCGGATGCGCTCATGCGCTCATGGATAATGAGCGGCTCTGCCACCACGTTTTCCACGCGCATACGCGGATCGAGCGAGCCGAAGGGGTCCTGGAAGATGACTTGCATATCCCGGCGAAGATGCCGCATTTCTCCCCGATCGGCAGCCAAGAGATCACAGTCTTCGAAACGAATCGATCCTGAAGTCGGCTCGATCAAGCGCAGAATCAGGCGGCCCAGCGTGCTCTTTCCCGAGCCCGATTCGCCAACCACGCCCAGGGTCTCACCAGATTCGACATCCACCGAGACATCATCCACGGCGCGAACTTCACCCTTGGCCCCTCCGCCAAACACGGACTCGCCCAGAGGAAATATTTTGGTCAGATTGCGGATTTCGAGCAGGGGCATGAGGACGATGGTAACAGCAAGAGCAAGGTGCGGATGGGGACCATGCGTGCTCGTGCTTCACTGCCCGGCGATCAGCGGCACGGCCAGCATGGCGGCAAAGATTCCTACCGCCTTCCAACGCGTGAAGTGCTCCCGTAGGATCAAGCGCGCCAGCAGCACTGTGACCGCGGGATAGAGCGACGTGAGGACGACCGCAGCGTCCAAGCGCCCCGTTTGACTGGCCCGAACAAAAAGTGCCGTACCCGTAACGTCGAGACAACCGGCGAGCATTCCCCAACGCGCGCCGGACGGGGTGATCTCCCGAAAACTCCGGGTGAAGATCACGATCATGCTGGTGACAATCAGACCCCCAGTTCGGGTGAAGGTCGCCAACCACATGGCAGATCCGTCTCCGGCCTCCCGCATGCCCATGTAGAATCCGGCAAACCCAACTCCGGCCAGTGCAGCCAGCCCGATGCCTTCGGCACCGCCGCCATCTTCGGTGCGGGAGATCAGCCAGATTCCTATTCCTGCCAGGAGAAAGCCGGCAACGTGGATTGTTCCGGGAAAGCCTTCGGTGAATATGTCAAAGACTGTCGGAATCGCAGCCCCGAGAAGTGCGGCCACCGGAGCCGTCAAGCCCATTCTTCCCATAGAGAGGGCGCGATAGAAGATCGCCAGTGCGGTACCGCCTGAGGTTCCTGCTACCAAGGCCCAGGCCAAGCTGCGCCCGGATGGGAACGGAGCATGAGTGGCCGAGGCAAGTGTCCACATCAAGATCAGCCCACTAGCATGGGCGATGGTGGTGACCAGGAACGCATTGGCACGCCGAGAGGCGAATCCGCCAAGGAAGTCACTGGCTCCCCAGGCAAATACCGCCGCCAGGCTGAAGCTGGTGGGCACGAGTTCATGCGAAAGCGCCATGCGGATTTTCGGAAAAACTTGAGATTAACACGCGCCCACGCAGGGCACGTTGACCTAGTTAACAGTTTGGGGAACTTCCTCGGCAAGTTGTTGCAGAACGTGGCGGAGAGAACGCAATATTTCTCCCGCCACTGCCGCCTTCATAGAAAACTTGAGCGTGCCATCCGGTGTGAACTGCGTGCCGCGCTGAGAGGACACGAAACGCGCCAGCTTGGCGGGGTCGATGACGGCATTTTGGCGGAACTTGATGATGACGAATTCCCGTTTGCGCTCGATGCCGGTCACACCTACGCGCACCGCCAGCAGCTTGAGCGAAGCATACTCCAACAAGTTGCGCACTGGGGCCGGCGGGTCGCCGTAACGGTCCTGCAGCTCCGCTGCAACATCGCTGAGCTGGGATTCGGTCTCCACTGCCGCCACTCGCTTGTACATTCGCAGACGCTGATTCTCTTCGCGAATGTACTCGGCCGGGATGCGAATATTCAGACCGAGGTTGAGTTGCGTCTCGGCTTCCTCCGGCGCGGCCTCGCCTTTCATCTCGCGAACCGCACGGTCGAGCATCTGCGTGTACAACTCGAAACCAACGGCCTCGATGTGTCCGCTTTGCTCCCCGCCCAGCAGGTTTCCCGCACCGCGCAGCTCCAGATCGAGGGCGGCAATTTTGAAGCCTGCGCCGAGGTCGGAGAATTCTTTGAGCGCGGCCAGGCGCCGCCGGGCGATTGGAGTCAGTTCAATATCGGCGGGAACCAGCAAATAGGCGTACGCCCGTCGATTGGACCGTCCCACACGGCCACGCAACTGATACAACTCCGAAAGCCCGAGACGGTCGGCGCGATTGATGATGATGGTGTTGCAGAGAGGAATATCGAGGCCATTTTCGATGATGGTCGTCGACACCAGGATGTCAGCTTCGTGATGCATGAACTTCAGCATCACCTTTTCCAGCTCGCCTTCTGACATCTGGCCATGTCCAACGATGATTCGCGCCCGAGGAACGAATTCCTGGAGCTTGGCCGCGACCTCCCAGATGCTTTCGACGCGATTGTGCACAAAGTAGACTTGCCCGCTACGGTCGAGCTCCTGCTGCAGCGCAGATTGAATCAGTTTTGGATCCCACGTCGCTACCACGGTCTGGATGGCCATGCGGTCTTTGGGAGGCGTCTCGATCACGCTCATGTCGCGCAGGCCGACCAGCGACATGTGCAGTGTGCGCGGGATGGGAGTAGCCGACATGGTGAGCACATCTACTTCTTTACGCATCTGCTTAAGCCGCTCCTTATGACGCACACCGAAGCGCTGTTCCTCGTCGACGACGAGGAGCCCGAGATCGGCGAACTTCACATCTTTCGAGAGCAGCCGATGGGTGCCGATCAGAATGTCGACTTTGCCGGCTTCGGCTTTTTGCAGGATTTCCTTCTGCTGTTTGGTGGTCCGGAAACGGCTGATCATTTCGACGCTGACAGGAAATGCGGCAAAGCGCTGCTTGAAGGTTTCGAAGTGTTGGAAGGCAAGCACGGTCGTGGGCGCGAGCACCGCGACTTGTTTGTTATCGTTTACGGCTTTAAAAGCGGCCCGCATGGCGATTTCCGTCTTGCCATAGCCGACATCGCCGCACAGCAGGCGGTCCATGGGCTGCGACGACTCCATATCCCGCTTGACGTCCGTGATGGCGAGGTCCTGATCCTCGGTCTCGCTGTACTCGAAGGCATCTTCGAATTCCCGCATCCACTGATTGTCGGACGAGAATGCGTTCCCCTTTGCAGCCTTGCGTTCGGCGTACAGCTTGAGCAGCTCGTCGGCCATGTCCTGCATGGCCTTCCGCACGCGCGCCTTGGTCTTGGCCCAGGCTGCGGTCCCCAGATGGTTCAGCGCGGGCTTCGCCCCTTCTGACGAACGATATTTCTGGACCAGATCCAGACGAGTTAAGGGAACATACAAGCGCGCGCCTTCCGCGTATTCCAGCAGCATGAACTCGGCGTTGCCGTCGCCCTGGTTAATTTCCTTCAGCCCGGAATACTGGCCAATGCCATGCTCCACGTGGACTACATAGTCGCCCACCTGCAGATCACGGAAGTCGGAAAGGAAGGCGGAGGTCTTGGACTTCTGGCGCTGGGGGCGGGAGACGACGGCTTCGGATTCATCGAACAGATCGCGGGCGCCGAAGATCGCCAGGTGCGCCTCGGGCAATACCACGCCGTCCGGCACGTAAGCCTTGGCCAGCGTCGTGGTGAGGATTTCGCCGGCGAAATAGGCGGTCTCATCGGCGTAACTCTCGCCGCCGCGAGTACGGCTGCCCAAACGGAAGGAAAGGCTGTTTTCGCTGAAGAGATCAGCCAGACGTTCGACTTCGCCAATGTTCGGAACGGCAATCAGCACCCGATTTTGCTCGCCGATCTGCTTCTTTACTTCTTCCAGCATGGCCGGAACCGAGCCGTGGAATCGTTGGGCGGGTTGGGAGTAGAAGCTGGCGGATTCCGCCTGGCCGGGGCGCGCGATCTCAAGGTGCTCCACGTCAGCGCCCGGAAGCAGCGCAAACCGTGTCCACCATTCCTCGGGCGGGAGGTAAAGATCAGTAGGCCGCACTAGGTTGCCCACTTCGCTGCGCTCATGAGCATCCTCGATCCGCGCCCACACCCGGTCGAATTCATTGCGAAGATTATCCGGTTCATCCGCGAGAACCACCGCCCGCGGCATCAGATCAAAGACGGTGCGATCGGCGCCCGCCACTGGCGCATAGAATTCCCAACCCGGAAATACCGTCACACCGACAGATCGAAGTGCCTGTTCCACGATCTCTTCCGTGCCGGTGATGCGCTTTCCCGACAAGCGGGCATGAATCGCCCCGAGCAAATCATCGCTGACCGGAGTTTCCGTCAGCGGAAGTAGCAGCGCTTCCTCGACGGGGTTCGACGACCGCTGCGTTCCCGGGTCGAATTTGCGGATGGACTCGACTTCATCTCCGAAAAACTCAATGCGCAGGGGACGATCGGCCTCCGGCGAATAAACGTCGAGAATGCCGCCGCGCATGGCGTACTCCCCGGGCATTTCGACCACGTCGGTTGAAGCGTAGCCGACCGTGTTGAGATGTTTCAGCAGCGGATCAATGTCGAGCGTCTCGCTTCGCCTCACCACTCGTGCCAGGTCTGCGTAGTACTCGCCTGAACGCAAACGCAAAGCCGTGGAAGCGATGGGTGAGACCAGAATCGACACGGCTCCGGTGGCGATCTTCCACAGCGCGACGGCCCGCTCCTCCTGAATTTCCGGATGAGGGGAAAGATTCTGGAAAGGCAAGACGTCACGCGTGGGAAGGGAGAATATGGAATCGGCCTCATTTCCTCCAACCAGCTCATGAAAGGCTTGCAACACCGGAACCAGATCTTCCGCGGTTCGATTGTCCGGCACAGCCAGGATCAGCGGCCGCCCGGCGGCACGTTGTAGCAAGACCAGCGTCAGGGCTTTGGCTGTAGGGAGTAATCCGGAGACACGTATTCGCCCCGTGCCCTCTTTGAGGTGGGAGGCAACACGCTGGAAGGCGGACAACTTTTCCACGTCCGCGAAGAGATCGCGAACGAACGGCAGGACCATGCATTTCGATTTTAGCAGGGTTGAACCGATAACGTAGGGGCAGCTGTCCTCAACTGACCAGCCGAGCGCAGGTCGGGCTGGTCTCACGCGGTGAGGTTTATCCTCGCAGTATTGGCCTCGTCAGGCACGTGGGCCCGCCGCCGCCGTTGATGCACAATTCCGAACCAGGGAAGGTGCGTACATCGAATCCGGCGGCGCGCAGCTTGGCATTGGTCTTGGCATTCTCTGCGATGGCGAGCAGACGACCGTTGCCCAATGCCAGCACATTACAGGCGAGAGTGTCCCGTTCAGAATATTCAATCTCGATGAATTTGTAGCCGCGGGCTTTCAACAACTCGACGGTCTCCACTGCGAGCCAGGGCAGATCAACCAGTGCGGTTCGTTCAGCGAGCAGGCTGATCAGCGACATCAGGTGCAGGCAGGCCGCAGGCCCGGTGCCGTATGGCAAGGGAGCCGAAAGCACTTCGACTCCTTTGGGCGCAAGCAGCAACCGGAGCTGGGAAATGCCGTCCGAATTCGTACGATAGCCATTTCCGACCAGCAAAGTTTTCACATCCAGCCACAGGATATCGCCGCCTTCGGTCGTGCCGGGGGCAGTGATTTCGCCAAGTACCGGAACGCCAAGAGTTTTGCAGAATGACCTGTGCCACATTGCTTCCGGCACCCGATTGGCCTTGCCGGGACGCATCATGATCAGGCCAAAATCGGACGGGAGGGAAGCATCGTGGGTGTAGACCGCGTCCAAAGTCAAGTCAGCGGCCGAAGGAAGTTCTTCCACTTCGGCCCCGGCGCCTTCTAACTCGCGGCAAAGAGCCTCGTGTTGTGCCTGGGCGATGTTGAATTCGGGACGGTGCAGAAATCCGAGCTCCCGCCATCGGCTGGATTGCCCGGGTGCGTCCCAGCCTGCGGAATGTGGGGAGCAGACCAGCACTCGGCGCAATCGACCCACCATGGAATGACCGTTGACCAGTTCCGAACTGCTTACAGTTGGCAAGCGTCCCTCCGCCTTAGCAATCTAAACGGGTGTGGTGGCAAAAGCAATCAGGGGTTCGGCCCTGCAACCGACACGAAAAAGTCGGGTCCTTCGACTTCGCGGAATGACTCGCGGCACGAGTCGTTCGGCTGCACTCGGGATAACCAGTTGCCTTAGTTGGCATCTCTAGAACTCGACGTGCAAGCGGAAGGTGGGTACTGTGACCGGACCCCGGTCCCGGTTATATCCGGGGTTGTTGATGCGCTGCGCTCCAGGAGCGACATAGATTCCTCGCCAAATGTGAGCCGTATAGTAGGTTTCCAGAATGTTTTCCCGCCCGTAGTTCAAACCTCCGTCGCCCAGGAGGAAGCCAAGTCCTCCGTCTGCCAGGTAGGTCTGGTGGTCCTTGCAGATGCCATTGGAAACGAATGCGATTCCTGCACG
>Ga0187778_10001799_pt1 | contig 14762 bp, 13 predicted proteins | sample 1015_Q2_SP5_20_M_FD_132418 | JGI IMG/M metagenome (GOLD analysis project Ga0187778, IMG submission 132418) | Tropical peat soil microbial communities from peatlands in Department of Meta, Colombia - 1015_Q2_SP5_20_MG | ecosystem: Environmental > Terrestrial > Soil > Wetlands > Peat | place... | reverse complement strand
GTTCCAGGCCTTTGACGATACCGTCAAGCTTGTCGGAGTTCCGCGCCAACGCTTCAGAAAACGTGTTGAGGTTAGCAATGGTGTTGCGAAGCGGGTCCGCATTGTCGGCCAGGATGCCATCAAGCCGTCGCAACGCGTCGCGCGCCGCCGTTGTCATACTCTGACCTGCGAGGGGGTCGGCCGTCAGTATGAACGGCTCTCCTGGACGCGTTGTCAGGGGCTTGCTGCCGCCTTGCAGAGTGACCACGGGCACACCGGTAAGGCCTTGAAAATCCAGCCCAGCCTTTGTGTCGGCGCGTACCGGTGTACTGGCGACTACGGTAACCGTCGCCATGACGAAATTGGGATTGTTGCTATCGAGTTCGAGCGTGGTTACTTCGCCCACTCGGATTCCGTTGAATAGAACGGCTGCGCCGGTGAGCAAGCCTGAAACCGTGTTTTCGAAACGAATCCGGTACGTGGTCCGTTCGGTGAGGCTGCTGGTGTTGTGCAGCCAATAAACAAACCCGAACGCCGCCCCAATCACCGCGAGGACGAACGCGCCGATAAGGACATAAGGTGCGCGGGTTTCCATGGGCCAACCTCAATGGTTCGCAGTCGAACGGGACTGCGCGCGGTTACTGTGAAAATAAGATTTGACCCAAGGATGTTGTGAACTCATGAGCTGCAAGATTGGTCCTATCTCCACGATTTTGCCGTCAGCCAGGGCGGCGACTCGATCGCAGACGGTGTGAAGGCTGTCCAGATCGTGCGTCACCATAAAAACAGTGAGACCAAGCGTTTGTTGCAGAGTTGAAATCAATGTATCGAAATCGCTGGCCGAGATCGGATCGAGTCCGGATGTAGGTTCGTCAAGAAAAACGATCTCGGGGTCGAGCGCGAGCGCACGGGCAAGCGCCGCGCGTTTGGTCATGCCACCTGACAGCTCCGAAGGGAACTTGTTGCCATCGTCGGGCGAGAGGCCGACCATTTCCAACTTTGCTGTCGCGAGTTCATTGAGCAAGGATTCGGAAATTTCCAGAGTCTCGCGCATTGGAAATTGTACGTTCTGCTGGACAGTGAGCGAGGAGAACAGCGCTCCCTGCTGAAACAAAATCCCGCAACGACTGCCAACGTTGTGCAGGGTCGCGATATTCGCGTAATCCGTGTCTGCACCCATAATAGTGATGCGTCCCGCGCGCTTCGGAATCAAACCAATGATTGTTCGAAGCAGGACCGATTTGCCGCCACCCGACACGCCGACCAAGCCGAGAACTTCGCCACGTTGAACATTCAGGGACAGATGATCGAGAACTGTATTCTCCCCGAATCCCACGGTGAGGTCTTCGACCGAAATTGCCGAACTTTTCGCGGAAGCAGACATCGCGATCACATCCCGATCGAGGCGAAGAACACGGCGAACAGGCCATCGAGAACAATGACTAGAAAGATCGACTTCACGACGGATGTCGTGGTTTGCAATCCAAGCGATTCGGCGCTTCCTTTGACGCGCAGGCCTTCGCTACATGCGACTGTGCCAATCACCAACGCCATGAATGGCGCCTTTATGATCCCAACTTCAAAGTGAGTCAGCGATACGGCCTCGCGTAGACGGGCGATGAAGATCTCTGGGCTCATGCCGCCATAGACCCACGCCACGAGGCCGCCGCCGTAGAGCGCCGCCATTGAGCCGAGAAATGTGAGGATCGGCAGGGCGCAGATCAGAGCAAGGATCCGCGGCAAAATCAGAACTTCGACCACGTCGAGACCCATTGTACGCAGGGCATCGATTTCTTCACGCATTTTCATGGAGCCAAGCTCGGCCGTATAGGCGCTGCCGGATCGGCCGGCGACCATAATCGATACGATCAGCACGCCGATCTCGCGCAGGACAAGAATCCCGACCATGTCGACGACATACGCGTCTGCGCCGAATTTCCGGAAATGAAAGATGCCTTGCTGGGCGATAATGCCGCCAATCAGGAAGGTGATCAGCAGCATGATTGGTACTGCCTGCCAGCCCACACGGTAGAGATGATATACAACCGATGTCGCGCGCAGTGAGCGGGGCCGCAATACGGCGCTGACGACCGAAGCGCCAGATGCACCAAGCATCGCGAGAAAGAACTTCAAGTCGATGTAAAGGGATACGGCGCCGCGGCCGACAGTTTCAAGCGTGGCGGCCAGCCTGGTTTTTTTGGCTTGCTGACTTGGCCGAGACCGATTGACATCATGGAGTTTATCAAGAAGGCCGCGAAACCGGTCCGGCACTCCAGCAAGACTGGGATTTAATTTCTGGAGCTGGTAACCGCGAATGAGTCGCTCCAACAGCCAGGCGCCCAGTGTATCCAGATGTTCAACGCCGGAAATGTCGATGACCACGTTTCTGCGCTGTGGATCAATTGACGGCAAAGTCGCCACAAGCTGTTCAAGCAAAGCGGACTGCGCGGCTGTCCACGGACCGCTAACAACTAAAGTTGCCGGTGTTGTGCCAAGGATAAGTGCTGGATTGCTCATCGATTACCGCCCGTGTTGAGGTTCATTCGTGAGATCCATCACCCCCTCGTATAATTTAAGAGAAAGGCCGGGTGACTGATTTGAGGCAGATCAACACCAGAAGGCAGCAAAAGGTGCGCATTCCGGATATGACAGCGCACCTTTTGATTTGAATTTTTTTGATCAAACGGCAGACTTAATTTTGGCTTTTCCGGCCTGCTGTCGCTGGCTTTGCTATCGTCACCGTGAGAATTGGCATGAGTTTTTTCCGACTTTACGGCCGTGTTCTCGCTTTGCTTGGCTCCGACGGCCGGCTGGGATGGGTGCTTGCGTTGGGCAACGTGGCCTTGGCCTGCGCGCAATTTGCCGAGCCGGTTCTGCTTGGCCGCATCATCGATACATTGACCGGTGCGCAGGCCCGCGGTGAGCAACCGTCATGGTCAAGGCTGGAAGTGTTGCTGCTTGCCTGGGTTGTGTTCGGACTTTTCACCATCGTCTGTGGCACGCTGATTGCTCTTTACGCGGATCGTCTCGCGCACAGGCGGCGCCATCTCGTCCTGACCAGCTATTTCGAACACGTGCTGCAACTGCCGCTGTCCTACCATGGCAACACGCATTCCGGCCGGCTGCTGAAAGTCATGTTGCAGGGTACGGATACGCTGTGGGGACTCTGGGTCGGTTTTTTTCGTGACCATCTTTCGTCTTTCATTTCATTGCTTGTTCTGCTGCCAATTTCGCTCTTCATCAACTGGCGACTTGGGCTGCTACTGTTTGTGCTCTGCGCCGTGTTTGCCACGCTCACCGCGCTAATCGTGCGCAAAACCGAGTCGATGCAGAGCGCGGTGGAGCAGTACTATTCGGATCTTGCGGAACGCGCGACCGATACATTGGGGAATATCGCGCTGGTGCAGAGTTTTTCCAGGCTCGAAGCGGAAGTGGCGGAACTGCGCCAGGTCGTCGGCCGTCTCCTGTCGGCGCAGATGCCGGTCCTGTCATGGTGGGCGGTGGTTGTCGTGCTCACGCGTACCGCAACGACGCTGACAGTGCTGACGATCATCGTCGTTGGGACGCTCTTGCAGATCAACGGCCAAGCGACCATCGGGCAAATGGTCACCTTCATGAATTTCGCCGGCCTGATCATCGCGCGCCTCGACCAGACCGTCGGTTTTGTGAATCGAATCGTTCTTGAAGCTCCTCGCCTGCGCGACTTCTTTCAGGTGGTCGACACAGTACCAGCTATTCGCGACAAACCGGGCGCCATCGACCCCGGCCGTGTCAAAGGTTTGGTCGAATTCAAAGATGTGTCATTTTCTTACGACGGTAAACAGGATGCGGTCGCGCATCTTAATTTCAAAGTTTTGCCAGGCGAGATGGTCGCGCTTGTCGGCGCTACGGGTGCTGGAAAATCCACCGCGATTGCTCTTCTGCATCGCGCTTTCGATCCGCAGTCGGGCGTGATCGAAATCGACGGGATGGATATTCGCGACATGAAACTCGCTGCGTTGCGCAGGAACATTGGCGTAGTGTTCCAGGAGGCGCTGCTGTTCAACCGTTCGATTGCCGAGAATTTGAGGGTAGGGAAGGCGGATGCGAGCGATGCGGAGATGCGTCACGCGGCCCAGCGCGCGCAAGCGATTGACTTTATCGAACGCAAGTTCGACGGCTTTAATGGCCAGGTCGGCGAACGAGGCCGCTCGCTATCGGGTGGCGAGCGTCAGCGTCTGTCGATTGCGCGGGCGTTGTTGAAGGACCCCCCGATTCTCATTCTGGATGAGGCGACCAGCGCGCTTGACGCGAGCACCGAAACCAAAGTGATGCAGGCCCTTGATGAAGTGATGAAAGAGCGAACCACGTTTGTTATTGCGCACCGGCTTTCGACGGTGCGCAAGGCCAGCCGCATCATGGTTTTTGATTCAGGCCGGATCGTGGAAAGCGGCAAATTTGACGAGCTCGTGTCGGCGGACGGCATTTTTGCCGAGCTCGCGCAGTCGCAGCTGATAGCGCCGACCAGTTCGGCAGCAGAAAACAAATGAAAAGCTGACGGCGCAACCGCCGCTAGGTACGCTTGGCGGAGAGAAATTCCACGCCTGTTTCATTGACCGTACGCCAGACCAGGCGGCATGACCGCATGGAGCGGCCGCCGTCGAAGGTCAAAACCAGATTCTCGGACAGGCCCGCCGTGTTCGGGATCTCGAGGCGAGCACCCGTGTTGGTCAAATTGAGCACGACGCAATCGACCAGTGCGGACGTCCCGACAACCAGTTTGGCACGCTTGATGACGCGCGACCGGGCAAACTTACGGCGTTCTTGCATTGCAAAATGACCTTCCGAAAATTGCGCATCAAACTAGAACGCAAAAATAGGCAATGACTTAACCTGAATTGCGATACGAGGGGACTCGCCGGAAAGAATTCGTTAACTAAGAAATTCCAATAATGACGCCATTAGGGACCCTCGAGACGGGAAGTCGACCGATGTCGCGATTCTTCATGCTCCTTCGCGCCATCACGCGCGGAAAAAAGGCGACTGCGCCCAGTTCAAGAAAGATCTTGCGCGTTCGCTGAATCGGCGGCTCAAGGCCCGTAAGCGCAAGCCCACCAAGACTCGGCGGCGTTAGAGCGCGCTTATTTCTATTGCGAGCGGACCTGACGCTTCCGGTGCGGCCGCTGTTGCGTCGTCCAGTACGGGTTCGGATTGCACCAGCCGCGATTGCCCGCCAGAACATTCGGCCGACATTCTTCAATGGTGCGATACTCGCAGTCCCACTGCATATCGCCATCACCCATTGCAACCACCGCACACCAGGGGGCGCCGTAGTAGTCGGCTGCCGCCGGTTGTGCGGCAAACAGCAATGCAGCAGCGGTAGCGATAACACTGAGAATAGTGCGGGTCATCGTAAGCCTCCCGTGATCGACGCCGGAACCAACCCCGGTTTGGCTGCCGCTATTCCATTCGCGGACGGAAACTTTACGGCAGCGGCACCAGGTCAGCCGGAAACGCTTTCATGGTCCCAGGTCGGGCAGCGTACAGACCATAGATCGAAGGTGCATTTTGCCATTGCCCCTTCGTCGCCGGCATGTCCGCGGCGGTCCTGTTCGGGGTAATCATGACGTCAACCACGATACTGAGTAGCGCGGCGATGACCAGGATGGATAGTCCTCGCATGTGAGCCTCCTGGAAGATAGGCCTTCATGGCTACAGTCACATAGGTTCCGCCGAATATTTGTGAGCGATGTCACATTGATTTTATTTTTATTCGGGGCCTGCGTAGCAGCGGTATGCGGGCAAGCGCCGGCTTTTCGTAAAATTGAATAATGCAGAAAGACAACCCGCTAATTTCGCTGTCCCACTATGGCGCATGATCAATCGCACGGTGGTAGGCCTGGCCTTTGCTGTCGGTTTCGATGTTCTATTGTGCGACGGCAGGTATACCTTGGCCGTTGAGCGGATCGCCTTGACGATCGCCCGCCATTTTTGATCCTCACAGCGCTAAAAGCTGACCTAGGGCATGAAAGCCGGCTTTAATCCGCGATGGTGATGCCCTTGTGGCCTCAAAATGCTAGGAGCATTTCGCGCGCGGCCGCGCTATATCGGTGCGCCAAGTCGAGTACAATGGTCCAATGACTTTGTGGTTGATCTTTGCGTTGATGACTGCGGCGGCGGTTTTCGCCGTCCTCTGGCCGCTTGCCGCGCGCAAGAAAGACGCGCCCTCGGGCAGCGATGTCGTAGTCTATCGCGATCAACTCGACGAAGTTGACCGCGACCTGACCGCCGGCTTGATCGGCAAGAATGAAGCCCAGGCGGCGCGGGTTGAGATTTCGCGGCGTTTGCTTGCTGCGGCGGACAGCAACCAGACGGTATCGACCGAAGTGAACCGTACGACAGCTTTGTGGCACCGGCGCGTGCTGGCCATTATTGCGCTGGTGCTATTACCCCTTGGGTCCGCCGGTCTCTATCTCCGGCTGGGGTCGCCAGGCCTGAGCGCCGAGCCGCTCGCGGCACAGAGCGACGCGCCATCCGATCAGCAACCGTCTCTGGCAAGCTTGGTCGCCAGGGTTGAGGATCATCTCGAGCGCAATCCACGGGACGGTCGTGGCTGGGAGGTGCTGGCGCCTGTCTATATGCAAATCGGCCGCTACAGCGATTCGGCGCGCGCCTGGCGCAACGTGCTGCAGCTCCTCGGCGAGACCGCCGATCGCGAAGCCAATCTCGGCGAAGCGTTGATGGCGGAAGCAAACGGAATTGTGACCGCCGATGCCAAGGCCGCTTTCTTACGCGCCATCGAACTCGACAAGACGACCGTCAGTGCCCGCTATTATCTCGGCGTTGCCGCCGAACAGGACGGCAAGCGCGAGGAAGCAGCCGCGATCTGGCGCGACCTCATCGCTGAAGCGCCGGCTGGCGCGCATTGGGCTGACGATGTGCGTGCGGCGCTTGCCCGTCTCGAAGGCAAAGCTCCGCCGGCACCGTCAGGTCCAAGCGCGGCCCAGATGGCTGACGCTGCAAAGCTGCCCCCGGTTCAGCAAAACGCCATGATCCAGGGAATGGTAGAGGGATTGGCGGCGCGTCTGAAGAAAGATGGTTCCGACGTCGATGGCTGGGTGAGACTTGTTCGGTCTTACAAAGTGCTCGGCGAATCGGGAAAAGCTCAAACAGCCATCGATGATGCCCGACGTGCGCTGGCAGACGATCCAGACAAGCGGCAGCGTCTGGATGCTGCGCTTAAAGAATTGGAGAGCGCCGGTATTACATCAGCACCTGCAGCGTCCGCACCAGCACCTGCAGCGTCGTCCGCACCGCCGCCCAGTAGCGGACCGTCCGCCGCTAGCGGCAATGACTCCGAGAATGAACTGATTCGCGGAATGGTGTCTCGTCTTGCCGATCGGCTGAAAAAGGATGGTTCGGATTTCGATGGCTGGATGAGGCTCGTGCGCTCATATGTGGTTTTGGGCGACCGCGACAAGGCTATGAGTGCAGCAGCGGATGCACGCGCAGCTATCGGTAGTGACGCTGAAAAACGCCGACGTTTTGACGATTTTGTCAAATCCCTGGGCTTGGAAGGCTGAAGCGGCTTATTCTTTCACCGCTCCAGTCATCGCCGAGACGTAATGCTCGACGAAGAAGGCGTAGAGCACCACGAGCGGTAGTGACCCCGCCAGCGCCCCCGCCATCAAAGACCCCCAACGATAGATATCGCCGTCAACGAATTCATTGATGATGGCGACAGGCACCGTCTTGTGCGCGGTCGTGGAGAGAAATGTCAGGGCGTAAATGAATTCATTCCAGCAAAGCGTGAAGCAGAAAATAAATGCCGAGATCAGTCCTGGAATCGCCAGCGGCAGCACGATCTTGGTCAAGATCTGCCAACGGCTTGCACCGTCGATCAACGCACATTCTTCAAGCTCGAAGGGTATGGTTTTGAAGTAGCCCATGAGAAGCCACGTCGAAAATGGAATAAGAATTGTCGGATAGGTAAGAACGAGGGCAAACGGACTGTCGAACAGGCCGTATTGAAAGACGACTGTCGAAAGCGGGATGAACAGTATTGATGGCGGAATCAGGTAGGCGAGAAAGATCGCTCCGCCGATCCATTGCGCGCCGCGATAGCGCAGCCGGACGATGGCATAGGCTGCAAGCACGCTTGCAAGGATGGAAATGATTGTCGCCAAAACCGCAACGAACATCGTGTTCCACAGCCATTGCGGATAATTGGTCTGAAAAAGCAGATTGTAGAAATGCTTCAGTGTCGGTGCGGTTGTCCAAAACGGACTGACGCGATCCATGTCAAGCAGCTGATCATCAGGCTTGATGGCCGTGAGTGCCATCCAATAGAACGGAAATAGCAGCACAATGAGGATGATCGAGAGCGGCAGATAGAGCGACACCAGCCGCCGCGGCAAAGTCTCGAGGTAGCTCATTCCTTCTGAATGATCGGCCATCGTCTGCGATGAGCCGGTCAGCACAGCCTTCGGATCGGCAATCTTGGGAATGAGCGCGTCAGTCATTGCTCTCGCCTTGCTGCCATTTTCGTCGTTGCAGGCCGAACCATGAGATCAGGATCGCGGCCAGCAGGAACGGGATCATTGCAGTTGCGATCGCCGCGCCCTCGCCGAGGTAGCCACCACCGATGGCGCGTTGGTAGCCGAGGGTCGCCATCAGGTGCGTGGCGTTGACCGGGCCGCCGCGCGTCAGCACCCAGATCAGCTGGAAATCCGTAAAGGTGAAGAGCACCGAGAACGTCATCACCACGGCAATGATCGGTGTGAGCAGTGGATAAGTGATGTAGCGGAATCGCTGCCAATTCGTGGCGCCGTCGATGGTGGCTGCCTCGTAGAGTGACGGCGATACCGTCTGCAGCCCCGCGAGCAAGGTGATGGCGATGAACGGCAGCCCACGCCAGACATTGGCGAAGATCACCGACCAGCGGGCGTTCCAGAAATCGCCGAGGAAATCGATGTTGGTCGAGATCAGCCCGATCTTCTTGAGCGTCCAGGATAGAATCGAAAACTGGCTGTCGAAAATCCACCAGAATGCAATGGCCGAGAGAACCGTTGGTACGATGAATGGAATCAGCACAATCGCGCGAATAATCGCCTTGAACGGCATGTTCTGGTTGAGCAGCAGCGCAAGGTAAAGTCCGATCGCGAATTTGAACGTGCTGGCGACGAACGTATAGAGCAGCGTGTTGAATACCGAGAGCCAGAATACTGAGTCACCCCATAACCATTCGTAGTTTTCCAGGCCGACAAAGACTCCGCCGCGGCCGATCCGGGCGTCAGTGAACGACAGCCAGACGCCGAGGCCGAGCGGGTAGGCGAGGAACAGAATGAGGAACGCTGCGGCAGGCAGCATGAACCAGAAGCTGAGCCAGTTACGGTCAACCTTGAGCCGGGCCCACGCGGTCGTTTCACGCGCAAGTCCGCGATTGTTGATAGCGAGCTCAGCCATTCAGCACCATGTAACCGGGCGCGGCGCCAAACCTGGGCCGCGCCCGGCAAACTTCCTATCGATAGATCCGCTTCAATTGCCGTTCGGCGATCGCGATAGCGTCCTTGGGTTTCTCACGGCCTGTGCAAGCATTGGCAAACATGTCGAGCACGACGAAGTCGGCAAGCGCCGCTGCCGCCTTTTCGCCGACCGAGCCAAGTCCGCCGGCCGTCAGCGTGCGCTTGGCCGCCTCGCGGAAGATCGTGTTCTTCGGATCGGCCGTCCAGATCGGGTTGGCGTCGTATGCGTTGAGCGGATGCGTGAGATAAGCGACCGATTCCGTCAGCCACTTGTTGTAATTGTCCGCTTCCAGCATGAAGGCCATCAAAGCCTTGCAGGCTTGCGGATTCTTGGTGTGCGTCATTGCCAGCATCGGGAAGCACACGTGGAATTCGGTCGGTTTGCCGACCGGCCCAACCGGCCACAAAGCGTGGTCCATGTCGTCCGCGATCTCTTTCAATTTCGGATCGCGTTTTGCTGCGGCGTAGATGGAAATGCCGTTGTTAGTCCAGTGGATTTCGCCGGCAAGAAATGCCTTGTTGTTGAAAGCGTCATTCCACGAAGCCGTGCCTGGAACGAAGTTCTCATAAAGCTGCTGGGCGTATTCCAGTGACTTCACGGTCTCCGGCGAGTTGAGAATGATCTTGTCGTTCTTGTCGACGACGTTGCCGCCGAACGCCCACAGACACCAATGTACCCAGGCATTGCCGTCGCCCGTGGCGTGCCCGAGCGCCATTCCGCCAGGCGTGCTGTTTTTCTTGGTCGCCTTGGCGTATTCGAGGAACTCGTCCGTGGTTGCTGGAAATTTCGACATCCCCGCCTTGTTCAGTGAAGAGATACGGTAATTGAGCATGTTCCCGTTATAGGCGACAGGAATGCAGATCCATTTGTTGCCGTTCTTTCCGTAAGCGATCGCGGTCGGCACCCAGCCGCCGTATTTCTTGCCGAGGTAATCGGCGACGTCGGTCACATCGACGCATTTCTGCGGGAACAGGTGCGGCAGGGAGTAAAGTCCCCAAAACAGGTCAGGCCCCGAGCCGGTATTGGCCGCGACCGATGCCTTCGGCGGAATGTCTTCAAACGACTCGCGGATGATGTCGACTTTAACGCCCGTCGCCTGCGTGAAAGCGGCCATCAGCTTCACGAAAGCATCGTCTTCGGACTGAACGAAATATTTCCAGCGCAACAGCGAAAGCTGTGCGCCTTTTTCCGGTTTCCATGGCGCCGTCTGCGCCCAGGCCTTTGCCCACTCAAGCAATGCAGGGCCGGTCAACGCACCAGCTGCCGCGGCTGCCGTGCCGCCTTTGATCAAAGTGCGGCGAGTGAAATAACTCATGGTCGTTCCTCCATTTGTTTTACTAGTTGCTAAGGCGCTTACCCGTCGCCTCGTCGAAAAGATGAATAAGCCGCGGGTCTGGCTTAAGGCGGATTTTGTCGCCCGGCTTGAATTGATGACGCTCGCGGAACACCGCGATGATTTCGCTGTCGCCCAGCTTGGCAACGACCTGGAGCTCAGAACCGGTCGGCTCGATGACCTGTACGACCGCGTCGACGCCATCGTCGGCCAGGGAAAAATGCTCCGGACGCACGCCATAGACGGCAGGCCGGCCGTCGCTGCCTCTGGGCGCATCACCGAGAGAGAACCTTACGCCGGCCGGCGCCTCGAATGACGTCGCGCCGTTCAAACTGATGCGGCCGTTGAGCATGTTCATTGCCGGTGAGCCGATGAAGCCGGCGACAAAGAGATTGTCAGGACGGTCGTAGAGCTCGAGCGGCGCGCCGATCTGCTCCACGCGTCCATCGTGCATGACGACGATCTTGTCGGCCATGGTCATCGCTTCGATCTGGTCGTGCGTGACGTAGATGGTCGTTGTCTTCAACCGCTGATGCAGCTCTTTGATCTCGGTGCGCATCTGCACGCGTAGCTTGGCGTCAAGATTGGATAAAGGCTCATCGAAGAGGAAGACCTGCGGGTCGCGCACGATGGCGCGGCCCATGGCAACGCGCTGACGCTGTCCACCGGAAAGTTGACGCGGATAACGCTCAAGCAATTGCGAAAGACCAAGAATTGCAGCGGCTCGATTCACGCGCGCGTCGATCTCGCTTTTGGGCGCGCCGCGCAATTTCATCGAGAATGCCATATTCGCGGCGACAGTCATGTGCGGGTAGAGCGCGTAATTCTGGAACACCATAGCGACGTCGCGCTCTTTCGGCGGCAGGTTGTTGACCACGCGTTCGCCGATCCGAATTTCGCCCGAGGTGATGTTTTCCAGCCCTGCGATCATACGCAGCAACGTCGATTTGCCGCACCCCGAGGGGCCGACAAGCACGACGAATTCACCGTCGCGTATCGAGATGTCGACGCCGTGGATCACGGCCGTCGCGCCAAAAGCCTTTCGCACGTCGCGGATCGCGACCGAAGCCATTCATTCCCTCCCTCATCGCAGCAACGGCCGCGGGCACGCTATTTCTTGTTTTCGTGCCGGTGGCGGATGCCCTTGTTGGAACATCCGCAGAGGGTCAAATCATCGGGCTTTCGCTCTCCGAAAAGCAAGCCCGACGTACGAGTGAGTGGGCAAGGGCAACAATGGCGGGCCTGACCCCGCGCTAGAGCGCCAAGCCGCCATCGACCAGATGTGGCTGGCCGGTGATATAGCTCGATTCATCGGAGGCGAGGAAAACGGCAAGCGCCGCCACCTCCGCGGCGGTTCCAAGGCGCGCCATCGGCTGACGCGCGATGAAATTTTCACGCACCTGTTGCAGCGGCCGTCCGGTCTGCTTCGCCACCGCCTTCACCCGGTCCTCGAACGACGGCGACACAATCGTCCCGGGACAGATGGCGTTACAGCGAATTCCCTTGGTGATGAAATCGGCAGCGACCGCCTTGGTGAGACCAATCACCGCCGCTTTTGTCGCGCCGTAGGCGTAACGATTAGGTAGGCCTTTGATCGAGGACACTCCGGACGACATGTTGATGATCGAGCCGCCACCGTTCCTCAGCATGGAGGGCAGAAATGCCTTGATGATCCGGTGCATTGATTTGACGTTGAGGTCGAAGGAAAAGTCCCAGTCCTTCTCCGAGCATTCAAGCACCGTACCCTGATGAACATAGCCGGCGACGTTCGCGATCACGTTTGGGGCACCGAACTCCTTGCTCACTATTTTGGCGAAAGCCTCGACCGCTTTGGTTGAGAGCACATCGAGCTTGGCGCGCTTCGCTGCGTTCAATCCTTCGAGCTTGGCGACTGCGACATCCGTCGCGATTACTTTCGCGCCCTCGGCAGCGAAAGCTTCCGCGATGGCGCGACCAATGCCCTGACCGGCAGCGGTGACGAGCGCCAATTTTCCTTTCAGCCGGTTGCTCACGTGATTGACCTTCACTCAGTGGTTGTCGCGTGGCGTACCGTTCTGTGCGACGTGTTGATATTTCACGGCCAGCTTGAGGACCATGCCGTTGGCGAGTTGATCGACCATGCCGCGCTGGATTTCCTGCCACGGCGTTTCGCTCTTCGGATAGTGATAACCGCCGCGCCGCAGTAATGCCTTGCGGCGCCGCGCCAACTCCGCTTTCGAAACCAGGATATCGGCAGTTCCTTTTCGAAGGTCGATGCGCACGCGGTCGCCGGTCTTGAGCAAAGCCAGTCCACCATTTGCCGCCGCCTCCGGCGACGCATTGAGAATCGATGGCGAGCCGGATGTGCCGGACTGCCGCCCGTCGCCGATGCAGGGCAGGGCGGTGATGCCTTTTTTTATCAACTCAGCCGGCGGCTGCATGTTCACGACCTCGGCCGAACCGGGATAGCCAATTGGTCCGGCGCCGCGCATGAATAGCAAAGTATCTTCATCGATCTTCAGCGATGGGTCGTCGATACGGTGGTGATAATCCTCCGGTCCATCGAATACGACTGCACGCCCCTCAAAGGCATTCTTGTCATTGGATTTTGACAGGTATCGCTTGCGGAAATCGTCCGAGATCACACTCGTCTTCATGATCGCGGATTCGAATAAATTTCCTTTCAGAACCTTAAAGCCCGCCTGCTTTTTCATTGGCAACTTATAAGGCTTGATGACATCGGCATCCTTGCTGGACGAATGCTTCACGTTGTCGCCGATTGTCTTGCCGTTGATTGTCAGCGCATCGGCATGGATGCGCCTCGCTTTGAGCAATTCATGCATCACCGCCGGCAATCCGCCGGCGCGATAATATTCTTCACCGAGATATTTCCCGGCCGGCTGCATATTGACCAGCAGCGGAATGTTATAGCCAACCTTCTCCCAGTCCTCGACTGAAAGCTTTACGCCGACGTGGCGTGCAATGGCATTGATGTGTATTGGCGCATTAGTTGATCCGCCGATCGCGGAATTGGCGATGATGGCATTCTCAAACGCCTTGCGCGTAAGGATATCGGAAGGCCTCAGGTTCTCATTGACGATTTCGACCGCCCGCACGCCGGTGTCATAGGCGATCTGCCCGCGCTCGCGATAAGGCGCAGGGATCGCCGCGCAGCCGGGCAACGACATGCCGAGCGCCTCCGCCAATGCATTCATGGTCGACGCGGTGCCCATGGTATTGCAGTGACCGATTGACGGGGCTGACGCCGCTGCAATGTCGAGAAACTCGCGATCGTCAATCCTGCCGGCCGCCAGCTCTTCTCGTGCTTTCCAAACGACCGTGCCGGACCCTGCGCGCTCGCCTTTCCACCAGCCGTTCAGCATCGGGCCGCCCGAAAGCACGATCGCCGGTGTGTTCACCGTTGCCGCTGCCATCAGACATGCGGGTGTGGTCTTGTCGCAGCCGGTCATCAGCACGACGCCGTCGAGAGGGTAGCCATAAAGCACCTCGACCAGGCTGAGATATGCAAGATTTCGATCGAGTGCGGCGGTCGGGCGTTTGCCTGTTTCCTGGATCGGATGGCAGGGAAACTCAAAGGCGATCCCACCGGTGGCGCGAATGCCATCCCGCACCCGTTTTGCAAGCTCAAGATGGTGCCGGTTGCAGGGAGAAAGGTCGGACCCGGTCTGCGCAATGCCGATGATCGGCTTGCCCGAGCGCAGCTCCTCCGACGTCAGCCCGTAGTTGAGATAGCGCTCAAGATAGAGCGCCGTCATTCCGGGATTGTCAGGGTTGTCGAACCAAAGCTGAGAGCGCAGCCGCCGGGAAGATTTCTGTCCGGTTTTCGCCATGTCCTGTCCAACTCTGCATGCAGCGGGGATGCATAGATGAGCGCAATGCGTTGCCGGCCGCAAGCGGACTACCGGACTCTGCTGTGTCACTAAAGCAGCGACATCCGCCGGTTAGG
>Ga0187778_10001798_pt1 | contig 14774 bp, 11 predicted proteins | sample 1015_Q2_SP5_20_M_FD_132418 | JGI IMG/M metagenome (GOLD analysis project Ga0187778, IMG submission 132418) | Tropical peat soil microbial communities from peatlands in Department of Meta, Colombia - 1015_Q2_SP5_20_MG | ecosystem: Environmental > Terrestrial > Soil > Wetlands > Peat | place... | reverse complement strand
TACGAGTTCTTCCGTCCGGTCGGCGGCGCGGCGGCGACCCAGCTCACCGCGCGCGTGGTGCAGTTCGCCAGTCGTGTCAGCAACGGCCTGGTGGGCTCGGTGGGTTTTGCGCTGCTCGCGTGGACGCTGCTGGGCACCATCAAGAAGGTCGAGGACAGCTTCAATTTCCTCTGGCACGTCGACCAGCCACGCAGCTTCGCGCGGCGCCTTGCCGAGTACACGACGCTCCTGATCGCGGGCCCGGTACTGCTGGTGGGCTTCATTGGACTGTCGCACGCGGCCCTCGGCAGTGCCCCGGTGCAGGAGGTGGTGCGCCTGCCGCTGCTGCAGCGCCTGCGTGGCACCGGCATCAGCCTCGCGCCGTACGCGATGGTCACAACCTTCTTCACCGCGCTCTACATGATGGTGCCGAACACGCGCGTGCACTGGCGCGCGGCACTCACCGGGGCGCTGGTAGGCGGCGTGGTGTGGGCGGCGATCGGCAAGATGTTCACTGCCTTCGTCGTCTATTCGACGCGCCTCACGATTGTCTACGCGGGTTTCGCCTTCGTGGTGGCGGCACTGCTCTGGACCTATTTCGGCTGGCTGATCCTGCTCGCCGGGGCGCAGCTGTCCTTCTACGTGCAGAACCCGGCGTACCTGCGCCTCGGCCTGCAGCAGCTGCGCCTCTCGAGCGTAGAGCTCGAGGAGCTCGCGCTCAAGCTCATGTACTTCGTTGGCCGCACGCACGTCAGTGGCGGGCGGCGCTGGACGGTCAACCGCCTGGCTAACGAGCTCGGGCTGCCGGGCATCGCCGTGGCGCAGATGTCCGCAACACTCGAGCGGGCGGGGCTGCTCATCGTGACCGACTACGACGAGCTCGTGCCGGCGCGCGACATCGGCCACATCGGCGTGTACGAAATCCTCGACATCGCGCGCAACCAGCGCAGTGGCCATGTGGCGCCGCGCAACTTTGCGGTTCCCCCCGTCGACCGGGTCCTCGCGGGCCTCGAGGAGGTGCGCCGCAACCGCTGTGCCGACCTCACGCTGCGCGACCTGGTCGATGAGACCCCGCGGCCGGCGTTGCACCTCACTGCGCGGCAGTCGACGTCCCGCTGAGCAGAAAGGCACCATCAGGAGTTCGTCGCCGTAGCCGGCGGCGCCCTGCAGCGCCTACTCGCCGGCGATCGTCATTTCGCCGATGAGTACCGAGGGGGTGCGGATGCCGCCGCGCAGATCGACGTTGTTGCCGAGCGCGACGATATTGCGGTACATCGGCCGCAGATTTCCGGCGATTGTGATCTCGTGTACCGGGTAGGCAATGGCGCCGTTCTCGACCCAGAAGCCGCTCGCGCCGCGGGAGTAGTCGCCGGTCACGCCGTTCACGCCCTGTCCCATCAGCTCCGTCACCAGGAGCCCGGTGTGCAGCCGCGTGAGGAACTGCTGCGCGTCGAGCCCGCCCTGCGAGCTCGTGACGAGCAGGTTGTGAATGCCGCCGGCGTTGCCGGTGGTCTTCAGTCCCAGCCGCCGGGCCGAATAGCTGCCGAGCACATAGCCGTTGATCACGCCAGCGCTCACCAGCTCGCGGTCATGAGTGGCCGCGCCCTCCTGGTCGAAGGGACTGCTGGCAAGGCCCTTGGGGATGTGCGGCCGCTCCTGCATGGCGAGGAACTCCGGAAAAACCTGCTCACCGGCCGCGTTCAGCAGGAACGAGGCCTTGCGATACTGACTGCTGCCGCTGATCGCGCTGATGAAGTGCCGGAATAGCCCGCGCGCCATGTCGGGCGTGAACGCCACGGGCGCGCGGCGGGTCGTCAGCCGTCGCGCGCCGAGACGCGCCACCGCGCGCTCGCCGGCGATGCGGCCCGTACGCATGACCGACTCGAGCTCGGCGGGATCGCGCGCGATGGTGTACCAGTAGTCGCGTTGCATCTCCTCGTCCGCCTCCGCGATCAGCGAGCAGCTCACCGAGTGGCTGGTGGTGGAATAGCCGGCGAGGAATCCGAGCGAATTGCCGTAGACGCCGCTGTGACGCTGGCTGTTGACGGCAGCGCCTTCGGAGTTGTTCAGGCGCGCATCGACCGCGAGTCCCGCCGCCTCGCACTCGCGCGCCAGCTCGATGGCGCGCTCGGGCGTGAGGTCCCAGGCGTGGTCGAGGTCGAGGTCGGGGATGTCACGCGCGAGCGCCTCCGGCTCGACGAGTCCGGCGTATGGGTCCTCGGCCGTGTAGCGCGCGATCGCGCAGGCCTTGGCGACGGTCTCGCGCACCGCCGCGGCGCCGAGGTCAGCGGTGCTGGCCGCACCCTTGCGCTTGCCGAAGTACACGGTCACTCCGAGCCCGCGGTCGCGCTGGTACTCGATGGTGTCTACCTCGCGCAGCCGCACGCTGACGGAGAGTCCCTGGCTGACCGAGGCATCCGCCTCGCACTGCGAGGCGCCCTGCCGCCGCGCTTCCTCGAGCGCCAGGGCGGCGACGTCGGTCAGCGGGCGGGTTGAAGTTGGATCGGCTTCGGACATCGGGGTGTTTCGCGCTCGGCTTTGGGCTTAAGCTCATCTCGGCACGCAAATTGTAGCAGCCGCCGCGCGCTGCCCGAGGCGCACGCGCGGCCGGGGGCCGCAGCCAGTGAGTGGCGCTTCGCGCGACGACAGCGGGGATGATGGGGGCGCGGAGCGCCCGAGCAAGAGCGCGCGCAAGCGGGCCGCGCACGCCGCCCAGGAGCTCGGCGCGGCGCTGCTGCGGCTCGGCGATGCGGAGCTCGAGCGCCTCGACCTGCCCGAGTCCCTCATCGAGGCGCTGCGGGCTGCGCGCCGCATCACCAGCCGCGCCGCGGCGCTGCGCCAGCGCCAATATATCGGCAGGCTGATGCGCGAGGTGGACCCGGGTCCGATCCGCGCCGCGCTCGACTCGGTGCGCGAGCGCGCGGCGCGCGAGACCGAGCGCTTCAAACGCATCGAGAACTGGCGCACGCGGCTGCTCGCCGAGGGTGAGCCGGCGCTGGCGGAGCTTGCGCGCTGGCATCCGTACATCGACCGCGGCGAGTGGGCGAGCCGCATAGACGCCGCCCGCGCCGAGCACGCGCGCAGCGGCGCCGGCGGCCCGGCCGCGCGCGAGCTGTTTCGCGCTTTGCGCGCGTTGTTCGCTACAATGCCGCGATGAAACCGCTGGTCGGCATCATCATGGGCTCCGTCTCCGACTGGGAGACCATGCAGTCCGCCGCCGACGTGTTGGACAAACTCTCGATCCCCTATGAGCTGCGCGTGGTGTCTGCGCACCGCACTCCGGACCTGCTGTTCGAGTATGCCGCGGGCAGCCGGGGGCGGGGACTCGAAGTGCTGATCGCCGGCGCCGGCGGCGCGGCGCACCTGCCGGGAATGGCGGCGGCGAAGACCAGTCTGCCGGTGCTCGGCGTGCCGGTGCAGTCGAAGTCCCTCGGCGGGCTCGATTCGCTGCTGTCGATTGTGCAGATGCCCGCCGGAGTGCCGGTGGCGACCTTTGCCATCGGCAGCGCCGGTGCCACCAACGCGGCACTGTGTGCGGCGGCGATCCTCGCCAACAAGCACCCTGCCATCGCCACCGCACTCGACTCCTTCCGCGAGCGGCAGACCGCCTCGGTGCTCGGCCACCCCGATCCGCGCACACCCTCGCGCGCATGACCGTCGGCATCGTGGGCGCCGGCCAGCTCGGCCGCATGCTCGCTTTGGCGGGCTATCCACTCGGCCTCGATTTCCTCTGCCTGGATTCCGCGCGCGAAGCGCCCGCCGGAGCCGTGGCGCCGCTGCTGCACGGTGCGTTCACCGACCGGCGGCTGCTCGCGCGCCTGGCGCGGCGCTGCGAAGTCATCACCTTCGACTGGGAGAACGTGTCGGTCGAGAGCCTTGCAGCCGTGGCAGCGCTGCACGGCGCGCGCATTTGTCCACCGATCGCCGCGCTCGCCGCCGGTCAGGACCGTGTCGCCGAGAAACGCCTGTTCGAGCGGCTCGGAATTCCCACCACGCGCTGGCGCGCGGTCGGCTCGCGCGCGGAGCTCTCGCGGGCCATCGCCGCGGTCGGCCTCCCGGGAGTGCTCAAGACACGCCGCATGGGCTACGACGGGAAGGGCCAGGCCCTGATCCGCACCGGCGCCGACGTGGAGCGCGGCTGGGCGCAGCTCGGGGCGGCGCCGCTGCTCTACGAGGAATGGGTGCCGTTCGACTACGAAGTATCGATCATCGGCGCTCGCAGCGTGAGCGGCGAGGTGGCGGTATATCCCCTGTGCGGCAACGTCCACGCCGAAGGGATCCTGCGGCTCACCTATGCCCCCTTTGGACCCGTGCGCTGGCAGCGCCGCGCCGCGGCTCACCTGGCACGGGTGCTCTCGCACTTCCGCTATACCGGTGTTCTCGCCATCGAGTTCTTCGTGCGCCGCGGAAGGCTGATCGCCAACGAGATGGCGCCGCGCGTGCACAACTCCGGCCATTGGACCATCGAGGGTGCCACTACCAGTCAGTTCGAGAACCACCTGCGCGCCATCCTCGACCTGCCGCTCGGCGCAACGCACGCCCGCGGCTTCAGCGCCATGGTCAATCTCATCGGCAGCCTGCCGCCGCGCCGCAGGTTGCTCGCGCTCGAGGGGGTGCACCTGCACGACTACGGCAAGCGGCCGCGGCCCGGCCGTAAGGTGGGCCATTGCACCGTGGTGGAGCCGACCGCCGCCCGCCGCGATGCCCGCGTACGGCGACTGCTGACGGATTTGGCCGTCCGCGTTCGCATCCCGTAACATGGTTGTGAGCCAACATCCATGTACCTCGAACCCTTCAAACTCAAGGAGTTGCCATTCCGGCTGAGCCCGGACCCGCAGTTCCTTTACCTTTCGAAACAACACGCCCGCGCCAAGGCGTACATGGAATCGACCATTTGGTTCACCGACGGCTTCGTTGTGATCACCGGGGAGATCGGCTCGGGCAAGACCACGCTGATCGAGTCCTTCCTCAAGGAAGTGCCGGCGGACGTCGTCGTTGCGCAGATCAACCAGACCCAGGTCTCCGCCACCGATTTCCTGCAGACCGTGCTGGTGCAGTTCGGCTTCTCACCCTTCAAGATGCGCAAGGCCGAGCTCATCAGTACGCTCAACAACTTCCTCATCGAGCAGTACGCCGCGGGGCGCAAGGTTTTGCTGATCGTCGACGAAGCGCAGAACCTCTCCATGCGCGTGCTCGAGGAGATCCGCATGCTCTCGGGCGTGGAGACCACCAAGGAGAAGGTGCTGCGCATCATCCTCGCGGGGCAGCCGGAGCTGAACAGTAAGCTCGACGCGCCCGCGCTCGAGCAGCTCACCCAGCGCGTTCGCCTGCGCTTTCATCTGCAAACGCTGTCGGAAGCGGAGACCCGGAGCTACATCCAGCACCGGCTCGACGTTGCCGGCGCCGGCGATCGCGAGCTCTTTACCCCCGACGTGTTCGCCGAGATCTACCGCTACACCGGCGGCGTACCGCGCCTGGTCAACACGCTGTGCGACACGGCCATGATGTCGGCCTTCACGGCCGATCGCAGCGTGGTCACGCGCGCCGACATCGCCAGCGCCGTGCAGGAGCTGCAGTGGGTGGAATACGCCGCGCGCCCGCACCAGCACACGCCCGAGCCACCGGTCGCGCCGGCGCGTCCCGCAGCCAGCGGGGCGGTCAAGTCCCCGCCGCCGCTCGGACGGCTGCTGGTGGCCGCCGACGGCCGCACGGTGCAGGAGGTGCCGCTGCGCCTCGGTCGGCTGATCATCGGCCGCACCCCCGAAAACGACGTGCAGATCGACAGCCGCTTCATCAGCCGTCATCACTGTCAGGTGATCACTAGCGAGAATTCCAGCGTGATCGAGGACCTCAACAGCACCAACGGCATCTATGTGAAGTCCAACCGGGTGCGCCGTCACCACTTGAATGACGGCGACGTCGTGCTGGTCGGCAAGCACGAGCTGATCTACGTCGACGAGCGTGTGGTACGCACCCGTGCTCCGACCGGTGACACGGTGTCGGTGCAGAGGCTGGCGGAACAGCCGCTGACGCGCAGCGCCGCTGCAGCGCATGTCGAGGGGGAGGAAGCGGCGGCGGAAGCCGACGAGGACGCCGCAGCACCCTCCGGCTGAAGCTCCGGACGCGGCGCGCTCAACCCTTGTCGTGGGTGCCGAGCGAGTCGGGATCGGCGTACTGCGAGCGCAGCGCGCGGTAATCGCGGCGCCGCAGCAGCACGACGAAGCCGCCCACCACCGAGAACAACCCGAGCAGCCCGACGGTGAAACTCAGCACTCCGCGCGCCGCGAGCAGGTAGCTCGCGATGAGCGCACCCAGCCCGAAGATTATGTAAACCCAAGGCAGCCCCTCGTACACGGGGCGGGAGAAATGCGGAGTTCGGCGCGCCATGCACGCATCCTAACGCGCCAGGCCTCCCTGTTGGAATCGTGCAGTGCATCGCGGCGCCTGTCGGCGCGTCGCCCGCACACGCCGTTGCCGGCCTCGCTCAGATCACAGGCGTCGTGTCAAGTGCCGTTACGCCAGACCAAACATCCGCGCGAGTCGTTCCAACAGCGACGGCTTCAGACCTTCTATATGAAAGTCTGCCTGATGGGGTTTGTTACGACGGCTCACTTCGGCCACCAGGTCGGCAGGCAGATTGAGTTTGGGCACGTCGACGGTGACGTCTTTGGAGACCATGGTGTTCCTTCCACAGGATTCTCAAGCTCGCCCGATAACGGTAAGGGCTCGCACGCCTTCCGTGCGTGTGCAGAATCACAGGATAACCACGGTCCGTCATTATGTCGCGGCTTGACGACGGAGCGCCGTCCTCACTCGCCATAACGTGACCTCAGGCTGTGCCGCCGACCGTGAGCGCGTCGATCCTGAGCGTGGGCTGACCCACGCCGACGGGAACACTTTGCCCTTCCTTGCCGCAGGTTCCCACGCCGTCGTCGAGCTTCAGATCGTTCCCCACCATGGAGACACGCGTCAGCACGTCCGGGCCGTTGCCGATGAGCGTCGCTCCTTTGAGCGGGGCGCCGATGCGGCCGTTCTCGATGGCGTACGCCTCGCTGGCGGAGAACACGAATTTCCCCGAGGTGATGTCGACCTGACCGCCACCGAAGTTGACCGCGTAGATGCCGCGCGTGACCGAGCGGATGATCTCCTCGGGCGCGTGCGGACCCGGGCGCATGTACGTGTTGGTCATGCGCGGCAGCGTCATGTGGGCGAAGGACTCGCGCCTTCCGTTCCCGGTCGCCGCCGCGCCCATCAGGCGCGCGTTAAGGCGATCCTGCATATAGCCGCGCAGCACGCCGTTCTCGATGAGCGTAGTGCACTGGGTGGGCGTGCCTTCGTCGTCGATGTTGAGCGAACCGCGCCGGCGCGAGAGCGTGCCGTCGTCGACCACGGTGCACTCGGGCGCTGCGACCTGCTCACCGATGCGGTTGGCGAAGGCGGAGGTTCCCTTGCGGTTGAAGTCACCCTCGAGCCCGTGACCGATCGCCTCGTGCAGCAGGATCCCCGGCCAGCCCGGACCGAGCACCACCGTCATGGTTCCGGCGGGTGCGGGCACCGCCTCGAGATTGACCAGCGCCTGGCGTGTCGCCTCGCGCGCGAGGGCGAGTGGCCTGTCCCCCGCGACCAGCTCGGCGAGCGAGAACCGCCCGCCCGCGCCGGCATAGCCCTGCTCGCGCCGCCCCCCTTGCTCCACCAGCACCGAGACGTTGAAGCGCACCAGCGGACGCACGTCCGCGGCCAGCTCGCCGTCGCTGGTGGCGATGAGCACCACCTCGTGTACCGCGACTACGCTTGCGCTGACGTGCACGACGCGCGGATCCATGCGGCGTGCCTCGCGGTCGACGCGCTCGAGCCACGCCACCTTCTCGGGCGTAGCAAGTGCCGCCGCCGGATCCTGCGGCAGATACAGGCGGTGGCCGCTGCGGGCGCGCCAGGCGCTCACCCGCCGCTCGCCTCCCTGCACCGCAATGGCACGCGCGGCGCGCGAAGCCTCGGTGAGCGCCGGCAGCACGATCTCGTCGGAGTAGGCGAAGCCGGTCTTCTCGCCGGCGAGCGCGCGTACGCCTACCCCCTGCTCGATGCTGGCACTGCCGTCCTTGACGATGCCGTCCTCGAGCGACCAGGACTCCTGATGTGCGAGCTGGAAGTACAGATCGGCGAAATCCACCGAATGTGTCAGCACTTCACCGAACACCCCATCGATGCGGCGATCGTCGAGCCCGCTCGGCCGCAGGATGAGGTCGCGGGCGAGGCTGAGCGGATCGGCCGCGGCCTCAGGCATCATGTGAGTTCCCCGCGCGAAGGCGAGGCGAAGGTGCGGTGCGCGAGCGCAGGAAAGGTCTCGCGTACGCCGATGAGGCGGGCGATATCCACCTCCGCCACGGCGCAGCCGCGGCCGCGTGGCACGCGCTGCAGAACCCGTCCCCAGAAATCGACGATCATGCTGTCACCGTAGGTCTCGCGTCCGCTCGGATGGAAGCCGGACTGCGCCGGCGCCACAACATAACAGAGATTCTCGATGGCGCGCGCCCGCAGCAGCGTCTCCCAGTGCGCACGCCCGGTGGGACCAGTAAACGCCGAGGGTATTGTGAGGATCTGCGCGCCGCATGCGCTCAAGTGCCGGTAGAGCTCGGGGAAGCGCACGTCATAGCACACCGAGAGGCCGAGCCTGCCGAGCGGTGTATCGAGCACCGTCGCGCGCGAGCCCGGGGCGACGTGCGCCGACTCGCGATAGCTCTCCGCGCGCCCGGGAATGTCGACGTCGAAGAGATGGATCTTGTCGTAGCGTGCGACGCGTCGGCCGTCACCGTCGTACACCAGGCAGGCGGCCGCCACGCGACCATCCGCGCCGGCCGCGAGTGGCACCGTACCGCCCACGATCCACAGTCGCAGCCGCCGCGCCGCGGCGGCGAGGAAGTCCTGAGCGGGACCGTTGCCGTCGGCCTCGGCGGCGGCGCGCTTGTCGGCGTCCTTCAGTCCCATGAAGGAGAAGTTCTCCGGCAGCGCCGCGAGGCGCGCGCCGCGTTCGGCCGCCTCCTCCAGCAGCACGCGCGCCTGCTCGAGATTCGCCGCCACGTCCGGCCCGGACGTCATCTGTAGCGCGGCAACCTTCATGCTCACCTCACTCCGCAGGGGTCACTATGGGGTCGTTCCAGGTGCCCCGCAAACGCAACGTGGCGCGTGCAGGATCCGGGGCCGCTGCGCCGAACAGCTCGCGCAGCGAAAGCCAGGCCGCAGCGACCCGTGGCGTCGGGCCGAGTCGTCGCACCGCCGCGGGGAGCCGGTCCTCACCGCGCAGCACCCAGGCCTGCTCGTCGTAGTCGGCATCCACGAGGCCGATCCGGCCGCGGATCAAAATCTCGGCGTCCCCGTCGAAGTGCAGATTCGAAGTGCTGGCAACGCCATCACGCAGCTCGTAATCGGCCGACAGCCGCGCAAAGCGCAGCTCCTGCCGTCCCCCATCGGCACTGCCCACTACCAGAGCGGGTACTGAAAGAAGCGCAAACGGTTGTCCCGGAGCGGCAATGCGCGTCGCACCGTCCGCGAGCTGCATATGGAGGTGTCCGTAAAGCGTTGCAAGGGGTAGGGGTGCCTGGGGCGACCAGCCGATCTCACCCTCGAGGCGTGCCTGGCGCGCGTCGAGATCCGGACGCAGGCCGAAGGCGGTGAGCGTGGCGGCCGCATCGGTGCTCTCGAGGCTCATCGTCAGCTGACATGCCGTGTCCTGGCAGCGCGCGCTGGCGGACACCCGCGTCGCCGCGCCGGAAAGACGCACGTCGGTCAACTCGAGCACGTCCGCGTGCGCTGCGAGCGTCAGCGCGAGACTGCCGATCGGGCGACCCTGCCAGTGAAGATCGTCGACGACAATCTCTGTGGCGGGCGCGAGCGCTCGGCCGAGCGCGGCGGCGAGCATCGGGTCGGCGGGCTGCGAGAAGTTGAAACTGGCCAGGTGCACCTTGGCGGGATGACTGTCGCCCGGCGCGGGCCAGCGCACGCTGGCGGAGAATCCTTCGGACTCGAGCTCGAGGCCGCCGGCACCCTGTGCGGCGTCTGCGACCACGCTGACCTCCGGGTAAGCGCGCGCGCCGGCGAGGAGCTGCCCGGCGGTCATGCGTGCACGCAGCATCGGCAGCGCCGCATCGCGACCCGCCTCCCGCCACAGCGCGAGGCAGGCAGGAAGATCGAGCCGGCTGAGGCGTCCGTCGAGCAGCACCACCGGTTCCTCCGGCAGTGACGGCGCAGTGGCTGCAAGCCGCACGGCCCCGCGCTCGATGCGCCAGGTGTCACCGCTGCGCGTGAGCGCTGCGACCGCATGCAGTCGATCGCCGAGACTCACGTGCAGTTGCCCGCTGTCGCTCCCCGCCTGCATCTCGACGTGCACCGGCAGTGCGGCGCCGGGGGCCTTGGCGAACGGCTCGGGCAGGCGACTCGCAACACCGAGCAGGCTCGAGTCCGCATGCAGCTCCCAGCCGCTGCGCAGCGGATCCGCACCGCCCAACAGCGTGAGCAGCGCGCTCCATTCGGCACTGCCCGCGAGCTGCGCGCTGTCGGCGTTGCCCCCTGCAGCCTGCACGGCACGCCGGGCATCCATGACACCGCGGCCGGAGATCGTGAGCGTCGTGAGGTCGTGTTCGCGCCGTTCCGCAACACCGAGGCTGACCTGGCCGCCGAGCCACTGCCCGGCGAGCGTTGAGCGCTGCAGGTGTCCGGCGGCAAAGCCAAGCGTGCCGTGCAGGGCCTCGATCGGCGGCAAGCCTGCCACCGCGCGCAGCGTCCCGTCATCGAGGAGCGCCGCCACGCGCACACGTGGTGGCGCGCTGGCGCCGCGCGTGGCGGGCGCGGGAGGCACGCTCACCTCGACGTCGATGAGGGTGTCGCCGCGCAGGTCGATATCGGCGAGCGCAGGGGCCCACGACGTGATGCGCGGATGGGTGTGCAGCCACTCGAGTGCCTGTTGCGCGCTCCCGGCGAGGCGCCCGACAAAGCGCAGCGCGCGCGCGCCGCGCGCGTCCCAATCGAGGCGCGCGGCGCTCAGGCGGAAGGTCCCGCTGCGCGCGCCCTCGATGGCAGCGTGAAAGCGCGGGCCGCGCCAGTCGATGTGCGCCACGATGTCGTAGGCGCCGGGCCAGTCACCGTGCGCTGCGAGGCTCGCGTCGCGCAGCGTGAGCGCGCCGGTGAATTCCCCGCCCGCGGAGCTCGTGGGAAATGCGCTGACGAGCGGCCCCCGCCAGCTGAAGTCGCCACTCTCGATCCGACCGGAGGTCAGCTGCCAGGCCGCCCCGAGCGGCTCCAGCGCGCGCGGTCCGAGCAGGGCGGTGAGCACGGCGACATCGCCGTCCTTGAGGAATACGTGCACATCGACGTGCTGCGGGCTGCCGGCGATGCCGCCGTCGAGCGCGCCGCGCACCGCCATGCTTATCGCCGCGCGACGGATCTCGAGATCGTCGGCGCTGAGGTGCCAGCCGCCGCCGGCGGCGGTAACGCGGAGACGCGCGCCGACTTCGAGCTGGTCGAGCACGAGGGGCTGCGCACGGGCCAGGGCCAGCTGCGCGCCGTGCCCCTGCAGATCCGCGATGAAGCTGGCATCGACACCCGAGACGTGCGCGGTGAGCCCGCTGAGACGGACGTCGCCGGAGACGCTGGCGACGGTCAGGTCCTCAAGATCGGCGAAGGTGACGAGGCGCGCACCGGCCGGTCGCTGCGCGCTCCAGTAGAAGCTCAACTCGCGCGCCTGCCCACCGAATGCCATATCGCCGAGGGCGGGCTCGGACGCATACCAGCGCGCGAGGGCTGCGAGCACTGCGACCGGCGCGTGCTGCACGCGCCCGTGCGCCCTGGCTCCCTGCGCGTCGGCATCGAGGGTGATGCTGGCCGGCGTGGCCACGGCTGCGGGCGCATCCTCAGGCGAAGCCCTCGCGGTGCTCTCCGGTGCGGCAGCCTCGTCCGATGGGGCGGCGGCGAGCTCGAGCAGGTTTGCGGTGAAGTGCCACTGGCCGCCGCGGCGCGCGAGCTGCCAGGTGCCGCTCACGCGCTCGAGGGCCAGCGTGCCACTCCCGGGAGCAGCCGCCGACCATTCGAGACCCTCGGCGCTGATCCGGCCGATGGCGCTCGCCACCTGCCCCGCGGCGAATTGCGCCTGCAGCTCGAGGTTGCCATCGCCGGCCTGCGGCAGGCAGCGCGCGATGTCGAGTCCGGCCGCGAGGTCGCGCCAGCCCGCAAAGGCGAGACGCTGACCTTCAAAGCGCAGTGTGCCCCGGGCGAGCTCCGGTCGCGCCGGATCGCCGTGCATCTGCACGCTGAGGTGTGCGCGCGCTCCCAGAGGTTCGGGCAACGCCACCAGCACCTCTGCGTTCCATGCGGCGCCGAGCCGCTGCAGGCGGGCGTGACGGATGCTGAGCGTCAGCGTGCCGTTCGTCCCGAGGGCGCGCAACGAGCCACCGTCGAGGTCGATCAGCCCGCCGCGCCAGCGCGAGAGAACGCGCGCGCTGGCGCTCAGCAGCGCCGGCTCCCCGTGTCCGGGCGCGCGCGCGGGCAGCGCGGCAGCGGCGGAAGCGACGGCGAGGTTGATGTCGGGGCTGTCGAGCGTAATGCGCCGCACTTCGAGGCGGCCGCTGCGCACGATGCTCCAGGCGTCAAGCGCCACGATCAGCCGCGGCGCGCGCAGCAGTGCTGCGCCGCCCGGCTCACCGAGCTCGACGGCGTGGAACACAGCTTCCGGACCGTACCAGCCCCAGCGCAGCGACAGCTCGCTGAAGCTCACCGCGAGACCCGTCTCGTGCCGGATGAGCTCCTCGAGCGCGGCGCGGTGCTGCGGCACGCGCGCCGCGGCCAGCTCGTACGCCAGCCAAACGAGGGCGCCGAGGATCAGCGTACTGCCGAACGCGATGAGTGCCGGCCGCGCCCGTGCGGTGTGCGCTCGTACGCCCGCCGCGTGCGCGGCGCAGTCAACGGCGGCGGCCGGCCCGGTGGCAGGCCCGACAGCAGGCTCTGCTGGCGGTACAGACACGCTGATCACCTATACGAGTACGACGTCGTACTGATCGACGCCGTAGAGGGCCTCGACCTGCAGGCGGATCGGCCGCCCGACCTGGGCCTCGAGTTCGCCGAGCGTGGCGGACTCCTCGTCCAGGAGGCGATCCACGACCTCCTGATGAGCCAGTATCAGCAGCTCACGACTGGCAAACTGTCGGCTCTGTCGCACAATCTCCCGAAAGATCTCGTTGCACACCGTTTCCGGAGTGCGGACGAAGCCGCGCCCCTCGCAGCCTGGACACGGTTCACACAGCAGGTGTTCCAGGCTCTCGCGGGTGCGCTTGCGGGTCATCTCCACCAGCCCGAGCGGTGAAAGGCTCACGATGTGCGTCTGGGCGCGATCGGGCGCCAGGGCGCGCTCGAGCGCGGCGAGCACGGCGCGCCGGTGAGGCTCGTCGCGCATGTCGATGAAGTCGATGATGATGATGCCGCCGAGATTACGCAGCCGCAGCTGGCGGGCGATGCTCACGGCCGCCTCGAGGTTGGTGCGGAAGATGGTCTCCTCGAGGTTACGGTGCCCGACGTAAGCACCGGTGTTCACGTCGATAGTGGTCATCGCCTCGGTCTGGTCGATCACCAGGTGCCCGCCGGACTTCAGTGGCACCTTGCGATCGAGCGCCTTGGCGATCTCCTCCTCGACGCCGTTCAGATCGAAGATCGGGCGCGGGCCGGCATACTGCTCAACGACCGGCACGGCCTCGGGCATGAAGGCCGCGGCGAACTCGCGCATGCGCGCGTGCTCGCGCGCCGAATCGACCAGCACGCGGCTCACGCCGCGGGCCAGCTCATCGCGCAACACGCGTAAGCTGAGCGGCAGGTCCTCGTGCACCACCGTGCCCGGCGCCACCTCCGCGGCGCGCGCACGCACGTGCTCCCAGAGCTTCGCAAGGTAGGTCATGTCCTCGCGCAGGCTCTCGGCCGAAGCACCCTGTGCCGCAGTGCGCACGATGTAGCCGCCGATCGCCGCGTCGGTCAGCAGCTCACCGAGGAGCGACTTCAGCCGCGAGCGTTCAGCTTCGTCCTCGATACGCGCCGATACGCCGATCGCCTCGCCGCGCGGCATGTACACGAGGTAACGCGACGGCAGCGCGATGAAGGTGGTGAGGCGCGCGCCCTTGGTGCCGATCGGATCCTTGATGACCTGCACCAGGATGTCGTCGCCGCAGTTCACCAGGCGGCGGATATCCTCCACCGGCGGCAGGCTCGCCGCGCCGTTCGCCAGCGTGTCGTCGGAGCTGCTGCGCACGATGTCGGCGGCGTGCAGGAAAGCGGTGCGCTCGAGGCCGATCTCGACGAACGCGGCCTGCATGCCCGGCAGCACCCGCGACACCCGCCCCTTATAGAGGTTGCTCACCAGGCCGCGGCGGCTGGTGCGCTCGATGTGCAGCTCCTGCACGACACCGTTCTCGAGAATGGCGGCGCGCGTCTCGCGCGGGGCCACGTTTACCAGGATCTCGATGCTCACCGGGTGACTCCGTCCGCGGCGGCATCCTGCCAGCAGGCAATGCCGGCCGTGGCGAGCAGCTGCGCCGTCTCGAACAGCGGCAGGCCCACAACTCCCGAGTAGCTGCCACTCAGGTGCTCGACGAACACCGCGCCACGCCCCTGCACCGCGTAGCCGCCGGCCTTGTCGCGCGGCCCGCCGGTGCGCCAGTAGGCGGAGCATTCCTCGTGACTCAGACGGCGAAAGCGCACCTCGCTGGCGCTCAAGCGGAAGGCGACGCCGCCGTCAGTCGCGAGTGCCACCGCGGTCAGCACCTGAT
>Ga0187778_10001797_pt1 | contig 14778 bp, 13 predicted proteins | sample 1015_Q2_SP5_20_M_FD_132418 | JGI IMG/M metagenome (GOLD analysis project Ga0187778, IMG submission 132418) | Tropical peat soil microbial communities from peatlands in Department of Meta, Colombia - 1015_Q2_SP5_20_MG | ecosystem: Environmental > Terrestrial > Soil > Wetlands > Peat | place... | reverse complement strand
GCTGCGCGACCAGATTCGGGAGGAGCATGAGCGCCGCGGAGCGGGCGGCGGGTGGGGCCGGCGTCCGTAAGTGCACAATATCGCGGTGCCCACCATTTTTGCGATCGACACGGCCGGGGAGCGCTGCTGCCTGGTTCTGACCCATGGTGCCGAGGTCCATACGCTGCTCGGCGAGCCGCAGTTCGCCCACCTCGAGCAGGTCATGCCGATGATCGATCGGCTGTTTGCAAACGCCCAGCTGCGGCCCGAAGACTGCGATGCGTTCGGATTCGGAAGTGGTCCGGGCTCTTTTACGGGCTTGCGGGTCGCGTGTACGATTGTTCAGGGACTCGCGCTTGCGACGAACCGGCCCGTGATCGCGGTGGGAAATTTGCTGCTGCTGGCGGCCGCGGCGCACAAAGGCGGCCTGCGGCCGCCGGGCGCAGGCGCGAGAAGCCGCATCCTGGCGGCCATTGATGCGCGCATGCAGCAAGCGTACTGGGCTGTGTACGATTATTCGGATGGCGCATGGAGCGAAGCGGTGCCGCCTTCGCTGTGCGAGGCGACCTCCCTGCAAGAGGCCGTTTCTGTCTGGCAGCCCACCGGCTGCGCTGGCAATGCGGCTTGGCTGCAGCGCCACGTCGGCCAAGCGCCATCCACGCGGCTGTGCGATGTGGCGGTAGAAAGTGCCGTGCTCGCGCAGATGGTTCAAGAAAAATTCTTCCGTGGAGAGCTGATCGCACCGGAGCAAGCGCTGCCGGCATATGTGCGCGATCGAGTCGCCCTTACCGTGTCCGAACGCCGTGCGTCGACCTTGGGAGCGAGGTCGTGAGCGCGTTGGTTCAGCCGGCCCCGGGACGGTTCGTACCGCTGTCGCCCAATCGTATCCCCGAGGTCATGCGCATTGAGCAGCAGATCTATCCGTTTCCCTGGACGAGCGGTAATTTCGAGGATGCCTTGCGCAGCGGATACAGCGCTTGGATGCTCGTATCGGAAACGGACGCCGTCATTGCGTATGCGGTTGCGATGCTCGCCGTCGAAGAGGCGCACCTGCTCAACCTGGCGGTCGACCCGAAGCGGCAGCGTTGCGGCTACGGTTGGAAAATGCTCGATTGGATGGCGCGCACGATGCGCGAGTACGGTGCGAGGTCCTTGTTGCTTGAGGTTCGCCCGAGTAACAGCGATGCACTTCGCTTGTACCGCCAGTACGGTTTTGAGCCCCTTGGGATCCGTCGCGGCTACTACCCGGCGCACGGTGGCCGCGAAGATGCCATCGTGATGCGCATTGCTCTGTGAGGTGATGGTCGTGGGCGTAACGCCACAGGGGGCAAGACTTTGGCACAGCTTGGGCCTGGGTCCGCTGTGGCGGGAACGTGCCTTGGCGTCGCTAGCCTTGGAACCAAGCACGAGCCGACCGCGACCGGAGCAACTGGATTGGAATGCCCTGGAGCAGGCCGTTGCCGGCTGTACGGCCTGCGACCTGTGCCGCAGCCGCACCCAGACTGTTTTTGCGGCCGGCAGCCGCACCGCCACTTGGATGTTCATTGGTGAGGCGCCGGGCGCCGAAGAAGATGCGCGCGGCGAACCATTCGTTGGCCAAGCGGGGCGGCTGCTCGACAATATGTTGGCCGCGGTGCAATTGGGTCGCGAGCGTTCGGGGGAGCAGGCGGTCTTTATTGCCAACGTCCTCAAGTGCCGGCCACCGGGCAACCGCAATCCCGAGCCAAAGGAGGTTGCCGCCTGCGCGCCGTTTCTGCGGCGTCAGATCGAACTGCTTCATCCGAAGATCATCGTCGTCATGGGTCGTTTTGCCGCGCAGTCGGTGCTCGCCACCGAAGCGTCGATCGCTAGCTTGCGCGGACACGTCCACGAGCTCGTCATGGACGCCGAGCGCTACCCGGTGATCGTCACCTACCACCCGGCCTACCTGTTGCGCAACCTGGCCGACAAGTCCAAGGTCTGGGACGACCTGTGCCTTGCACGCCGGACGTATGCGCATGAGGCAAGTCTGCCCGAGGGCCCAACGGCCAACGGCTAGCCCGGGGGTTCACCGCCGCCGTGGTGCGTGTCGCCGATGAGAGCCACGGAGTCAAATTGCCGCTGGTTGCTGTTGTGGCGGAGGATCACGAGGGCCATGGTTGCGGCAACAAAAAGGCCAAATAGCAGCATCGTCGTGCGCACCGAGACTCCCGAGACGATGAACAAGGCGTAGACCCCCGCCATGACCAGAATTCCGAGATTCTCGTTGAAGTTTTGCACGGCGATCGAATTACCCGCCGAAAGCAGCACGTAGCCACGGTGTTGCAGCAGCGCGTTCATGGGTACGATGAAATAGCCGGCCAGCGCACCGACAATCATCATGAGGAGTGCCGCTACCAACGTGGCCCAGCCAAGATGGATCGCCCCCAGTGTGATGCCGCCGGGCGGAAAAGTCCGAAAGTCGATCACCGCAATTACGACCACGACCAGTCCCATCGCGACCCCGTAGGGAAGCACCGAGAGCGATTGGCGCAGCCGCACGCGTCCCGCGGCGGCCACCGCCCCCACGGCAACTCCAATGGCAGTGACGGACTGCAAAATCGCCGCACGCGAAAGGCCCATCCGCAGGGCTTCTTCCGACCAGGCAATCACCAGCAATTGCAGCGTTGCCCCCGCACCCCAGAAAAGCGTGGTAACGGCCAGCGATATCTGTCCGAGCTTGTCGGTCCATAGCGTGCGCACACAGCGGGCGAAATGGCTCAGCAACACCCGCGGCGCGAGTTTTTGCGGCGCATAGCGCACCCCCGTGTCGGGGATGCTCAGGTTGATCAGCGCCGCGATGCCGTAGACAAGGCAGATGACGCCAATGGCGACTTGGCTGATGCTCAGATCGAATCCCTTGCTAAGCGGCGCGTGCGCGGATGCGAGCAGCGCGCTCACCCGGGAGGAAACCAGCACGCCGCCGACAAACGATCCCAGCACGATGGAGGAAACCGTCAGCGCCTCGATCCAGCCGTTGGCCGCCACCAGTTTCTCCGGCGGCAGCAGTTCCGTGACAATGCCGTACTTGGCCGGCGAATAGGCCGCCGCGCCGAAACCGATGACCGCGTAGGCAAGCAATGGGTGCACCCCAACGAGCATCAGCGCGCCGCCGGCAAGTTTTATCCCGTTGGTAAGAAACATCACCCGACCTTTGGGCATCGAGTCCGCAAAGGCGCCAACGAAGGCCGCGAGGACAACATACGATACGAAGAAAAACAGCTTAAGTAAGGGCCGCATCGCTTCGTCTGCGTGCAACTCCTGCAGCAGCTCGATGGCGGCGATCAGCATTGCATTGTCCGCCAGCGAGGAAAAGAACTGCGCGGCCATCACGGTGTAAAAGCCGCGGTTCATGGGGCGAGACGGATCAAAGAGGGAGGGCCGATGCTTGCTCGAGGCGCCTGCGGCGGGTGGGGCGCTTTATAGCACGCGAGCGCCAGCGGCGGAAGGAAACTGACGCTATTCTTGCACGGTATTGCGGAAGGATCCTAGCCGGTGACGCGTAGTAGCTTGTTGCATACATCCCGTCCTTTGCAGGCGCTGGTGGACCTGGCGGCCATGTCGCACAACCTGGCGCAGGCGCGCCTGCGTGCGGGCACGCGGCCGATCTGGGCCGTCGTCAAGGCCAATGCCTACGGGCATGGCATCGAAAATGCCGTCCGCGCGTTTTCGGGGGCCGACGGTTTGGCGCTGCTGGAGACGGACGAGGCGCAGCGCGCGCGCGCCGCGGGCTGGCGCAAACCAATCTTGCTGCTCGAAGGAGTCTTTGCAGCCAGCGATTTTGCGCTGGTGCACGAGTTGGACCTGACGATCGTGGTCCACAGCATGGAGCAGGTTCGGATGCTCGAGCACGAGCCGGCAACGCCGCCAATTCGCGTCTTTCTAAAGATCGACACGGGAATGAACCGCCTCGGTTTTGCCGCCGATCAGGTTGCCGCGGCTCGTGCCCGCCTCGCGGCGCTGCCGCAGGTGCAGGTTACCGCGCTCATGACCCACCTGGCCAACGCCGACCGCGAAAGCGCAACGGTGCCCAGCGTGCAGGCGCAGGACGCCGCGTTGCGTGCGATCGCGCCCGATTGGCAAGGAGCCTGGAGCGTGTCCAATTCGGCGGCGCTGTTTTTGCGGCCGGCACGTGGCGCGGAATTGGTGCGACCGGGAATTGCGCTCTACGGTGCATCGCCCGCAGTCGGTGTGAGCGCCACCAGTTTGGGACTTCGGGCGGCGATGCGATTGCAGGCGCAGGTTCTGGCAGTGCGCGAGCTTGCCCCCGGCCAGTGCGTCGGATACGGCAGCACGTGGACGGCAAAGCAACCAAGCCGTATCGGCGTGGTGGCGTGCGGCTACGCGGACGGCTACCCCCGTGCCGCGCCGGAGGGCATGCCGGTGTGGGCCGGCGGGCAGCGCGTTCCGCTGGTGGGCCGGGTATCCATGGACATGCTGACCATCGACTTGACCGGAGTCGACACCGTCCAAGTCGGCGGCATAGTGGAATTGTGGGGAAGCAACATCGCGGTGGACGAACTGGCCGAACGAGTTGACACCATCGGCTACGAACTGCTGAGCGCGTTGCCCGCGCGCGTGCGGGAGCAGGCGGCGTGCGACTGAACGCTCCCCCATGGCGCGCGCGCTTGGGCCTTGCCGATCGCCGGCAGGGCCAAACGGGGCATCGGGCGTGAGCCGCGGCGGCCCGCGATTTGTTTGTGGCGCCTGTGGCGGCAGCAGTGCCAAATGGTCCGGGCAGTGTCCGCACTGTAACGCCTGGAACACGCTGAGCGAGGCCGCCCCGGCCGGTCTTGGTGCGTCGCGCGCGCATGCGGGTCTGGCGCCCCCCGCCGAGGTGACGGCCCTGGGCGAGGTGACCGCGGTGCAACCGCAGAGGAGCCCCAGCGGAATCGACGAATTTGACCGAGTGCTGGGCGGCGGACTGGTCGAGGGAGGCGTTGTACTAATTGGTGGCGATCCGGGGATCGGCAAGTCCACGCTCCTTCTGCAATCTCTTTCGGCGATGGCCCGGCGTGACCGGGTCCTGTATGTGAGCGGCGAGGAGTCCGTCGGTCAGCTCGCGTTGCGCGCGCATCGTCTGGGTATCGAACCGGCTACGGTGTCGAACTTGCGCATTGCCAGCGAGATCGACCTGGACCGCATCCTTGCCGCGATCCAACGAGAGCGGCCGCGTGCCGTGGTGATCGATTCGATACAGACCCTGTTTTGCGCGCAGCTTGCCTCGGCACCCGGTTCGGTATCGCAGGTGCGCGAATGCGCCGCCGCGCTCACACGGCTGGCCAAGCAAAGTGGGATCAGCCTCGTACTCGTGGGGCACGTGACCAAAGAAGGTGCGCTGGCCGGGCCGCGCGTTCTGGAGCACATGGTCGACACGGTGCTGTATTTCGAAGGCGACAGCCATTCTTCCTTTCGCATGGTCCGTGCCTTCAAAAATCGCTTTGGGGCCGTCAACGAGCTCGGAGTGTTTGCCATGACCGACCGCGGTTTGCGCGGTGTGGCCAATCCTTCGGCATTGTTTCTCTCGCAGCACGGAGCCGACGGCAAAGGGGGCGTCGTTGCCGGATCGTGCGTGCTCGCTACCCAGGAGGGATCACGTCCCCTGCTGGTGGAGATCCAGGCCCTCGTCGATGCCGCGCATGTGCCCAATCCGCGTCGGCTTTGTGTGGGACTCGAGGCGCAGCGGCTGGCCATGTTGCTGGCCGTTTTGAGCCGTCACGCCGGCGTTGCAACGTTCGATCAGGACGTATTTGTCAACGCCGTGGGCGGCGTGCGCATCGAAGAGCCGGCGGCCGATCTGGCGGTGCTGCTCGCCATTCATTCGTCGATGCGCAATCGGCCACTGGCGCGCGGTCTTGTGGTTTTCGGTGAAGTCGGACTGGCCGGCGAGGTGCGACCTGCGCCCCGCGGCCAGGAGCGCCTGCGGGAAGCGGCCAAGCTGGGTTTTTCTCGAGCCCTCATACCGAAGGCCAACGCTCCACGCCATAACATCGAGGGTCTGCAGATCGTTTGCGTGGAACGGCTCGAGCAGGCACTCGCAGAAGGGCGCGCGGTCTAGCCTTGTGCGCGTGAATACGCCGCCATTAAACGCCGATGGCCGGCGTGCGGCACTTCCGCGCGCCGTATGGATGCTGGGCATCGTAAGCCTGCTGATGGATGTCTCCTCCGAACTCATTCACAGTCTTCTTCCAATATTTCTGGTGACGACCCTGGAAACAACGACCTTCGTCGTCGGACTGATCGAAGGCGTCGGGGCGGCTACCGCGATGGTCGTCAAGGTTTTCTCCGGCGTGCTCTCCGATTACTGGCAACGACGAAAGCCGTTGGCCGTATTCGGATACTCGCTGAGCGCGGCATCCAAGGCGATCTTCGCCTTGGCCTCCAGCGCTGGGATGGTGCTGGCGGCGCGCGTCATGGATCGAACGGGCAAGGGGTTGCGCGGAGCACCGCGCGATTCGTTGCTTGCCGACATTGCGCCGCCCGAGCGCAGGGGCGCGGCGTTTGGATTGCGCCAGGCACTTGACACGACCGGGGCATTCGTCGGTCCCCTGCTTGCAATGGGTTTGATGCTCCTGCTGGCCGACGATTTTCGCGCCGTCTTTCGGGTGGCAATTGTCCCCGGCGTACTGGCCGTCGTGCTGCTGTATTTCGGCGTACGGGAGCCCGCGCGCGCGTCGCATGCACCGATCCGCAACCCGATTACGCGAACCGGCGTGCGGAGCCTGCGGCGCGACTATTGGTGGGTCTTAACCATTGGCGCGGCCGTGAACTTGGCGCGCTTTAGCGAGGCCTTTGTCATACTTCGCGCGCAACGCGGCGGCCTGGCGCTGGCTTCCGTGCCGCTGGTCCTGGTGGGCATGAACGCCGTTTCCGCGCTCGCCTCCTATCCCGTCGGCAAGCTTTCCGATCGCGGCAACCCGACCCGACTGCTCGCGCTCGGTCTCGTGGCACTGATGATGGCGGACGTTCTCCTGGCATGGAGCGACCGGTGGGTTTGGGTGTGGTCGGGAATTGCGCTCTGGGGATTGCACATGGGAATGACGGAGGGATTGCTGGCGCGGATGGTTGCCGATGCGGCCCCTTCCGCGCTGCGCGGAACGGCGTTTGGATTTTTTAACCTAGTTAGCGGGGTCGCGCTCTTGATGTCGAGTGCGCTTGCCGGAATGCTTTGGGATCTGTTCGGAGCCCGGCAGACCTTCCTTGTAGGCGCGGCTTTGTGTGCTTTGGCCTTGGGTGCGGCGCTGGCGCGAGGCGGTGTTGGCGGCAAGTCGGCATCCGAAAACGGCTGAAACTTGCCTCCCAGAGGTGCGGGGCTCGCTGCGGTGCTCGCGCCGAAGTTGTCTAGGAGTTGCTTTGCGCTTTGGTCGGGCGCGCGAAAAAGCGGATCGGCGCGGGCGGAGAGGCCGCCAGAACGGAGCGCCGCACGCGGCCCATCACATGCATCTCGCAGCTCTTGCAGTCAAAGTGCAGGGCAAAGCGCTCCTTGCCCCGGATCAGCGTCAACGGTTCGGCGCGGATGGTCCCTTGGACACCCGTTACGCCTTTGGCCTGCTTGGGGCACAGACTCAACGAGTACCGCACGCAGTGCTTGGTGACCATCAGGCTAACTTCGCCCGACTCGCCATGCAGCTCAAAGGCCCCGGATATCCGCTGCACACCATGACGCGCGTAAAACGCCGCCGCGCGGCCGTTGGCCACGTTGCCCAGATAGCTCAGGCTCAGGGCGGGGTACAGGGCGGGCGGTTGCGCCGGGGCCCGGCGGGGCAGTCCGGGCAAGCGGCGCAGGCGCGTGGCTTCCAGTTGCTCGACCGCCGCACGGCGCCAGGCGTTTGCCTCGGCCGCGGGTACAAAGCGCGGCCGATTCCAGTTCAGATCAATGCGTTTGGTCCGAAAGATCGTGTTACCGAGGCGGGAGAGACTCTGGCGCATCGCTCGATCCGCCTCCTCGATATTGCGCGCGTCGGCAAACTCCTGTTGCGCGCGCAGGGCGGCGCAGTGTCCGTCGGTATCGGTCACCTGCAGCCGCAATCCGGTCGCGTCCTCCGAGAGTTCCCATTGAACGTCGATCGTTCGTTGGGCCGTTTTTCCCTCAAGGGTGCGCAGCCACTGGGCATCGCGATTGCGACAAAGCGGTGTTCCCTTGCGCAGGTCGCGCAGGGTGCTAACCGGCTCGTTGGGCTCGATGCGCCAGATGCGCTCGGGCGATGCCGAGGTCCGCTGCTCGCCGAGGTCGTGCGGGGCGGGCAAAAGCACCGCCCGATTGACCTGCACGCCAACCAACCCCTGTTGGAGATCGAAGTAGGTCAACCCATCGCCGTTGTGCAAAGCCTCCACGCCTTCGCGGATCTGGACGTCAAAGTGCCGCGGAGCGACGCACACGATCTGACCGATGAGCGTGCCCGCGTGCTTGGGAGTATCGAAGGCGCCGATGGTCTCACTGCGCCCATTGACAAAGTAGTCGGTCTGTCCTCGGTGGAAGTTGCGGCTCGGATCCGGCTGAAAGAAAAATTCGCACCGACCCGCGCTTGAGGCACGCAGATCCGTGCGTTGCTCGAGGATCGCGTCAAGCTGCTGGCGATAGTGTGCCGTCGCGTTCTTGACATACCCCAGATCCTTATAGCGCCCCTCGATCTTGAACGACCGGATCCCGGCGTCGACAAGCGCAGCAAGGTTGCGGGTTTGATCGTTGTCCTTGAGTGACAACAGATGCTTTTCGTGCGCCACAATCCGACCCTGGGTATCGACGAGCGTGTACGGCAAGCGGCAAGCCTGCGAGCAATCTCCCCGGTTGGCGCTGCGGCCGGTCTGCGCATGGCTGATGTAGCACTGCCCGCTGTAGGACACGCACAGCGCCCCGTGGATGAAAAACTCCAGGCATGCCTGCGTCGCTTGTTCGGAAATCCCGCGGATCTGCGCAAGCGAAAGCTCGCGAGCGAGCACGAGCTGGGAAAATCCCACGTCCTGCAAAAAGCGCGCTTTTTCCGGGGTACGGATGTCGCACTGGGTGCTGGCGTGCAGCTGCAGCGGAGGCAGGTCCAGCTCCAACAGCCCCATGTCCTGGATAATCAGGGCGTCGATTCCGGCTTCGTAGAGTTGCACGATGAGACGGCGTGCGGGTTCGAGCTCCTCGTCACGCAAAATCGTATTCAACGTAACGAAAATGCGCGCGCCGAAGCGGTGCGCATGTCGTACGAGGCGCTCGATGTCCGCCACGCGGTTGGCCGCATGGACGCGCGCTCCAAACGCCGGCCCGCCGATGTAGACGGCGTCGGCCCCGTGATCGATCGCCTCGATGCCGATGTCGGCGTTCAAGGCCGGTGCCAGTAGTTCGAGTTCCGGGCGCGGCTGGTGCATCAGGACAATCGTAGCTTTCTTTCGGGCAAGTTGCGGACAAGCTCCTGGGCGGCCGTTATGCCGGAGCGCACCGAACCTTCAATCGTCGACGGGTATGGGCTTTGGGCCGAATCGGCCGCGAGGAACAAGCCCGGCGCCGGCAACGCGGCGGCGGGGCGCTGCAGGCCGGGCGCCGCAATCAGGGTTGCGTGTTTCTCGATGATGGTGAAATGCTCGAGCGGGGATGGCAGGCCGAGCTCGAGTCGAAGTTGGTCGGCAACGTGCCGCCCCAGGGCCTCTCGGGAGTGCTCCATGTGCGGCCCATGCCCGCTTATGACGACGCTCAAGATGCCCTCGAGCGCCGGGTCATAGGCCCCGCGATCAAAGACCCACTGCCCGTAGCGCTGCTTGGTGGCATCGTCCAGCAGCGCGTAAAAAGGTCGAGGCAAATGCATGGGCGTCGCAAAGCGAAGGTAAACCGTGCTAATTGGCGCGGGCCGCAGCCTGCTCAGCGCGGCGACGCTCGAGACCAGCGAAGTTGGCGCGCCCTCCTGGAGCAGCGCCGCCGCGCGCTCGGGCGGAACCGCCAGAACCGTAGGACCGGTCAAGCTTGTGCCGTCGCGCAAAAGCACCCGACAGGCATCGCCATCGGACAGCGGGCGAACCTGCCGGACCAAGCAGTGCAAGCGTACGTCCGCGCCCTGGCGCAGCAGCCAGCGCAGGGCCGATTCCGGAAAAAGTTCCGACAGGTCGACAAGGGGCTGCAAGAGGCGACTGGCGAGTTCCCGCGCACCCAGACTGTCGCGGAGCACGTTCAGGAATATGCGCGCGGAGGCCTGCTCCAGATCCACATTTAGCGCCGCAAGGCAAAGCGGTCGCCACAGGCGTCGCGTTAGCTCGGAGGGATAGCCCACAAAAAGTGTTGCGGCAGGCGCATCCGTGGACACCTCCCAGTGATGGTCGCGCTGTTTTTGCACCCAACGGGCCAGAGCCCAGCGATGGGCCCAAGGGATCTTGCGGGCCCGCGCGATGCCCATGGCCAGGTGCCAGGGCGCGGGAAGGCGCGCTGCCGCCAGATGCCAGCCATCCGGGTAGGAAATGGCGAACGACGCCTGGGAGAAGACCGCCGACGGAGTGACTCCGACCGTCTGCATAAGCTCGAGCGCGCGGGTGTAGGCGCCAAGCAGCAGGTGCTGCCCGTTATCCAGGCGAAATCGCTTGCCGGCAAGCTCGACCTCAACCGCGCGCGCGCGCCCTCCCACGTGGGGCGCCGCCTCAAGCACAATAGGACGGCAGCCTCTTCGCGCCAGTTGTACCGCGCAGGACAATCCGGACCAGCCGGCGCCGATGACAATGGGCCGTAGAGCGTTTTCCACCGGCTCTCGATCCGTCGCGGTGCCGTTGCGCATGCTTTACACGCCAGCGGTCTGCCGCATGCGCGCGGGCGGTCCAAAGACCCAGGTGCGCCAGGCAATGGAGAGCTTACGCAGCGGTGTCAGGGAAATGTGCTGATGCAGGACGCGGAAATCCTCGCGCGTCAACTCGTCGAGCAGCCGGGCGTAAATGACGCCCATGATGATCCCCGGCCGCTGGGCCCGGTAGTCAGCGGGCGGCAGCAGGGCCAGGGCGGCGGCAAACGCGGCGCGCGCGCGCTCGGCTTGGAAGTTCATTAACGGGACGAATCCTTCCACGTATCGACCCGTCAAGATGTCCGCCGGCTTGACGCCAAAGCGTTGCAGATCGTCCATCGGCAAATAAATTCGTCCCCGACGGGCGTCTTCGCCTACGTCGCGCAAAATATTGATCAACTGCAGGGCAAGACCGAGCTGGCGTGCATACGAGTACGTCGTTTCGTTGCTCAGGCCGAAGATTCCCGCGGCCATTTCGCCGACAACGCCCGCGACCAGGTGGCAATAGCGCGCCAGGGACGGAAAATCCAGGAAGCGGTTTTGCTCCAGGTCCATTCGCATGCCCTCGAGCACCTGGAGCATGCGCTCCCGGGTCAGCCCATAGCGCTGCACATGCGGCTGCAGGGCTCTTGTGACGGGGTGCTGAGGCGAGCCCGCAAACAGGCGTTCCACTTCGGCTTGCCACCAATCGATTTTGGCGGCCGCCACGGCGACGTCGCTGACCTCATCGACGGCATCGTCGATTTCGCGGCAGTAGGCATATAGCGCGGTGATGGCGCTGCGCCGGTCGGGAGGCAAGAAAAGAAAGCTGTAGTAAAAGCTCGAGCCGCTGGCGGCGGCGCGGTCACGACAGTACTCGTCCGGTGTCATGACTTGATCGATGCGCGCGCGATTAACAAAACCCAGTCGGGCGCGCGCAATACGGGGCGCCGATGGAACACGTCGCCTTCCACGGCATCGATTCGCTCGGCGATTCGCAATCCTCCCTCGACGATCATCCGCAATTCCCACCCGATCCGACCTCCAAGGGCCTGCGCCAAGGGGCGCCCGCGCATCAGGAAGTCTCGGGCCGTCTGCGTCTGGGCGGCCAGCATTTTTCTCCAAGCCTCGTTGGGCCTACCTTGTGCGATCTGCGACTCGTCGACCCCGAATCGCTCAAATTCCGATTGTGGAACATACAAACGGCCTTTGGCGTGATCGCGACCGACGTCCTGCCAGAAATTGACGAGTTGCAAGCCGGTACAAATGGCGTCCGACCACTGTGCCAGTTGCGGCTCCTGCCGCCGGTACAAAGCGAGCAGCAGACGTCCGACCGGATTGGCCGAATACCGACAGTACGCAAGAAGCTCCTCGTAGTTGCGATAGACCTTGCCGCGAACGTCCTGCTCGAAGGCCCAAAGAAGGTCGCGCAGCGCATCGACCGGCAACGCGTGCGCGCGCACCGCGCTGGCAAGCGCCGACCAGCGAGCCTTCGGCGAGTAGGCGCCCGACTCGATCTGATTTAGGTCCTGCCGCAACGCGGCGAGCGCCGCCAGACGCTCGACGGCCGGCGCATCGCCCTCGTCGGCGATGTCATCGGCATAGCGCGCGAAACGATAGATTTCCCGGATCGGCGCACGTAGCCGTGGAGGCGCAAGCCAAGAGGCGACGGGAAAATTCTCGTAGTGATCAATACCCATGCACGGAAAGCTAGCACGTCGCGGCCCCGCACTGCGGCGCGCCGAACGCGAGCGCGGGATGGATTAGAATTCCTCGTAGCGCCGGTGCCCTTTGCGCCTAGCCCCGACCGGTGCGGCCCGGGCGATGAACTGCCGCGCGTCGCGAAGGTGGCGAAATTGGTAGACGCACCAGGTTTAGGTCCTGACGCCTTTACCGGCGTGGGGGTTCGAGTCCCCCCCTTCGCACCACCATCCGAGCGCAACGGTAACCGTTGGACGAAATCGTACGAGCAGGGGCAGTACAACGATTGATATGCAACAAAATATTGAGAGCATTGGCCGCCTCGAGCGGCGTCTTGATTTGAGCGTCCCGACGGCGGAAATCGCCGCGGAAGTCGCCCAGCGGCTCGCGCGCCTGGCGCGCGAATCCAACATGCCGGGGTTTCGCCGGGGCAAAGTGCCGGTCAAGATGATTGCACGGACCCACGGGGCGCAGGTCCAAGCGGAAGTTTTGAACGATAAGGTCGGTTCCCTGCTTTCGCGCGCGCTCGAGGAAAACAAACTGCGGCTCGCCGGAAGGCCGCAGATCGAATCCAAAGCCGACGGCGATGCGGCGCACCAGAATTTCCGTGCCACGTTTGAGGTTTACCCCGAGGTGGGACCCATTGATGCAACGCGACTGTCCGTGCAAAAAGCGACCTGTTCCGTAGGAACGGCAGAGGTGGAGCGGACGATCGAGGTTATGCGTCGCCAGCGCGCGACGTTTACGCCCGTGACCCGGGGTGCGCGCGATGGCGATCGGATCAAGCTCGATTTCCACGGCACCATCGAGGGGACGGATTTCGATGGCGGTTCGGCAAAGGGCTATTCCTTTGAGCTGGGCCGAGGGCGCATGCTGCCCGAGTTCGAGGAAGCGGTGCGCGGCGCCGTCGCCGGAGCGACCCGACGTTTTCCGTTGCATTTTCCGCAGGACTATCACGGTGCGGCCGTCGCCGGCAAGACCGCGCAATTTGAAATCACAGTGCATTCGGTCGAAGAGCGCAGTTTGCCGCCCGCCGATGAGGATTTTGCGCGATCCGTGGGCGTTGCCAATGGCAGCCTGGATGCGCTTCGAGGCGAAGTTCGCAGCAACGTGGAGCGCGAGGTGACCGCCCGCCTTCGGGCGCGCACACGCAATAGCGTGCTGGACGCGCTGCTGGGAGCCGCGCAGTTCGACGTACCTCGTACCTTGGTCGCCGCCGAGCAAGAGCGCTTGCGGTATATGGCGCAGGCGGAGATCGCCGCTCGGGGGGGAACGCACGCGCCGGAGTCGCAGGTGTTTGCGGAGGCGGCGCAACGGCGCGTTCGACTTTCTCTGATTGTCAGCGAAATCGTGCGCAGCCAGGGTTTGCAGGCGCGCCCGGATCAAGTGCGCAAGGCGATTGAATCGATTGCCCGCGGGTATGAAAAGCCGCACGAGGTGGTCCAGTGGTACCTGGGCGATCGCGCGCGGTTGGCCGAAGTGGAGGCCTCGGTGGTCGAGGACAACGTGATCGACTGGGTGCTCGCGCGGGCCCAAGTGAGCGATTTGGCCGTCGCGTTTGACGACCTTATGGACAACGCCAAGGAGTAATGGGGCAATGAGCAAGAAGTTTGAGTCGGCCCTGCCGGATCCGGTCGGCTTGGGAATGGTTCCGATCGTCATCGAGCAAAGCGGGCGGGGTGAGCGCGCCTATGACATTTACTCGCGCCTGCTGCGCGATCGTGTGGTCTTCGTGGTCGGCCCGATCAACGACTTGACCGCCAATCTGGTGGTGGCGCAACTGTTGTTCTTGGAATCCGAGAACCCGGACAAGGACATCTCCCTGTATATCAATTCTCCGGGCGGCTCGGTCTATTCCGGTATGGCGATTTATGACACGATGCAGTTCATCAAACCCGACGTGTCGACGATTTGCGTGGGAATGGCGGCAAGCATGGGTGCTTTTTTGCTGGCGGCCGGCGCCAAGGGCAAGCGCTATGCGCTGCCCAATTCGCGCATCATGATCCATCAACCGTCGGGCGGCTCGCAGGGGCAAGCGGCCGATATCGAGATCCAGGCGCGCGAAATCTTGTACCTGCGGGAGCGCATCAATGCTATCTTGGCGGAGCGAACCGGCCAGTCGATTGAGCGCATCGCCAAGGACACCGACCGGGACAACTTCATGTCCGGCGAGGATGCAGTAAGCTACGGCCTGGTCGACAAGATTTTCGTCAAGCGCAGCGAAACCGCCTGATTGCGGCGCCGCGCAACGGATTCGAGGCGCAAGCGCAATGTCGGACAAAAAGGGTTCCAGCGAAAAGCTGCTCTATTGCTCCTTTTGCGGCAAAAGCCAGCACGAGGTCAAGAAACTGATCGCGGG
>Ga0187778_10001796_pt1 | contig 14779 bp, 12 predicted proteins | sample 1015_Q2_SP5_20_M_FD_132418 | JGI IMG/M metagenome (GOLD analysis project Ga0187778, IMG submission 132418) | Tropical peat soil microbial communities from peatlands in Department of Meta, Colombia - 1015_Q2_SP5_20_MG | ecosystem: Environmental > Terrestrial > Soil > Wetlands > Peat | place... | reverse complement strand
CTCGAGCGCGGGAAGCACGCCCTCGAGCGTCCGCGGGTGCACGAAGGCGAGGAGGTAGCCGCGCGCCATCCACGCGTCGGCGGACGTCGAGTCGAGCGCCAGCGCGCGGTCCACGGCACGGGTGCCGCGGGCGACGAGGCTGTCCGTGCCGAGCCCCTGGTAGTCCCAGCCCCAGTCGAGGTAGAGCGCGTAGCCCAGGGCGATCCGCGCTTCGGCGCGCGCGAACGTCGAGTCGAGGCGCACCGCCTCGCCGTACTCGTCGATCGCCCGCGCCACTCCCTCCGGCGTGCGTCGGGCGAGGTGAAAGTCGCCGCGGAGGAGGTGGTCGTAGGCGTCGGCGTTGCTCGTGGGCCGGCTGGCGAGCACCGTGCGCTCGGCCGGCAGCAGCCGTCCGGCGATCGCCGTCGCGACGGCACCGGCGATGTCCTCCTGCACCGCGAGCAGGTCCGACGCGGGTCGCGTGTACGACTCGGCCCACTGCTGTGTCCCCGTCGGCACGGCGACCAGGTTCACGGAAATGCGGATGCGGTCGCCGCCGCGCTGGTAGTCGCCCTCGACCACGTACCGGACTCCGAGCCGCCGGCCTAGGCGGCGCGGGTCGGCGTCCCCGCCGTGCTGCGCGCTGCGCACCACGCCGGGACTCGTCACTGCGAGCCGCGGCACCCTCGCCAGGCTGGTGGCGATCTCGGACGCGAGCCCGTCGGACAGATACGCGTCGGACGAGTCACCCGTGACGTTGGCGAACTGCAGCACCGCCACGCTGTTCACGGCCGGCACCGTCAGACCGGCCGCGCGAGCGCACGGGGGCGGCGTGCCGTCGGGGCATTGCGCGGCGGCGAGACGCCACGCGCCCGACGACGCGGCGGCGGACAGCGCGAGGGCGAGGACCCTCATCCTCGGCCCGCAGGCCCCGGTCATTCGAGCCGGATCTCGCCGTCGATGGTGGCCAGCGTCCCGAGGCCCTCGACCGTCAGGACGGCGCGCGTCTTCAGCGCCTCGTCACCCTTCAGCTTTCCGGACCCGACGGCCGTCGCCACCGCGCGCTCGATCTCGCGCTGCGCCGTGATGCCGAACTGCTTGAGGAACTTCCGGATCTCGAGGTTGAACGTCTCCTCCCGCACACAACCCTCCCGGCGCCCCGGCCTTCCGGCGACCCGCCGCGGACGGGCGAACGCCGCGACAATCCGACGGTCTCTGTGCTGCGGCCCCCGCTGACGTGCTCTACTAAGGAATGGGAACGGCTGCAATCAATGTCGGTCCGCGGGCGCGGGCAAGAGCGACCCGGCCCGATCCCGGTGACCCGGGTCATCCCCGGCCGGACCCTTGCGACCGCGGGCTCCGGCGCGGACACTTGTGCCATGGAGTTCCTCAACTTCCTGATCATCGGCTGGGCCGCCTGGCTCCTGTGGCGGCGGCCCGAGCGCGAACGGCTGGCGTTCCTGCTGCTGGTGGTCGCCTGCCTCCTGATGGCGCTCGGCTTCTTCATCGGCAGCCACGGCTCCCTGGTGCCGGGCGTGAACCTCTGATGGCCCTCTCCGAAGACCGGCTGCGCTCGATCCTGGCATGGGTGGTGATCGTGCTGATCGGCGGCCCCGTCCTCGGCGCCGTCCTGCTCGGCGTGCTGCACGGCGACTCGCCCTGCATCCTGTGCTGGGCCGAGCGCGTCGGCATGGTCCTGATCGCGCTGACGGGCCTGTTCGTGGTCCGCTACGGGCCCCGCCCCCGTTACCTCGGCATGGCCGTCCTGCTCGGGGTGTGGGGCGTCTACATGTCGCTGCGCCACTCGGGCCTGCACGCGGCCCGCGACGTCGGCCAGGGGTTCAGCGCGCCGATCCTCGGCGTGCACACCTACGTCTGGGCGCTCGTGATCTACGTGATCGCGCTGACGGTGATCGGCGTCCTGCTGCTGTTCGTGAAGCAGATCGGGCCGGCCGAGGGCGCGCGCGAGCCCGGCCGCGCCGGCCGCTTCGCGATGGGGCTGTTCGTGGTCGTCGTCGCGGCGAACGCCCTGCAGGCCTTCGCCTCGACCGGGCCGCCGCCGTGGTTCGGGCAGGGCGACCCGGTGCGCCTGTCGTGGAACCCGACGCACTGGGTGTGGTCGTTCGAGGAGCTGGACCCGCCGTACGTCTCGCTCCGCGGCTCGTGGACGATTCCGCGGCCGGACCCGTCGGTCGCCGACCCGGATCCGGCGCACGGACCGCTCGCCGGCCTGCCGGTGCTCGCGGTGTCGGGCTGGGAGCGCCTCGGCGCGCCGCTCGCGGGCGCGCTGAGCGGTTTCGCCCGCGACTCGGCGACCGGCCGCTGCCTGGTGACGACCGACCGCTTCGGCGTGGTGCTGCTCGACAGCGCGACGTCCCGGGTGCTGCACCAGGTCGTCCTGGACCCGGGGTTCAGCGTCGACGTCTCGACGCTCGCCGGCGCCGCGTTTCTCGGCGGCGACACGCTGGCCGTCGTGGCGGACAACAAGAGCTGGGCGCTGCTGCGGCCCGACCTGCGCGCCGACGAGCGCGCCGAATGGCGGCACTTCCTCTCCTGGGACGGCCGGGTGAGCGAGGTGGGGCTGGGGCGGTTCCAGACCGTCAGGGCGCACCAGATGTACGTCCGGTCGCTCGCCTTCGACCCGGCCGCGCAGCAGCTGGTGACGGTGAGCGTGCCGAACCCGCGGCACCACCAGCTCGTGGTTTCCCGGTTCGCCCGCGGCGACATGGTGGTGTCGTCCGAGTTCGAGCCGCGGGCCGGGGCGGGCCTGACGCTCGCGCCCGGGCGGTCGCTGGCGGACTACCTCGTGACCGGCGCCACGGTCGCCGGCGGCCGGCTGTACGCGATCAGCGCCGCGTACTCGACGCTGCTCGAGATCGACCTGCAGGATCAGACGGTGCGCGGCGCCTGGGCCGTGCCCGGCCTGGTGCATCCGGTCGGGGTGGCCGCGCGGGGACCGCAGCTCCTGATCGCGCAGTCCGACGGCGGAATCGCCGTGCTTCCGAAACCGGCACCGTAGGCACGAGGGCGGAGCCGCCAGGCCTCCGCCCCCGCCTGTCCGACGACGCTACCGCGGCGCCACGCGGTACAGCGCCTGCATCCCCATCAAGAGGTGTGGCCCGACGTGGCAGTGGAACAGCCAGATCCCGGGATTGTCCGGGACCATGTCGGCCGTCACCATGCCCATCGGCAGCAGGCCGGCCACGTCGGCGCGCATCCGGTTGATCAGCACGCTGTTGCCGTGCCAGTGCGGCGCGTGGAACTCGAAGCCGGTGGTCGCCATCAGGTACCAGCGCACCCGCTGGCCCACCTTCATGGTGAGGCCCGGCAGGTGGCCGTAGAGGTACCCGTTCATCGTCTCCTTGAAGTTGCCCTCGGGGTGCGGCACGCCCGCGTCCTGCCCGAACGGATCGTTGACGATGTGCTCCTTGGGAGCGTAGCGCCGGATGTTCTCGTTCAGGTACCAGCTCTGGCTCTCGTCGAACTCGGCGAACGCGACCACCAGCTCCCGGTCCACGTCCCTGGGCGTCCCGTCGGGACGCGCCGCGTTCCGCGCGGTGACGATGATCGGGCCCACCAGCCCCGCGTCCACGTCCCGCTCGTCGTTGGTGTGGGAGTGGTACATCCACATCACCGAGCTCTCGTCGCCCGGACCGGGGCCCGCGCGCTCCGGCACCGGCCAGACGTACACGTGCGTGCCGCCGGGCGGCACCGCGTCGTCCTCGTGGTCGGCGCCGGTCGTCGAGTCGGCGTACAGCGCGCCCTCGGACGACTTCGCGTAGAACACGCCGTGCGGGTGCATGCTGGCCGGATGCGGCGTGTCGTTCCGGAACACGACCCGGATCGTGTCGCCCACCACCGCCCGGAGCAGCGGCCCCAGGATGCCGAGGTGCTCCCAGCCCGCGTCGCGCGGCTTGAGCGTGGTGAACGTCGAGTCGGTGTACTCGCGGTAGATCGCCTTGAGGTAGCGGTGGCCGATGTTGATCGAGTCGTTGCCGACGACGAACCGCGCCACGCTGTCGTAGGGCTGGCCCGTGATCAGGTTGACCTCGGGTCCCGGCGCGTAGTCCCACGTCACCGTGTCCGCCGCGACGTAGTAGGTGCGGGTCCGCGCGGGCGGGCCTCCGGCGCCCCGCGGGCCCGAGCCCACTGCGAGCGAGAGCAGGGCGCCGGTGCAGGCCAGGCGGCTCAAGACGATCATCGGGCGAATCTCCTGATCAGGGTGGCGCACGCACGGCGCGGGCCCGCGCGGGCAGCGAGGTTCCGGAACGGATGCGGAGCTTGGGAATCGGGCGCGGAAGATAACGCCGGCGATTCCCGAAAGTTAGAGTCGGAATCCCCCGGCGGGCTGTGCCGCACGTCACCACGCCCCGGGGCCGGTCCCGGCGCCTAACCCCGCACCCCCGTGGCTCTTGCGTCATCCCCGCCCGCTCTGCATTTTCGCTGTCCGCGCCGAGAGCCGTGCCCTTGATGAAACGCGACGACTCGACCACTCCGTTTCTGGCGGCGCTCACCACTGCGCCGTCGGCGGAGACGGCGAAGCGTCTGGTGCGGACGCTGGTGGAGCGACGCCTGGTGGCCTGCGGGACCATCCTTCCCGGGGCCGCCTCGACGTACTGGTGGCACGGCGCGGTGACGGAAGAGGAGGAAGTGGTCGTCATCCTCAAGACGACGGCCACGCGCTGGGCGGCGTTGGCCGCGGCGCTGCCCGCGCTACATCCGTACGAGGTGCCGGAGCTCGTCGCCCTTCCGATCGCGGGCGGCTACAGACCCTACCTCGAGTGGCTGCGCGCTGAGACGGGGGCGGCGGAGGCTGGCAGGGCGAGATCGCGCGGGCGTGCGCGCGCGTCTCGGCGCAAGCGGAAGGAGTGAGGGCATGGGTCGTTCGAGGCGGCGGCTCCGGCTGCCGCGGCTCAGCAGCGGGAATGGCAATGGGAATGGAAGACGATATGCACCGGACGCCGCCCTGCTCGCGGCGGTACTCTCCCCGGCCCAGGAGCCGGTCGTGAGCGACCTGCCACCAACCTACGTGCCGGTCGCGAGCGAGCATCCCTTCGCCCCGGCGTACGTGCCGGCCGTGGTGGACCGGCCCCCGGCGCCGGCTCCCGTGCTCGAGCTGGATGGATTGGATCCGTGGGCCGAGATTCGCGGCCCGGGCCTGGTGCTCGAGGAGGTTCCGGAGGCGGGAGAGGTCGTGCTCCCCGCCAACGACCCGGCGCAGCTCGAGCTGGAGGCGGCGTCGGCGGAGGTCGTCGAGGCCGCGACCGCGCGGACACCTGGCGCGCCGGTGTTCGAGCTGGCCGAGCCCGAGGCGGCCGCGACGGACGAGCCCGTGGCCGCGGCAGCGGTCGCCGTGGCTCCCCCCGCACCCGATCCCATCGAAGTGCTCTACGACTCCGCGTGCACGGCCGCCGAGGCCGGCGACTGCGACGCGGCCAGGCGCCTGTTCGGCCAGCTGCTCTCGGGCGCGCCGCGGCACGTCCGGGCCCGCCACGCCCTGTCGCGGGTGCTGGATGCGCAGGGCAACCACCAGGCGGCCCTGGCCGAGCTCGATCGCGCGCTCGACATCGACCCCGAGCACAGCGCCTCGCTGGTGAGCCGCGGCGCCCTGCTCGGCTCGCTGGGCCGCTACGCGGCGGCGGAGCGCGACCTCAAGGCCGTCCTTCGCGTCGAGCCCGCGAACGCGGAAGCGCTGTTCCATCTCGGCGTCGTGATGACCAAGAAGGGGCTGTGGGGCGAGGCGATCCCGCACCTGCGGCGCACGCTGGAGGTCGACCCGTCGCGCGGGTCGGCGTACTACTACCTCGGCGAGGCGCTGAACCACGTGGACGACCTCGACGGGGCGCTGGCCTCGTACCGGCGCGCCGCCGAGCTGCAGCCGTCCAATCCGCGCGCGCTGTACGGCCTGGGCATCATCTACGACCGCCTGGCCCGGCCGGACGACGCCGCCCACATGTACCGCCGCGCCCGCGAGGTCGGCCGACGGTAGTCCGCGTCATCGTGGACGACCTCGGGTCCGCCACGGCGGACGCCGTGGTGCGGCCCACGAACGGCAAGCTCGACGCCATCACTCCGGCCCTGCGCCGCCTCGAGGTGGCCGCAGGGCCGAAGTTTCGCGACCTGTGCCGGGTCCAGCGCGAGCTGGGGGTGGGCGCGGCGGTCGTGACGGCCGCGGGCGACCTCCCCGCGGAGCTGGTGGTCCACGCCGTGGTGATGACCAGCGCGGAGCCGGTGACGCGGGCCGGCGTGCGGCGGGCCGCCGAGGCGGCGCTGCGGCAGGCCGACCAGTGGCGCATCGTGACCCTCGCCACCCCGCCGCTCGGCACGGGCGCCGGGCAGCTCAGCCTCGACGACGCCGCCGACACGCTGCTCGGGGCGGTCTTCGAGCACGGACGCAGCGCCGCGCATCCCGCCACCGTCGTAATCGTCGTGGAAACCGACGCCGAGCGCGACGTCTTCGAGGCCCGCCTGGCGCGAGGCAGCCCCTCCTGAGCCGCAAGGTGCTGGCGACCCTGATCCTGGCCGCGTGGGCGGCCGGGGTGGCCCTGCTCGTGCACCGCGAGTACTTCAAGCCGAGCGCGCTGCGGCTCGAGGAGGCGGCGCTGCGCGTCGGGCCCGGGGCCGAGTTCTACGCCATCTCGATGGGCGACGGGCCGATCGGGTACGCGTCGAGCACCGTCGACACCACGCCGGACGGCGTGCGGGTCCGGGACCTGACGGTCGTGGACATCGACGCGCTCGGGCAGGTGCAGCGCACCCAGATCGCGACCGAGATCCGCCTCACCCGCGACTTGCGGCTGAGGGGGTTCGACGGCTCGCTCGACGCGCCCGGCGCCGCCTTCCGCGCCGGCGGCCGGGTCGAGGGCGACTCGGTCCTCGCCGTCACGCTCGACGCCGGCGGATCGCGGCCGCAGATCGCGCGCGTGAGCCTCAAGCACCCCATCGTGATGAGCGCCCTGCTGCCGCTGCAGCTCGCCTTCGGGCACCGGCTCGCGCCGGGCCGCGAGTACTCGGTGCGGCTGTTCGACCCGATGCTGATGGAGGAGCGCGAGGTGACGGTGCGCGTGCTGGCCGAGAGCGCGCTGGCCGTGACCGACAGCGCGCAGCGCGATTCCGCGGCGCGGCGCTGGGTGCCCGCGCACGTCGACAGCGTCCGGGCCTGGAAGGTAGCTGAGGAGTTCGAGGGCGTCTCGACCGAGTCGTGGATCGACCGGCAGGGTCGGATCGTGAGCTCGGTGTCGCCCATCGGCTTCCGGACGGAGCGGATGCCGTTCGAGATGGCGGTCGAGAACTGGCGGCGCTCGGCGGCGGCGCGGGCCGCCGCCGGCGGCGTGGGGGACGTGATCGCGGCCACGGCCATCACCGCGAACGTGCCGCTGCAGCCGCACGATCTCGAGGTGCTGCGCGTCGCGCTCGACAACGTCCCGCTCCCGGGCTTCGACCTCGCGGGCGGCCGCCAGTCGCTCGCGGGCGACACGCTGGTGGTGCGGCGCGAGACCGGCGTGGGCGCCCAGCCGGGGCCGGCGCCGCCGCTCTACGCGGCGATGCTGCCGGTGACCGACACCGCCCTGGCCGCCGAGCTCTCCGCGGAGCCGCTGGTGCAGGCGGACGATCCGCGCGTCCAGGCGCAGGCGCGCCTGATCGCGGGCCGGGAGCGGCGCGCCGGCGCGGTGGCCGGGCTGCTCGAGCGCTGGGTGCACGACAACCTGCGCAAGGAGATCACCATCGGCGTGCCGAGCGCGGCGCAGGTGCTCGAGGAGCGCCGCGGCGACTGCAACGAGCACACGGTGCTGTACGTCGCCCTGGCGCGGGCGCTGGGCCTGCCGGCGCGCACCGCCGCCGGGCTCGTGTACCTGCGGGGCCGCTTCTACTACCACGCCTGGCCGGAGGTGTGGCTGGGGCAATGGGTGGCGGTGGACCCGACGTTTGGCCAGTTTCCTGCCGACGCCTCACACCTGCGGTTCGTCATCGGCGGCCTGGCGCGCCAGGTCGAGCTGCTGCGCCTGATCGGGCGCGTCCACGTCACCGTCGTCGGAGGCGGGCGCTGATCGCGTGATCAAGCTCGAAGGCCTCACCAAGGACTACGGCTCGTTCCGGGCCGTCGACGACGTCACGCTGCACGTGCCGAAGGGGGCGCTGTACGGCTTCCTCGGCCCCAACGGCGCCGGCAAGACCACGACCCTGCGGATGATCGCGGGGATCCTGCGCCCGACCGCCGGCCGCGTGCTCATCGGCGACGACGACGTGATCCGCCGGCCGATGGCCGCGAAGGCGCGGCTGGGCTTCATCCCCGACCGGCCGTTCGTGTACGAGAAGCTCACCGGCGCGGAGTTCCTGCGGTTCGTCGCCGGCCTGTACGGCCAGGACGGGCAGCTGGTGGAGCGGCGCATCGACGAGCTGCTCGAGGTGTTCGAGCTGACGACCTGGAAGAACGAGCTGGTCGAGTCGTACTCCCACGGGATGCGGCAGAAGCTGATCATCTCCTCGGCGCTGATCCACCGCCCCGAGGTGATCGTGGTGGACGAGCCGATGGTGGGGCTCGACCCGCGCGCGGCGCGGCTGCTGAAGGACCTGTTCAAGGGCTTCGTCGGCCGCGGCGGCACGGTGCTGATGAGCACCCACACCCTCGAGATCGCCGAGGCGCTGTGCGACCGCATCGCGATCATCCAGGGCGGCCGGATCGTCGCCGCGGGCACGATGGCCGAGCTGCGGGCGCAGACGGCCTCGGGCAACATCGGGCTCGAGGACCTGTTCCTCCGCCTGACCGGCGGGGCCGAGGCCAAGGAGCTGGCGGCGGTGCTGGAGGGCGGCCGCTGAGGCAGCCGTCGCTGGTCCACGTGCTCCAGCCCAAGTGGCGCACCGCGCTGACGCGGGCGCGCCAGGACCGGGCCAGCGGCGGCGCCGGCAAGCTGGTGGTGCTGGCGGTGGTGGGCCTGGGATTCTGGGCCGCCGTGTTCGGCGTGCTGTTCCGGGTGCTGCGCTACTTCCGCGACGTGCGCGAGATCGGCGCGCTGCTCGCGGGGAAGCTGCTCTCCCTCGCGCTGCTGTCGTTCGTGTCGGTGCTGCTGCTCTCCAACGTGATCACCGCGCTGTCGTCGTTCTTCCTCGCCAAGGACCTCGACCTGCTGGTGAGCTCCCCGGTGGACGGGGTGCGGCTGTACGTCGCCAAGCTCGGCGAGACGCTGATCAACTCCTCGTGGATGGTGGCGCTGATGGCGGTGCCGATCTTCACCGCCTACGCCGTGGTGTACCACGGGGGGATCCTGTTCCCGCTGGTCGCGGCCGGGGCGTTCCTGCCGTTCCTGGTGCTGCCCGCCGTCCTCGGCTCCGCGGCGACGCTGATCCTGGTGAACGTGTTCCCGGCGCGCCGCACCCGCGACCTGCTGTCGATCATCGCGCTGGGCGCGGCGGCGGGCGTGATCCTCCTGTTCCGCATCATCCGGCCGGAGCAGCTGGCGCGGCCCGAGGGCTTCCGCAACCTGCTCGACTTCATCACCGTGCTGCGCGCACCCGCGAGCCCGCTGCTCCCGAGCGACTGGGTGACCAAGGCGGTGATGGGCTACCTGGGCGGCCGGATGGACTGGCTGCCGCTCTACCTGCTGTGGTCCTCGGCCGGCGCGGCGGTGGTCCTGGGCGCGCTGGTGCACGTGCAGTTGTACCACACCGGTTTCACCCGCGCCCAGGAGGGCGCGGAGCGGTTCGTGCGCGGCGGACTGTGGACCTGGGCGCTGGGCGGCCTGCTGCGACCGCTCGGCCCGGCGCGTCGCGAATTCGTGATCAAGGACCTGAAGCTGTTCTTCCGCGACACGACCCAGTGGAGCCAGCTGATCCTGCTGGCGGCGCTGCTGCTGGTCTACCTGTTCAACATCCGCGCGCTGCCGCTGTTCCGCGGCGAGCAGGTGCCGTTCTATCTGGTGTCGGTGGTGTCGTTCCTCAACCTCGGCCTGGCGGGCTTCGTCCTCGCGTCGATCGCGGCGCGGTTCATCTTCCCCGCCGTGAGCCTCGAGGGCCGGCAGATGTGGCTGCTGCGCTCGAGCCCGCTGGAGCTCAGGGCGCTGCTGTGGTCCAAGTACTGGGTGGGCACCGTCCCGCTGCTGGTGCTGGCGCTCGCCATCACGGTGCTCACCAACCTGATCCTCAAGGCGAGCCCGTTCATGATGGTGGTGGGGATCGGCACGATCGTGCTGCTGACCCTGGCGATCAGCGCCCTGGCGCTGGCCTTCGGCGCGCTGTACCCGCAGTTCGAGACCGAGAACGCCGCGCAGATCCCCACCAGCTTCGGCGGGCTGGTGTTCATGATGGCGACGGTGGCGCTGCTCGCGCTGGTGATCGTGATCGAGTCGGTGCCGGTGTACCGCTACCTGCGCGCGGCGTTCGACCACGAGCCGCTCCGGGTCTCCGCGCTGATGATCGCCGCGTTCGTGCTGGTGATCGCCGTGTGCGTGACCGCGACGGTGGTGCCCCTCCGGGTCGCGCTGAGGCGGATCGAGCGGTTCGAGTTCTGAGGCGGCCCGGCGCACCGGCCCGGGCCGCAGCGCTCAGGACCCCGGCCCGGCGACGCGCGTCGGCACCGCGGCGTCCACGAACGATCCGTCGCCCAGCTCGCCCAGATCGTTGGCGCCCCAGCAGTACGCCTCGTGCCCCGTCGTCAGCCCGCAGGTGAACCCGTTGCCGCCGGTGACGATCCGCGAGAACGTCAACCCGCCGGCGACCGGCACCGGGACGCTGCTGCACGGAGAGATCGCGCAGCCGCCGTACGCCGTCGTCGTGCCCAGCTCCCCCCGGTCGTTCGGCCCCCAGCAGTACGCCGCCCCGGCCGTCGTCAGTGCGCAGCTATGGACCCCCAAGCCGGGGCTCACCGACGCGAACACCTGCGTGCTCGGCACCAGCACCGGAGCGTACGCGTCGGCCTGGTAGTCGCCGCCCATCCTGAGGCCCCAGCAGTAGACCTTGCCCGCGGGCGTGACGCCGCAGGCGCGAGCCACGCCCGCGGTGATCGACCGGAAGGTCAGGCCCCCGGAAACCGCGACCGGCGCGCTGGAGAACGGCGTGGTGGAGTCCACGCCCAGCTCGCCGTACTCGTTGCCGCCCCAGCACCACGCGGCACCCGCGCTGGTGAGGCCGCAGGTGACCTCGTAGCCCGTCGAGATCGTGGTGAACGTCATCCCGCCGCCGGCCGCGCTCGGAGCCGGCACGTAGGCGACGTTCGCCGGGGAGCCGGCTTCCAGCATCTCGTTCGTGCCCCAGCAGTACGCCGCGCCCGCCGCCGTCAGGCCGCAGGACGTGCCGGCGCCGACGCTCAGCGACGCGAAGGTCAGGCCGCCGAGGACCGGGCCCGGCACCGCCCGGTCGCTCATCGAGCTGTCGCCGAGGCGGCTGGCGTCGTCCATGCCCCAGCAGTACGCCGCGCCCTGGCTGCCGAGGCCGCAGCTGAACTCGAAGCCGGCCCCGACCGAGGCGAACGCGAGCCCGCCGCTCACCGCGCGCGGCACGTTGCTCGTGTCCCGGAACTTCCCGTAGCCGAGGTCGCCGTTGTAGTCGTAGCCCCAGCACTGGGCCGCGCCGGTGGTGGTCAGCGCGCAGGCGTGGTACTGACCGGCCGCGATGTCCACGTAGGCCGCCGGCTTCGGACCGGTGGCCTCCTTCGCACACGCGGCGGCAGCGAGGCATGCCGCGAGAACAACGCATCGCAAGCGGGACATCGCGCCTTCCCTCCAGCGTATCGGCGACCTGCGCCCCTACAGTATCGTCGCGGCGTCAGGGCGGCGTCAGGGGAGCCGTCCGGGGGGACGGCACGGCGCCGCCCGGGGCGGCAGCATCGCGCGGAAGGAGTCGCCGGCCCCGGCCGCGTCACGGCTCCCGCGCGCTCGCCGGGCCGCCGATCCATCGCTCCCAGCGGCGCCGGTACTCCGCCGTGTAGTCGCGCACCGCCGCGTCGTAGCTGAGGGCTGGGGCGCCGGGCTGCCGGGACCACCGCAGCTCGAGCGCGCGGGTGCCGGGGGCGAGCGCCACGGCGCCGTCCTGCACGCGCACCGCGCGGCCGTCCGCCATCGCGTCCCGCACGTCGACGAACCACGGCACGTGCACCACGACTTTCGCCGGCGGGCGGACGAAGCGCGGCGCGAGCCGGAGCCGGGCGCCGCTGTCACCGAGCACGTCGAGGCGGAAATCGACCGGGCCGAAATCGGTCGGCGCCGCGCGCACGACGATGCTGTCGCCCGGCGCGAGCCACGCGGGCGAGACCACCGACAGCAGGTGCAACGTGTCGCCGGCCTCGCGGACCAGCATGTCGCGCAGCAGGGTCCGGTAGCAGGCGGCGAACCAGCCGTGCGGCGCCAGGTTGTGGTGGAAGTCGCGGTCGCCCCACGGGCGGACGTCGTACTCGAAGCCGGCGTGGGTCGCGCTGGTGTGCAGCAGCACCGCGTACAGCTCGCCGAGCGCGAGCGCCTGGTCGCCGCGGATCACCTCGGTCTCCGTGTTCTTCATCGTCAGATAGTCGTGCAGCCACCGGCGGTCGCCGTAGGTCATGATCCCCTCGGCGTACTTGGCGCGCGTGCTGTCGAGGGTGGCGGTGACCATCGGATCGCGCGGCTCGAGGACCCGCTCCGGATACACGGCCGCCATGTTGTCCCAGTCCTGGCCGCCGCGTCCCTCCAGCCCCGGCTGGATGTAGCCGCCGGTGGTCGCCGTCACCCGCGTCAGCTGCGCGAGCAGCGCGCCCCTGAGCGACGCGTACTCGCGCCGGAACGCGTCGGCGTCCGCGCGGCGCCCCAGCCCCTCGGCGAGGCTCGCGGCCCCGTGCAGGCCGGCCAGCGCCCAGAGGTCGTGGCCGGTGACGTGCCCGGTGATGTCCTCGTTGTCGCCGGGCGTGGTCGCAGGCACCAGGTGCAGCGAGTCCGACGCCCGCGCCGCGCGGAGCCACGCCACGGCGCGCACCACCGACGGGAACACCCGCGCCGCGAACGCGGTGTCGCGGGTGAGCCGGAAGTGCTGGCCGTACGCCCACAGCGTCTGGCCCCAGCCGTCGTACTGGCCGCCCTGGCTCACGAAGTTGCCGTCCGGCTGCTGCCAGCCCGCGAAGAAATCCAGCACCTGCGCGGCGAGGTCGGGATAGCCGGAGACGTCGTAGGCGCGCGCGACGAACGACGCGTCCCGGAGCCAGAAGGCGTGATAGTGGAACTGGTTGACGCCCTGCACGTATGCGTCGCCCCGCTTGTCCCGCGCCATCAGGTCGTAGACGAGACTCGCGCGCCACGCGTCCACCACCTTCCGCTCGGGCAGCGCGATCTGCATCCCGCGGGCGGCCACCTCCCGCCAGAACGACTCCGTCCGCGCGAGGTAGTCGTCGAACGACGCGGCGCGGACCCGCGCGAGGAACGGGTCGTCCGGCGCCACCGGAGCGTAGGGCAGCCTGGCCACCAGCGTGTGCGACGCGCCCGGGGCGAGCACCGTGTCGAAGATCGCGACGCCCACCGGCGTCGTGGGCTGCACGTGGAGCGGGACCGGCGCCACGGTTCCCGAGGCGTCGCCGTTCAGGCCGAGCGCGAGCCTCAGCTCCGGCGAGGGCGCCGCGGGATAGAGGAAGAACGCCTTCCCTCCCCGGAGGAACGCGCCGTCCGCGAAGCCGTAGGTCCACGCCGTGTCGAAGGCGACGCCGGGCTGGTCGTACTGGCCGAGCCGCTGCGCGGCCGCCGGGCGGCGGAACCGGTTGTCTCCCGTGGCAGTGCCGGTGGTCGACGGGCCGGTGTAGCGCACGGCGAACGCGAACCGCGCGCGCGCCGCGGCCGCGCCGTCGTTGGCCATCACCACGCGCACGAAGTCCACCACCGGGCTCTCCGGCCGCCCGTCCAGGGTCGCGGCGAACAGCGTGAGGCGGTACGCAACGTCGCCGCGCCGTACCTCGTACTCGATCACCGGCAGCCAGCCGCCCCGCAGCGTGCGGATCCGCTGGTGCACCGGCTCGAGGCTGGGCCCGGCGAGGAACATCAGCTCGCCGTAGCCCGTGTAGAGGTAGCCCTCCGGGGTCACCTCGGTCCCGCGCCCGTCCATGATGCCGATCGCGTCGGTGGGCCGGCTGTAGTAGGTGAACGGGCCCGGGCCGTCGTCGATCGCAGGGTCGACCATGTCGGGCTGCCCGGCGCGGGGCGCGGTCTGCGCGCGGAGGCCGCACGGGAGGAGCGGCAGCAGCGCGAAGATCGCCACGGAGGTTAGGGTGCGGTTCATCGCTACGGCCCGGTGTCGAGGTGAGCGGATGACGGCGCCGCGTCCAGGCTCCGTCCGGGAATCACCGCCACCATCATGTATCGCCGGCCGGCGCGGCCGCCAGTCGCGCCCCTTGCGGCCCGCCGCCGCGGTCCGGATACTGCGCACCTCCGATGCCCTTCCCCGAGACGTTCACCACGGCCCGCCTCGTCGCCGAGCGCCTGCGCGAGACGCACTTCGGCGACCTGCTGCGGATGCACGCGGACCCGGTGCAGATGGCGATGCTCGGAGGCGTGCGCGACGAGGCGCAGACGGCCGAGTACCTGGCGAAGAACCTCGCGCACTGGGACGCCCACGGCTTCGGTGCCTGGGTGCTGCGGGACGCCGCCGGCGGCCGGATCGTGGGCCGCGCCATCCTGCGCCACCTCGACGTCGACGGCGCCGACGAGGTCGAGGTGGGCTACTCGCTCCAGCCGGAGATCTGGGGTCGGGGACTCGCGACCGAGATCGCGTCGGCCTGCCTCGAGCACGCCAGGGACGACCTGAAGCTGGCGACGGTCGTCGCCGTCACCCTGCCCGAGAACGCCAGGTCGCGCCG
>Ga0187778_10001795_pt1 | contig 14784 bp, 11 predicted proteins | sample 1015_Q2_SP5_20_M_FD_132418 | JGI IMG/M metagenome (GOLD analysis project Ga0187778, IMG submission 132418) | Tropical peat soil microbial communities from peatlands in Department of Meta, Colombia - 1015_Q2_SP5_20_MG | ecosystem: Environmental > Terrestrial > Soil > Wetlands > Peat | place... | reverse complement strand
TTGTCGAGGCCGTCCACGGTGATGTCGGTCTGGTCGCTGCGTGCGCCGTTGACCGCGCCCCCGCGGGAGTCGGCGTCGGCATTTACCTGGTTTCCGACGTATGCGACTCCGGCCTGCAGGCTCAGGAGTTCCACGGCATTGCGACCCTCAGAAGGAAGCGAGGCAATCTGGTTTGAGTTAAAGGCATTACCCAAAGTCGCGTCGGCGGTGTTGACCGTGGGAGCCTCAGCGTGAACCTCGACGACGGTCTCGGTTTTTCCGACTGCCAACGTGAAATCCAGCTTCGCCGGAGTATTCACCAGCAGGACCACATCCTGTCTCCGACTGCGGCTAAAACCTGCCGCCACGGCAACGAGCGCGTAGGTACCCGGAGGTACCTCGAAAAACTGGTATTCGCCGCGATCATTGGTGGTCGTGCTCCGCATGAACCCGGTCGTGGGGCTGGTGAGAGTCATCTGCGCACCTTTGATCACGGCACCTGCCGGATCGGCGACCACCCCCCGAAGCGATGTGGTTGAAACCTGCGCCATCAGCGTTGAATGCAGCAGAACCAGCATCAGGCCGGCTGCGAGCAAAGTGGCTGTATTGGTGCGAACGATCAGGTATCCCAATCGCTTCTTGAGCATAATCACCTTCAAAACCGAGGAGTAGAAAATGAGCAACACTACCTTGCCATTGTTACAACCCGATGAAAGGGATGTAAAAAACAGGGCACCGATGGGTGCATCCAGTACCTCTGACCTGCCTGTTGCAGGCCTGTTTGACCTGTTTTCGAATTGCCGGTATCGAAAGCCTATCACTCGCCGGGCGTTACGGCCGGTTGGCAAGCGGGAGGTATTGTACTGCAATCACAATGAGAGTTGTGTGGGACTCGACGCGACCATTACGGAGACACGAGGCAAGAGCCAAGACACGGCGGCTGAAGACGGAGGAGATAAGCGCGAATCCGAACCATGAATTACCGGGCGGGTCCTAGCGCAGCTCCTTCATCACCGCCTCGAGCACTTCCCTTCCCGGGCGTACCATGGATTCCGGGAGAGTGGTCAGAGGTTCCTCGGTTACGTTCAGCACATCCATGAAGGTGGGCGCCGTGGGGTTAACGTAAAACACGCCCGTCAAGACCTCACTCTTTTGTCGCGCCTCATGCAAACGAGTGATAGCCCGAACCCGGTCGGTGGGGTCGTAATCTTCCTCGATCTTGTGCAACTGCAAGCGGGAACCGTCGTGCATGGTGACCTGCACGGTGGCGCCCGCATCATAGTCGACGTCGATTTCCTCGAAGGCCGCGATAAAGCTGATGTCCTGCAGGGGTTCCTCGTGGTCCTTCATATACTTGTAGGATTTTGTGGAGCCTTCATGATCGTTGAAGGTTACACAAGGCGACACCACGTCGAGCATGACCGTGCCCTGATGCGCGATAGCGGCCTTGAGCATGCTGTGCAGTTGTTTCTTGTCTCCGGAAAACGAGCGGCCGACAAAGGTGGCACCCAGCTCGATGGCCATGGCACAGGTATCGATGGGGGGAAGCTCGTTGATGACCCCGGTTTTCAACTTGGAACCGAGATCGGCCGTAGCCGAGAATTGTCCCTTGGTTAGGCCGTACACTCCGTTATCTTCGATGATGTAGATGACGGGCAGATTCCGTCGCATGAGATGAACGAACTGCCCGATGCCAATCGAAGCCGTGTCTCCATCGCCGCTCACCCCCAAGGCGATCAGCTTATGATTGGCCAAGACCGCACCCGTGGTGACCGACGGCATGCGCCCGTGCACGGCATTGAAGCTGTGAGACCGGCGCATGAAATAGGCCGGGCTCTTCGAGGAGCAGCCGATCCCGCTGGGCTTGATCACACGCTCCGGCGGTATTCCCATTTCAAACATGGCGTCAATAATTCGCTCGGAGATGGCGTTGTGGCCGCAACCGGCGCATAGCGTGGTCTTGCCGCCCCGGTAATCGATCACGGTCAGGCCAATGCGGTTGGTCTTGGGCGGCGGAGCGCTGGTCGATGGGGTCGACATGTTACTTCCCCTCCATGCTGCTAAGCTCGTCGGTGACCGAGCGGGCATCGAGCGGCAGCCCGTGAATATGCGCGATACTGCGCAGGCGGATCACCAGCTCCGGCTTGATATCGAGCTTCAGAAGGCTCAGCATCTGGGCGTCGCGGTTCTGCTCCACGACGTAAGTCCGGTCGTGCTGCTCGATGAAGTCGTGCACTTCCCGGGTGAAGGGATAAGCGCGGATGCGCAGGTAATCGGTTTCGATGCCGTATTCGTTGCGCAGCTGATCACGAGCCTCGACGATTCCCCAATGGGAGGTTCCGTAGGCAACGATTCCGATCCTTTGGCCGGTCGATAGGACCTCCGGCCGGGGCACGAAAGAGCGCGCGGTCTCAAATTTCTTGTTGATGCGCTCCATGTTTCGCTCGTAGTCGTCGGGACGCTCGCTATATTGCGATTTCTCGTTGTGCCCGCTCCCGCGAGCAAAGTAGGCGGCGGCGGGATGATCCGTACCCGGCAGGGTGCGGTAGCCAATGCCATCGCCGTCTACATCCTTATAGCGCTCGAAACTGCCCAGACGGTCGAGGTCCTCTTTGGACAAAATCTTGCCCCGCTTGATCGGGGTGGTGGGATATTCGAACGGATCCGACATCCAGTTGTTCATGCCCAGATCCAAGTCGGACATGACAAACACCAGGGTCTGGAAATGCTCGGCCAGGTTGAAGGCGTCCTGGGCCATGCTGAAGCATTCGCTCACCGAACTGGGAATCAGCATGATGTGTTTGGTATCGCCGTGCGAAAGGAAGGCGGTCGAGAGGAGATCCCCCTGGGAGGTGCGCGTTGGCAACCCGGTAGACGGCCCCACGCGTTGGATATCCCAAACCACTCCCGGTACTTCGGCGTAATAGGAAAGGCCGGCGAATTCTGCCATCAGCGAAATCCCCGGTCCGGCCGTCGCCGTCATGGCTCGCGCCCCAGCCCATCCCGCTCCCAGAACCATGCCGATCGCGGCCAGCTCGTCTTCGGCTTGCACGATGGCAAACGTAGCCTTGCCGTCGGCGGTGATGCGGTACTGCTTCATATAATCGATCAAGCTTTCGACCAGAGAGGAAGAGGGCGTAATCGGATACCAGGTCACGACTGTCACTCCGGCAAACATGGAGCCCAAGGCAGCGGCGGAGTTGCCGTCGATGATGATCTTGCCTTTGGTCTTGTCCATCCGCTGGATGATGTAGGGATCCTGTTTGGTGAGACTGGCTGCGGCGTAATCGAAGCCGGCTTTGGCGGCGGCAAGGTTCAGGTTGGCGGCCTTCACTTTGGCCGCAAACTGCTTGCGAATGGCAATCTCCACCTCGGCCAGATCGATCTCGAGCAGCTTGGCGATGACCCCCACGTACACCATGTTCTTGACCAGCTTGCGCAGTTTGGCCTCCGGGCAAACCGAGGCCACCAGTTTGTCGAAGGGAACCGAATAGAAGGTCAGGTCGGAGCGCAGTTTGCTGAGGTTCAGCGGTTCGTCGTACAGCACCGCCGCCCCCGCGGTCAGCGCTCGGACATCTTCCTCCGCGGTCTCGGCGTTCATCGCCACCAGGAAATCAATTTCCTTCTTGCGGGCGATGTAGGAATCCTTATTGGCGCGAATTGTGTACCACGTGGGCAGACCCGCGATATTCGAAGGAAACAGATTCTTCCCCGAAACCGGCACGCCCATCTGAAAGATGCTGCGCAGGAGCACGGTATTCGAGCTCTGCGAACCGGACCCATTCACCGTCGCCACCTGAATGCTCAGGTTGTTCACCACGCGCTTCCGCTCGGTCGGCCGAGAGGCTTCCCGGAGCGCTACATCTGTCGAGGCCATACTTCGATCCTTCCTTTGCTGGGAGCCTAGTCCCGCTCAGGTGCTGTGGAATGTCAGGCGTATCTTTGATTATACGGCACCGACGCAGAGCAAGCGGTCGCAGGCCGCGGATTTTCCGTTACCAGCGTACCTGGTTCGTACCTGGCCCTCAGGAAGGTTGGATGCGGAAGAACTGCGCCATGTTGCGGAATTTATTATATCGTGAAACGATCAATTGCGAGGGCGGGGTCTTTTCGAGCTCTGCCAAGTGCTTGGCCAGCGCGCCATCGAGCAACTGCGCGGCCTGATCCGGATCGGTGTGGGCTCCGCCGGGGGGTTCCGGAATGATTGCGTCCACGCAGCCCAACTGGGAGAGATCCTGGGCGGTGATGCGCAGTGCCTGCGCCGCCAGCTCTTTTTTCGAGGTGTCGCGCCACATGATCGAGGCACAGCCTTCCGGGGAGATCACCGAGTAGACGGCGTTCTCCATCATGAGCACGCGGTCAGCCACGGCGATGGCCAGGGCCCCGCCGCTGCCTCCCTCCCCGGTGATGACGGTGACGATCGGTACCTGTAAGCGCACCATCTCGCGCAGGTTGCGGGCGATCGCTTCCGCCTGACCTCGCTCCTCGGCACCGAGTCCGGGGTTGGCCCCGGTCACATCCACTAACGTGATCACCGGTCGAGAGAACTTTTCCGCCATTTTCATGACCCGCAAGGCCTTGCGATAGCCCTCGGGATTGGGCAGTCCGAAGTTGCGGTACATGCGCTGCTTGGTGTCCCGTCCCTTCTCCGTACCGAGCACCAGGACTTCCTGCCCGTGGAAACGGGCCATGCCACAGACCAGGGCGGGATCGTCTCCGAATCCTCGGTCGCCATGAATCTCGCTCCAGTCGGTAAACACGCGCTCGATGTAGTCCAGGGTATGAGGGCGCTGCGGATGGCGGGCCAGTTCGGCCTTCTGCCAGGCATCGAAATGGACCGTGACTTCGGTCCTGAGAGCATGAATGCGAGCCTGCAACTCCTGAATCTGCCGGCGAACGTCCTCATTTTGTCCCGGCAGCGCCTCCAGTCGGGCCAGTTGCTGCTCGATCTTTGCCAGCTCTTGTTGCGATTTCAGTTGCGACTCCATCTGTCGGACACCGCCGTTGGTCGAAGCCCAGCGAGCCTCCACCATCGAAAGCAACAGCTCGGCTCCGTCTAACGACGGGGGAGCCCCGGTGGCGCCAGGAGCCGTAGTCGCTTTCCCCCGCAATCCCCTTTGACCAGGTGTCATGCGATGCCGATCTTAGTCGATGATACGAACCGCACCCCGCCCGCACAGCTCCTCGACTCGAACCATAAAGCTGCGGTCTGGTAGCACATTATAGCCTTCCGCCTCCATCACCACCATGAAATCGCCCTCCTGTTCGACGTCGAAGAGCACTTTGGTCTCGCCTCTTGAGTGGGAGAACAGGGCATGCAGATCATCAATGGTCGAAGAATTCGCCTTCGCGGCAGGAATGCGAATGCGCAACGAGCGCGGCAGCGGAACCTTCGCCTCGGAGAGGGCAAGGATATCACTGACAGTGAGTTTCGGATTGACTCCTTCCTCGATGCGCAATCCCCCGCGCACCAAGACAGGAACATCGAGTTTCACTCTCTCTTCGAGCTTGCGGTAGGCCTCGGGAAAGACAATCATTTCAACCGAACCTTCGCGATCCTCGAGCACGGCCTGGGCGTAGAATTCTCCGCGCCTTGATTTGAGCACCCGCAGATTCCGGATCAGGCCGGCGGTGGTGATGGTTTCCTCTTTGCCGGTGGAGACTTTGATGGCCGCGATGTCGGTGGTGGTGAGAGCCCGCAAATCCTGGAGCTTGTCCCGGTATTTCTCGAGGGGATGCCCGGTAATGAAGAAGCCCAGAACTTCCTTCTCCGCGCTCAGGCGGGTGTGCTCGTCCCATTCGGGAATCGCGGGCAGGGTGCCCTGGTTTTCACCCTGGGACTCCTCCTGAAAGACACCGAAGAGCCCGTGCTGGCCGAGTTGAGCGTCGCGTTGCTCCTTTTCGCCGCGCTCCACCGCCTTGTCCAGCACCGCCATCAGCTGCGCCCGGTGGCCGAGCGAATCCATGGCCCCGCTCTTGATGAGGGATTCCATCACGCGCCGATTCAACACCCTGAGATCCACTTTCTCGCAGAATTCGTAGATCGAACGATAGGCTCCCCGCTCCCGGCGGCCGGCGAGGATGGATTCGATGGCATTCGGTCCGACATTCTTGACCGCGGCCAGGCCGAAGCGAATCGCCTGGCCATTAGGCGTGAAATTGGCATCGCTTACATCGAGGTCCGGCGGCTCCACCGCAATCCCCATTTCGCGGCATTCGTTGATGTATTTCACCACGTCATCGGTGCTGCTGGTCACCGAGGTCAACAGCGCCGCCATGAACTCCACCGGATAGTGGGTCTTCAAATACGCCGTGTGATAGGCCAAGAGTGCGTAGGCTGCGGAATGCGATTTGTTAAAACCGTAGCCGGCAAACTGCGCCATGAGATCGAAAATCTTCTCGATCTTCTTCTGGGGATAGCCACGCTCGACCGCGCCTTCGACGAAGCGCTCGCGCTGCTGGGCCATCTCCTCCGGCTTCTTCTTGCCCATGGCCCGACGCAGCAAATCGGCTTCGCCCAGGGAGTACCCGGCCAGGCGGTTGGCGATCTGCATCACCTGCTCCTGGTACACGATGACCCCGAGGGTTTCTTCCAAGACCTCTTTCAACTCCGGCAGCTCGTATTCCACCTTCTTGCGGCCGTGCTTGCGATCGATGAAATCGTCGATCATTCCGCCCTGGATCGGCCCGGGGCGATAGAGCGCGTTCAAGGCCGTTAGATCGCCAATCGAATTCGGCTGGTAGCGGCGCAGCACGTCGCGCATGCCGTGCGATTCAAACTGGAACACTCCCGAGGTCAATCCGCTGTGGAACACCCGTCGGTAGGTTTCCTCATCGTTCAGGGGAATGTCGTCCAAGCGAATCTGCTGGCCTTGGGTCTGCGCGATCAGCTTGAGCGTGTCATCGAGCAGGGTGAGAGTGGTTAGCCCGAGAAAGTCCATCTTCAACAGACCTAACTTCTCGATGGCCACCATGTCGAAGGCGGTGACGATCTCGTCGTTCTTGGTGCGATGCAGGGGGACCAGGTCGATCAGCGGCCGGGGGGAAATTACCACCCCTGCGGCATGCATGCCGGCGTTACGGACCAGGCCTTCCAGCTTGCGCGCGGTATCGAGCAGCTGACGCACTTGGGTATCGCTTTCGTAGACCTGTGCCAGCGGGGGAGATTCCCGAATGGCCTCTTCGAGCGTGATATTGAGCTGGTTGGGCACCATCTTGGCGATGCGGTCCACGTCGCTATAGGGGATATCCATGGCCCGACCTACATCTTTGATCGCTGCCTTGGCCGCCATCGTGCCAAAGGTGATGATCTGCGCCACGTTGTCCCGGCCGTATTTGCGCGTAACGTAATCAATCACTTCCCCCCGGCGATTCATGCAGAAGTCGATGTCAATATCGGGCATCGAAACGCGCTCCGGGTTCAGGAAGCGTTCAAACAACAGTTCGTGTTGCAGGGGATCAAGATCGGTGATGCCCAGCGCGTAGGAAACCAGCGAACCCGCTGCCGAGCCCCGACCTGGACCGACGGGAATGTTGGCATCCCGGGCGTAGCGAATGAAATCCCAGACAATCAAGAAATAGCCGGAAAACTGCATCTGGCGGATGATGGCGATTTCCCGCGCCAGGCGCTGTTCGTAATCGGCAAGGTTGTGCTTCAGTCGGCCCTGCCGTTCTAGGCTGCGCAGAGATTCCAAGCGCCGGGCGAATCCCTCGCGCGCCACATGCTCGAAGTAACTGTCCAGAGTGTATCCCGGGGGGACGTCAAAGTGCGGGAACGGATCGTTGACCTTTTCCAGGCGCAGGTTGCAACGTTCCGCGATGGCCAGCGTGCGGGAAAGCACCTCGGGCGCGTGCTCGAACACCCGGTACATCTCGTCATGGCTCTTGACATAGAACCCGGTGCTTTCGAATTTCAGGCGGTTCCGGTCCTCGATGGACTTGCCCGTCTGGATGCAGACCAGCACATCGTGGGCATAGGCATCTTCTTCGCAGAGATAGTGGCTGTCGTTGGTGGCTACCAAAGGAAGGCCGAGTTCTTTCTCCAGTTGGAACAGCTGGGGGTGAATGCGCCGCTCCTTCTCCAGGCCCTGGTCCTGAATCTCCAGAAAGAAATTCTTCTCGCCAAAGATATCGCGGTAAACACCGGCCACATCACGAGCAGCCTGGTAATGGCCTTCCATCAGGCATTCCGCGACCTCTCCCTTGAGACAGCCGGAGAGCCCGATCAGACCCTTGGCGTGCTCGGCCAGAAACTTCTTGCTCACGCGCGGCTTGTAATAGAAGCCATGCAGCGAGGCCTCCGAGGTGATCTTGACCAGGTTGCGGTACCCCTCTTCGTTTTCCGCCAGCACTAACAGGTGGTTGTAGGTGTCGCCCTCGGGCGGCGTGCGTTCGATGTTGTGATCCTCTTTTTTCGAAATGTACAGTTCGCAGCCGAGGATCGGTTTTATGCCGTTCTTGTGGGCAGCGTTGACAAAGTGGACCGCCCCAAAAATGTTGCCGTGATCGGTCATGGCGACCGCCGGCATGCCGAGCTCATGCACGCGATGACAGAGTTTCTCCACATCGCAGGCGCCATCGAGCATGGAGTAGTCTGTGTGGAGATGCAGGTGAACGAATTGGGGCATGGTCCTCTCTACGGCAAAATTGTAAGCGGAAGCCGAGCGTGCGTGCGCTTCCCGATATCCACAGATTGTGGGAATGTGAACCGTTGGACGAGCAACGGACCGGCTGCTTTACCGGGGAGTTTTGAACTCCACACCGCGATCTTCGTTTGCCTTCTTGGTCGCCGCAACATCCAGTTCGGAAAGAGGAATTCTTCTTGCTCTGCCTGAGTTCAACACCCAGAGCGATTCGCCCACGATGGCGTAGTTCTTAACTTCCTCAGTGTGCTTATCTCGAAACACGAACTCGGTGGGTTGTGATTCACTCTCTGCGGGCGGCCTCGGCGCGGCGGCGCGTGCATCCCGCTGCTCGCGCAACTCGGCGATTTCATCGTGTAAGCGATCAATCTCAGCCTGTTGCTGTTCGATCCGTTCGCTGTCGCCGGAATCCGAGGAGGAATAGTTGGCCGCAGGGTAGGAGCTACTGTCGTACCACCCCGGGTACCCGTACGACCATGCAGGGTAGGAGTACCACCAGGCCGTACGCCAGGGAAATACCCTGCAGGGACGTCCCCAGCAGGTGTGAACGAAAGGCGTGTGGGGAAATCCGGACCCCCAGCCCGCGATCGTCCGCGGTCGCATCCACTGCCCGCGGGGAACACCGGCCGAAGGCGGGCGGAAGCCCATGCCGCTACCGTGGACGGCCATGCCTGGGCGCGCCGCGAATCCCGCGGAGGATCCGCCACGACGTTGCCCCCACCCCAGAGGCGAGAGTAAAGCCAAGCCCAAAGCCGCCATCAACAGCCAGCGCCCCATACACCTTATAGTATAGTACCGGAATCGAGCCCGCCTTCCGCCTTTTTGGCCTAACCACCACGGGCTTTCTTGCCCGCTGCTTTCGGCGTCTTCTTCGCGTGAACCGGCTTTTGAACCTTGAGCTGTGTCGCCTTCTTAGCCGCAGTGGCGGCTTCCCCGGGGGGGCTGCCGGGGTCGCTCCCGGCTGCTGAGGCCACAACTTTTGCCTGCTTTTTACCGGCGGTGGTGCCGGGTGAGACCGGCGGAGCCGCAGCGGCCGCTTTGGCTCCACGTTTTCGCTTGGGAGGAACCGGCGGAGGCGGTGGCGGAGGTGGCGCCAGAGGTTTCAAGAACTTGAGGATCTCGGTGCGCGAGCGCAGCTTTCCGTCGAGCAACAGCAAGAAAACATCGTGGGCGATCTTCGGATAGGCCGCCAGCTGGGGCGTAATATGAAGCTCCGTCATCTCGGGCAGAGGAATTTTCTGCTGCACTTGCCGCCACTTGGTGAAAAAGTTCTTGATCTTTTGTGCCACCGTCTGCTGGCGGGCGGTCACGGCTAGAAACAGCGTCATCTCGGGGCGCGCTTCCGAGAGCAACTTCCAGGTACGCGAGGGCGTGGCTGCTTCTTTGCCGGTTAAACGCTTGGCGAGATCCTTAGCATTATCGCCAAGGTCTTTCCACGCTGCCACCAAGTCCTTGCGCGGGATCAGCTTGCGCATGTCCGCCAGGTCCTTCTCCCCCAGCCTTGCAGTCAAAAAGTGCAAGACCGCCGGTGCGGGATCCGGGGTGTAGCCGAGCTCATTCATCTGTTGGCGTGTCTTGAGCAGTTGCGCCAGCCCCGTCGAATCCACCTTGGCCGTGGTCCAATGCGGATCGAGCACCTTCAGCCACCCCTCCTTCTCAAGGGCGCGCAGAATATGCAGAGGATCGTCTTCGTAGGCGATCTGCTCGATCTCCTGCCCGATGGCCCGAGTGCTGATGTACTGAATGTAGTTGTTTTCTTTGGCGGACTGGTATCGCGACTGGGTCCGCTCCTCGAGCGGCCAATGAAATCGGGCAGAAAAGCGCGTGGCGCGAATCAGACGCGAGGGATCTTCGACGAAAGCATAGTTATGTAACACGCGCAGCAGCTTGGATTCAATGTCCGCCGACCCGTTGAAGGGATCAAGCAGCAGGCCTCGGGAGCCGGGGTTCAAGGACAACGCCATGGAATTTACGGTAAAGTCCCGGCGGCGCAGATCTTCAATGATCGTGGCCGGAGCAGTGATGGGTGGTTTACCAACTTTCTCGTAACGCTCGGTGCGCGCCGCACTGATCTCGGCCCTTACATTGCCTGCCAGTACGAGGTACAAGGTTTTAAGCTCGTCGTCGGTTGCCGAGACGACGGCGCCCGCGCGTTCCAGATCCTTCTCGAGTTTCAGCGGGTTGCCCTGAACTGTGAAGTCGAGATCGCGGATGGTAAATCCGCTGATGATGTCGCGCACCGCGCCGCCGGTCAAATAGATGTTCATGCCCGCGTTGCGCGCAACATCCTGAATCAAACCGACGCCCCGTTGCTGATCGGGTGTCAGCCTGATTTCCATGGTGTAGATGTAATCCGCCATGCCTTCGTCAGAGTCGGGCTGTGAGCTGCCTGCACCCTGCAGGGTTGGAGATTTCCACAGGGAATCTCCGAGGTCGTGCACCCGCTTGGACGTCGTCCCTGTAAACTATTCGATTGGATAGACTTATACGGATTGAGATCGGTCTCGGCAAAGTACAAAAAATATCACAAGGTTAACAATTTGGCTACTGAGAATCGATGACTCGTTATATTCCAGGCAAAAGTGTGAGAATCTGAGGGAGGAAAAGCCAGCCATGCCGCCTTTTAAGCGGCTTCCGGCCGCAACATGCCTTCAACGCACAAGAAAGTGGTGGTTCGTAAGCTGGACCGCGACTCCATCAATGGCTATCTTGCCTCAGCGGAATTTGTCCGCGAGGGCAAGCTGCAACTGCTGAATACCTCGGGCAATGTGGTCTCCATCGAACTGGGGTTAATCAAGGTGGTTCATTTCGTGCGGGAGTTCAGCGAGGTCGATTTCCCCGCGCGCAAGACCTTCACCACCCGCCCGCGTACCGAAGGCCTGTGGGTGCGACTGAAGTTCAAAGACAACGAGATCCTCGAAGGCTTGATGCCGAATGACCTTTCGGCCAACCGGCCGGAGGGGTTTTTGATTAATCCTCCCGATCTGCGCTCCAACATTCAACGTATGTTTGTGCCGCGAAATGCGCTTGAGTCTTTGACCGTGCTGGCCGTGATAGGGTCGGCGCGGCGGCGGCGCCGCGGCGTACCACTCGATACGCGCCAGGTGCCGATGTTTGAAGAATGAAGTCCGCGGCCCTCACTCCGGCAGCTCGCCCCAAACGGGGCGTCCTGCGAGTCAAGGCCGCGCTCGTCACCGAACCTGTCTCTTCCTAGGCGGCACGCCCACCAGTGATCGGACGATAGCCCGACTCTCCCGCCTTCTTCATGGCTGAAAGCGCTTCTTGTTGGGAAAGCAATGGCGTGGTCTGCACGCTCTTGCAAACCCCCCCGGCGGCGAATGCGATGGCGATGGCGGCCGCGCTCACGTTATCTGGCATATCTGTAATCGCCACAACGTCGTAGGCGCCGAACGCGAACCAGCCATCGACCAGCTTCCCGCCCAGCTTTTCGATCGGCGCCCGCACCGCCGCCAAACGGTCTTGCGGCTGCGCGATCAGCGCTCGCCAACCTTCGCTGGTATAGCTAACTTGATGCAAGAAAAGTGGCATATGCCCTCCTTGAATTGGCTTGGATATGAGGGCGAATCATCCCACTGATGTTGAGACAAGTCAAGCACATCCGGGCAAATATTGATGATGAATTTTACGCTGCTTAGCCGCCAGGCAGAACCCCCGGCGAGGTCGCAACCCAGTCCTGGGCAGACGGAATTCCTGAAAACGGCCCACGGCCGCGCCACGGGCCATGTTGTCTTCGCTTTCATCTACAATCCTGCTAACAGCACGGCAAAGAGTATGCCTTGCAGTGAGTTGTCGAGGGAACGAGAACATGAGACTTGGAGAGATTGCTTCTGCTTTGGGTGCGCGCTTAGAAAATGGCTCGCCGGAAACGATCGTCACCGGAGTTGCTGGCGTTGAACAGGCGGGCCCCGGCCAGATCACCTTTCTGGCCAATCCCAAATATGCCGCTGCCGCTAGGAAGACCCAAGCTTCGGCCATCATCCTCTCCGAGGACTTCCCGGCCGTGCCCACCGCCATGTTGCGCACCCGGGATCCCTATGGGGCATTCGCCCGCTCGATTGAACTGTTTTACAAGGCGCCAAGTTATCCCCCCGGCGTGCACCCCACCTCGGTTATTCACCCCTCCGCCAAAATCGGGGCCGACCCGCATATCGGGCCCTACGTGGTGATCGATGAAGGCGTGGAGATCGGGCACCATGCGGTACTGCTGGCCCATGTCGTCATCTACCGCGCGGCCAAGATCGGTGACAACTTCTTTGCCCACGCCCACGCGGTGGTGCGCGAACACTGCCGCTTAGGCGACCATGTGACCTTGCAGAATGGCGCCATTGTCGGCTGTGACGGCTTCGGTTTTGTCAAAGATAAGGCTGGATACTGGAGCAAAATCGTCCAGTCCGGGCCCGCGGTCCTCGAAGACGAAGTGGAGGTGCAGGCCAATGCCTGCGTAGACCGCGCCAGTGTCGGCGAGACGCACATCGCCCGCGGGACGAAGATCGACAACCTGGTGCAAGTCGGGCACGGATCGAGTGTCGGCCAAGATACCTTACTTTGCGCCCAGGTCGGCCTGGCAGGTTCAACCGCCGTAGGAAATCGGGTCATTCTTGCGGGTCAGGTGGGAGTGGCCGGCCATTGCAGGATTGGCGATGGTGCCCTGGCGACGGCGCAAACCGGAATTCCAAACGATGTTCCGGCCGGGCAAATCGTCAGTGGCTACCCGGCCATCGAAAACAAGCGATGGCTCAAGTGCGCGGCGATCTTTGCCCGGTTGCCGGAGATTGCCAAATTGATCCGAACAAGAAGCGACTAAGCTCATGTAACAAGACCTCACCTGTTGGCAGGCGTACCCGTTCGCACCGGACTCCATCCTAACTTCCGGTTTTACCCGTGATCCGCTCGGAGTCGGTAATTAGTGATCACGCCTACCCCATGCGCTGGATCGCCAGCAGAGTTAGGTCATCCAAGGGTGGGCCGTCGGCGAAGGCGCGCACGTCGTCGAGGCAAGCGGCAATTAGCTCAGCGGGGCGCCTTGTGGCTTGCTGACGCACCAAGTGCGTGACGCGGTCCACTCCATATTCGTCATCCGCGCGGCGGGCCTCCGACAGGCCGTCGGTGTAGAGGAACAACATGTCGCCGGCTTGTAAGTGCAGGCGCGTGGCGGAGAAATCAAATTCGTGGAACATCCCCAAGGGCAAACCGGTGGATTCGATGCGCAGCACGCCACCGTGCCCCACAACGATGGCGGGCCAGTGGCCGGCGTTGTGGATTTCCACCTCCCCGCTGGGATTGGCCTGTCCGCACACCAGAGTGGCGTACTGCCCAGCCAGTGCGCTCTCACAGAAGACGCGATTAGCCTGGGTGACTATCTGGCCAAGCGGCAGGCCAACACCACTAAGGCTACGGAACAATGCGTGGAGTTGCGTCATTAGCATAGAGGCGGCCACGCCTTTACCGGAGACGTCACCGAGCACGAAGAAAAGCTGGCCATCGGACGGGATCAAGTCGCAGTAGTCGCCGCTGACGGGGCCGATTGGGGCGTAATAATAGCTCGTCTCCCAGCCAGCGGCGCGCAGATTCACCTGAGGCAACAGATTCCGTTGCACTTGGGACGCCAAGTCGAGGTCACGCTGCAGCGCGGCCCGTTGCGACTCGCTCAGGTGGTCGAGGCAGTAGCACACCAGAGGGTCGGCCAAGAGTCGGTCCTGTTCTATCGTTTCGTGGCACTCCTGACACAGCCCGTAGCTGCCCTTGGCCATCCGTTCCAGCGCTGAATCTACTTCGCGCAACAGACCAGCCAAGCCAGCTTTCTGCGGTGCGAGCGCAATTGCTGCTTCCAAGCGTCGCTTCCGCTCCTCCAATTGGCTGTGCAGAAAGGCTACTTCTAGCGTGGCCATCACAACCTCCGGGTTAAGGTGTTGCTTATTCGATTGCAATTCTCCGGCCCCAGTCGCAATTTGCTGCTCTTAAAATCTGGGCTTATGCGATATATGCCGACAGGCCAGCACAGATAGATGGCAAAATCAGGGATTTGATTGGCATAGGGGCGGCGGTCACCCGCCGACCCCTGCCGCACCACCGTGCGTACGGGTCCGTACACGGCGGTTCGAGTTGGTTACGCTAGCACCCATCGAGCAGCGTCGGAAGGCCG
>Ga0187778_10001794_pt1 | contig 14788 bp, 9 predicted proteins | sample 1015_Q2_SP5_20_M_FD_132418 | JGI IMG/M metagenome (GOLD analysis project Ga0187778, IMG submission 132418) | Tropical peat soil microbial communities from peatlands in Department of Meta, Colombia - 1015_Q2_SP5_20_MG | ecosystem: Environmental > Terrestrial > Soil > Wetlands > Peat | place... | reverse complement strand
TCGATCGCACATGGAAGCCGCAGCTCGCCGAAGCCGAGCGCGAAGGGCTTTATCGCAATTGGAAAAAAGCCGTGAGTCGCTCGTTTGATTGGGCCGATCCCGAACTAGTCTAATTTAGACTAGTCTAAATTAGACTAGCTTTCTAAGGAGGCTTTGCCGCATGACCTCACCGCTGCTCGGCGAATTTCTTGGCACGATGATATTGGTCTTGTTGGGCGATGGGGTTGTCGCGGCGGTGCTCTTGAAACGGTCGAAAGCCGAGGGCAGCGGCTGGATGGTGATTACGGCTGGATGGGCGTTTGCGGTAATGGCCGGCGTTTTCACTGCGATTGCGTGTGGGAGCAGCGATGCGCACCTGAATCCGGCGGTGACGCTGGGATTTGCAGTGAGAGAAGGAAATTTTGCAAAGTTCGCGCCTTATTTTGCAGCGCAACTGCTGGGCGCGCTTGCGGGAGCCACGCTCGTCTGGGTGCACTACCATCCGCATTGGAAAGAAACACCAGATGTGACGGCCAAGCTGGCATGCTTTTGCACTGGCCCGGCAATCCGCAACACCTTAGCGAATGCGATCAGCGAGATCATTGCGACGTTTGTTCTGGTTTTTGTGGTCGGCGCGATCTTCTCGAGGAACGTGGCCGCGGCGGGTCCCGCGGCTGGGCTCGGTCCGTATCTTGTCGGCAGCTTGGTTTGGGGCATTGGGTTGTCGCTCGGCGGCACGACGGGTTACGCCATCAATCCCGCACGCGACCTCGGGCCGCGCATTGCTCACGCGATTCTTCCGATTGCCGGAAAGGGCGGCTCCGATTGGGGCTACGCACCCATACCCGTGATTGGCCCGCTCCTCGGAGGCGCGCTCGCCGGAGCGCTGCTCCGCGTGCTGGGCGTTTCCTGAGTTCTGTCCCGCAGTCCAAGTAACCGATTCTGCATGCGACACGCGATCCTCAGCCACAAGCGCTGAAACTCTGCGTTACTCTGCGGAATGATGGCCACAACGCTTACGGCTGCGCCGGAGACCGCTCTTGCGCCGAAAACTTCACCTTGGATTTACGGTCCATGGATTGACCTGCTGGCGGGGTGCGGCGCCTGGTCGGCGCCTCTATTGTTGCTGGCGTTCTACGCTACGACTGCATATTCACGGGGCTGGGCCGTGGCTTTTTATTTTCTGGCACTGCTGTTCAATTACCCGCATTTCATGGCCACGGTCTATCGCGCATATCACACGCATTCGGAATTTGCGAAATATCGCATCTTTACGGTGCACACCGCACTGCTGCTGGCCCTGGCCGGAGTCTTCGCGCATCTTTGGTATCCGTTGCTCCCCTGGATTTTCACGCTGTACATCTGCTGGAGCCCGTGGCACTACACCGGTCAGAATTTCGGATTGCTGATGATGTTCGCGCGCCGCTCCGGACTCGCGCCGAGTTCGGCGGAACGCAATGCCATTCACTTGTCGTTCATCGCCTCGTTTGTTCTGCTGATGTTGAGCTTTCATACCGGGCCGTCGGGCGATCCGCTGATTCTTTCGCTGGGATTGTCGGCAAAGTTCACGCTGCCAGCGCGCGGCGTGTTGGCGACGTTTTTCCTCGGGGCGAGCGGATGGGCGCTCGCGTCGATGGGACGGCGAAGCTTCAGGGCAATTCTTGCGCCGCTGACGCTGGCCGTCACGCAATTCCTGTGGTTTCTCCTGCCAGCGTTGATTGAACTGTTCAGCGGTCACGAGGTGCCGGAGACACGCTATAGCAGCGGTATTCTCGCGATCCTGCACTCAGCGCAATACTTGTGGATCACCAGCTACTACCAAGCGCGCGAAGCACGCGCGGCGGGAAATGTTCGATGGAGCTTCTGGCGATACCTCCTCACGCTTGTTGCAGGAGGAGTCGCGCTGTTTATTCCCGGGCCGTGGATTATTAGCCGGCTGTTTCACGCGGACTTTGCTGCGAGCTTTTTGACATTTACGGCGCTAGTGAACATTCATCACTTTATTCTGGATGGCGCCATCTGGAAATTGCGAGATTCACGGGTCGCTGCGTTTCTACTTCAGCCGAATGAGAATTCGGAGGGAGGCGCGACGAAGATACAACCTGGCTTGCGCGCTGTGGCGAGTTGGCTGGCGGGCCCGGCACGTGGGGCTCGCGTCATTCGAATTGGTGTGCTGGTGCTATTGCTGGGATGGGCTGCGATGGATCAGCTTCATTTTTATTGGGCGAGTGAGGCTGGCAATCTTTCTGCATTGGAGCGCGCCGCGCGGCTGAACCCAAATGACAGCTCGGTGCAAATGCGGCTGGCTCATGCGGAGACGCTGGCAGGAAACCGTGAAGCTTCGCTTGCGGCTCTGCAACGGGCAGCGTCCATCAATCCTGGGAATTTTGCTCAACAGGAAGCTTTCGCTCGCGGTCTGATCGAAGCCGGGAAAACGCAGGAAGCTTATGGACAATACGAAAAGGTTCTTGCGCGATGGCCGCGGAACGTCGATGCGCTCGTGAATCATGGCTTGCTTGCCGGGCGCCTCGGCCGTGGCGAGGAAGCGGTCGACAGTTGGCAGCGCGCCATTGAAATCGACCCGGGCCAAGCGCAGCCGCAACTTTATCTTGCGCAAGCATTGGATCAGCGAGGAGAACCTCAGGCTGCGGCGCGGCATCATCGCGCGTATCTGCAAATTGTTGCCGCGCATCAGCAGGATCACCGTGGAGAGTCTGAGACCGTGATTGCCTCTCTCATCAAAGTGGCGGATGCAGACGCCGCGGCCAATCATTCGAACGATGCGTTGACCGGATACAATGCCGCGATTCGCTTTGCGCAACAAGCCAATTCTAAGGCGCTGGAGAGCCTCGGCCTCGTTCACCGGGCGGACTTCAACGAGAAGCAGAGTAATGCCAGTGCCGCAGCACAGGACTATCAGCAGGCGCTCAGAATCGACGCTTCCCTTTCGAATCCACTTGGCGCTGAAACGGACTGGCTGAATTACGGGCAGTTTCTACGCCGACAGCACCAGTCAGAGCGATTGGTTTTCGCCTGTTTTTTGCAGGCAGAGAAATTGGCGCGGGCTACTCCCGATGATGCGCTGAAAGCCGTCTCAGGCGCACGCGCGGAAAGCGAAATCCGGGTGGGCAATCAGGCGCCAACCGTGCGCCGCGCCACCGGCGCATTTCTGGACCAGGCGATGGCCTTGCCGGCAACGGCATTTTCGCAAACCAAGTGAGCGGATTAGCGCAGTGACCCCAAAATGAGGAACGACAGAAATTCGAAAGTAGATTAGAATAACGAAGAATTGAATCGTGCAAGCGCTTGCATTGTTTCTTGAAAGGTCTGCCTTTTCATGAGCTTTATGCGTTCCATTTTGCTCGCCGCCTCGCAAAATCCCTGGTTGCGTGATCGCGCCTCTCATTACAAGTTCGTGCGGAGGAGCGTGGCTCGTTTTATGCCGGGCGAAACGCTCGAAGACGCGCTGGCAGCGGCGCAGAGTCTGCGCGGAAAGAGAATCGGAACGGTTTTTACACATCTTGGAGAAAACATCAGCGACCGCTCTGAAGCACAGCAGGTTACAGATCACTATCTGAAAGTTCTCGATGGCATCAGGCAAAAAGGATTGCAAACGGAGATTTCGGTCAAGCTGACGCAATTGGGGCTGGACCTCTCTCCGGATCTCTGTTTAGAGAATCTAAAAACGATCATCAAACATGCGCCCAAGGAGTCCATCGTCTGGGTAGACATGGAAGCGAGTAACTACGCAGATGTGACACTGGACTTGTATCGCCGTGCGCTCGGCGAGTTTCCGAACGTGGGAGTGTGTCTGCAGTCCTATCTTTATCGGACGAAGGATGACCTCGCCAAATTACTGCCCCTGCGTCCGTCCATTCGTCTGGTCAAGGGCGCGTACAAGGAACCGCCCGAAATTGCGTTTCCCCACAAAGCGGATGTGGATGAAAGCTACTTCTCGCTCGGAAAGGAAATGCTTCGCGCCAAGAAAGAAAAACTCTGCGTGCGCGCCGCTTTTGGAACGCACGATGTAAACATGATTCGCCGTCTCTCCGAGCACGCTGCAAAAGAGGGATTCCCGAAAACTGATTTTGAAGTGCAAATGCTTTATGGGATTCAGCGCGCTGAGCAGGAACGCCTCGCTGGCGAAGGGTGCATTTCGATTGTTCTTGTGGCTTACGGCACGTTTTGGTATCCGTGGTTTGTGCGACGGCTCGCGGAGCGGCCAGCCAATTTGTGGTTCATGCTGCGCAATGTATTCGCATCCTAGCTTGATACATAGTGAGTTCCATTGTTTCCACTTTAAGTAACTTCAGTGAATCCCCCTTTTATCGCGGTTGTGGGCAGTGCGAACGTGGACCTTACTACGTTCAATGACGTTTTTCCGCGGCCCGGGGAAACCATTTTTGGCAAGAGCTTCGACCTGGGTTTTGGAGGAAAAGGTGCGAACCAAGCGGTCGCCGCGCGGCTTTGCGGCGCAGATGTCGCGATGGTCGCAAAAGTGGGAAATGATCTCTTCGGCCCTGCCACGATCAAGAATTTCGAGGCAAAGGGCATTGACGCTTCCTGCGTTCGAATTGCCCAAGGCGTGTCGAGCGGCGTTGCACCGATCTTTGTCGACCCCAGCGGTCAGAACCGCATCATCGTCATTAAAGGCGCGAACGATTTGCTGGCCCCTGAGGACATAGACGCTGCAGTATCGCTCTTGCAGAGAGCGCATGCCATTGTGCTGCAATTCGAAATTCCGCTACGAACGGTTTACCATGCCGTGCGATTTGCCAGGGACAATGGAATCCGGTGCATTGTGAACCCAGCGCCGGCTCAACCAGTCGATTTTGAGCAACTCCAAGGGTTGGAATACTTTATCCCCAATGAGAGTGAAGCTCAGACCATCACAGGGATGCCGGTTCACTCGACCGAAGAGGCAAAGAATTGCGCTGAATACTTGCTCGGAAAAGGAATGAGGCGAGTCATCATCACTTTGGGAAATCGCGGCTGTTTGTTGGCAGGCCCTGAAGGCTCGGAGCTGATTCCGGCATTTGATGTGCAATCCGTTGACACGACAGGCGCTGGCGATGCTTTCATTGGCTGTTTCGCAGTGCTCCTCGGAGAAGGCATGCCCGAAAAGGGAGCTCTGCGGCGCGCGAACCTCTACGCGGCGCTTTCCACTACCAAAGTCGGCACGCAAAAATCCTTCTGGAGCCGAGCGGATTTTGAAAGAGAGTGGCGAAATCGCGCCACGCACCTGTAAACGGCCTTAGCCCTAGTGATAAGATTGCTTGCTGAACAGTCTCCCTATTCGTTCACCCATGACCCTTCGCGACAACTCGCCCTTCTCGCGCAACCCAAGTGTGGACCGGTTATCTTCGCCGGGCACCATTTCCCCGTCCGATACTGCTATCGCCACGTACGCCGGACGAGCACTTCAGCCGAACCGAGGTGTTCCGCTCAATCTCGATTGGATTGATGCGGTGCGCGTCAACACTAGCGCTGTCGAGCGGCGTGCCCAAACGCTGACAACGCGGCGTACGGTGAAGAAGGAGTGGCAAGCCGCGTGGCTGCTGCGCGCCATCACTTGCATGGATCTCACCACGCTTTCCGGAGACGACACGGACGAGCGTGTCCGCCGGCTCTGCGCCAAAGCGCGCCAGCCGATTCAACACGAAATCGTGCAAAAGCTCGACGTTGAAAATCTCAACATCAAGGTCGCGGCGGTCTGCGTGTATCACACGTTTGTAGAAACGGCGCGGCGCGCCGTCGAAGGCAGCGGCATCCATGTTGCTGCCGTGTCGACCGGCTTCCCGGCGGGCCTTTCGCCGCTTCAGGAGCGTATCAACGAAATCCGCCGCTCGGTGGAAGCCGGGGCCGACGAAATCGACGTCGTCATCACGCGAGCGCACGTCTTCGGCGGAAAATGGCAAGCACTCTACGACGAAATTGCTGCGTTCAAAAATGCCTGCGGTCCGGCGCACTTGAAGGTGATTCTGGGCACCGGCGATTTGCAGACGCTGCGCAACGTCGCGCGTGCCAGTTTCGTGGCGATGATGGCAGGCGCCGACTTCATTAAAACTTCCACTGGAAAAGAAACGGTGAACGCCACGCTGCCGGTGAGTCTGGTGATGACGCGCGCGATTCGCGAGTATGCACTTGAAACTGACATGGCGGTCGGCTTTAAACCCGCGGGCGGCATTCGCACCGCCAAGCAATCGCTCGACTGGCTGGCACTGATGAAAGAAGAGCTTGGCACTTCCTGGATGAAGGCGGAGCTGTTTCGCTTTGGCGCCAGCGGCATGCTTGCGGATATCGAACGCCAGCTCGAGCATCACGCCACGGGGCGTTATTCGGCGGACTATCGGCATCCGATTGCCTGAGTGGGAGCGGATTCGACTGATGATTGCCAGCAAGGTCTCGAGAGCCATCGCATGAGCATCGTTGAAAAATTCATGACCATGGAGTACGGGCCCGCGCCGGAGGATCCGCGCGAAGCGCTGGCGTGGCTTGAACGCCACCAGCGCCGCTTCGGTCATTTTATCAACGGGGAATGGCAAGGACCTGCCGCCGGAAATTATTTTGATACTGCCGATCCCGCGACGGGCGAAAAGTTGGCCTCCGTAGCTCAAGGAACTGCAGCCGACATTGACGCTGCGGTAAAAGCGGCGCGCGCCGCGCTTCCCGCTTGGCAAGCACTGTCCCCGCACGCTCGATCGCGTTATCTCTACGCTCTTGCCCGTCAAGTGCAAAAGCATTCTCGCTGGCTCGCGGTGCTCGAAACTCTAGATAACGGCAAGCCCATTCGCGAAAGCCGCGACATCGACATTCCGCTCGTCGCGCGCCACTTCTATCATCACGCCGGCTGGGCGCAGCTTCTCGAACAGGAATTTCCCGGCTATACGGCTTGTGGCGTAGTCGGTCAAATTATCCCGTGGAATTTCCCACTGCTCATGCTGGCGTGGAAAATCGCTCCCGCGCTCGCAGCCGGGAACACGGTCGTTCTCAAGCCCGCGGAGTTCACTCCTCTGACTGCGTTGGCTTTCGCCCATATTTGCCAGGAAGTGCGGCTGCCCGCCGGTGTCGTCAACATCGTCACCGGAGACGGCTCGACCGGCGAAGCGCTCGTCAAGCATCCTGACGTCGATAAGATTGCGTTCACCGGTTCCACGGAAGTGGGCCGCGCGATTCGAAAGGCCACCGCGCAAAGCCACAAAAAACTCTCGCTCGAACTCGGCGGCAAATCGCCATTTATCATTTTTGAGGACGCCGATCTCGACAGCGCCGTCGAGGGTCTAGTCGACGGTATCTGGTTCAATCAGGGACAAGTTTGTTGCGCGGGCTCGCGGCTGCTGATGCAAGAAAGCATCGCTGAAAAACTCATTGGCAAAATCCAGGACCGCATGAATACGCTGCGCATCGGTCCGCCGCTCGACAAATCCATCGATATCGGTGCCATCGTCGCGCGCGTGCAGCTCGACCGAATTCAGCGCCTTGTCGAGCAAGGCGTCGCGGAGGGCGCAACTTGCTGGCAGCCTTCGATCCCCATTCCGTCGCGCGGTTTGTATTTTCCGCCAACGCTGTTAAGCAATGTCCATCCCAGCTCGACCGTTGCGCAGCAGGAGATTTTTGGCCCCGTTCTGGCCGCGATGACTTTTCGCACCCCGCGCGAAGCGGTCGAGCTCGCTAACAACACCGTTTACGGCCTTGCGGCTTGCGTTTGGAGCGAAAGCATCAACGTTTCGCTGCAGGTCGCCGCGCAGCTCAAAGCCGGAGTCGTGTGGGTCAACTGCACGAACTTATTCGACGCCGCTTGTGGTTTCGGCGGTTACCGCGAGAGCGGCTTTGGCCGGGAAGGCGGGCGCGAAGGGATGCTGGAGTATCTCGAGCCTGTTTGGTTCAAGCAGGCTCCGCCAGCCCAGGCGATGCAACTCGCTATCGATCAGCCTGGGCAGCAGCCGGCCGATTCGGCCGCCCCACCCATCGATCGCACCGTAAAGCTCTTCATCGGCGGCAAGCAAGCTCGGCCGGATTCGGGTTACAGCTTCGAGGTGCGCGCCGCGGACGGCAGTTTGCTCGGCGAAGCGCCGCTTGGCAATCGCAAAGACATCCGCAATGCAGTCGAAGCCGCGCGCAAAGCCGGGGATTCGTGGGGCAAAGCGACTGCACACAATCGCGCGCAGGTGCTCTATTACATCGCCGAGAATCTTTCGCAACGCCGAGAAGAAATCGCGGGTCGACTGTCCGCCGCAGTTGGCAAACAGCAGGCGGAAGAGGAAGTCCGCCTCGGCATCGAGCGGATTTTTTCTTACGCGGCTTGGGCCGACAAATACGATGGTGCGGTGCACAATCCGCCGTTTCGCAATGTCACTCTAGCAATGAAGGAGCCTGTGGGTACGATCGGTATTCTCTGCCCACCTGACGCGCCCCTGCTCGGCTTCCTCTCTCTCGTCATGCCCGCCATTTCCGCCGGCAACACCGTCATCGCGATTCCTTCGGAAAAATACCCGCTCATCACCGGCGATCTGTATCAAGTCTTCGACACCAGCGATCTTCCTACAGGCGTCATCAACATCGTCACCGGCCGAGCCGCTGACTTGACTAAGACGCTCGCCGAGCACGACGACCTCGACGCCATTTGGAGCTTCACCGACGAAGCGAGTTCGGCGACCGTGAAGTTGTTTTCCGTAGGCAATCTAAAGCAGGTTTTCACCAACGAAGGCCGCGCCACCGACTGGTTCGACGCAAAGCAAGGCGAAGGCCGCTGGTTCCTCGACCACGCTGTTCAGGTCAAGAACATCTGGGTTCCCTACGGCGAGTAGCCCGCAGTTGCTGCGGCGACGGTTTCAAATGAGAATTGCTGAGGCTGGCAGACTCTCGACATTGCTTGCCGTCGTGCTTGTCGCGTTCTACTCCTTTCCTTTGCGCTCCAGGGAAACCTCGTTAGCAGCCCTGTTGCAGCTTCAAGTCAATCGCGCCATGGAAAAAGTGCCTGGCGCTTTCGTCGTCGTTGAGGTCGATAGCCGCTCCGTGCTGGCGGCTCATCGCATGGACCTGGCAAGCCGGCAAATGAAAGCGCCAGGGTCAACGCTAAAGCCGTTTCTTTTGATGGCACTGCTCGAAAGCGGCAAACTGGACCCCAATCAAAAGCTTATTTGCCGAAAGCCGCTGAAAATTGGAAGCGCTCAGATGGACTGCACCCATCCATCTCAAGTGAAAGAGTTGGACGCCACGAGCGCCATCGCCTATTCCTGCAATTCGTATGTGGCGGAAGTCGCGCTGCGATTGAACGGAAGTGAACTTGTTGGGTTGCTGCGCCGGGCGGGCTTTGACTCGCCAAGCGGGTTGGTAGACCGCGAAGCACGCGGGCGAATCGAGACACCATCGACGCAGGAAGACCTACAGCTCGAAGCGCTTGGCTATCGTGGTATTGAGGTCACGCCGCTGGAGTTGTTGGAAGCCTACCGACGGCTTGCTCTCCGGAAAAGACAGGAAGATCTGGGCGTGGACGCGTCCGTGTTTCAGGGACTTGAGGATTCCGTGGCCTTTGGCATGGCGCATGCTGCTTTTGTGGACGGAATGAAGATCGCTGGAAAAACCGGGACCTCCGTGGCTCGCAACACGCAGCAAACACATGGATACTTTGTTGGCTACGCGCCTGCGGAGAAGCCGCAAATTGTCCTTGTCGTCTACCTGGCTCAGGGCCGCGGCCAGGATGCTGCCGCCGTGGCTCAGCCGGTGTTGGAAGCATTTGCAAAGTTTAGAGACAAGTCGTGAAGCTTCGCTCAGCGCATCTCTCCTCCCTCTTTCTGCTCCTGCCGCTGAGCGCTGCTTCCGCTCAAGATGTCCGCGTCCGATTATTTTCGTTGCATCCGCCATCGGCAGTTACCCTCAAAGCTGCTTCGGGATCTTTCGAATGGCGCACTTGCCCTGCCTGCCCGCGAAATACCGCGACTCTTCTTGCCATCGAAGCGGCGGGGCCACAATTGCGGATCCGCGACGCCGGAATCAGCCGCGAAATTTACGTTGCAGGCTCAGTGCGGCTGGAAACCGCCGGCGGACCTGCATTCAGTATGAATTTCCCGCTCGAAGTGAAAGCTGCCGACGGCCAGCTACTGCTGACCGTTACTGTGCCGCTCGAAGATTATGTCGCGGCAGTGCTTACCGGCGAAGGCGGCAGCTTTCGCAACGACGAATCCTTGAAGGCTATGGCCGTCGTGATTCGCACTTACGCAATGCGGTTCCGCGGACAGCATGCAAACGACGGCTTCGACTTTTGCGATACCACGCATTGCCAGGTTCCCATCTGGAATTCTGTTTCTCCGCGCGTTGCTGCGGCGGTCGAATCCGCGCGAGATGAAATCTTGTGGTTCCAGGGCGCTGCCGCCGCAGCGTATTACCATCAGAATTGCGGTGGAACATTGGCAGCCAGCAACGAGGCTTGGCCGGACGTCATTGAACCGTACCTGAGGAGCCGTGCTGATCCGTACTGCGTTACGGCTTCGCCGCTCAGTTGGGAATCCAATCTTTCCAGAACGGACATCAATGCTGGTCTTCGCCAGGCAGGGCTCACGCCCCCCACGGGGTGGAGCGCAATCGAAGTTGTTTCGCGCTCCGCCAGCGGCCGCGCGCAGCGCTTGCGGTTGGCAGGCAGCTCGTCACCTGACTTCCTGGTGTCTGCGTCTTCGTTTCGTTTTGCGATAGACCGCGCGCTCGGTTGGAACAAGATTCGCAGCGATCTCTACGAGGTTCGCAACGACGGCGACCACATCCTCTTTTCCGGCCGCGGCTCGGGCCACGGGGTAGGACTTTGCCAAGCCGGCGCAGATGAAATGGCCCGGCAAGGCAAGGATTATCGACAGATTCTAGATTTCTATTTCCCCGGCACGCACCTCTCAAAAGTCTCTTCGCAAGGATGGCAGACACGAACTTCAGACCGCTTCGAACTTGTAACGACTGCTCCCGAGCAGGACTCCAAGCTGCTTGCCGACGCAGAAAAAATCCTGAAAGAAGATGAAGCGGCGATTGGCTGGAAGCTCCCGTTTCGCGCTCGGCTCCAGGTCTTCCCGACACTCGACCGCTATCGCGACACGACCGGACAGCCCGGCTGGGTGGCCGCCACAACGCGAAGCCAAACCGTTCGTCTGCAGCCCGTGGCCGAGTTGCGCAGGCGGTCTATTCTTGAGTCCACCCTGCGCCACGAGTTTTTTCATTTGTTGGTCGAGTCGCACGCTCGCGCGGAAACGCCGCTCTGGTTTCGTGAAGGGCTGGTGCTGTATTTGTCAGAACCGGGGAAACGCAATTCCGGTGAAATCGCGCTTACGGATGAAGAGATGGAAGCTATCCTAGAGAGGCCCGCCAGCCGCAGCGATCAGGAGAAAGCCTATGTGGCCGCGCGCGAGCGCGTCGCTGCTCTCATTCAGCAATATGGGAAAGGGGCCGTGCTCGACTGGCTAAGCAGCGGAATCCCCAGTGAGGTTCTTGCCAAGCCAGCCGCGCCTTCCAATCAGGGCGCAAGCCAGCACCCATGAGAAAAGCCCAAGGATATAGGCAAGAAAGAGCCGCAAAACGAGACTCGCAGTTTCCGTGGAGAACGTCGAGTCCTTCGAAGTGGGTCTCCAATCCATGAGTTTGCCGCTCGCGTAGACTCCAATCAAAGCTACCACCGTCAGAATCAGCCAGTATTGAAAACTGGCTACGGTGCTCTTCCAAGCCCTCCAACCGGTGCTTCCGAACCCGCGAAATCCTTGGTCCGCCGCGCGCAGTGCCAGCGGCAAGAGCAAACCGGGAATTACGACCCATCGCAGAAGGAATATGCCGGCGTCGTAAGCTCCAGTCAGGAAACCTATTGAAATAAGGCGGCGAAGAAATGCAGGCAGCGTGGAACGAAGGTACGTCGGCACGGTCTGATCGTAGCCGCTCAATCCGCCCGCGAGCGACCAGATCCAATACAAAATCGCCGCGCACACGGCGATTGCGCCCAGATGCCGCAGCGCGCGGCCAAATGCTTTTGCCACTCCAGCGCTCTCATCTCGGAATCGATCGCTAAAGTAATTCAACGTGCCGCCGTGCAGGAGCAGGCCGCCCGCTACGATCACGATGGCAAGCACAACGTTCAGCGCCAACTGCAACGCCGTGGCCTCGGCAATCAACAGCCAAAGAGCAAACAGCGCAAACAAGATGGGGTTGAGGAAGAATTGCAGCAGCAAAACCGGGCCGCTGCGGAAACTCCCTGTCAGAATCAAACGTGACTCTTCAAAGCGCGACATTATTTCACCTCGATCGTGGCGGCATCGCTCGTCGCCAGCAAGGAAGGCTGGTACATCGGCTGAGCGATCGCCGGACTCACTTGAAATTTTCCCGGGTTGACGATTTTCAGCAGGTAGACATACTCGTGATTGCGCGTGAAGTAGGTCTGGAAGAATGCGGCGTGGTCGTCGTGGAACTCGCGCCGCGTCCACCAGTACTCCCACCAGTTCGGCCGTTGCCGGAATTCGTAGAGATCATCCCGCTCGATAAACTCGGCGCCAGCAGGGATGGGGTCCTCAACAAGCAAGTAGCGCCACTCGTTGCCGCCCACGGTCACGCGCACTGCTAGCACGTCGCCGATGTGAAGCTCGCCGCTCAGCGGCTGGAAATCGTAAGTGATTTTCTCTCCTGTTTGTCCTGGAACCAGCTTGTAATAATCCCTCGTAATGTTCAGCGAGTATTTGCCGCTCTGAATCAACCGCTTTTCGGTCGAGTAATAGCTTCCGCTCGCGGACCAGTACAATCGCCCGGTGCCCGCCTTGTGAATGCGGATTTCATTGCGGCCCGGCTGCAACTGCCCCGTGTTGAGATGTACTTGCGGCTGTACGGGATTGAAACCGTCCGCCGCCGAAAACTGGCGCGCCAGAACTTGCTTGCCGTTGAGGTAGACTTCGGCTTTGAAGTTGGCCTCGAGCTCGTGGCTGGACCTAACATATTCCGTCAAGCCAAACACCACCATCGCCGTTTGTTTCGTGCTCTCCCAGTAGTATCCGCCGTCGCGATGATCCACAAGCCAGAACGCGGCTTTAGAGAGCAGCGGGCTTTCCGGTTTGACCAGACTGAGCAGCCGCACGGCATACGCAGTGGTCTCCGCGCCATCCTCAATTTCAAATTCCATGAAATAGTCGTAGTGCGCCGGCCAATAGACTTCGAATTCGGAGACGGTCGCGTTCGATTCCACCTTGGCGGCGATCTCCTTCGCGCGCGCATCGTCTCCGGTGGCTTGCAACGCCAAGCCGAGCATGGCCAACCCTTGCGTGGTCATGGAATCGCGTTGATCCCAAGCCTTCTGCATGTATTCGGGCTTCGAACCGCCGTTGAGCGCCAGCGCGTACACAACATAGGCGCGCAGGTCGGCCCGCATGTTGGGGTTTTGGTCAAGAGAGCGCCGCAACCAGTCTTGCGCGCGCGACATGGACTCCGCGTCCAGATCGTAGCCCGCGGTGTGCGCCTGACCGAATCCGCTCACGACATAGGCGGTCATGAAGACAACGCTCTCGTCTTCTTTCCACCAGCCCCAGCCTCCGTCTTCGTGTTGGAAGCCCTTCAACCGCTCGATACCCGCGGCGATCTTCTTCTCCAACTCGGGCGTGTTTACGTTCGTGCTGAGGTGCAAATCTTTCAGGGCCTTCGCCACGATGATATTCGGCAGAAAACTGGACATCGTCTGCTCGGTACAGCCATAAGGATAGTGGGTCAGGTACTCCAGGCCGCCGAAAATCCCGCCGGCAATCGAAGGACTCAGGGTGATGTCGAGGGTTTGCGCCGCCTGATCCGGATTTCCGGGCAATGTCACAAAGGAATCTTCCTGTTGGTCCGCTCCGGAGATCGCGCCGGATTTCGCGTCTTGCAGCTTTACGCCAAACGGAATGATGGGCAGCGTGAGTTCCATCGCGTCCGACTCTTCGTTGGTCAGCGCTTTTGCCAGAAGCACGGCCTCCGTCGTCGATTTGGCTTTCACGCGCCAGTCCACTTTGGCCTCGCCGCGGTTGGGCACTTCGATTTCGCTGGTCGCGCCTTCGAGGACGTCTAGGCCCTTCAAATCCAGCGACATGCGCACTTTCTTTGTGGTCGTCAGGTAGTTATGCACGATAGTGGACACCGTCACTTCGTCGCCCTGGCGGAAGAACCGCGGCACGACCAGCCGCACCATCAGGTTCTTTCGAACGATGACGCGATCCACGGTGCTGCCCACTTTCGTGTCGCTTGTAACTCCACGCACGGTCGCCCGCCACGTCGTCAGCGAATCGGGGAACGTGAGCTCCGCGACGGCGCGGCCTCGCGCATCGGTTTTCAAATCTGCAAGCCATAGCGCCGTGTCCGGGAACACTTTTCTCACTTTCGGTTCGACCATCGTTTCCGAATTCTTCAACTGCGCCAGCGCGCGGCCATTTCGGGAAGTACCTCGGTTTGCGAGAAACATTTCGCGCTTCCCTGCTTGCCCGCTGAAGTAGAAATTCAGCGAAGTTTCCGTCATCACACGGTCATACACGGCGCCGTAGAAATAATCATGAATTTCTGGTGTCGTTTCCGGCCGAACCGCGTAGATTGCCTCGTCCACGATTCCGAAGCTCAATTCTCCTTGTACCGGGTTCCCGTTCGCATCCCGCGCCACGAGCGTGTAGGTGGCTTTATCCCCTGGCTGGAATTGCTTTTTCGACGGCTCAATCTCGATTCGCAGCTTTTGCTGGATTGCCGGCACTTTCAGATTCTTGCTGGATTGATACAGCTTGTCGTCATGGAGAAAAACCGCTGAAACGAAGACATTCGGCTGGTTGGTGCTCAGAATCGGAAT
>Ga0187778_10001793_pt1 | contig 14791 bp, 19 predicted proteins | sample 1015_Q2_SP5_20_M_FD_132418 | JGI IMG/M metagenome (GOLD analysis project Ga0187778, IMG submission 132418) | Tropical peat soil microbial communities from peatlands in Department of Meta, Colombia - 1015_Q2_SP5_20_MG | ecosystem: Environmental > Terrestrial > Soil > Wetlands > Peat | place... | reverse complement strand
TGCCGTGTAATTTGATATTATATCGCCACAACCCGCAGCAAGCAGTCTATGGGGCGCCTGGGCAATAATGCCCGTGTCTGCAATAACCGCGAGTGGAGTTTGAGCTTCTATTGATTGAGTTCCCTCCCTAAATCGTATGGATGCGCGCATAGATGCGATTCCATCGTGACTTGCGGCCGTCGGTACGCTTATAAACGGAAGATTTGCCGTAACTGAAGCGATCTTCGCTATGTCGATCGTCCTTCCGCCTCCGACGCCGATTATGAAATCCTTGTCCGATGCCCGGCTGGCGACTCGTTCCACTTCTTGCATAGTAGCAAGACCAGCTGTGAGCACATCGACAGAGCCGCCTTCATCTGCCACGATGCGCTCGATCTGCCTTCCGAATGAGCACGTTTTTTGTCCACAAACGACTAACCCGGGCCCATCAAGTTTAAGTTCTCTCAGGACGTCTGCAACATCAAGTATAGCGTCGTGTTCCATCACGACAATTCTCGGTAGTGACATCCATCGCTTCATCGGTGATCAATTGATAGTCGACGTAGGCAAGTTCATCAACGACTACTACATAAATCCTATTGTTTATGACACGGGATACAATGTTGTCAACACGGTTACCTGGGCTGTAATACTCGGATTAAGTCTTTTCGGGATCGTTAAACTTCTCGATAAGTTGAACGTGGATGTCGATGACATCTTCATACTGGCAGTATCTCCTTATCTCTTCGCGGGCGGCTCCTTACGAGTCGTTGAAGATGCAGGAATCGTCGCCGCTCCATTTAAATATCTTCTCATTACACCTCTAATCTACTTCGTCATATTCGTAGTGTGCGTTGTAGTGCTTATACTATCCGTCGGATTGCAACGGAAATCGCGGATTAAGTACTTCTGGCCTTTTTCGTTGGTCGGCATTGCGTGGGGGATTATTAATGTCTGGCTGCTTTATACAAGAGCAGAATCGTTTGATGGGACCGTTTTGGTAGCCGTATTCTCGGCCGGCATTGTATTTGCCTTTTTGATCTATCTAATCGCGCGCTTCCTGAAGGTCTCACTTTTGAAAAATCGCGTTAACGCGTATATAATCGATTCTCAGCTCTTGGATGCGACAGCCACGTCTTACGGGATTACGTTTCTGCCCTACGCAGAGAAGCACGTGCTGCCCAATTTTCTCATCGACGTGACACACTCGGGGTTTATCATGTTCCCTCTAAAACTCATTGTCATCATACCTGTTTTGTACGTAATAGATCACTATTTAAAGAATGAATCGCAGAATCTGACGGGACTAGTGAAGCTTGCTATTCTTGCAGTTGGTCTCGCGCCTGCTATTAGAGACACTCTCCGAATGACTCTCGGTATATAGGTAAGCGACTTTTGATGGCGCAAATTAGCCTCTAATGTCGAACAAATGTCGCGGTGCTATGGTGGATAAATCGGATTTCAGCGAATGGTTCAACGAGCTGCTAATCGACGCTCAGATTATGGACGTAAGATATCCCATAAAAGGGTTCTATGTGTGGTTTCCCTTCGGTTTCAGCCTGCGAAAACTCACGTACGATATGCTTCGCCTACTGCTGGACAAAGAGCACTCAGAGACCTATTTTCCGTTGCTGATACCTGAAAATGAGCTATTAAAAGAATCTGAACACATCAAAGGATTTGAAGATGAGGTGTTCTGGATTACTCGGGGGGGTTTTAGAACGCTCGACGTACCGCTCGCTCTGCGCCCAACGTCGGAGACAGCGATTTATCCGATGTTTAGTGTCTGGATACGCTCGCATGCAGACTTGCCACTGAAGATCTATCAGATAGTTAATACGTTTCGATACGAAACTAAGCACACTCGGCCGTTGATTCGCCTCCGTGAGATTACTAGTTTTATGGAAGCACATACGGCGCATGAGAGCTGGCAAGAGGCGAAAATGCAGACCGACACTGCAATAAAGATTTACAAAGAGTTTTACGATAGACTGGGGGTACCGTACGTGGTTTCACGGCGACCTCAGTGGGATAAGTTTCCCGGCGCTGATTACACAATCGCGTTTGATACATTGATGCCGGACGGCAAGAGTCTACAGATAGCCACAATTCATCATCTCGGCACAAACTTCGCAAAGACGTTCGACATAAAGTACGAAGACCGCGACGGAAATCAACAGTTTGTCAATCAGACTTGTTACGGCATTTCAGAACGCTGCATCGCGGCTGTCATATCGATCCACGGCGACGATACGGGATTGATCCTGCCCCCAGAAGTAGCTCCCATTCAAATTGTCATCATACCCATATTTACCACCGTGGCGGATGAAGAGGCTCTGCGCGCTAGCTGCGGCGAGTTAGAGCGAGAGTTCTCGAGTTACAGAGTGCGTGTCGACTTGACTGATGATCGCCCAGGAGCGAAATACTACAAGTGGGAAAAGCAAGGCGTGCCTATACGGCTAGAGATCGGGCCGCGCGATCTTGCGAGTAATTCAGTGACCGTCGTGCGACGGGATACACGAAAAAGGCTGACCATCTCTCGTTCAGAGATAAAGCCTTTCATTGATCAGTTAATGCAAGACATACTTGCCAATATCTCTCAAAAGGCTCGCGCTTTCATGCGGTCCGAGACAAGGATTATAGACGCTCCGGAGCAAGCAAGAGGCCAAAGCGGCATGTTCAACATCGCGTGGTGTCGATCTGAACTCTGTGGACAGAAGCTTGAAGAGCTAAGCGAGGCAGATATATTAGGCGAGACGGAAGCACCGGAAGCTTACTGCCCGATATGTGGCGGCTTAACTAAGGTGTGGGCCATCCTAGCGCGACCGTACTAACCGACCCTTTTGCAGCTGCACTGCTTCGATGTGCTCGGCATCTAGGTAAGTACTACCTGCCGCATTTCGCGAGTGAAATTACGCTACCCGAGTTCGTTGCTTCAACCCTCCTCGTTCAACCGAGCGCCAAAGATTTTTTTAGCAGCAAGAACTACTCAATCTTGATGAACCTAAGAGTTCTCGATCGGAGAATTGCAGAGTTACAGCTTGATGGCTATATTCAGTACGCCGCTTCCTCCTTCACAGCAAATATGTACTATTTGACTGCTTTCCTAACAGCAGACCCATTTCTATTCTTGCGCTCAAACAAAAAATCGCTCCTGGTGGTTTCCGGTATGGAAAGAAAGAGAGCCGCGCGTTCTTCGGTCGTTGACGAGGTACACTCAAGAGATGACTATTTGCAAGGCTCTCGCCACATAGAAACAGAAAATGCAACAGCCGGATTGATAGCTTCCGTGCTGAGCGCTGATCATATAAAACGGGTCGGAGTTGACGACGCTTTTCCGATAGCTTTGGCAGATGCATTGCGAAGCATGGGATATGACGTGCAGCCGTTATCTGGTTTGATTGAGGAACAGCGAAAAGTGAAAAGTATCAGAGAGCTCAAACTTATCCAAGCGGTGCAGCACGCGTGCGAAACAGCGCTCGATTCTGCCCTTGATGTCTTGAGGCGGAGCAAGACTGTGGGCGAGGAGTTACATTACGGGGGAGCTGCGTTGACGTCTGAGCGACTGAAAACGTTACTTGGCTGTGCGCTGATACAGCAAGCCTGCAGTGCGCCGGACACTATCGCATCCAGTGGCAAAGACTCAGCCTTACCCCATGCTGCAGGAGCAGGACCTATCAAAGCGCACTCGCCGATAGTCCTTGATATCTTTCCCCAGTCAGTTCGATCAAGGTATCGTTCCGATATGGCACGTACAGTAGTACGCGGAGAACCGCAAAACGAACTTTCAGAGATGTATGAGGCCGTTCTACACGCACAGCAAGTTGCCTTCGACATGTTGAAGGCCGGGATCACCGGAGCACAGGTTCACGCGGCAGTCGAAGACCATTTCAAACAAAGCGGCTTTCACACGGACTTAAAGAACGGCTACGGGTTTATTCACTCCACGGGCCATGGGGTAGGGCTGGACGTTCACGAGCTCCCATTCCTTAATAAAAAGGGCGACACACTAGCGCCGGGCAACGTTGTAACAGTTGAGCCTGGTTTGTACTACCCCGATATCGGAGGGGTACGACTTGAAGACGTAGTAGTTATTACTAAGAGCGGCAATAAGAGTATTACCCGTTTTGAAAAGAAATTGGTGATATGAGTGCAAGACGCGGACGTGTTGAAGAAGTATCGCGAAGCAGGACAGATTCTGGCTAGAATCCGTGATGATGCTACTAAAAAAATTCGAGTCGGCGGAAAACTCCTTGACCTAGCTGACGACATCGAACGTTCGATACAACAAAATGGAGGCGAAGTTGCATTTCCGACGAATATCTCTCTGAACGAAGAAGCGGCCCACGCCACACCATCGAAGGAGGATACATCCATATTTGGAAAAGATCTAGTGAAGCTGGACATCGGCGTTCATATAGACGGATACATCGCAGATACAGCAGTAACCGTTGATTTAGGTCAACACAAAGAGCTCGTTCAGGCCTCAAATAGTGCGCTTGATGCGGCAATAGACGTTGTACAAGCAGGTATTGACATAGTATCAATAAGCACGATTATAGAACGGACTATAACGGATTACGGGTTCCTCCCTGTCGCCAATTTGACTGGTCACGGCCTCGAACGCTACACGCAGCACGCGCCTCCTACAATCTATAATAGAAAGACTCAAAGCGGAACGAAGCTGAAAGAGGGGCAAGTCATTGCTATCGAACCATTTGCCTCAAACGGTAATGGACGCGTATACGAGACAGGAAAGGCAGAAATTTTCAGCTTCATTCGAGCTAAACCCGTGCGATCCCCCGATGCTCGCGCCATATTGAAGGAGATAGAAAGGTACAAGACGCTTCCCTTTGCTAAGAGATGGCTACACGGACGCGTCGACTTAGGTCTGAAACAACTTGAAATGGCAGGCATTGTTCGAGCTTACCCCATCCTCAAGAACCACGGCCTCGTTTCACAGGCCGAAGATACACTAATCGTCAGAACAAATGGGTGCGACGTGATAACACGAGACGCGTGAGACTCACTGGGCCATTTTTGAGCCATTTTGCATTCAAGCGAATCTTTATATGCTTTTCATACGCATAGAAGTCGCTTATATAGGAATGATACCGAATGGAAAACGCAGAAAGCCAGCTCCTTGATGTTATTGAGTTGCTTTTGACGGCGCACATCTATAACGATAACGATACTCTTGATGAGAATGACCTGCCGCCTAACATAAGAAAGCACTACTGGAATATGAAAGAGCGAAAAGTTGACAGACCAATCATCGTTTCGGAGGCCGCAATTGACAAAATCTATGGAATACGACACGGATGGAATTTGATACAAACGTTGCCTTTTGTCGCATTCGATGAGTTTGGCTCCCGCATTAACCTCACCGTACTCGATCTCGCTGCTAAATGGTTTGCGAATGAGGATTCAATGTCACGTGTCAAAATAAACCCAATCCTTGCTTATTATTTCGCTCAAAAAGGGTTGAGTGATATAAATTACCAAGAAGTGCGGTTGCTCAACAGGCCTAAAGAGACGGATAGAGAGTGGATACACTCCCTCATCGACGAAATTGCAGGTGAAGGGGAAGAGACAGAGGATATGTTGAAACTTGTCGCGATCTCTGCACCCGAAGACGTTCGAGAGAGCCTTCATAAACTAGTGCTGACTGACGAACAAATCGAAGAAGTCCAACAGATAGTCAAGGCGATACAATATAGAGAGTACCTGAGAGAGATAGAGCTCTTTGAAATAGGCAAGCTGTTGTTTGTAGGCCCTCCTGGAACGGGGAAGACCTCCGTAGCAAGAGCGCTCTCAAAGGAGCTAGGTCTTCCCTTTCTGGAAGTAAGACTCTCAATGATCACTTCACAGTATCTCGGCGAGACGTCAAAAAACATCGGAAAGGTCTTCGACCTCGCGAAAAGACTGAGTCCCTGCATCTTGTTTATAGATGAGTTCGATTATGTAGCGAAAACGCGTCTTTCTGATGAGCATGGCGCGATAAAGAGAGCGGTAAACATGCTGCTCAAAAGTATAGATGATATCAGCCTTGTGGATGACGGAGTTCTCTTAATTGGTGCGACAAACCATCCAAGGCTTCTCGACTCGGCCGCGTGGAGGCGATTTGATAAAGTCGTGAACTTTCCGCTTCCTGACGAAGATATGCGAGAAGAGATTTTCAAAAAGATCCTGTCTCGCATCAAGGGCACGTTCAAAACTCGGAAACTGGCACAGATGACAGATCAATGCACTGGCTCCGACCTTCGGTTAATACTGAGAGAAGCGGTATTAGGAGCGCTATCTGAAGAGCGAACAAGTCTATCTCAAAAAGATCTGGAAGACGCCATCAGCAATTTCAGCAAGAGATTTGAGCTCAAGATGATCGAATACGAAAATATCTAGCTGGGACATAGAAAGAGTAGGTTATGAGCATTCTTAAAATCAAAAAACGAGGGCTTCGTGAGCGGAGGCAGAGGACTTGGAACCTTGCGTAAACATAGGAATGGTTGGGCACGTTGATCACGGCAAGACGACCTTGGTATCTGCCCTTTCAGGCACCTGGACGGATCAGCATAGCGAAGAAATAAAGCGCGGTATCTCGATAAGACTTGGATACGCGAACGTCACCTTCAGAAAATGCCCGCGATGTCCTGAGCCCGACGCGTATACTGTTTCAGAAGTTTGCAGTGCGTGCGGCACGAAAGCCGAAACGCTGCGGACTGTGTCATTTGTGGACTCTCCGGGACACGAGACGTTGATGGCGACAATGTTGTCAGGAGCTGCTATTATGGATGGTGCGATATTAGTTATCGCAGCAAATGAACCGTGTCCGCAGCCTCAGACTAAAGAGCATCTCATGGCTCTCGACGTGGTCGGCATCAAGCGGGTAATAATTGTGCAAAATAAGATCGATCTTGTCTCACGCGAGGACTTACTAGTCAATTACGACCAGATTAAAGAATTCGTAAAGGGAACAGTTGCAGAAGGCGCTCCTATAGTCCCTATCTCAGCCCAGCAAAAAGTGAACATTGATCTGCTCATAGAACTCATTGAGAGGGAAATACCTTGCACGGCCCACGACATCACGAAACCCGCACAGATGTTTATAGCGCGGTCTTTCGACGTCAATAAGCCTGGAGTGGACATATCCAAGTTGCTGGGAGGGGTGATCGGCGGGACGTTAAATCAAGGCGAGCTACGATTAAAGGATGAAATAGAGATAAAACCCGGACGGAGCGTCGAAATCGGCGGCAAGACAGACTGGACGCCTATCACGACTAGCGTATCCAGCATTATATCTGAAAAAGAGAAACTGAAAGTAGCGACGCCGGGTGGATTAATTGGCGTTGGAACGAAATTGGACCCTGCCCTAGTGAAAAGTGACTCTCTCGTTGGCCAAATTGCAGGCGCGCCCGGAACGCTTCCTCCTGTCTGGAAGTCTTTCACAATGGAAGTAAAACTCCTTGATCGCGTAGTAGGATCTTCCGACGAACTCAACGTCGATTCAATTCGAACGAGTGAACCTCTGATGCTGAGCGTGGGCACCGCGACTACGGTAGGTATTGCGACGAGTGCACGCAATTCGGCCGTTGAAGTAGCACTTAAAAGACCTATTTGCGCTGATATCGGCTCTCGAATTGCTATTTCAAGGAGGATAGGCTCTCGATGGCGCCTTATCGGAGCAGGAACGCTTATTAGATGATCGCGATACTCGATACCAATGCACTTCTAATCCCTTGGCATTTTAAAATCGACGTGTTTGAGCAAGTGAGCAAGCTCGGGTTTGAACCATACACGATAGAACCCGTTCTTCACGAGTTGAAGGTGCTCGCAGAGGGGGGCTTCAAAGGAGCAGCAGTTGCGCTGAGCCTTTGCGAGAGATGTGACATTATCGAAGCAGCAGGGGGGTCAAGTACGGATGAGCAACTCGTTAACACTGCTCTTAAATACAAAGCGGCTGTTGTTACGAACGATAAGCGTCTTAAGCTACAACTGCGCAAACAAAACATACACGTGATCCAGCTTAGAAATAGGAAATACTTAGAGGTGGATACCCAATGAACTTGTGGAAGGATATTGAGACTGGTCCCCTAGCGCCAGATGAGATATTTGTTGTCGTGGAAATTCCTAAAGGGAGTCGCAACAAGTACGAGTACAACAAAGATTGGAACGCGATTCATTTAGATCGAGTCCTGTATTCTCCACTGCATTATCCTGGTGAATATGGCCTTATCCCACAAACGTATTACGATGATAATGATCCACTGGACGCAATTGTCATAATGGACGAGCCAACATATCCGGGATGCATCATTGATGCGAGACCAATCGGACTGCTCAAAATGCTCGATTCTGGCGATGCAGATGATAAAGTGCTCTGCGTGCCCCTAAACGATCCGAAGTACGCGGAGTATAAGGATCTTGACGACGTTCCGAGTCACTTTCTAAAGGAGACGGCACATTTTTTTGAGGTGTATAAGCGGCTCGAGGGGAAGGAGACAACCATTATCGGGTGGGAGGGCGCAGATGCAGCCAAGAGGCGCATACAGTACGCCATTGCTTTGTATAGGAAGGTGATGAATGTATAAAAAAGCGAAGCTGATCGACACCGTGAGGCTCCCTCCTGAACGCCTGGGACAAGATACAATAACCGTTGTGAAAGATCTCTTGCGCGACAAGCTCGAAGGTCGCATGGATAAAACGCTCGGATCTGTAATCGCAATCACTGACGTTTTAGAGATCGGAGAAGGACGAATACTTGCGGGAGATGGCGCCATATACTACGACGTTACTTTCAACGCGATAACGTTCAAACCAGAGCTCCAAGAGATACTCGAAGGCAAGGTGGTTGAAATTGTTGAATTTGGAGCGTTCGTAGGCTTAGGACCGCTCGATGGATTGCTGCACGTGAGTCAGATCGCCGACGATTATATATCGTACGATGAGAAGAACGCTCGATTAGTAGGAAAAGAGACCGGCAGGGCAATCGTAGAAGGGGATACGCTGCGAGCGCGAGTGGTGGCGGTCAGTCTCAATGAAAGAGAGCCCAGAGAGAGCAAGATTGGCCTTACCATGCGCCAGGCAGCGTTGGGCAAGCTTGAATGGCTAGCCGAAACGAGAGAATCTGCTAAGAAAGACAAGGAGGGGCAAAATGCCAGAACAAGTGTGCAAGGCGTGCCATAGGTTCGTGGAAGGGCTCGTCTGTCCTGTGTGTGGGTCAAGCTCGCTCGGGCGAGACTGGAGCGGATACTTAGTCATCATCGATCCCAAACGCTCAGAAGTCGCGAAGCGAATGAATATCGACTTGCCCGGAAAGTACGCGCTTAAGGTTCGTTAGTTACCTAATGCTCGACGAGAAGTTGAGAACCGAGCTCCAAAAACCCTTTGGTGCTCTTTGTTCGAAAGGCAACTGTGCAGAAAGGTTAAGAGCGTATAACAAGATAATCACCGTAGGAGATATCACAACGTATAACGTCGTTCAGGCCGGCGTTGTGCCTGATATTTGTATCATTGATGGCATTACGATGAGACAAAGGGTGCCAGATGAAGTCTATCGAACAATAAATGCCGAGCCACGGACAGTGTATGAAGTGGACAACCCGCCGGGCTCCATCTCCGCCCAGCTACAAGACGCAGTGAGAACTTCGGCAGAGATGATGTCCCGATGTGAACGGGTCAGAATAGTGGTTCATGGAGAAGAAGATCTTGCGGTTATTCCAGCTGTAATAGAGGCTCCTCTGGGAGTGGCAGTCGTCTACGGGCAGCCGAGCCAAGGCATGGTTATAATCGGTATCACACAGGAAAAAAAGGAGAACGCGATACGCCTGTTACGTCAAATACAGAGGGTCTAATCCATATAAATCAAAACAAGGAGTCACCATGCAAATTGAAGTTGTTGAAGAAGAGGACAATGCATTACTGAACCGCAGAGAGCTCAAAGTGAAAGTGTCACACCCTGCAGCAACGCCATCAAGAATAGACGTAAAAAATAGAGTCGCGGCAGATTTAAAGGTCAGTCCTGAGCTTGTCATAGTGGACAGCATGAAAACTGCTTTTGGTAAGAAGGAAACTGCGGCATATATAAAAATATATGATTCCGCTGAAGCGGTCCAACAGGTGGAACGAGAGCACATTCTGAAGCGGAACAAACCACCAGCCCCACAACCAGTCGAAGGGGGTGAACAAAGTTAAGGTAGGCGACCTTTATGAAGTGGGCGGTGACAAGCTCAGCAGAAAGCGTCAAAACTGTCCGCGTTGCGGTGAAGGTATATTTTTAGCTGAGCACAAGGATAGACTCTCGTGCGGGAAGTGCGGGTACACACAATTCAAGAAGTAATCCGCGTTTGCGTCTATGATAGTCTTAGGCATCGAGGGGACCGCTTGGAACCTCAGTGCGAGCCTTGTGAATGATGATACGGTTCTTTATGAGGTAAGCGCACCCTATGTACCGGGATCTGGAGGGATACATCCACGAGAGGCAGCGCAGCACTTTGCGAGCAACATTACGGGGGTCGTTCGCCAAGCGCTCAGCTCAACGGATATCTCTTCCATCGATGGGGTAGCGTTTTCACAAGGTCCAGGCTTAGGCCCGTGTTTGCGCATTGTGGGCACGGCCGCAAGGGCATTATCGTTGCGCTTACGAGTCCCCTTAGTGGGAGTCAACCACTGCATAGCGCACATCGAAGTGGAACGATGGAAGACTGACCTATCTGATCCGATAGTCCTCTATGTGAGCGGGGCCAACTCACAAATCCTTTCATACCGCGATCAGAGGTATCGCATTATCGGGGAAACACTGGATATAGGAGTAGGAAATTGCATCGATAAGCTCGCGCGATCGGCAGGTTTCTCGCACCCAGGAGGGCCAACGGTAGAGAAGCTTGCGCGGAGATCACACAACTATGTGCCTCTGCCCTACGTCGTAAAGGGAATGGATCTCTCATTTTCCGGGCTTATTACTGCTGCGAAGCAAGCGTTAAAATCGGTCTGCGTCGATGATGTCTGCTTTAGCTTCCAAGAGACCGCTTTTTCGATGCTCGTTGAGGTTACTGAGCGAGCACTGTCACAAACTGGCAAGTCAAAATTACTCTTAGCAGGCGGCGTCGGTGCCAATATCAGGCTCCAGCAGATGCTCTCGGTGATGTGCGAAGAGAGGGGGGCGCGATTCTACCCGCCCAAATTGGAGTACTTACAGGATAACGGTGCTATGATCGCGTACACTGGTCTCCTAATGCTCAAACATGGCGTCCACACGCCACTTGAAATGTCGGGAGCTAATCCCAATTTCAGGCCGGACGAGGTTGAAGTTCTGTGGATCAACAACTAGGGGAAACGGTTGTTGGCGCTGAGGCCACAGTACACATTTACGACGTCGTCGTCGTAAAGAGGCGCCGACCAAAGAGTTATCGCATAAAAGAGCTTGATACAAAGCTTCGGAAAGAGCGCACGAGAGTTGAGGCAAAGATACAATCAGATGCGCGGCGAGCAGGAGTGCCTACGCCTGTGATATGGGACGTCAATGGCTGTTCAATCACCATGGAAAGAATTAAAGGCGAGCCTGTGCGCTATGTCATGAACGAGTTAATCGCCGAACAAGTTGGCGACGTGCTGGGCAGGCTGCACTCGGCTGGAATTGCACACGGCGACCCAACAACGTTTAATATGATTTATTCTGCGGACAAGGTGTACTTAATTGATTTCGGCCTTGCCTACTACGACGGAAGTCTCGAGGCACGCGGCGTAGATCTACACGTGTTTTTCCAAACTCTTGAAGCGATGCACCAAGACGCTCAGTCGCTTAAGGATGCCTTTGTTGTCGGCTATGCTAAACGCTGCCCGGACGCGATGCGCGTCGTCGATAAGGTAAACGAGATTAAGCAACGAGGTCGCTATCTTTGAAAAAGATCAACTTCATCACACAGAATCAAGGGAAGATTGAGGAGTTGCGAGCAAGGGCTGAGCCTTTTGGAGTGAAAATCAACCACGTCGACGCGCCTTACCCTGAGTTGCAAGCCGATACGCTTGAAGAAGTGGTTAACTATGCCCTCGCTTACTGCCGAACTACATTTCCTCCTCCGTTTATTATAGAGGACTCCGGCCTGTTCATCGACAAGCTCCGCGGATTTCCCGGTCCTTATTCTTCCTATGTCCACAAAACTATAGGAATCAACGGTGTGTTAAAACTCGCTGAGGACGGCACGCCGGCACGATTTGAGTCGGTCCTGGGGTGTGATTATTATGGCGATATTATGCTCTTCACCGGGTCGGTTGAAGGAACCATAGTGAGTCCACGGGGGTCTGGCGGATTTGGATTTGATCCGATTTTTGAGTATGAGAAACGAACTTTCGGAGAGATGACCGTGGACGAGAAAACTGCCTGTTCGCATCGTGGAAAATCAGCTGAGTTATTCGTAAAATGGGCGTCAACAATTATATAAAGAGAGTCTACAGATTAGCACACCTGTAACGAGAAGTATGAACAAATGATAGGAGAGCTCAAATGGCCCGCATGCACGCAAGAAGGAAAGGAGTGTCGCGATCAACCAAACCACTGAAGAGTACAGTACCGCTGACGATGAACACGGAAGAAGTCGAGAAGCTCATCGTGGAGCTGCGAGCCGAGGGCCTCTCGTCAAGCCAGATTGGTATAGTTTTAAGAGACAAATACGGCATACCGAGCGTCAAGCTAATTACCAACCAAAGTCTGACGCAGATGCTTCGCGGTCAAGGGGTAGCGCCCGAACTGCCAGAAGACCTGTATAATCTCATTACAAAAGCGTTGAACTTACGAGACCATCTCGAGGAGAACTCGAAAGACCTGCACAACAAACGTGCACTTCAACTCACCGAAGCGAAGATTAGAAGACTGGTCAAGTACTACAAGAGGAGGAACGTGCTTCCTCAAGATTGGGCGTATAGACTTGATACGGCTGACATGCTAATCTCGCGATGAGCTCCGTTCAGATATTTTTACGCGCTATGCAGTCTCTCGCCGTGCGATGCGCTATGCGCGTCGAGTGTGCGTTAGTCCACAGACACTTCGTTTATGCTGCGCTCCCCTGAAGAACATGATGCGAGGCGTCCTTGTTTATGAACATCCGAAGGCGCAGGTAATTCTTGACTCGCTTCGGCCTGACAATACATCAGAAATTGGGATGAAGTTGAGCAGGGACCGCATCACGATAGTGGTGAAGGCAACAAGCCTGAGGACTCTTTTAGCCACATGCGATGATCTACTGGTAAATCTCCAAATAGCCGAGGAGGCGCTCAGCGATTTCTAAAATGCCAAACGGGCGTGAGGCAGCCACCGACGATTGATACCACGTGCAGCAACCTATCGAGCCAGTCTCAGGCGCGTTTAAACGCACGTGCGTGCTACCCTCATCTTGGATGACACCGGTCGGTCGGTCGCCAGATTACCGAATCTTCTTTAGGTATTCGAGCCACCTTTTTTGTGCCTCTACGGTTTTCGCAGATGCGACCCTTGCATAGTTGTTGAGTTGCTTGCCTTTCTCAATATCCCTTAGCTCAACGGCAGCGCGGATAAGACCCTGAGCTTCCGCATACAAAGCGAGGGCTTCGTTGTCATCGATATCGCCAGTTTTGATCATGGATTCGATTTCTCGTATCTTGCGTTCGATTGCTCCGTAAAGTTTGTCTACGGCAGCAAATTCGTCAGGAGTTAATTCTTGTTTGTGATTAATTAGGTGCCACATCACTTCGCGAAGTGGGACCCGCTGTCCATCAAGTTGAGCTTCTTCAGGTATCTCTGTGCCTACGAACGTCAATACCCGTCCCAGTTTAAACAGGAGCTCCTCTCGCTCCTTCTTCGTAAGGGTATCCGCATCTGACAAATGGACGCCCCACACTGTAAGATCGGCGTGTTCTCTGGTGCGATCCTTAAACTCCATTAATTGCCATTCCCTGTTGTTTCGTCGGTTGCCATGTTATAAGCTTCTCCACAATAACAGTTATCCTCAACGAAGACGAACATGGTAAGAGCAGCCAGAAAAACGATGCACAAAGAGTATGCATTGCGTTAAAACAGCTCAAACGTTATGAACGTGAAGCAAGATAAGATCTTGATCACCGACTAGGCGTCCTGATGAGATGAACCGGATACCAAAGCACATCGGAATCATTCCCGACGGCAACCGAAGATGGGCTGTTGCGAGAGGATTGGCCAAGCACGCTGGCTATAAGGCTGGTTTACCTCCTGGATTGAAATTACTGCGGCTCTGTAAGGAGGTTGGTATCGAGGAGGTCACGACCTATGGTTTCACCCAAGATAACACGAAAAGGACCGAGGAGCAACGGAGAGCTTTTCAAAAAGCCTGTGTTGATGGCGTAGAGATTATCAAGAACGAAGACGCCCGCCTGCTCGTCGTCGGTGATACCGGTTCACCGATGTTCCCTCAAGAGCTGCTTCCGTATACGAAACGCACAACTTTCGGCACGGGAAAGATAAAGGTAAATTTCCTAGTGAACTACGGCTGGCAGTGGGACTTGAAGGCTCTGTCGGTTCATCATCAAACGAACGGAGAGAGGACGAGCATCGTTAGCATGCTGCAATCTTCAGACGTTTCGCGTATAGATCTAATAATTCGATGGGGCGGCAGAAGACGTTTGAGCGGCTTCCTGCCGGTGCAATCGGTCTACGCCGACATTTACGTTATCGACGCTTACTGGCCTGATTTCAAACCGGAGCACTTCTACGGCGCGCTCGACTGGTATCAGAGACAAGATATTACGCTCGGAGGATAGAGTAGTTCCGAAGATGCGCGTTTTTGATGAGGCGCGGCGGCATAGACTG